>Ga0207416_1001960_pt1 | contig 24273 bp, 22 predicted proteins | sample PaiPotPPM11metaG_FD_184107 | JGI IMG/M metagenome (GOLD analysis project Ga0207416, IMG submission 184107) | Iron sulfur acid spring bacterial and archeal communities from Banff, Canada, to study Microbial Dark Matter (Phase II) - Paint Pots PPM... ... | reverse complement strand
TTCGCTGATCGGTGCATCATGGTGGATCATCTCTCTCGGCCCAGCGCCGCTCGGCAAGAATCTGGAATTTTCGGCGACCGTCGTTGACCGCGAGGGTCGTTTGTTGCGCGCCTATGCCACCAGCGAGGGTCGCTGGCGCTTGCCGGCGAAGGTGACAGAAGTTGATGCGCGCTTCTTTGACTTGCTGTTCGCTTACGAGGACAAGCGCTTCGGCAGCCATCACGGCGTTGATCCGCTGGCGCTGCTGCGCGCCGCCTTCCAGCTTGTCAGCAGCGGCCATATCGAGTCGGGCGGCTCGACGCTGACTATGCAGGTGGCGCGCCTTTTGGAGCCGCGCAGCGGACGGACTTTTGCCGCCAAGCTGCGCCAGATCGTGCGCGCCATCGAGATCGAGCGGGCAATGACCAAGGACGAAGTGCTGACGCTCTATCTCGATCTTGCCCCCTACGGCGGCAATATCGAGGGCATTCGCGCCGCTTCGCTTGCTTATTTCGGCAAGGAGCCGCGACGGCTCTCGCTTGGCGAAGCGGCATTGCTCGTCGCCTTGCCGCAATCTCCGGAACTGCGCCGGCCGGATCGTTCGCCGGACGCCGCGCGCGCCGCCCGAGACCGCGTGCTCGACCGCCTTGCGGCGACCGGAAGTGTGCCGGCCGACGAGATCGCGTTCGCCAAGGCCGAGCCGGTTCCCACCGGACGTCACCCGATGCCCATGCTGGCGCCGCACGCTGCCGACCGCGTCGTCGCCAAATCGCTCGAACCGCGAGAGCATCAACTCAGCATCGATGCGATTGTGCAGAAAAATCTGGAAGAGCTTGCGCGCGAACGCGAGCGTGCTTTGGCGGCAACGCTCGGTCCCGATGTTTCGCTGGCAATTCTCGCGGTTGACAATGCGACTGGCGAAGTTTTGGCCCGCGTCGGCTCACCGGATTATTTCGACACGCGCCGTGCCGGCCAGATCGACATGACACAGGCGCTGCGCTCGCCCGGCTCGACCCTGAAACCCTTCATCTACGGTCTCGGCTTCGAGGATGGATTCATTCATCCGGAAACGCTGATCGACGATCGACCGGTGAGCTACAGTGGCTACGCGCCGAAGGATTTCGATGCCAGTTTCCAGGGCACGGTGACGGTGCGCAGGGCGTTGCAGCAATCGCTCAACGTTCCGGCGATCGCGGTGCTTGATGGAGTTGGCGCGAGCCGGCTGACCGCGCAACTCACGCAAGCCGGCGCCTCGCTTGTGCTGCCGACGGGCGAAGCGCCCGGTCTCGCCATCGGCCTTGGCGGCGTCGGGATAAGACTGTCCGACCTCGTCATGCTCTATGCCGGTCTGGCGCGGCTTGGCACGACATTGCCGCTGCGCGAGCGGCCGGCGCCGATGCCGCAGGCGCGGCGCCTGATGGAACCCGTCGCCGCCTGGTACGTCGACAATGTGCTGCTCGGCAGCCCGCCGCCGGAAAATGGCGTCGCCGGCCGCATCGCGTTCAAAACCGGGACGAGCTACGGCTACCGCGACGCCTGGTCGATCGGCTTTGACGGCAAGCACACGATCGGCGTCTGGGTCGGCCGCGCCGACGGCGCGCCAGTGCCGGGTCTGGTCGGCCGTACGGCGGCGGCGCCGGTCCTGTTTGACGCCTTCGCGCGCATGGGCACGCCGCCGGCTGCATTGCCGCGGCCGCCCAAGGGCGTACTCGTGACCTCGAGCGCAAAACTGCCGCCGCCGCTGCGGCACTTTCAACCGGGCCGGCTCGTGAGCGAAGCTGCGCAGGCCTCGCTACACATTCTCTATCCGCCCGATGGCGCGCGGCTCGATCTGGCCGGCGCGAACGGCACGCCGGATCCCGTTCCGCTGAAGGTGACCGGTGCGGTCGCTCCGCTGACCGTCCTGGTCAACGGCGTTCCGGTAGCGACGGAGCGACCGGGAATGCTGTTCTTCAAGCCCGAGGGACCCGGATTCTCGCGCGTCACCGTCATTGATTCCGCAGGCGCCACCGACAGCGTCATCGTGCGCGTGGACGATAGCTCCACGGCGCCGGGCACAATGCATGCGGCGAGTGCGCTCTGCACCATTTCCCCTTGTGAAAGCAAAGCCTTGACGGGCACGGCACGGTAGTCTCGCCGCCACGGCGGCGTATTGGCCGGTGCTTCCCCGGCCGGGCGGATTTCTCTATTGTCGGCTAACACTTAGGGGCATGACTGCAAAGCATGAGCACGACCAGCGCGGCATCCACGTGGCCGGCTAACGGCCTCGGCTCGCTTTTTAATTTTGCCGTGGCGTCCCACAAACGGGCGCTGGGCGTGCTGCTGCTTGTCTCGCTGTTTCTGTTCCTGCCGGGCTTTTTTCAGATTCCGCCGGTCGATCGCGACGAAGCATATTTCGCGCAAGCCACAAAGCAGATGATCGAGACCGGCGACTACGTCGATATCCGCTACCAGGACGACGTGCGCTACCGAAAGCCGGTCGGCATCTACTGGCTGCAAGCGGCCGTCGTGAATACCGCCGAAGCGCTGGGACTGCCAAACGCGCGAACCACGATCTGGCTCTATCGCATACCGTCGCTGCTGGGCGCGATCGGTGCGGTCGTGGCGACCTACTGGTGCGCGCTCGCTTTCGTCAGCCGGCGCGGTGCGATGCTGGCCGCCGTGATGCTGGCGGCCTCGGCATTGCTTGGTGTCGAGGCGCGGCTTGCCAAGACCGACGCCGTGCTGCTGTTCACGATCGTTGCCGCGATGGCAGTGCTGGCGCGCGCCTATTTGGCGAGCAAGCGAGGCGCCGCAAACGTGAAACTCGGATGGGGACCGGCAGCGATTTTTTGGAGCGCGCTTGCCGCCGGCATTCTCATCAAGGGGCCGGTGAATCTGATGGTCGTCGGCCTTGCCGCGATCACGCTCTCGATTTTCGAGCGCTCGGCGCGCTGGCTGCTGGCGCTGCGTCCGCTTGCCGGAATTGGCTGGCTCGTTCTGATCGTGCTGCCGTGGTTCATTGCGATCTACGCCCGCGTCGGCAGCGCCTTTTTAGTTGGTGCGCTGGGCCACGACATGCTGAGCAAGCTCGCGAACGGGCAGGAGACGCACGGCGCGCCGCCCGGACTTTATTTCCTGCTGTTCTTCGCGACTTTCTATCCCGGCTCAATCCTGGCGGGATTGGCGGCGCCGGCGGTTTGGGCGGTGCGCCGCGAACCCGCGGCGCGTTTCCTATTGGCGTGGCTGGTGCCGTCATGGATCGTGTTCGAACTGGTCGTGACCAAATTGCCGCATTACGTGCTACCGCTTTATCCTGCAGTCGCCATTCTGATCGCTGGCGCGGTCGAGACGAAGGTGCTGTCGCGCCGGCCTTGGCTGGTGCGCGGCGCCGTTTGGTGGTTCATCGCCCCAATCCTGATCGGGTTTGGCGCGGTGATCTGCGCGGTGATCGTCAATCATGGCCTCGCGCTGCTGGCGTGGCCGTTCCTCGCCGCTTCGATCGTATGTGGCCTGTTCGCCTGGCAATTGTACGAGGATGACGGCGCCGAACGGTCGTTCATGCGGGCAACTGCGGCAATGGTGCTGACTGCGGTCGGAGTCTTTGCCGTGGTCATACCGTCGCTCATGCCGGCGTTCCCGAGCGTGGCGCTCGCCAATGTGCTGCGCGCGTCCAATTGCGCCCATCCGCTTGCCGCCAGCTCCGGATACGAGGAGCCGAGCCTGGTGTTCCTTGCCGGCACCGAGACGCATCTCACCGACGCTTCCGGCGCGGCCGACTTTCTGCGCCAAGGTGCCTGCCGCTTCGCCTTCATCGACGCGCGTCAGGAGCGCGCGTTTGCGCTTCGCGCCGAAGCCGTCGGGCTTCGCTACGATCGCGGGGCGAACATCGAGGGTTTCAACATCAGCAACGGCCAGTCGATCAACATCGCGGTCTTCGCGTCGGCAGGCGCACCGTGAATGGACCGGCGTTGCCGCGCAACACGCTGGCCAATTTTACGGGATGGTGCCGCGTGCTCGTTCGCCGGCCGCGAGCGAGTCTTCCGCCGCCAGGCGTTGCCGACGCGGCCGCGATCGTGCTGATCCTGATTGCCAGCGTCGCTTCGATGTTTCTGCTCGACGCGGCTGCGAGCGACTGGGCTCGGCAAGTGCCGACGTGGTTCTTCGATGCGTTCGATCGGATCACCGATTTCGGTCTATCCGGCTGGTTTTTGTTTCCGTTCGGATTCATGCTGCTGGTTCTCGCCGCGGTAACATCGCCAACCTTGCCGCGCTTTACGCAAGACGTGCTGGGAGCGCTGGCGGTGCGGTTCGGATTTTTGTTTTTGGCCATCGGCGTGCCGGGTCTGTTCGTCACTATCGTTAAACGGCTTATCGGCCGGGCGCGTCCGTTTGTCGGCGGCCATGACGATCCCTTTGCCTATCTGCCGTTCATCTGGCGGCCCGAATACGCCAGCATGCCCTCCGGTCATGCCACCACCGCGGCGTCCGCGGCGATCGCGATCGGGGTTATTTGGCCGCGCGCGCGCGGCATCATGTGGGTCTATGCGCTTGTCATCATGTTCAGCCGCGTCGTCGTGCTTGCTCACTATCCAAGCGACGTGATTGCCGGCGCGCTGGTCGGCGGCGGCGGCGCGCTGCTGGTGCGCCGCTGGTTTGCCGCGCGGCGACTGATGTTTTCGTCAACCGATTTGCGGCCCTATCCCGGCCCGTCGCTCAAGCGGATCAAGGCCGCCGCCCGTGAGATCGTGCACGGACGGTGATGGGCCGATTGAACCCGGTCAGGATGGGCTTTAGAAGCTTGCGGCATGTCGTCGAGCAACGGGCCCGATCCCGCAATCTCCGTCGTCGTGCCGGTGCGCAATGAAGCCGGCAATATCGCGCCGCTCGTCGCCGAAATCGCCGCCATCCTGCAAGGCCGCAGGTTCGAGATTGTCTATGTCAATGACGGCTCACATGATGCGACCGAGGAAGAATTGCGCGGCCTGATGGCGCAACGTCCTTGGCTGCGGCAAATCCGCCACGCACAATCGTGCGGTCAGTCGGCGGCCGTGCGCACCGGCGTTACCGCCGCACGCGCGCCCATCGTGGTGACGCTCGACGGCGACGGTCAGAACGATCCGGCATTCATTCCGGCGCTGATCGCCGCACTTGAGACTGGCGGCGCGCGCTGCGGGCTGATCGCGGGTCAACGCGTCGGGCGCAAAGCAACGGGATTTAAGAAGTTGCAGTCGCGCATCGCCAACGCCGCGCGCAATGCGGTGCTGAAGGACGGCACGCGCGACACCGGATGCGGACTCAAGGCGTTCCACCGCGAGGTGTTTCTGGCGCTGCCTTATTTCGACGGCTTGCACCGCTTCATGCCGGCATTGATAAAGCGGGACGGTTTTGACATCGGTTATGTCGATGTGGTCGATCGGCCGCGCGGACACGGTACATCGAATTATGGATTTTGGGACCGGCTGTGGGTCGGCATTCTCGACCTTGCCGGCGTGTGGTGGCTCATTCGGCGCAGAACGCGCGTTCCCCAAGTGGAGGAGGTGACCCTTGCTCGTTGACCTGCCGCGCGCGGTTGGCGCCTACTTGCAAGACGTCTTTGTCGCCAGGCTCGATTGGTGGGTGCTGTTGGGCTTCCTCGCCCAAGGCCTGTTCACCATGCGCTTTCTGGTTCAGTGGATTGCGTCCGAACGCGCTGGACGCAGTGTCATTCCGCTGGCATTTTGGATTTTCTCCATCGCCGGCGGCGTGCTGCTCCTGATCTACGCGCTATACCGCAAGGATCCGGTTTTCATCGCCGGCCAGGCACTCGGCGTCGTCGTCTATTTGCGCAATCTGTATTTTGTCATGCGCGAGCGCAAGCAAACCGCACCGGCTGGGTGAATCCAATCAGCTGGCGGCGGCAAGCGCGGCAAAGCCCCGCTCGAGGTCGACAGTCAGGTCCTCGACCGCTTCGAGTCCGATATGGAAGCGCACGGTCGGTCCGCCGGGCTGCCAGCGCGTCACTGTCCGCACCGGCGTGCAGTCGAATGGGATGGCGAGGCTCTCGTAACCGCCCCACGACGCGCCGATGCCGAACAATTCAAGCGTATCGAGGAAGGCATACACCGCCTTCTGCGGCACCGGTTTGAGCACCATGCTGAACAACCCCGATGCGCCGCTGAAATCGCGCTTCCACAGCGCGTGACCCGGATGGCTTGCCATGGCCGGATGCAGCATGCGCAAGACTTCTGGCCGCTGCTCGAGCCAGTGACCGACCGCAAGACCTGATTTGTAGTGCCGATCGAGCCGCACCGCGAGCGTGCGCACGCCGCGAAGACCGAGATAGACGTCGTCGGGACCTTCACATAATCCGCTCAGCCGCACGGTGTTCTTCAGGCTGGCGACGGCGGCGCTGTTGGCCGACACGGTGCCCAGCATCACGTCGGAGTGCCCGCCAATATATTTGGTACCGGCTTGGATCGCGAGGTCGACGCCGTGGTCGAGCGGACGGTAGTACAGTGGCGTCGCCCAAGTGTTGTCCATCAGCACGATCGCGCCGTTATCGTGCGCGACCTTTGCTATCGCGGCCACGTCCTGCATCTCGAAGCTGAGCGAGCCCGGCGACTCCAGATAGACCGCGCGGGTATTGGAGCGAAACTGTTCGGCGATCGCAGCGCCAATGAGCGGATCGTAATAGGTCGTCGCGACGCCCAGCCGCGAGAGGATGTTCTCACAATAGTTGCGCGTCGGACCGTAGGCGCTGTCGGTGACCAGCACATGATCGCCGGCGCGCACGACCGACAACAAGGCCGTCGAGATCGCGGCAAGCCCCGATGGCAGGAGCGAGACGCCCGCGCATTGCGGGCCTTCGAGGTCTTGCAGCGCGAGTTCGAGCGCCTCCGTGGTCGGCGTGCCGCGGCGGCCGTATTGGTAGCGCGCGCGATGGGCGACAAAATCCTCAGCGGTCGGGTAGAGTACCGTCGAGGCGTGATAGACCGGCGGGTTGACGAAGCCGTAATAGGAGGCCGGGTCGCGGCCGGCCGTAACGACACGCGTATCGGCGTGCCGCGGCGGCGCCGGCGGGGAGCTCCGATCGTTGGTATTGTCGTTCATGCCGGTGTCTCGCGGGCGTTATCTACGCGGCTCATTGCACCATTACCTCGGCTCCAGGCGCTTTCGTCAACCCCTTGACCTAGCAGCGCGATCGTTCTCAGATGGCAATAGCTCTCGCACGCGTGCTGCGGCTTCGGGGTTTTGGCGCGCTATTCCTGCTGAAAGGCCTGATCATGAAACGTTTAGCTACGGCATTTGCCATTGCAACGGTGCTTGCGTTCGGGATGCAGGCGGCATGCGCGCAGACGCTCAAGGCGGTCAAGGACCGCGGCGAACTCCTTTGCGGGTCGAACGGTCAATTGGCCGGCTTCGGCATGCCGGATCCGCAAGGCAATTGGACCGGTTTCGATGTGGAGTTTTGCCGCGCCATCGCGGCGGCGATCTTCAATGATCCGACCAAGGTCAAGTTCCTGCCCTTGACGGCCGCCAATCGATTCACCGCGCTGCAATCGGGCGAGATCGATGTGCTGTCGCGCAACACGACCTGGACAATGTCGCGCGATACGTCGCTCGGCATTGATTTTGCCGCGGTCAATTATTACGACGGCCAGGGTTTTATGGTGCACAAGGCACTGAAAGTAAGCTCGGCTCTTGAACTCAACGATGCGGCGGTCTGTGTGCAGCAAGGCACCACAACCGAGCTCAATCTCGCCGACTATTTCCGCTCCAATCACATGTCGCTCAAGACGGTTACGTTTGCGACGGCGGATGAGGCGGTCAAGGCCTACGATACCGGGCGCTGCGATTCCTACACGACGGATTCTTCGGGCCTCTACGGCGTACGAGTCCTGCTCAGCAATCCGAATGACAACATCGTGCTACCCGAGATCATTTCCAAGGAGCCGCTCAGCCCTGTGGTGCGGCAGGGCGACGATGCCTGGGAAGACCTGGTGCGGTGGGTACACTACGCCATGGTTGACGCCGAAGAACTCGGCGTATCCAAGACCAACTTGGATGATCAAATGAAGTCCACCAATCCGGAGATTCGGCGACTTCTCGGCGTCGAGGGGCAGTTCGGTGAACCGCTCGGCCTCACCAACGACTGGGCTTATCGGATCATCAAAGCCGTCGGCAATTACGGCGAGAGCTTCGAGCGTACCGTCGGCCAAGGTTCGCCATTGAAGATAGCGCGTGGGCTGAACGCGCTGTGGACCAAGGGCGGCCTGCAATACGGCTTACCCGTTCGCTAGGACACCGGACGTTGATTGCCCATCGCCGCCGCGGGCCGGCCGATGGCTGATATCGCTCGACCGTCGCCGCGCCATGCGGGCCGAGTCCGCAATCTCGCGCTGCAAGCAGCGCTGATCCTGATCGTCGGCGGTCTCGGCTGCGGCGCCATTTACAACGCCGCGCAAAATCTCGCCCACGCCAATATCGCGCACGGCTTCGGCTTCTGGAACAACACCGCCGGTTTCGACATCAGCCAGACGCTGATCGAATATTCCGCAAGCACCTCGACGTTCGGCCGTGCATTTTGGGTCGGACTGCTCAATACGCTGTTGGTGTCCGCCATCGGCATCGTGCTGGCGACGATCCTCGGCTTCATCATCGGCATCGCGCGGCTGTCGCGCAATTGGCTGGTCGCGCGACTGGCCAGCGGGTACGTGGAGTTGATCCGCAACGTGCCGCTGCTGCTGCAAATCATGTTCTGGTACAATTCGGTGCTTAAAGCGCTGCCGGAATTGCGCGGCAGCGTCGCACTGCCGTTCGGCGGCTTCCTCAACAATCGCGGGCTGTTTCTGCCGCGCCCGGAATTCGGAGCGCGCTTCGACGCCGTCGTGATTGCGCTTTCGCTCGGCATCATCGCCGCGATGGCCTTGCACGTGTGGGCACGCCGCCGCCAGGAGCGCACCGGCATGCGGCCGCGCATTCTTTGGCCGGCGCTTGCCGTGATCGTCGGCCTGCCGGTTGTTGCCTTTATCGTCTTCGGTTTTCCGCTTTCGTTCAGGAATCCCGATTTGGGCCGCTTCAACGTGCGCGGCGGGCTGGAAATCCTGCCGGAATTCGCAGCGCTCCTGATTGCGCTCTCGGTCTATACGGCAGCCTTCATCGCCGAAGTGGTGCGCGCCGGTGTGTTGGCCGTGCCGACCGGTCAGACGGAGGCCGCGTCGGCGCTTGGTCTGCGATCGGATTGGACGCTGCGCCTCGTCGTGGTGCCGCAGGCGATGCGGGTCATCGTTCCGCCGCTGACCAGTCAATACCTTAATCTGATCAAGAACTCTTCGCTCGCCGTCGCCATCGGATATCCCGATCTTTTCCAGGTCTTTACCGGCTCGGTCCTCAATATAACCGGCCAGGCTGTCGAGGTCGTCGCGATTACCATGGCGGTCTATCTCATGATCAGTCTCGTCACCTCAGCGTTGATGAATCTGTATGGGCGCACCATCGCCATCGTGGAGCGCTGACGGCGATGGCCGCGATGTCCGACATGCCGCTTGTTTTCCTGCGTCAAGCGCCGGCGGCCCGCCTGCCGCCGCCGATGGCGCGATCTGGCGCATTTGGCTGGCTGCGCGGAAATCTGTTTTCGTCGCCCGCCAATATCGCACTGACGCTGATTTGCCTCGTGTTACTCGCCTGGGCTGTGCCGCCGCTCATTCGTTTTCTTCTCATCGACGCTGTGTGGTCCGGCCACGATCGCGAAGCGTGCTTGGCTTCGCCGGCAAATCACGAGCCCGGCGCTTGCTGGGCGTTCATCCGCGTGTGGTTCTCGTATTTCGTCTACGGCTTCTATCCGATCGCCGAGCGCTGGCGGGTCGATCTGTTCTTCCTCGCGCTGGCCTTCGGTATCGTCTGGCTGTTGTGGCTCTCGGCGCCGCGGCGCGACATCGGCGCCGTTTATTTCTTCCTCGTGCTGCCCATCCTGTCATTGATACTGCTGAGCGGCTTTCCGCTCATCGGGCTCGTCAGCGTCCCGACCACGCTGTGGGGGGGTATATTGGTGACGATTGTAGTTTCGACGATAGGCATGGTGTTTTCATTGCCGCTCGGCATCCTGCTGGCATTGGGACGACGATCGCGCTTTCCAGTGGTCAAGATGTTCTCGGTGACGTTCATCGAGTTTGTCCGCGGCGTGCCGCTGATCACCGTTCTGTTCATGGCGAGCGTGATGCTGCCGCTGTTCGTGCCCGAGCGGTTTGCGCCCGACAAGCTGGTACGTGCGCTGATCGGCGTCGCCATGTTCGCGTCGGCTTACATGGCGGAAGTGGTGCGTGGCGGTCTTGCCGCGATCCCGCGCGGCCAATTCGAAGCGGCGAATGCGCTCGGCCTCAGCTATTGGCGCATGATGGCGCTGGTCATCCTGCCGCAGGCGTTGCGCGTGACGCTGCCGAACATCGTCAATACCTTCATCGGGCTGTTCAAGGACACCACGCTGGTTTTCGTTGTCGGCATTTTCGATTTTCTCCGCACCATCGAGGCTGCCCGTGGCGATCCAAATTGGGCGAGCCCGATCACTGGCGTGACTGGCTATGCGTTCGCCGCGTTGGTCTACTTCATCTGCTGTTACGGCATGTCGCGCTACGCGCAACGCGTGGAGGCGCGCTTGGCGCGCCGCTCGGGACGGAAGGAGCGCTGATGACGACGCGTTCCGATGAAGCCGACGCGCCGCGCGCCGAAGTGGCGGTCGAGATCATCGGCCTGAACAAATGGTATGGCGAATTTCACGTGCTGCGCGACATCAATCTGAAGGTCGCGCGCGGCGAGCGCATTGTCATCTGCGGCCCGTCGGGCGGCGGCAAGTCGACGCTGCTGCGCTGCATCAACCGGATCGAGGACTGGCAGGCCGGCCGCATTGTGGTCGACGGTATCGAGCTGACCGACAATCCCGAGCATATCGTCGCGGTGCGGCGCGACGTCGGCATGGTGTTTCAGCAGTTCAATCTATTTCCCCATCTCACCGTGCTCGAGAACTGCACGCTGGCGCCGATCTGGGTGCGCCGGATGCCGAAACAGGGCGCCGAGGCGCTCGCCATGAAATTTTTGGAGCGCGTCAAAATTCCCGACCAGGCGCAGAAATATCCGGCGCGGCTGTCCGGCGGCCAACAGCAGCGCGTGGCAATCGCGCGCGCGCTATGCATGAACCCGAACATCATGCTGTTCGACGAGCCGACATCGGCGCTCGATCCGGAGATGGTCAAGGAAGTGCTCGATACCATGGTCGAGCTCGCCTCGGACGGCATCACCATGCTCGTGGTCTCCCACGAGATGGGTTTTGCGCGGCAGGTTGCCGACCGCATCATCTTCATGGACGAAGGTCAGATCGTCGAGATCAACGAGCCGAAGGGCTTTTTTGATCACCCGCAACATGAGCGCACGCGGCTGTTTCTACAGCAAATCCTGCGCTGACTGGTCTTAGACTCAAGCTTTTGCGGCGAAGGATTGTGACCTTACGCATCAATACTGTAACTATACTTAAGTGATTTGAGATGTGAGTGAAGATTACGAAGATGTAATCTAACGAGAACTTCATTCTGTCCGAAGTTTAACTTGCTTTGGCGCGGTGACGGCCCATTATTTTCGCATATAGGCCATCTGTGGAGGATGACATGCTCAAGCCCGTAATCGCCGCGACAGCAATCCTTGCTATCGCCGGCTCTTCTCTTGTCTACGCGCAACAGCGTTCCGACGGCCGTGGTGGTTTCGGCAACGGCGGTTTCCGCGCCGAACATCAGCACCGTCATCTCAGTCCTGACGACGTTTCCGCATTCGCCGACGCGCGCATCGCAGCGCTGAAGGCCGGTCTCGAGCTTACGCCCGACCAGGCGAAAAATTGGCCGGCGTTCGAAGCGGCTTTGCGGAATATGGTTCAGTTGCGGCTCCAGCGTATGCAGGCGCGGCAAGCCGCGCAGCAGCAGGACCAGGCGCAGACGCCGACCAGTCCGTTCGACCGGATGGGCAAGCGCGCTGACGCCATGGGTAAAACCAGCGCCGCGCTCAAGCAAATCTCCGATACCGGAACGCCGCTTTATCAGAGCCTCAACGATGCCCAGAAGGCCCGCTTCACGATGCTGGCGCGCATTCTGCGGCCGCATCAGCACCAGCATGCCATGAATGATGGCAACTGGCGCGAAGGGCGCGGCGATGGACGCGATGGCCACGGCCAAGGCAGCCAGGGTTGGGGACACCAGGGTCGCCGCTTCGGTCAGGGCGATCAGGACGGCCAAGGCTGGGGACACGGCCGTCACTTCGGACAAAACGGTCGCGGCAGCATGCAGAACCTGAGCGACACCGATGACGCGGATCAGGGCTCGCAGCTCTAGTTTGACCGCGATTACCGCGGTCGCCCGCTGAATTTTTCGCCTCCCCGCAGCGGGCGCCAAAACGGAGGCCGCAGGACATGCTCCTGCGGCTTTCGTATTTTCAAAGTCTGCGCTTATCGCGCTACAGCGGGATGAGTTGAGGTTGAAGCTGATAGTTCGTCATGGCCGGACTTGTTCCGGCCATCCATGTCTTTGTTTTGGCGTCGCATTTAAGACGTGGATGCCCGCGACAAGCGCGGGCATGACGATTCAATCAAATCTCATTCCGCTCTAGTGTCCTGAATCTGAAGTTTGCCGCATCAGTTTGAACACCAGCTCGCCCACAACTCATTGAAATGACTCAGTCAGCGTTCGGTTCATAATGCAGCGAACCTCAGAACAGGGACACTAGCGGCCCGTTGGCTTTCTTCCACGCATCGATGCCGCCCTGGATGTGACACGCGGTCTTCAGCCCGGCATCCTGCGCCGCCTGCACCGCCATCGCTGAGCGCTCGCCGAAGGCGCAGCAGAACACGATCCGCTTACCGGTCGCTGCTGCAAGCTCGTGCAGCATGCCGCCGGGATTGATGTTTTCCGGCAGATTCGGATAGGGCGCGTGCAGCGAACCCGGAATGACGCCGTGCTTGTCGCGCTCGCTCTTCTCACGCAGATCGACGATCGCCACGTCGGAACGGCCGCGCAATGCCATCGCGTCGGCAGCCGACAACGCCCAGCCCTTGCGCGCGATATTCTCTTGGTGCAGGCCGACGTGCATGTTGGCCGGCACGGCGACATCCATCATTTTCGGATTGGGCAATTTCAGATTGTTCATCAGATCGACGTATTCATCGACCGATTTCACGCGCAGCCGCGGATTGAACAGCTTCTCCTCGCCGATGGTCGATACCGTCTCGCCCTTATAGTCGTGGGCGGGAAACACCAGCGTCTCCTCGGGCAGCTTCAATAGCTTGTTGAAGATCGAGTCGTATTGCGCGCGCGGATCGCCGTTCTGGAAATCGGTGCGGCCGGTGCCGCGGATGAGTAGCGTGTCGCCGGTGAACACGCGGTCGGCCCATAGAAACGAATAGGAATCGTCGGTGTGGCCGGGCGTGTACAGCACGTCGAGACGCAAGCCCTCGATCTCGATGCGGTCGCCTTCGGCCACCCGCATGGAGACGACGTCGGCCTTGCTGTTCTCGCCCATGACCGTGATGCAATGGGTCTGGTCGCGCAGCGCGCCGAGCCCGGTGACGTGATCGGCATGCAGATGGGTATCCACGGCCTTGACCAGCTTGAGGTCGAGTTCGCGCACAAGCTGCAAATAGCGCTCGACCCGCTCCAGGACGGGATCGATGATCAAAGCTTCGCCGCCATGGCGGCTGGCCAGGAGGTAGGTGTAGGTACCGGAGGTGCTGTCGAAGAGCTGGCGAAAGATCATGCGCGACTCCTCTCAGAAATAATAGCCCACAATGTGGCCGTTGGCGATATGTTCATTCCTCGTAGATCATCTTGCGTGTCATGCCGCCATCGATGACGAAATTGGCGCCGGTGACAAACCCGGACCGCTTGGCGTCGAGCAGCCAGCTGACAATCTCGGCAATGTCTTGCGGCTTGCCGACGCGGCCGACGGGATGCTGGGTGTGGTCCTTGCGGCGCAGTGCGCCGTAATTTCTGGTCGCAATCCAGCCGGGGCTGATGCAATTGACCCGCACATCCGGCCCGAAGCTGATCGAGAGCGCGTGCGTGAGCGCGACAAGGCCGCCTTTCGACGCCGCGTAAGACTCCGTGTTGGCCTCCGACATCAGGGCTCGCGTTGACGCGATGAGCACCATCGCGCCACGCGCTCTGCGCAGCGGCGTCTCGGTCGCACGCGCCAGCAGGAACGCCGCGGTCAGATTGGTGTCGATGGCGCGATGCCACTCGGCAAGACTGAGCCGGCGCACCGGCTTGCGGATCATGATGCCGGCATTGGACACGACGGCGTCGAGCCGGCCGAAGCGCGCGGTAATCGAACTCACCGTGCGCGAAATCGTCTGTTCTTCGCGGACATCACCCTCGACGGCCAAAACGTTCCGCATATGCGGTGGAAAGACGCGGCTTAGTCCGCTGCCGGGCAGATCGACTATACCGACGCGCCAGCCAGTGGCAAGGAGATGGCGCGCGATCGCGCGGCCGATTCCGTTCGCCCCGCCGGTCACCAGTGCGACGGGTTTTGTAGCCGCCATTCTTTTTCAGTCCTGGCGGCTAGTCGTGTTCGACAGGAAGGTCGGGCCGCGAACCCCACTCCGACCACGATCCGTCGTACAGGCCTTTTGCGGTCTTGCCGATCGAATCGAGCGCGAAGGTCAGAATCGCGGCGGTAAGGCCGGAGCCGCAAGAGGTGATGATCGGCTTGTCGAGATCGACGCCGGCACCCTTGAACGCCGCCTCGATGCGTTCGCGTGAAGCAAGGCTGCCTTTGTCGACCACTCGATCGAACGGCACATTGAACGAACCCGGCATGTGGCCCGAACGCAGGCCGGGGCGCGGTTCCGGCGCCTTGCCGCTGAAGCGTTCAGCGGAGCGCGCGTCGACGACCTGTGTGGTGTCGTCGCTCAGCGCAAACCGCACGTCGGCGAGCATCGCGACAGCGCCGACATTCATTTCGGCATGGAATTGCCGCGGCGGCCGTTTGCCCTCGCCGGTTTCGAGCGGCCGGTTTTCGGCTTTCCATTTCGGCAGTCCACCGTCGAGGATGTAAACGTTCTTCGCGCCGAACAGCCGGAACGTCCACCACACCCGCGCTGCCGAGTAGAGGCCGAGGCTGTCATAGACCACAACGGTGTCGTTATCGCCGATACCGAGCGCGCCGACGGCTTCGCCGAACTGCGTCGGCCCCGGCAGCATGTGCGGCAACTCCGTCGAATGATCGCTTACCTCGTCGATGTCGAAGAACACTGCGCCGGGGATATGACCGCTGCGATATTCCGCGTGCGCGTCGCGCTTCTGCAGGACCAAGTACGAGCCGTCGACCACGATTACATTGCGATCGTTCAAGTGCTCGGCGAGCCAATCGGTCGATACCAGCCAGCGGCTTTTCGGCGACGGGGTGGGGTCTTTCTCGGTTCTCAGCATTTTGATGCTCGATTCACTGAATAACGCTTGCGCAAGCGCGAAGTTCACTCATAAGGAACCTTGATGTCCGATTTGCGCTCGAGCCACGATGGCACTGGCAGATTCTTCTCGCGCAGGAACTCCGGATTGAACAGTTTCGACTGATAACGCGTGCCGTAGTCGGCAAGGATGGTCACGATGGTGTGGCCGGGTCCGAGCTCCTTGGCGAGCCGAACCGCGCCCGCAATGTTGATGCCGGATGAGCCGCCGAGGCAAAGACCCTCGTGCTCCAACAAGTCGAAGATGATCGGCACCGCTTCCGCGTCGGGAATCTGATAGGCGGTATCGATCGGCGCGTTTTCCAGGTTCTTGGTGATGCGGCCCTGGCCGATGCCTTCGGTGATCGAGGATCCTTCGGACTTCAGTTTGCCGGTCGTGTAGTAGCTGTAGAGCGCGGCGCCCATCGGATCGGCGAGCGCAATGCGCACGGCGTTGCTGCGCACCTTCAGCGCTATGGCGACGCCGGCAAGCGTGCCGCCGGTGCCGACGGCGCAGACAAAACCGTCAACCTTGCCGTCGGTCTGCTGCCAGATCTCAGGTCCCGTGGTCTCGACGTGGCCCTGGCGGTTGGCGACGTTGTCGAATTGATTGGCCCAGATTGCGCCGTTCTTTTCGGATTTGGCCAATTGCGCGGCGAGCCGGCCGGAGACTTTCACGTAATTGTTTGGATTGGAGTAAGGGACCGCCGGCACTTCGATGAGTTCGGCGCCGCACAGGCGCAGCGTGTCCTTCTTCTCCTGACTTTGCGTCTCCGGGATGACTATCACGCTGCGAAAGCCCATGGCATTGCCGACCAGCGCCAGCCCGATGCCGGTGTTGCCGGCGGTTCCTTCAACGATGACGCCGCCCGGCCGCAACTCGCCTTTTTTCACCGCGTCCTCGATGATGAACAGCGCGGCGCGATCCTTGACCGACTGGCCCGGATTCATGAACTCGGCTTTGCCCAAAATGGTGCAGCCGGTCGCCGCCGAGACGCGATTGAGTTTGATCAACGGCGTATTACCGATCGCCTCAATGATCCCGTTACGAAGCTGCATCACCGTCACTTCCTGCGCGCGACCCTAGATGACCAAGTGTTCGGAAACAAGACTGGAACAATGCCACGAGCCCCTGAAAGATTGTCGAAACCATACCGCCGCATGGCGGATGCAGCGGTATGAACATTCACTAATTTTTTCCAGCCGTGGCGTTATGCAAACCGTAACGGGATTACCAGCGATCGCTGGCCCGTGCCTGGCGAATTCGGTTGTGCGTGATGAATCTCGACGTCAATACACTGTTCCTCGTGACCATCTACGTGGAGGCGATCCTCGGATTGCTTCTGCTGTTTGCGTGGGTGCAGAACACCGCGATCTACGCCGTGGCGTGGTGGGGCTTTGCGGACCTGTTGCGAGCGGCTTCCGTCATGCTGTTCGGCATGTACGGTACGGTCTCCGATCTGATTTCCATCGATCTCGCCAACGCCATCTTGTTCACGGCATTCGCGCTGACCTGGACCGGCGCGCGAGTGTTCGATCATCGCAAGGTGCGGCCAATACTCCTGTTCGGCGGCGCCGCGGTGTGGCTTGTGCTCTGCCGGATTCCCATCATCGCGAATTCCTGGGACACTCGCGTTCTGCTAAGCTCGGGCATCATCACTGCCTATACCTGGGCTGCGGCGTACGAGTTCTGGCGCGGGCGCAGCGAGCCGCTGGTCTCGCGCTGGCCGGCGATCTTCATGCTGTTTGCGCACGGCTCGCTCTACCTGTTGCGTACGCCGTTCGGCGCCATGCTGCCGTGGCGGCCGGCGAACAATGAAGTCTTCGAGAGCGTCTGGCTCACCGTGCTCAGCTTCGAGGCGCTGCTGTTCACGATCGCGATTGCGTTCATCCTGCTGGCGATGGCCAAGGAACGCACCGAGCACCGCCATAAGACCGCCGCCCTCATCGATCCGCTGACCGGCATCGCCAACCGCCGGGCCTTCCTGCAAGACGGCGATGCGCAACTGAAGCGGCAGGCCATCGATCCGCGCCCGATCGCGGTGATGCTGCTCGATCTCGATAATTTCAAAACGATCAACGATCGTTTCGGTCACGCCATCGGCGATCGCGTGCTGCAAATGTTTGCCGAGATCGGCAGCGGCTGCATGCGGCGGTCCGATATCTTCGGCCGGCTCGGCGGTGAGGAATTCGCGGCATTGCTGGTCGACGCCTCGCGCGAGCGCGCTTTGGCGGTCGCCGAGGAAATCCGCTCGTCGTTTGCCGAGGCGACCGGCGAGGTCGACGGCAGGCCGGTTGTTGCGACCGTGAGCATCGGCGTCGTCATCAGCTACGACGCCGTGCTCGATCTGTCGGCGCTGTTGGCCCAGGCCGACCACGCGCTCTATCGCGCCAAGGACAATGGCCGCAACCGCATCGAAATCGCCTCGATCGAACTCATTCTCGATCGCGTCAAGCGGGCCGCTGCCGCTGAGCGCGCGGCAACGGCCCGCGCCAAATCGGCCGCGGCGTAACTTCTCCCGCTACTCCCGTCTTATCTGACCTCGCAAGCGCGTGAGCGATCAAGCCAGCGCGCCGCGCCGGATGAGGCGAGATGGGATGCCGCCCATTTCATGCGGCGCATCGCATTGCATGCGCCATTGCGGAGTCGGCGCGGTGCTGTGATAGCTTCGCCGTCAAAGTTGAATTTTTGCGACAACGGCGCGCCCTGCGAATGCCAAGGACGCGGCGACGAGGACACCGATGAAGCGCAGCACCGACCGTATCCTCACCACTCATGTCGGCAGCCTGATCCGGCCGCTGGCCTTGCAGGAATTCCTGCGCGCCAAGCAGGCCGCCAAGTCATACGACGCCACCGCCTACCACAAGTGCCTGACCGACTCCGTGGCAGGTGTGGTGCGCAAGCAGGCCGAAGTGGGCGTCGATGTCATCAGCGACGGCGAGTTCGGCAAATCGATTTCCTGGTCGCAATATGTGCTCGAACGCCTGAGCGGCTTCGAGCGGCGGCCGATCAAGCAAGGCGCCAATCCGTTTACGCGCGGCGTCGATCGGAAGAAATTTGCCGAGTTCTACGCCGAGCTGGACGCCCGCGAAGGCGTTGCAACCACGGTCGAGGCGGTGTGTGCCGGTCCGATTTCCTACACCGGGCAGGCGGAGCTCAAGTGCGACATCGACAATTTCAAGGCGGCGCTCAAGGACGTCAAAGTGGCCGAGGCGTTTCTGCCGGTGGCGGCGCCGGCCAGCGTCATTCCGGACCGCAAGAACGAATACTACAAGACCGACGAAGAGTTGATCCGGGCAATCGGCGCGGCGATGCGCACCGAGTATCGCATGATCATCGATGCAGGATTTGTGCTGCAACTCGACGACGCGCGCTTTGCCGTCACCTATGACCGCATGGTGCCGCCGGGAAGTTTTGCCGACTATCGCAAATGGCTCGCTCTCCAGGTTGAGGTGCTTAACGACGCGATTGCCGGGCTGCCGCAGGACCGCATTCGCTACCATGTCTGCTGGGGCAGCTGGCCTGGACCGCACACCACCGACGTGCCGCTCAAGGACATCGTCGACCTCGTCTTGAACATGAAGGTCGGCGCCTTCGTCCTTGAAGGCGCTAATCCGCGCCACGAGCATGAATGGCGGGTGTGGGAAAGCGCGAAGCTTCCCGAAGGTAAAGTGCTGATTCCCGGCGTGATCAGCCACGCCACCAATGTGGTCGAGCATCCGGAGCTTGTTGCCGAACGCATTGTGCGGCTCGCCAAGCTGGTCGGACGCGAGAACGTGATGGCTGGCACCGATTGCGGCTTCGCCCAGGGGCCGTTTCACCGCCGCGTGCATCCCAGCATTATGTGGGCCAAGCTCGATGCGCTGGTTAAAGGCGCCGCGCTTGCCAGCGCCGAGCTGTGGCGGTGATGCACCCAGTATTTCTACGTAAGCGGGATTCCGTTCGCCATTAAGGCGACGTTGACCGCGCTGCTGTTCCTTATCCCGGGAGTGTCGGCAAGCGGAGCAGTCGCATGATCAATCTTCGCCTTATGGTCGTTGATGAAGAGGCCGGTCGCCGGGCGCTCATTGAATCCTCGCTGGCGCGCGATCGATTTTTTGTTGTGCGCGACTGCGCATCGGCCGGCGAGGCGACGGCAACTGCCATCGAATGGCGCCCCGATCTCATCCTGCTTGATGACACGATGACCGATACGGATGGTACAACCGTGTTGGCGGCAATGCAGTCGGATAAGCGCACGGCTCCAATCCCGGTGCTGCTCATGACCGAGCGCGTAGCGGAATGCCGGCGCTTCAAGGCGCTCGGCGCGGTGGGTGTGATCGGCAAGCCGATCGAGCCGAACAGGCTGCCGGCGGCAATTCGGCGCTTCGTTCCGGTCGAGGGCAGCCTCGCTGTGCTGCGCGAGAAATTTCTGGAGCGCCTTGAGGCCGACGCCAGTGCGCTTTCGGCGTGCCGCGCATCGCTAATGGCGCCTCATGCTGAACCCGCGATGAGGCGCGTCAATCAGATCGCGCATGCGCTTGCCGGTGCCGGCGGAATTTACGGCTTCGCGGGAATTACTTGCGAGTCGGCGGCGCTGGCCGCCGCGGCAGAGCAGAATCTGGCCGGCCGCGCGAAACGGATCGACGTCGAGCAAGCGCTCGATCGTCTGCTGATGCGGATAATGCCGGCCGCCACTTTTCCCTCCTCGGCAAGCGGGCACAAGCGGGGCTTGCACTATTCGGCGGCGACCGCGTGAACCGGCTCGGTCTCCTCGACCGGGCCGCGCTTGGTGCCGAACAGCCAGGTCTGTAGGCGGTCGAGATACAGATAAACGACCGGCGTGGTGTACAGCGTAAGCCCTTGGCTCAGCGCCAGCCCGCCGACCATGGCGTAGCCCAGCGGTTGACGCAGTTCCGAGCCGGAGCCGTTGCCGACGGCAAGCAGCATGCCGGCAAGCATGGCCGCCGCGTGCCAGTGCTCAGCAGAGGGAAATTCTGTACTCTATAGCGTCGTGGATACCTTTCTGGCCCTGCAATCACGAGTTGAGAGCTTCCGCCGATTGATTGCCCCAGGCACTGTCCCAAGCCAGTGACGTGCCGTGCTGCATATGCAGTATGTGCCCGGCGCGATCCGAACGAGTTCATCCGCGTTGCCGGATTTGATAGGATGAGCTTCAGCAGTCCAAATTCCGGCCACGAGGAGATCGATCATGCTCGACGTCAGCAAGCGACCAATTACCGCCCCGTTCGACACCGAACGGCTCGATCGGCTGATGGATGACGCGGCGATCGACATTCTGCTTGTGACGTCCAAGCACAACGTTCAATACCTGCTCGGCGGCCACCGCGCTTTCTTCTTCGAATCCATGGACGCGATGGGATTGAGCCGCTACCTGCCCGTCGTCGTTTATGTCAAAGGCGGGTCGCAAAAGACCGGCTTCTTCGGCCACCGCATGGAGAATTATCAGAACGAGGTCAAACCGTTCTGGGTCGCGGAGACCAACACCAAGAGTTCCGGCTCCGTCGATGTCATGGAAAAGGCCGTCGATTACGCGCGCAAGCTGTTACCGAAGCCGCGATGCATCGGCGTCGAGACTGCGTTCCTGCCGATCGATTCGGCGGCGGTGCTACGCAAGGCGTTTCCGGACAGCGAGATCGCGGATGCGCTTTTCGTTCTCGAACGCCTGCGCGCCCGCAAGACGCCGGAGGAACTCGAAAAGCTGCGCATCGCCTCGGATGCCGTGATCGATTCGATGCAGGCGGTGATTCAGAACTTTGGACCCGGCGCCACCAAATCCGAGATGACCGAGGCATTGCGCCGCGAGGAAACCCAGCGCGGATTGACGTTCGATTATTGCCTGATCGCCGCGGGATCGAGTCTCAACCGCTCGCCTTCGGAGCAGCGCTGGGAGAAGGGCGACGTGCTGTCGCTGGATTCCGGTGGCAACTACCACGGCTATATCGGCGACGTTGCGCGCATGGGCGTTGCCGGTGAACCGGATGCTGAACTTGTCGACCTCTTGGCTGAGGTGGAAGCCATCGAGCAGGCATCGATGCAACCGATCAAGGCGGGCGTGATGGGCAAGGAGATTTATGCAGCGGCAAACGCCGTGCTTCATAAATCCAAGGTCCACAACCACACGCATTTCCTTGCGCACGGCATGGGGCTCGTCAGCCATGAGGCGCCGCGGCTGACCAATTCCGGCCCGGTGCCGTATGACGCCTATGATGCGGATCGGCCGCTCGAAACCGGCATGGTGATTTCGGTGGAAACCACGCTGCAACATCCGCAGCGCGGATTCATCAAGCTCGAAGACACGGTCGTGGTCACGCCGGCGGGCTTCGAGGTCTATGGCGACCGCATCCGCGGCTGGAACCGCGCCGGGCGAGCCTGACCGCGCGACGCCGCCGGCTATTCAGCGGGCGCTTCGAACCGCGCCAACACGCGAACGGGTTGCGCATCCGCTTCGCTGCGCAGCTTGTGCATGTAGCCGAAGCACACAAGCCCAACGAGCGACCAAACCCCGCCCGCCATATAGAAGACGAGCGGGTCGACGTTAGTGAAGATGTTCGTGATCAGGCAGGTCGTGCCCCAGGCGATGAGCACGATGACGGCGCGTGGCAAGATATAGGCCATTGATTCGAGCCCCGTGGCGGGAGACCGAATGGTGCGCGCGCATGGTTAGTAAGCGGTAAACGACGCCCTAAGCACTCTCCGACGCTCGGCGGAGCGTCATATGGTGCGGATGGGATGGCTCCCCGGGAGCGACGAAACTCAGAACCACGTCTTCGCTATTCCCGTACCCCATGATAGGTGAAAGCCCTTGAACTCGCTCAGGAAAAGGGAATCGTTCGCACGAAAGAACTCGCTGCGATTGGCGTACGCCGCTGCTATCTCCGGCCTATGTGCGAGGCGGGGTTGCTCGTCCGCGTGGGCCACGGGCTCTACCGTGCCGCCCACCCAAGAGCGGCTTGAGTGTGAATACGCGCGCAAGTTTGAGCGCACCCCTAAAGCCGCTCAGCACATTGTTCTTGCTATGAAAATTTAGCTTATGGCGGGGTAACGTTTTGCGCGAGACGTGACCCTGTCCAGGAAATGGACTTGCACGGATAATCAACGGCATGCGTTCAGTTTCGGATGGCGTCATGATTGAATGGCGATTTGACACCGGTGACAGGCTCGCTCACGAAGTCGCGCTCTTCATCTGCTACGAACTCGACGAAGCGTGCGAAATGGAAGCCGCCAAGGCCTCGGCGGATCGCGCCGAGGAGAAGGAGATCTCGGCCTTCATGGAGTACCTCGGACAACTCGATCAGAACCACGACTTCAGCTTTTTCATGATCCGGCCGGCGCCCCGGTCCCTTGAGAGAAGGGAACGTTGATGCGCGTCCTGCTGATCGAGGACGACCGCATGATCGGCAGCAGCCTGTCGGCTGCCTTGAGTCGCGAGGGCATGGCGGTCGACTGGGTGCGCAATGGCGCCGACGGGACGGAGGCTTTGGCGATCGGCGGCCATGCGCTGGTCCTCCTAGATCTCGGGCTGCCAGGACAATCGGGGCTCGATCTCCTCAGGACGGCGCGCCGCGCCGGCAATCGCATTCCGGTTCTGGTGATCACGGCACGCGATGGTCTCGACGACCGCGTTGCCGGTCTCGACGTCGGCGCGGATGATTATGTCATCAAGCCTTTCGAGACGCGCGAATTGATTGCCCGCATGCGAGCGGTCCTGCGGCGCCATGGGGGCGCGGCCCAGTCCGTTTTGCAGACTGGTGAGATCGCGCTCGATCTCGCAAGCCACGAGCTAAACTATCGGACGATGACGGCTGTATTGCCCGCGCGCGAATTCGCCCTGATGCATGCGCTCGTCCAGCGACCCGGCGTCATCCTGTCGCGCGGTCAGATCGAGGAACGGATTTACGGCTGGGGTGACGAGGTGGAAAGCAACGCGGTCGACGTGCTGATCCATTCCATTCGCAAGAAATTCGACAAGGATATCATTCGCAACGTGCGCGGCGCAGGCTGGATGGTCCTGAAGGACGCATCATGACCTCGCTGCGCCGCGCCACCTTGATCTGGATGACGACGCTGCTCACGGTTGTCGGCGTGCTTGCCTTTTTTGCTTCGTATGAATTGGCGCGACGGGAAGCGGCCGACTTTCTCGACGGTCAGTTGCGCCAGATCGCGCTCAACGCGGGCGAAGGTCTTGCTGAAGCCGCCGGCACTCCCGGGCAGCACGATCCCGAGGATGAATTCGTCATAACGATCTGGAATGCCGCGGGCGACCTGTTGCGAAATTCGCCGAGCGGCGTCGCGCTGCCGCGTCAATCGCAAACTGGTTACGCCACGATCAAGGCTGGCGGCGAAGACTGGCGTGTCTACCTAGCCAGCGACGCCCGCCGCTCGGTGCAGGTGGCGCAACGCATGAGCGTGCGCCAGGAGATGGCGGAAGCGGCGGCCATTCAAGCGGGAGCGCCTATCCTCCTAGTCATCCCACTGACATGGCTGGTCATTGGATGGGCGCTTGGCCAGGTGCTGGGCCGGCTGATGGACCTTGCCGGCGAGATCGCCGAGCGCGGGGTTGACAGCCGCGAACAGATTCCGGTCGCCGGCGTGCCAGCGGAGATTCGACCGCTCGTCGAGGCCATGAACGTCCTGACGAACCGCCTCCAGCGAGCGCTCGAGCAGCAGAAACGTTTCATCTCGGACGCCGCGCATGAATTGCGGACGCCATTAACGGCCCTGCAGATCCAGATCGACAATCTGCGCGCCAACGCGGGCGACGGCCAATCCTCGCTGATCTCCGAACTGCGCGGCGGCCTCAGCCGCGCCACGGCGCTGGTCGAGCAATTGCTCCGTTTGGCACGTTCCGAGG
>Ga0207416_1001958_pt1 | contig 24307 bp, 21 predicted proteins | sample PaiPotPPM11metaG_FD_184107 | JGI IMG/M metagenome (GOLD analysis project Ga0207416, IMG submission 184107) | Iron sulfur acid spring bacterial and archeal communities from Banff, Canada, to study Microbial Dark Matter (Phase II) - Paint Pots PPM... ... | reverse complement strand
AGGTGAGAAGAAAAGAGAAGAAAAGAGAGACTCGGCTTCGGTTAGAGCGGAGGATAAAAATATCCAAGAGGTTCAACAGGAGGTTATGCAGGCCCTAACACGCCTAGAACATGCTGGAGAAATTGAGGACGATATCGTGACACAAGTTAACCAAATAAAGCCCGATGGTTTTACAGAGAATGTTGCTATACCCTCTTCAGACTTGGATGTAGATCGGGAAAGCCACCCCCACAACAAGACCCGTGATGCTCTTTCGTTTCTGAATGAAGTAGAAGTAGAAGACTAGTTACGATGAAGCGCCTGCATGACGTTCTTCTCCAAGTGGATTATTCAGTCATAATCGGTACCTAAAACGAATATTAAAGTGGCCACCTCTCTGCACTAGAAGTTGTCATCGGCGTCCTCGCTCATAAAAAGTGCACTTCATAAGAGTGCAAAAGATGCTGTGAAACGGTTTGTAACAGCGAACCAGGTCGTCGGTTTGGGCAGCGGAAGTACTATGACAATTCTTGTGAGGGAATTGGCGAATTTACCATATAAGAGGTCGGTTGAATTCGTGACAACATCTATTCAAATAAAAATCGAAGCTGAGAAAGTGGGGCTCAAAATTGCAGACGAAAGTAACTTCGTCGACATCGATGTGGTCTTCGATGGAGCGGATCAGATCGATTCTGATTTTAATATGATAAAAGGTGGCGGTGGCGCGTTACTTAGGGAGAAAGTGTTAATTTCAGCAGCGAATAAAGTAGTTATTCTTGCAGACGATACCAAATTTGTCAAGCGATTGACTCAACCTGTTCCGATAGAAATCCACAAGTTTGCTCGCTCCTTTTTGCTGAAGAGGTTAAGAGAAATTGGAGGAAGCCCGAAGCTACGAACGATGGACAAGGGATATCCCTACGTCACCGAAAATGGAAACATAGTCCTTGATACCTCGTTCGACTCAATTGGAAACATTCGGAACAAAGAGATCGAATTAAAGAACATTCCTGGAGTGTTAGAGGTAGGGCTCTTTACCAGGGCAAACATATACTACAAGGCAAAAAATGATGGTTCATTCGAAATTATCCAACCAAACAGATAACGGGCTTACTGTTATCAACACAGGATAAAAATTAGGCCGCTGTTCGAACAAACTCTCCGTAACCGCAAGAGTTTTTGTCAACTTGTCCGTTCTCCATGATAACTCGTCCCCTTACGATTGTGAACACGGGCCACCCCCGCAATTCCCATCCATCGTAGATTGAGTAGTCTGAGTACGATTGAAGGATCTCTGGGGTGACCTTCTGCACTAAATCTAAATCGATAATCGTCACGTCAGCATCAGACCCTTTCTCTATGGTACCCTTCTTCGGATACAGGCCGAAGATTCTTGCAGCATTATAGCTCGTCACTTCAGCAACCCTTTCCAGACTTATTCTTCCTTCATTTACACCCTTACATAACAAAACTGGTAACAGAGTGGCGATTCCCGGAAATCCTGCTCTTGCCGACCATATGTCTCCTTGCCCTCTTTTTATTAATAATGTATTGGCAACATGATCCGATCCCACAGTATCAATGATGCCATTCATTAGCCCATACCACATAGATTGTACGTCGATTTTCGCCCTCAATGGAGGTACAACCTTTCCTGTAACATCGAAAAAATCACTAGTATGTGTCAAATAATGCGGACAAGTCTCAGTATATAAATTCGAGTTACCTTTTTCTTTTTCTGTTAGAATTGAATCCAACGCTGTTCCGGATCCTATATGGACAAAGTATATTGTTGAGCCAAACTCCCTAGCATATGCTCCTACCTTCGCTATAGCATTCGCCTCAGAGGATGGCGGTCGGCATTCTGACCATACCCGTAAACTTGTTATTTTCGTTCCGGTCAGTTCGCTTCGGATTTGGTTTTGTTTTTGAAGTCTCGAGCACATGACCTGGTCCTCGGCATGAACAAGTACAGTCGATCGTCTCAAGGATGCCTCCTGGACTATGTCCGAAATAATTTGATCACTAATGTTCACCTCTCGCTCCACGGTCTCATGTGTGCCAGGTTCAATGTCCATTAGAATATGATTCACATCATGTCCTAAGTTGGCGTAAATTTTAAACGAGTTAATTCCAAATTTCTTTTTTAGATACTCAATATCCTTTATTTGTTCAGGTCTTAGGATCGATGCATGAATCGAATAATCAACATGATGCGTGAACTCGCTTGCCCGAAGATGCTTTTCAATATTTTCATACCTATCGTACAACCTGAGCATTCTCATCATGGTCGTGACGCCGCCTATTGCGGCGGATTTCGACTCCGTTTTTGCTGCCTCTTCTATGGGAGTGTATACACCATAGTGAACGTGCGGGTCTATAATTCCAGGGAGGACATATTTCCCCTCCGCATTTATTTTCCTTGAAGCTTGGACGCTCTGAGTTGATTTTGTGAGTGCCTTGATCTTGCCATTTTCAATCATAATATTTGTTTGAACTATTCCCACCTTCGGAATCACCACTCCGGCCGCATTTGTTATCAAAACGTCGCACGTGTTCTGCATCATTTTAGAATATCGAGGACTGATGCATTTTCGTTGGATTCAGAGGAAACAGCACTTATGTACTAGAAAAAGTTATGCAGCTGACTCAGGAATCTTTCCACTTTATTGAGCAACCAACTGAAGGATCAAAAGGTTTTTCTATCTTTTCGCCGTTCAATATTTTTTTTACGTTGTTTTCCATTACCTGAACTTTGGGATGCATGTCAGGCTCTAATGCGTCATTTATTCTTCCATGAAAGACGAGTTTGAGCTCAGAGTCGAAAAGGAACGGATCCGGTGTGCAAACTGCACCGTAGGCCTTTGCGATATTTTGAGTGTCATCTATAAGGTACGGAAAATTTAGGGTATTTTCCTTTGAGAAGGTTACCATCTTGTCAAAACCTTCTCCGTCGTAATTGGGATCATTGCTGTTTATCCCAACCACCTGCAGTTCTTCCAATCTGAAGATTTCCTGCAGGCTAACTATATCTTTTATACGTGCTTTTACATAAGGACAATGATTACATATGAAGACTACGAGCACTAATTCGCTCTTAAAATCCTTCATTGAATATAATTTATTGTCGACTCCTTTGAGTCTGAAATCAGGCGCCTTTTCGCCAACTTTTAGTAGTTGACTCGAAACTGTTCTCGCCATTAGTGCTATTTGCATCTCTTTAAGCTTTTAAAACTATCGCAGTTCTTCCAATCTAGATGCGGCTTATCCTGCAGCTATATCATAATAACATCTTTATCAGATACGCGGCATATATTCAGGATGATGTTAAACAACCGGCCTGTCAGGCGACGACTGTTGCCTCGTTCCGCAAGGAGGTCGCGGAAGCCTAAACAGGAAAATACGCCCAAAGGGAATCCGAGAGGCAGCTGGGTAAGGTGCGGCTACAGCAACTGTTCTTTTGAATGGGAGTATTTTGGCGGCCACCGATGGGCTGAGTGTCCTGTTTGTCACAGTACGACGAAAGTAGCCAATGGAAGAAGAAACTACCAACAGTGAAGGAAATACCATTATTTCATCCTACATCCTTTAAGATCATGACCCCCACCATAAAGAACAGTTTGTCGTGATTGTTCATGATGGTTTAAAGGAAGTTCGTAAGTTTATCATTTAAAATCAGCGAAGTAACATTAAGAATTTCTAAGAGGAAATTTAAGATCTTAACCAAAAATTTCTCGGAAAATAAATTCATACTACACCATAGATGTAGAGCCTGATTATTGTAGGAGGAAAGGTAGTCATCCCATTTTAGCAGATGCTACTGCGAAGTTCGTATCTTAAGTAGAACACACTACACGCATAATACCGAAGAGAGCATTGACGACTTGGCGACCTTATGCATCCAGATATCAATTTAATTAATCAACCACCACCTACAGTTCCGCCAATACTACCCCCTACATTTTCTTGATAGACATCAATTAATTCATTTAAAATGTCATCATAATTCACATCCTTCTTCTTGTAATGCATTACATCTTCTAATACAGAGGTGAGGCGCTTATAGGTTATTTCTTCTATCCTTAGAGTCCTCATTATTTACTTCAATCCGGTCAAATTCGGATATTTACTCATTTCGAAAATCTCGTCTGAGTGGGGCCGGCCGGATTTGAACCGACGATCTCCAGCGCCCAAGGCTGGAATCATACCAAGCTAGACAACGACCCCAATCCAAAAATTACGTTATTTGGCAAGAGTCATATTTCATCAATATAATTTTAACTTTCTCGACAGCAATAGCTCTATATAACATCTTTGTCAAAAACGTCATGACGCATGACCTTTTTTGAGTCCTATCAGCGTGCGGGAAAGATAGCCTCTGAAGTACGCGAAAGGGCTCGGAAAAAATATCACGTAGGAACCACTGTGTTTCGTATCTGCGAATCAATAGAAGATGAAATACGAGAAATGGGGGGTACACCCGCATTTCCAGTCAACGTTAGCCTGAATGACATCGCCGCTCACTATACAGCGGAACCTAACGATATACTGGAGGTGAAGGATCGTGATATTTTGAAAATCGATATCGGAGTGCAGGTTGATGGATATATTGCAGACACGGCTGTTACCGTGTGCTATGATCCGAAGTCCGAAGAATTAGTGAGGGTTGCCGAAATGGCCTTAAATGAAGCAGTCAAGGTGGCTAAGGCTGACACCAAATCTAATGAGATAGGGGCCGTTATCGAGAGTACTATAGTTAAACACGGCTTCAAACCGATCCAAAACTTGAGCGGCCACTCCTTGGAACGTTATACTATTCACGCTGGTAGGTCAATACCTAACATTAAAACCATCGGCCCTTCGTTTAGCTTGTCTTCCAACCAAGCCTACGCTGTAGAACCCTTCGTCACAACTAGAGATGGCCAAGGCGTAGTATACGAAGGTAAAGTTCGCAACATTTTCAGCATTACTTCTCGCAAACCATCAAAGAATCAAGAGGCTGACATTTTCTTGGATCAGTTGTGGAATAAATTTAAAACCTTGCCTTTCGCCATTAGGTGGATTACTGATTTATTCGATGAACCAAAGGCCCGTGAGTTGATAGAGGTTTTAGTTAAGAAAAGAAATTTGCACGCTTATCCCATTCTAGTAGAAGGTAATCGAAAGCTCGTTTCTCAGGCAGAACATACCTTGATTCCATCTAGCAACTTTACTTACGTCACGACGCTCTGAGCTGGCCGTTTGCTCGCTAGCTTTCGGATCTCTTTTCTTTTTCTGCAGGATATTCGCCATATATTGCAGTGGTAATGGCAATTCCAGAGCAAGCTTTGCAAGCGGAACCTGATTTATAGATGTAGTCGCCATCTAGAAAGATCCTCTTAATTTTGTGATGGCAATTTTGACATGTCTCTTCTGTGTAAATTATAGGAGTATTGGCCTTCCTTTTTCTTTCAAAAAATAACACTTATTGTCCTACCCCCGCGGTATTACCAACGCCGATAACTAGAATCGAATCGCCTTCCAGCGTTTTATCTTCGATGACTGCGGAGACGGTATTATTTAACTTATCAAAAGAATCAGAGATTTCTTTCCTCATCACCGTAATCGCATCTTGGACAGACTGCTTAACTATTATTGCGTATATCGGTATACTGAATTTAGTTGCGACATCTTCTATCTGGTATCTTTCGACTCCTATACCACCTATAGCAGAACCTACGCCCTCAGCGATCGCCCCGGTCTTTTCTCCTTCTAGTTTCAGTGCAGCATCTATCATTATGATAGCATCTATCCTTAGACCTAGTTCTGCAATCAATCGGTAAACTGCTTCGCCAGGACGCCCGACGCTACCTGCAGGCCCTTCTGCCTTGAGCATATACAATTTTCTTCCCATACGAACTTCTTCGCTATATACCGTTTCTCTGGCGATTGGTTTTTTTTCTTTTCCAAGCATCATTCTTCCGACTACCATCGGACCAATGCCATCTCCTATCGGTAGTCCTTTCTTAAATGCGCTTATTGCGCTTTCTAAGGCCTCTGCTTCTTGTAACAGTAGAGGCATTACCATTTGCAGTTGTACAAGTACGAACATACCAGTCGTGCGTTTTCCCATCAGGTAAAAGTGCCTCACGATCTTGTAAATCATATTTAGAGCGGTGGCGGCCTCCAGGATATTCTCTATGCGTGAAGCCTGCCATTCTGTCATACCTTCCGCCATTCTCTTGATTTCCGATCGTATTCGTTCATCCTTAGTTCTCATCACAAGATCAAGTTTTCGAATGATGCCTTGGGGATCAAGGTCTACCGGCATGATTACAAAATACTCAAGGAACTTGTCGATTCTCTCGCTTGGGTCAGCAGCAGGCCTAATTGAGGTTTTGATGTAATCAATTACTTCCTTTCTGGCCGTCTCTTTCATTGTTTTTAATCTGGTCAGTGATTTTGATACGTCACCCAATATCATCCATGCCTGAAATTTCTGTCCGTATATCATTAATACTATAATGGGTGCAAACCAGAGAATATACACTAAAGGACTATTATTGGAATCAAAACCGCCAGGTCCGAAGAGACCACCTAATAGTAGAACCGGAACCGTAAGCATTGTTTATAGTCTATTCCATGCTGAATGGATTTTCTGCCCAATTAAAGGTTACTTTGTAAATGGCCTTTCGCTGTTCAATAAGTAATGCATCTGGATGGCGTTAGGCAACCATCAGCTATTTCTGAATTCGTCGCAAGTAAAAAAGTATATGTATTTATTGATCAGTAGAGCAACAGGCTATCATGGTAGCCGGTGCAATTCCAAATTTCGATTCTTTTGTATGGATTTCTGTCGGGCTTTTTGTAGTCGGCCTGATCGGCACAATGATTTACGAAAGGTCCAGTTCGAAAACGAAACGGCAGCAACCTCAACCACAATCACAAAAACAGCCAGCGCCAGGAACAAATACTGACATTGAATGAGAATGATTCAATAGAACAGTTATTAGCCCAAAAATTCAAGAAAGAAGGATTCGAATCTCTCACAAATATCCAGCAAAAAGCCTTACCGATTATCGTTAGGAAGATCAATTGCCTTTTAGTGGCACCTACAGGTGCTGGCAAAACAGAGGCGGCTGTCATGCCAGTGGTCACAATGTTGTCGACTAGCGCCAGACTCCCAGGCAAAATTCGAGCAGTATACATCACTCCCTTACGGGCGCTGAATAACGATGTATTCAGAAGAATTGTCAGATACGCTGAATCGGAAGATTTGCGAGTGCAAATTAGACACGGTGACACTACGACTAAGGATAAGAAAAAAATTGTAGAATCGCCTCCGGATATCCTTATTACTACACCGGAATCCCTTGGTGTTGTTCTTTCAAGTCAAAGAATGCTCCTAGCACTTCAGAATCTCGAGTGGATAATAATCGATGAGGTTCATGAGCTCATTGCTAATGAACGTGGCGCACACTTGTCTATAGGACTAGAAAGGTTACAAGCGGCTAGCTTAGAACGTGTTACCCGAATTGGCTTGTCAGCTACAGTTGGAAATTTAGCGGAAGCAGGAAAATTCGTTTCCGGAACTAACAGAAAACATGCTGTGCTTGTAGACAGATCGGGTAGAGAATATGATATTCGTTTGGAATACATCCAGGGGTCATTTACTAACGTGGCGCATTTTATCATCGAATATATCGTATCAAACAAAATAAGTGGGTCTGTTTTGTTGTTTACCAATACAAGAGACGAAGCAGAGTACCTAGCTACGGTCTTGAAAAATCAAAGTGAAGTGAAAGTTGATGTTCATCATGGCTCGTTATCCAGAGAAATGCGGCAGGAAACGGAACAGAGACTAAGAGTAGGCGATGCCGGTGTCATCGTCTGTACCTCGTCCTTAGAACTTGGATTGGATATTGGTTCTATAGATCTCGTGATGCATTATGGATCCCCTCGACAGGTTTCAAAGTTAGTACAAAGGGTCGGCCGTAGCAGGCACAGGCAAACAAGCCACGCAAAAGGACTGATTGTAACAAACAACGCTGACGATGAATCAGAAGCATTAGCAATAATTCGAAGAATGAAAAGGGGTTCGATTGAGGAACAAACGATGCATGTCAACGCTCTTGATGTCGTGGCTCATCATTTAGTGGGGTTGTGTATGCAGAATAATGGCATGATTGAACTACCAAGGGCATTTGAACTAATAACGAGAGCATACCCGTTCAGTCACACTAGCATTTATGACTTAGAAAGTTGCGTTGAGATTCTTGACAACAATGGAATAATCAAATTTGACAGAGAAGCACGTACGTACCGCCGGAGAATTAAGGCATACCGGTATTACTTCGATAATCTTTCCATGATTCCTCATGTGCTAAAATTCGAAGTCATCGATTCAATAACTAAACGGAAGGTAGGAACACTCGACCAGCAATTTGTAGAAGACTACGCTGAAAAGGGAAATGTTTTCGTTCTTAAAGGTTCCCAATGGAGAATTATTTCGATCGATGAGAAAAGAATGTTAGTCAACGTAGAACCTCTACGTGGAGTTGCAATAAACGTTCCGTACTGGGTGGGCGAAATGATTCCAGTAGACTATACAACTGCGCAAGAAGTGGGTACTGTACGTCAACATGCAATGCGAAGCATACTCAAACTTTCCAATCATTCCTTACAGAATAGTGTTAATGCTCTAGGAGTGATACCCGATTCGAATAACATTGTGATCGAAAGCAATATTACGAAAAACACCCTCGTCGTTCATTCAATGTTTGGTACCAAAGTCAACAACACCATAGCTACTCTTCTTTCTACTATACTATCTTCACAGCTCGGCTACATAGTCGAGACTAGATCTGACCCCTATAGAATTATGCTAACGTCAAATGCCAGAATTGGAAAAGCCCACATAGAAAGCGTTTTTAGACATTCATACGAATTTGAATCTGTCATTATTGCTTCATTTGCAGGTACTCATGTCATGAACTGGAAGGTATGGGCAGTCGCAAAGAGATTCGGAATGATTAACAGAGATGTCTTATACGACAAGAAAGTAGCCCGCATGATATACGAAAGGTATTCGAAGACACCTATCAGTAAGGAATCAATAAGAGAGCTAATGCACGACAAATACGACATCGACAAAACAACAAAGGTTTTTCAGAGTTTACAGACTGGATGTTGCCGCATTCATTGGATTGAAGTAACCGACTTCTCGGACCTGGCACAACCAATACTTGAACACCATGCAAAATTTTCTGCAAACCCACTAAGCGTGGAAAGAGGGATCATTGAACTCGTAAAAGAAAGACTAGAAAAAACTAAGCACAAACTGATTTGCATACGCTGTGCAAAGTGGGAGAGAACAATCGATACCCTACAAATACCTGAAAAGTTATTTTGTCCGCTCTGCCGATCGAGGTTGATTACAGCAACCTTCTGGTCTGATAATGAGCTAACAAAGATTATTTCGAAGAGACTAAATGGAAGTAAATTACAGCCTGAAGAAGAGCACCGATTCGATCGTGCATGGAAAGTTGCCTCACTTATTAACAATTTTGGCAAGAAGGCACTGATAGTATTGGCAGGTTACGGAGTAGGTGCCGATGCCGCGGCTCGCATCCTTCGTAATTATATCGACGATGATGGAATTTACAGAAGTGTGTATGAGGCTGAGAAGCAGTATGTGCTGACCCGCGGTTTCTGGAACGACTAATTCAGACTAGGAGCTAGTTATGTTACGCTTACGTAATTTTGACTAGTGAAGAGTCCGGCTTTAATGTAAGTTCCGTTTTGCCACTCATCCCTTTAGTTCCTGTCGCGCCCAGAACTCGTATCCGGTCACCTACTACTAGGTTGGCCACAGAAGAACTTTGCTGGCGCCAGCCTACTAGTCGAGTTTCCCCAGTATCGTCTCCAATTAATGTGTCGCTTACAGTAACTAATTCACCGTTTTTAGTATTTACTTCGGTCATATTCGGAGATTGTAAAACGATCGCCTCCAAAATGTAAGGAGAGTCTGAGATTTCAACGTCTTTTATTTTTGATTCGAACACCGACATTTTTGGAAACGACTCTTCGTCCTCGATTACCCTGATGTATGAATCATCTTTGTAAAGAAGCATAGAATTCCCAAAGATACGGCTTGGCACACATTCTATCATGGACTCTGAGATGAGCGGACTGCTTAGCAAGGCACTATCTATGGTCAGATGTACGAATTTACCGCTTTTGTCCACCGCGAGACAAGCAACATTTCCCTTGCCAGTTTCTCCACCGAACGAAATTACTCTCAAAGTCATTATTTCGATGTCCGTTTTAGTCCCGAAGAATTCAAACGCAGTCCCTTCATCACCGTGAATTTCAAAGTCGCCGGTTCCATATTGTGGGTTTCCCTGTTTAATCCTAACTCCAATTAACCGAACCTTTGCGTTCGTATCAAAGATTTTGGGAATCTTGCTCTCGTCAACATTCCAGATTACTGTCCGCAAGTTTCGAGTTTTAGTTTCGTTGGAAAGCTGCAGTTGTAGCAACTTCGTCATCTCCCCACGAGGGTTATTATACTGAGAAATTCTAGGGCTAGAACCAACAAAGCCGGTGATTACCACATTTTGCCGTGTTTCGTGTACATCATCGACCTTTATCGTAATGAAATCAATGTTTGGAATAGATGCGTTTTCCTCTTCTAAGACCTCTATCTGAGAACTAGAAGAGAGGTTAATCACGGGTCTCCCGTCAAAACCTGATTTTACGTATCCGCGCGAGATCTTTACTAACTCCCCAGGGCGGAAGCGCGCTTCATCTGGTAAGCTTATTTGATCATCCCATAGTTTGACTCGAACGGCAGACTCGTGATCATAGATAGTCAATGTTCGATTTCTGATCTCTTCTTTGGTATCCTTTCGAAGGAATTTGCGCGTAGGATAGATATTCATGATCCGACCTACGACACTCACATCTTTTGCGCCTACAAATAGATCCTTGATTGCACCATTTGCTCGCTTGACATTCCCCAATGAGACACCCAGGTCGGCAGCCACTAAGAATAAAGCACCTTGATCTGTAAGATACCCAGCCCCAATTTTGCGCTTCTTCTCATCAATCAACTCTCGAACCTGCTCAACACTTATCTCAGGCTTCTGGCTGAGAAGCGACTCGATCATGGTTTTAAAATCTGCAGACACTGAAGTTAAACCCCCCTTTTGTCAAGTACCTAAAAACTATGTCGAGTACTTGCCTATATTCTTTGACAGACCGGTCCACATTAAGGATACGTCTTGCATTAGTATGCAAAGCTGCGAAAATATTTCTCACTTGCATAATAATGATGGTCACAAAAAAATTCATTTTGTTGAAAAAGGCAAATAGTTCATTCTGTTGAAAAACATGACAATTTTTAAGGTTCGTTGTCATAATCCAGTGCATGCCGTTTGAAAATGAACACACTCTTCGAAAATTCATCGCTTCAAAAGAAGAGGAATCTTTTCATGCCCAGTATGAACAGGCAATTCGAGATGTCAGAAGTGAATTTGGGAAACAATATCCTCTGATTATCGGTGGTACGAAAATAAAGAAGGACTCTACATTCACTCATCTCTCACCTATCGATACTCGAATAGTGTTAGGATATTTACCACGATCTAGTGTCGAAGACACACGTAATGCTATCAATGCTGCTAGAGACTCATTTGACTGGTGGCGCAAACACAATTACAAAAAACGAATAGAGATTTGCAGAGCAGGAGCCAGTATATTGAGCCGACGTAAGTTTGAGCTCGCGGCGTGGTTGTCTTATGAAAATGGTAAGAACAGATATGAAGCGATAGGAGATGTCGATGAAGCCATCGATTTTATTAGATATTATTGCGAGTGCATGGAAACAAATGAAGGATTCTCAACTCTAACTCGGAGCGCATACCCTGCAGAAACCAGCAGAAGCGTTATGAAGCCGTACGGCGTATGGGGCGTGATTGCACCGTTCAATTTTCCAGCAGCAATATTAATTGGAATGAGTACTGGCGCTCTGATTACAGGAAATACAATAGTACTGAAACCTGCCAGCGATGCTCCAATTATTGGATTTAAATTCGCCGAGGTCATGGAGGAGGCTGGTTTGCCAAATGGTGTTCTGAACCTCATCACAGGACCCGGCACTCAACTGGGCCAAGAAATAGTTGGAAATGAACACGTGGCAGGGATTGTGTTCACCGGTTCAAAAAAAGTAGGTTACGAGATGATCAGACGATTTAACAAAACCAAACCCCGCCCTATTATTGCAGAATTAGGTGGGAAAAATCCTGCAATAGTTACTGAAAGCGCAGATCTAGACGAAGCGGTACAAGGAATATCTAATGCTGCGTTTGGTTATTCGGGACAGAAGTGTAGTGCGTGCTCTAAGGTATACGTGCAAAAAATCATAAAGACAGAATTTGTTGAGAAGCTTGTAAAAACAAGCAAGAGCCTGCAAGTAGGAAATCCTCTTGAACGTAGTACTTTTGTCGGTCCTTTGATAAACGTCGGCGCATATAAAAATTATCAAAGGTATACGACGCTAGCATCTCGAGACGGAAAGTTGTTGGTAGGGGGTCGCATCAATCGAAATGGTGATTTAAAGTACGGATTGTTTGTAGAGCCGACAATTGTAGACGGTTTGCCTGAAGGTCACAGATTACTCACAGATGAGCTTTTCGTGCCAATATTATGTATAATAGTATATGAGAATTTTGAGGATGCAATTCGATTATGTAATAGCTCACAATATGGCTTAACAGCAGCAATATACACTAAGAAAAAGGAAGAGATTGAAAGATTTATCGAGAGTATTGAGTCAGGTGTACTATATGTCAATCGGGCTTTAAGCGCAACCACTGGAGCCATGGTTGGCTGTCAGTCATTTGTTGGATGGAAGGGATCAGGCACAACAGGCATAGGCGCTGGAGGGCCTTACTACTTGACACAGTTTATGCAAGAACAGAGCCAAACCTTCGTTAGCACCAAATAGGAAAATGGTAAATGAAAATATCATATGCAACCAGAGGCTGATATTCTCTTGATTCCCTTTTAATTTCTCGATATAATTTTCACTGTCACTTCTCATATTCTAGATCCATCGGAAATTTAACGCGCTCTAATCCGTGGCCAATTTTCCCATTAACGAGCAACAGCGAGTGGAAGGTATTCTTGATGAACACACTGCACGACCGGTGTACACCTGCGGTTAGTGGATAGGTTAAACGGTAGACGATATAATAATGAGTAAATGCTGAGCACTAGACTGAACAAACCGTGACCCTGCTAATTCGGCCCGTGATCAGGCCATTATAACTTTCTATTCAAATACGATTCCGCGTTCCTCTCCAATAAATCAACGGTCTCGTGATAAGTCATCCCAAGTACATTCGCAGCACAATTAACTACGCTAACCAGGAAAGAACTAGACACAGATGGAAGGTTATTAAAGCACCGCCGGTACCTCACTGGGCCGTCCGTCTCGACAAGGAATCTATTTTTGGGAGTATTTTTCAACAAGACCTTCTTCTCTTCCGAATAAATTAAAACTGGGCCGTACGACACGAACAAGCCCATGTCGGTAGATCTAGCGAGCTGCTTCTTACTTCCAGCAAACCAATGTAGTAGACCATTTCTAATATCATAGGTTTTTAGGATTTCTAATATGTGATCTAGTGATCCTCGAGAATGTATTGAGACAGGCTTCTTTGTGCTTTCCGCTAGGGCAAGCATGCTGTGAAAGACTTCTTTTTGCTTATCGTAGGAGCTCTCGTTTATGCCTGCGTAAACTGGATCAAGGCCTATCTCACCAATACCGTCGATCGAGTCAAGGTTATTATTGAAAATTTCAATGAATTTCGTAACATCTTCGGTTTGTGCAAATTCAGGATGTATACCAGCAAATGGTGTCACTATGTCGCGGGTGGAATCGCCGAAGAGTTTCAAACTTTTTGTCAGAGTTTCGGTATTTACGGTCACAGAACACGCATTGATTCTTAATGCCCTCAGATTATTGAAAATATGTTCCATATATCCCGTGTATTCGTTATCCGTTAGATGAATGTGTGCGTCAACTATAGTCATCGAGTCGTACAACAAGCAAAGAAAGGTTTTGATAATATTGAGCTTACTCGCATATGTGCTGCCGCAACGGTAATTCTAGCCGTCGTTTGACTTGTTCAAAAGCCATGTAAATAAATTCAAATCCCGGCGCCTCGAAATATGCGAAGTGCACCCGAAATAACATCGTTTGAATAAGATAGGTGCATGTTTTGGGACTTGGGCGTTTCGGTTTTGTCAATTATGTTTATGAGGTTAAAACTTCAGGATGTTTTTTGATGCTAGATGCACGTCTTCAGACTTTACAGTTTTTCTACCTGCATGAAGGGATAACTCTACGGCTTGCCTTGCGATTTTTTCTGCGACCTCTTCCAGAACTTTTCGAAGCGCGTCTGCCGCATCGTCACTTACTCTGTCAGCGCCTGATTTCTTAATCACGCGATACATACTGGCAAGACCGAGTTCAGGGTTAGACGACATGATACACATTGACAACTGCTCATACATGTTAAAAATCTTGTTGTTGTCCAGAAAATCTTGTTGTTGTCCAGAAAATCCGATGTGGTGGCAGACAGGATGAAATCTGTGTTTATATTTTACGGTAAGGCAGCTTTGAACGAAAAATCTCGTAGTGCATAGTGCTAATCTGTCTAATGCCGGCTGTGATCCGGTTAAACATAGTTAGACAAGAGAGTCTGTCTTCACATAGTAGCGGATATTGTCGCATTGTGTCATTCAATAACTTCAAGTGTTAAAAATGGTAACTCTACATTTCGATACATATGTCTTCAACTTCAAGCTTACTATCTAATTGGACTCTGAAAAACAAGGAACCTTGATGTGCATTTACGCATCAAAATAGCTGGTGCCTGAGTACTGCAACAATGATACAGATGCTAGCGCGCTACTTAGACTAGGAATAAGTGCTATCATTGCTGTGGCTGTCAGGTAAATCAACAACGACAGGAAATTCAGACCCTGCGAAAGCGATAGCGTACAAGATATAAGGCTAACGATAAAGCCTGTCCTATACCACTTGATCAACCCGAATAAATGAAGTTTTCTTATTTGACTGTGACCGATTTGGCAAGGTTCCTGGGGTAATCAGGATCGACGCTCTTTCTGAGAGCTAAATAATATGCGAGAATCTGGAACGGAACTACCTCTAAAAGAGGATAAAGCGCATCTCTTACTGATGGTATCCTCACAAAGATGTCATACACATCGTTCGGTTCATCTGAGACTCCGATTATTGTAGCTCCTCTTGCCTTGATCTCGTGCGCGCTGGCTATGTTATCATCAAAGGTCCCGTCCCGAGGGTTGATTATTACTACGATACTGTTTTTATCTATTAATGCTAGCGGACCATGTTTTAATTCACCTGCTGCAATGCCCTCGGCATGAATATATGCGAGTTCTTTAATTTTGAGCGCACCTTCAAGGGCAATAGGATAATGTATAGACCTTCCCATGATATAGATGTCCTTTGCATCTCTTATGCGGTCGGCGACTTTTTCAATTTCAGTTTCAGAAGCAAGCACCTCGTTTATAGCGTCCACAAGTTCAAGTTTGCCTGCCTCGTAGTCGACACGACCATTGCATAGCTTGTCAACTACGCTATAAAGCAGAGACAATTGTCCTGTAAAGCTTTTAGTTGCAGCTACACCCACTTCAGGCCCACAATCGATGCTGAGAAAAGAATCGCTAATTCTAGCTAACGAAGACGTCGGTATATTAACAATTGAAAGAATCTTTGCACCCATTTGTTTTGCGGTCTTGACCGAGTGCAAAACGTCCGCGGTCTCTCCACTTTGAGAGATGGCAACCAAAACTGAGCTACTGTCGAGAGCATCAAGTGCGTACTGAAACTCGCTTGACATAATAGATTCGGCTCGAATTTTTGCAAACTTTGCAAGAATATGCTTTGCAACTAAAGCTGAATGGTAGCTAGTTCCACTTCCTGTGAGATAGATAGTCTTAGAATCAAGTAGGATCCGACAAAAGCTATTTATTTTGTCTCTATTTTGGGTTGCGGCTATCATAATTGTATGTGGTTGCTCGTGAATTTCTTTCAATGTGTGATGAGTGAATTTTCCTTTATCTATGGCGGCTAATTCCCAAGCTACCTGCGTAACGGGACGACTTACGAGATTTCCATCAGAATCATATAACCTCAAACTATCTCTGTCAATAACAGCGATGTCTTTATTATCAAGAAAAATGGCTTTATCCGTGTACGGTAGGAATCCGAGAATATCGCTTGAGATGAAATACCCGTTTTCTACTGGGCCAATTATAAGAGGCTCGTCATATCTTGAGCCACATATTGTCCCATCCTCGAAAGCCGCTACGAACGCATAACTCCCCTTCAGTCTTTTGCATGTTTTAATTATAGTTTGAGTTGCGTCCTTTTGCTCGGCATAGTACGTTTCGAGAAGATGTGCAATAACCTCGCTGTCAGTGTCGCTTTTGAACTTATGGCCAAGATCAATAAGCTCTTCTTTTAATTCTTTATAATTTTCGACAATTCCATTGTGGACGACTGCAATATCAGCCGTGCATCCGTAATGAGGATGAGCATTTTTATCTGTCACACCCCCATGAGTCGCCCACCTGGTGTGTCCTATTCCTATCTGTCCGGGCATCATTATCAAGTTAAGAGCTTTATTCACATCAGCTACCCTGCCTATGCCTTTCCGCGTGGAGATCCTGCCGTTGTCTATTGTGGCTATTCCTACACTATCGTAGCCTCTGTATTCCATTCGTTTAAGGCTTTCAACCAGGACAGGGGCTACATTTAGCCTACCAGTATATCCTATAATTGAACACACAAATGTTAGTGGCTATGAGGGCTTTTAACAATTATGAACGAATTGACGTACCATTGTGAGATTTGGCATACTGGTAAACAGGTCCGGTTAAGGTCGGTCAGTTAAAATTTCTTTATACCGCTAAATATCATTATATAGCGGTTCTGGCGCATCCTGGCTGTTGTTGACAGAGAAGACGCTGGTTCATCTGGCGAATGGAAAGGTTCTTGGTAAAAAGATCGTTGTTTTCGATAATGTGGAACATATCAGAGTACTCTCGAATCCTTTGGCCTGGCAAATAATGCGATTGCTGTCGGATACTCCAATGTATCCAATAGAAATAGCGAAGAAACTCAAAATCTACGAGCAAAGTGCATACTATTATGTACGAAAGTTGGTCGAAATTGGGGCTTTGGAGGAGGCCGGTACAAGCCATGTCAGGGGCGGCACTGCTAGGCTTTTTCATTCTTCTAGCCCGGCATTTGGAATTGAAATGAGCGGGGGCGAAAGGCAATTGGATTTCCAGACCCATGCTAATTATGAGCATCAACATGCGCGCAAATTTTTTAACGACTATATTATGAATAATACCTTCAAGGGGTTAATCATAGTAGGCGCTCCTGATCCTCATGGCCCATACCGGTCATCTGCAAGGGATGGACATTATGCGGTACATCTAGCTTTTTTTTTAGGAACGATTAGTAATATTCCCTCTGAGTTTATAGTAAAGTTGGATGCTGATGCCAAGGCAGAAAAAGTAATAGAGGAAAACAATTTGATATCCATTGGTGGACCAGGTACAAACATAATAACAGCAGAATTCAACAAGTTTTTGCCAATAAAATTCAACGAGAAGAACTTCTGGTCCGGTCTATTAGCAGGGTCTTCTGCCAAGCCCTTTAACCTTGATAATCAAGGCTTAATTGCAAAAATAAAAAATCCTTACAACGACAGAAAAAATATTATTGTTGTTGCAGGCGTTAGGTCGATCGGAACTAAATCTGCGGTTATAGCACTGACGAACTATAGCGAAGAAATCCTGAAGACTTATCAGAATGAGGAGGAGTGGGCATTAGTGGTGCAAGGCTTTGACATGAATGCTGATGGGAAGATCGATCACGTGGACATCATTTCGGAAGTAACGACCTAAGAACGCTCCTATGAGGCAGGTGGTGGTGCACTCGATAACGGACCCAGTACATCCACATGCAACATAATCAAAGGCTCTTCTTCTTTTTTCACTAGATACCCAGGCAGGTTTATGATTCTATTACCTATCGACACATGTCCGTGAACTACCACCTGCCTCGCTTGATGGGGTGATTTTGTACCAGCCTTCCTCATGACTATGGTTTGAAGTCTTCTTTCCAATAGATCTTCAATCTTGAGATTTAGGATGTCGTCAAGGGAGGCAGACTCACTCACAAGGCCTATTCTGTTCAAGGACTTTAGCAATCGGCTTTCTCTTTCAGTTCTTGCTTCAGTAGTCAAAGACAATAATGCCCGAGCTTGATTTCTAAATCTAGCTACTTCAGTTTGTGCTTTCCAGAGCTCTCGCTTGTTCCGCAAGCCGTATGACCCTAGTGTATAAAGCTCGGCATTCAGTTGATCTGTCGTCCATATTCTTCTTGGTCGATGATAGCTCTTTTTTGGCTTACGAGGATCGCCCATACTTCAGCCGCCTATCTCCCTACTTCTTTTCGCTCTCCTTGGAGGGCGCTTCTTTGACTTTAGCAGGCGTAGCAGCAGTAGTAGTAGCAGTAGCAGCAGGCTGAGTAACCCCGGCAGCAGCGGCCGGAGCGCCGGCTGGTCCTCCTGGCATAGGTCTGGCCAATTTCTTTACACCCACAGCACCGCCTTTTCTGCCTGTGGTCCTTGTGCATTGACCTCTTACTCTTAAACCAAACATATGTCTATAACCGCGCCAACTCATGACAGATTTTTCACGTTCTATATCATTTGAAATCATAAAATCCAAGTCTGAAGTAATAAGGTGCCGGGTAGAGCCGGTCTCCATGTCTTTTCGTCTGTTAAGGTACCAATCTGGCATACCCAATCTTGCCGGATCCCTAATAGCTGACTCGATGTCTGCTAATTCTTTATCTGTTAGAAAACCCAAGCGAATATTAGGATTAATTTTCAAGGACTGTAGTATGACCTGTGCGAGATTATGACCGATTCCTTTAACTATGCTTAAAGCGACAATTATCTTCCTGCTTCCGTCTATGTCCTTTCCTGCAATTCTGAGGATATGCTTGTATTCAGCGGCTGACAATCAAAATGACGAAAGAATGTCTTAAATAAAAACCATACTAGATTAGTTGTTGGTGTTCATTTTGACCCCCGGAAGGTTTCGTAATATTGCGGACGTTGCAAGCCTGCCAATAGATGTTTTACAACGATACATATATGACTAAGAGAAACTATGTCTCGATTAATATTGGCATGTTGCGCCTGTGTCCTTTTCTTGCCTGCTCAACATATGCATTAAAACGCGAGGGTGGCTGATTTGCTATGCGCCTTGTAATGAAATTCGGAGGAACCGGAGTCAATTCTGCCAGCAAAGTAAAAGAAATTGCCAACCTGATAAAAGCGCAGCACCACGACTCGACAAATGATGTTGTCGTAGTTGTTTCCGCCATTCGTGGAATGACTGATGACATCTTCTCAATTACTGACAACATAAAAGACGGGCAGAAGGTTTCAGTCGAGAATTTCATGAAAAAGGTGCGCCCCTTTCATCTAGATATTCTGCGAAATGCTATCACCAATGACGGGATTATGAAAAAGGCGGAGTTAGTTGTCACACAACTTCTTGATGAGCTGGAGAACGTTCTGGCAGGTATAGTTCTTCTGGCTGAAGTAACCCCGAAGTCATTGGATTATTTGTTGTCTTTCGGAGAGCGTCTCTCGACTCCCATAGTTTCCTATACACTACAAGACATTGGCATAAAATCCGAACATCTTACTGGTAGAGAAGCCGGAATTCTGACTGACTCCAATTTTGGAGAAGCAAGGCCTTTGATGGATACTACCAAGCTGCGTGTTGCTCACAAGATTACACCCATGTTAAAAGATGGCGTTGTACCCGTAGTGACGGGCTTCATAGGAGCGGACCAGAATGGCATTACTACGACGATCGGTAGAGGTGGCTCAGATTACACGGCCACCATTATTGCAGCCAGCATTAAGGCTGACGAAGTATGGTTGTGGAGCGACGTCAACGGCTTAATGACTGCTGATCCTAAAATTGTCAAAGATGCTCAAGTTCTAAAAGAAGTATCTTTCGCCGAAGCAATGGAGATGGCTCTATTTGGTGCCAAGTATATCCATCCACGTTCTTTCTATCCTGTAATGGATTCCAATATTCCAATACGTGTACGTAATGCCTTTAACGTCAACCATCCAGGAACAGTCATTACACAAAGGCCAGCAAAAGCCTCACACAAAATTGTAAAGTCAATCAGCGCCATTCGTCATACAGCGTTAATAGATGTTAGCGGTGGGGATATGGCTGGATCTCCTGGAACTGCTTCACGAATCTTCGATATCCTTGCAAAAAATAGAGTAAACATAATGATGATTTCTCAGAGCCCTTCTGAATCTAGTATCTCGATGGTCGTTAGAAAAAGCGATCTAGATAAGGCAACGACGGCACTTGAGCTTAATTTGCTGGGAAAGATAATCAAGAAGGTAAACGTCAATGCGGACGTAGCCGTCATTGCTGTTGTCGGATCGGGTATGAGGGGAATAAAAGGAGTAGCTGCAAAAATATTCGGATCAGTTGCACGCAGAAATGTGAATGTTATAATGATTGCTCAAGGTTCATCTGAGCTAAACCTGGCGTTCGTCGTCAATGATAATGACTGCCAAGCGGTAGTCAGAGCACTCCATAATGAATTTAAACTTGTATCATCAGGTGCCAGACATAAAAACATCCCGAGAAAAGGATAAATTATATTTTAGTACATGTGGAAGGAATGACTACACGCAAAGGTAAATTATACGTTGTTGGAGTCGGCCCAGGCAATCATGACCACATGACTTATAGGGCAAAAACTGTGATTGAAGAAAGTGAAATTATTGTTGGCTATGATACTTATGTTTCTCTTGTCGAAGATTTGATCGAAGGTAAAGAAGTCTATCGGTATGCCATGACGCAGGAAGTGGAACGCGCCAACCAAGCCATAGATTTTGCAGAAGATGGGAAGGTCGTAGCATTAGTTTCTTCTGGAGATCCGGGCATTTATGGTATGATAGGTTTGATTTATGAAATTCTGTCCGAAAAAGGATGGAATAGAGACACTGGAATCTATGTTGAATGTGTACCTGGGGTCTCGTCTTTAAATTCTTGCGCCGCTTTAGTTGGTTCTCCCTTAATGACTGACTTTGCTGTGGTGAGCATGAGTGATCTACTGGTTCCTTGGGATATAATTGTCAAACGTGTTGATGCAGCCGCGGCAGGAGACTATGTTACTGTGATATACAATCCCGCGAGCAAGAAACGCATTCATCAGCTAAAAGATACTAGAGATATCTTTTTGAAGTATAGGAAACCGGAAACGCCAGTTGCAATAGTTAAAGGTGCGTACAGAGAAAGCCAGACTATCGCTATTACTACGCTTGAAAACATGCTCCAACACTCAGAAATCATGGGGATGATTACCACCGTTATCGTCGGGAACTCGTCTACGTTTGACTACAACGGCATGATGATAAATCCAAGAGGATATAGATCAAAGTACGACTTGGTCAAAAAAGACAGCGGACAAGAAAGTGCTACTTATGAAGGAATACCGCAGTAATACTGATAGGCGTTGTAATACTAGTAGAACTAGTAGTATCGAGAATCGACCAAAGACCGATTTTTTTCTCCTCTAATGAGAGATTGTTTCGTCGAAATTTGGTTCTCTTCCCTTGAAATGTTGGCGGACAGGCTCGATTATTTGGTTGAGATATTTGGCCGTAGCGGCTTTTAAATCCATTGCATGGATCTTTTTGTCAACGTAGTCTCTCTCTAGCTCCTTAAAAGTTGCATATGAAACACTTCCACCATATTTTTGTGGCCTTTCGATCACAACTTCATTATTTTCATGAAATACAACATATCTAATTAACTCAAGTATCGGATTATTTTCAGCCGTACCTTGTGGGCAAAATCCTTTCATAATTTTTTCTCTGATGGTTTCTTCATTATCATGGATTAGGATCCCACTTGCAGGGTTGCTCTTGCTCATTTTACTAAACGTTTCTGCATCACCTGAACCGGCCTCTGATGATTCTGGGGTGAGAGGTTCTGAAAGCCCCGGAAGTAGATGATGATGAACCGATACTGGAACTTTCCAACCTAATTTCGGAAATATTTCCCTTACAAGCATATGGATTTTTCTTTGATCCATACCGGCGTGAACAATGTCCAGCTCCAATGCCTTGATATCGACGGATTGCATAGGAGGATACAGCAGTTGTGCAATATCCAGGTTCTCTCGACCTGTTCTGCCCATAATGGTTAGGGATCTGATTGCTCTAGGCAGACCAATGTGTTTACTAAAACGTACTATGTCCTTCCAGTAATCATTCGTCCTTTGATAGAGCTCGCTGCCTAACTCTATTGATATGCCTGGACAAAAATATCGGAACGCCTCAGAATAGTATTCCGAAATCTCCTTGATTTTTGCCCAGTTGCCGTGGAGCTTATCATTGATATAGGTATGCCAATCAGCCAAAAAGACAGTGCATTGAACTTGAGCTCTGATAAAATCATTAATTTTAAAACCGGTTAGAATCAGACTACCAAGATGTAACATTCCAGAAATTTCCAAGCCGATATAGTGCTTTGGACAGGCCACGGTTTCTAAAAGGGTCCTTAATTCAGGTTCGGTAACCACTTCCTCTGTTGGATCCCTCGAGATCAGAAATAGCCGATCTTCTATATCCATTATAGAATTCGGGCGTTAAGTTAAGCCTATTAGTTTTTGCATTGCCAATAGGTGGTGAATTGTCAACTAGTATTATGGTATGGATGGATTGAACGCTGCCTATACGCAATATTCTGATAACATTAATGGTTGGACCGTTCTTGCTTTCTTTTTTTCTTCCATGTGTGAGTATATCGGCTGCCACGCCCAAACTTCTATAACCTGAGTGCGACCATAGCTTTTCGATAATAGTGTCCATGCATGATATTGAAAGCGTCTCCATCACTCTTTTGATGGATAATATTACTGACAGGCTATTGACAAGCTCTGCTCACGCTGAGAGGCCTCCCATGGTCGAAGAAGAAAAGTTTCTGCCGCCGCCGATTGCAGAGCACGGTTTTTCTGCGGTGATTGAAATTCACTATCATGATCACAAAATGAAAAAGAAAATATCGAACAGGTTTCTATTCGATACCGGTGTAAGTGAAAACGGGATAATCTTTAATGCTGACTTATTCGGAGTTGATTTAACCAATATCGAGGCGATTATCCTAAGCCACGGTCACCTGGACCATTTTGCAGGTTTGTTAAGTGTCATGAAGCGGATCTCAAGACCCCTCAAAGTAGTCGCCCATCCTGACGCGTTTTTAAAACGTTGGTTAGTATTTCCTGACGGAACGAAAGCAAAGATGCCCGTACTAGATGAAATAGAACTGAAGTCGCATGGAGCGTTGATAGAAAAAAGAAGGAATGCCAGTTACTTGCCTCACGATAATCAAGCTAGTGATGACAAGTATAATGATTATCGACATCGATTGCTTGTCACTGGACAAATTCCTAGGATAACAAGTTTTGAGAAAGGCTTTCCACTACAATACCTGGAAATTCCCGAAAGAAATGAACTTGTTCCAGACCCACTTGTAAACGATGACCAAGCCATAATTGTAAATATTAAGGAAAAAGGGCTAGTAATCATCACTGGCTGCGCTCACGCTGGATTAATTAACACTATCAAATATGCGAAAGATATCACAGGTATAAACAAAATATATGCGATTATAGGCGGCTTTCATCTCACAGGGAGCCTCTATGAGGGTTCCATAGAACAGACCGTACAAGAAATACAAAGTGAGAGGCCGAATTATATCGTGCCGTGCCATTGTACAGGGTGGAAAGCAGTTAATAGAATTATCCAGACGATGCCGGAACAGTTTCTTCAGAGTAGCGTCGGTACAACTTTTAATTTTTAATTTTCAATTTTTAATTTTCAATTTTTAATTTTCAATTTTCAATTCGTCATTCATAATTCAGCTCTTCGTGGTCTACGCAGTCTTTCTGCTTGGCCCCGATTGTTCTGATGCTCTCTCAGTTGTGATGATAAATTATTTAGCATATCTTTCGGACTGTACCCGTGGATGGGCTCACGACAGCTTGACTTTTATAATAAGATGAGTGGAGGCAATCCCAGAGACCAAAAATTTCAAAATATAATACTAATAATAAGCAAGGGAATTTAGCTAATGACTACCAATACGAACCTTGAGC
>Ga0207416_1001957_pt1 | contig 24307 bp, 25 predicted proteins | sample PaiPotPPM11metaG_FD_184107 | JGI IMG/M metagenome (GOLD analysis project Ga0207416, IMG submission 184107) | Iron sulfur acid spring bacterial and archeal communities from Banff, Canada, to study Microbial Dark Matter (Phase II) - Paint Pots PPM... ... | reverse complement strand
GGGCGGGGCCAACTTGGCTACCTTGATCGCATAGCCCGACCGCAAACTGAGGGAATCTTGCCTCCTTTTCTTGCCTCCTTTTTTTTACCATCCTTCGAACGGTCACTGCAGAACCGAGTACAAGCCGTCAGGCAAGCACGAGTACTTGGCTTGCTTGGTGAGGAGCTCTGAGCTCTTCCTTTTGGCACGCTTTAAACGATTGACCAAACCTGTATCAGTGGCTCGATATTCCACACATTCAACAGAGAAACGGGAAGCATTCTCTTTTTGTTCTCTCTATGATATGCTATCTCTGCTGAAGAGGGAAAGTGGGGTGGCAAATATTTCTCTGGAGAGGTTACATATGGTTGATTACAGAGGACAACGGCTTGGCAATTACCAACTTACTCGTCTTTTAGGAGAAGGCGGCTTTGCCCAAGTCTATCTTGGGGAACATATCTATCTCAGTACTGAGGCCGCCATCAAGGTCCTCAATCCTCAAGTGGCCAACGATCTGGACTGGTTCCAGACAGAGGCTCGTACCATCGCTCGCCTTATTCATCCAAACATTGTACGTGTCCTGGAATTTGGGGTGGAGGGCAACATACCGTTTCTCGTGCAGGACTATGCACCCAACGGGACGCTCCGTCAGCGTCACCCTACAGGAACGCCTCTCCCGTTGCCCACTGTGGTCTCCTATGTGAAACAGGTAACTGAGGCTTTACAGTATGCACACGACGAGAAGTTGATTCACCGCGATGTGAAGCCAGAAAATATGCTGCTGGGAAGAAGTAACGAGGTTCTCCTCAGCGACTTTGGTGTCGCCCTGATGTCGCAGACGATGCTCGATCAGAGTCTGCAGGATGTGGCGGGCACCCTGACATACATGGCACCGGAACAAATACAAGGCAAGCCTCGTCGGGCCAGCGATCAATACTCATTAGGCATTATCGTCTACGAGTGGCTGGCTGGCCAACGGCCCTTTAATGGCTCACTTACTGAGATCATCTCACAGCACCTTGCTGTTTCCCCTCTCCCGCTGCGTGCAAGGATGCCAACGGTTCCCCCTGCCGTTGAACAAGTGGTGATGACCGCGCTAGAGAAGGACCCTGATAAGCGTTTTGGCAGTGTACGAGCATTTGCTCTCGCCCTGGAGCAGGCGAGTCAACTTGACGCGCTCCCTTCTCAACAAGCCGATACACCTGCTGTAGCAGGCTCGGCATCTGTCTCATCTCTTCCTTTCAAGCCGCCTGTTGTGCCCCTGGCCAGTCAAGGTGTGCCTGTGACACCTCCTAGTCTCCCACCTTCTGCGCTCATTGGGCAGGCTGAACCTGCGGGCACTCTCGTCTGTAGCTATCGAGGGCACAAGAACGAGGTACGTTCCTTATCATGGTTGTCCGATAGCAGGCGAATTGTTTCCGCAAGCAATGATAAGATAGTGCAGGTCTGGGATGCCATGACCGGAAACCAGCTTCAGCTCTACCAGGATAGATCTGATGCAGTGCGCATGGTGGCGGCATCATCTGATGGCTTACGCATTGCCACTGCTGGAGCTGATGCACTGGTGCGGGTCTGGGATTTTGCCACTAACCGTCTAGTCAGCACGTATCGTGGTCATTTGGGCAATGCAGTCAACGTAATGGCCTGGTCGCCAAAGCAACAACTCCTCGCTTCCGCTGCGACTGATGGCACGGTACACGTGTGGGATGCTACGACGGGACAGCCTCTCACGATCTATCGCGGTCATGCTGGCAGCGTCAATACGCTGGCCTGGTCACCCAATGAGCTTTCGTCACCCCGCGGACGCGGTTATCATATCGTTTCCGGCGGTGATGATACATCGGTGCAGACCTGGGAAGCATCCACTGGAAGAATTGTCGGGTTCTACCGCGGCCAAACTGCGAAGGTCCTGAGTGTAGCCTGGTCGCCGAATGTGTATGCATCGTCCGCCAGGCTTGACTCTGCCTCAAATGTGCCCAACGGCTCACGTGTTGCTTGTGGAAGAGAAGATGGGATGGTGCAGATGTGGGATACGACCACTGATCGCGAAGTATTGAGCTATCGCTATTCTGCACCCATCTCCGTAGTAGCGTGGTCACCAGATGGGAGACATTTTGCCTATGCCAGTGATGATAAGACGGTAGAGGTGTGGGATACCAGAACGAATCTTAAACTATTGACTTTCTCCCATCCTGCTCCCCCGCGCGTTATGGCATGGTCCCCTGATGGAAAATACATTGCCTCTGGCGGAGGCGATACAACGATACAGGTATGGGTTGCTGCTTTCTTAGACGTATGAAAACGTCCTCGTTGCGGTGAAAACATCCGCACACCGCACGGGATCGCCCGTGTGTGGCCCTAGTACACTGAGGCCGAGATAGATCCATGATAAAAGCAGCCATCGAAAACATATAGCGCTCACTCTATCGTGGACATATTTGAGCCCTCGTGTACTAGCCATTTGGTACGCACATCAATCACTGTTGACAATCTCCTTGAGCCAGTGCAGGAAACGTTGTATTAACGAACATTCATGATGTTCAATATAGAGATATTGAGGAATGAGAGATAATCTATGAATTCAAGTGATTCTGAAGATAAAACTGCAATTATCTCATCACCGCTACGGCTGGCATATGGGGCAGAGTCATTGCAATTTGGCGAATTGTACATGCCGAAAGGCTCAGGTCCACACCCCGTCGTTATCCTCATCCACGGTGGTTTCTGGCGTGCCGCATATAGACTGACTCTCATGCAAGGACTAGCTGGCGATCTGGTAGAGAAGGGGATTGCAGCATGGAATATCGAGTATCGCTGTGTGGGTGATGTCGGGGGAGGCTGGTCCGGCACCCTCCAAGATGTCGCACACGCTGCGGATTATCTGGCAACGCTGGCTCCCACGTATGCTCTGGACCTAACACGTGTCGTACCAGTAGGACATTCCGCTGGAGGACAGCTTGCATTATGGCTAGCAGCACGTTCTCGCTTGCCAAAAAAGAGCAAACTGACGGTGTGCGATACCCCACTGCCCCTGGCTGGTGTCGTCAGCCTTGCCGGAGCTAGCGACCTGAACCTCGTCTGGCACCTCAATCTGGGGCACGGGGCTGCTACTGAATTTCTTGGCGGCAGTCCCACCAAGGTACCTGAACGCTACTTTACTGCTTCACCTGCTGCACTCTTGCCATTGGGCATTCCACAGGTGCTTATTCATGGAAATAGGGACGACTTGGTTCCGCTCTCAGTCAGTCAGGAGTACACACAGAAAGCAACTCTGGCTGGAGATCCTGTGACGCTGATTGTGTTGCCAGAAGCCGATCACTTTGCCCTGATCAATCCAACCTCGCCAGCATGGGGAATAACCATCGTAGAAATACAGAAATTGCAAAACAGGATATAGATGCTATAACTCATCTTGGCCTGAAGTTCTTTCTCCATCGCTACAATCTTAACTTCGGGTACCATTCTCATGGAACTCACTACCCAATCTTCTGACTCCTGTAGTATAGTACCTATAATCTTAATCATCAGAAGGATTACCTCGGTTTGATAGAGTCTCCTCTGATCACGGAAATTGGGCCACTTCTTCTTGAGGTCCCCATTCTCCTATTCGTGCCAGATGCTGTATGTCCTTCCTGCTTTGGCCGCGCACCTCTGCCGCGTTCCTGATCCCGCGTGAAATGGTTGCGGCTACGTACCAGTTGCTGTTCGCCGTTCTGCTCGTGTTCTTGCGTTACCGAAGCCTCCGGCTGAGCACCCAGTATGGTTCCAACGGCTTCCTGACCAATAGTGAGCCGCTGCAATGCGACTGCCTGCCCTAAACTGCTCGCCATACGCCGCCATTTGGGGACATCTGATGGCACCAGCAGCGTAATCGCCTTGCCTTGTCGCCCCATTCGACCTGTGCGGCCAATCCGGTGCGTAAAAAGCTCGCTCGATTCCGGGAGTTCGTAATTGATGACCTGATAGATCCCTTGAATGTCGAGCCCGCGTGCGGCTACATTGGTAGCAAGCAGTGTCTGCACCTGCCCATGGCGGAATGCGGTAAGCACCTCTTCACGTGCACGCTGGCTCTTGTTGCCGTGTAATGTTCCCACCGTAAATCCGAGCTTGCTGAGCTGTTTGCCTAACCTCTCGACACCGAATTTCGTCCTGCTAAAGATGAGGCTGCTTTCTCCCTCCGCTGAATGCAAGAGGGTACAGAGCGCTGCCATTTTCTGTTCCTGTGGGACTTGGTAAGCAATCTGTTCAATGGTGCTTTGCGCACCCGTGGCTGGTACAATAGTAAGGTTGACCGGATTTTTGAGGTGTTTTTTTCGGAGCTTGGCAACCCAGTCCGGCATGGTCGCTGAGAAGAGCGCCATTTGTCGCGTGTCAGGCGTGGTTGCCAGTATCTCTTCAATGACTGGCGCGAAACCACTATCTAGCATCTGGTCTGCCTCGTCCAGCACGCACATCCGCAACTGGCTCAGCACTAAGCTGCCGCGCTCGAGATGATCCTTGACTCGTCCTGGTGTGCCGACGACAATCTGCGATCCATACCGCAGTGCTGAGATTTGATTGCCATAGGGTCGTCCTCCTACCAGCAGTGCCGTCGAAAGCCGCCGACTGGTTGCCAGTTTACTCAGCACCTCGTTGACCTGGACAGCTAACTCACGCGTTGGCACGAGGACTAGCGCCTGGATTTCACGTTTGCCCTTAGATACCCTTTCCACTAGGGGGATACCATAAGCCAGTGTCTTACCTGATCCGGTAGCTGATTGCCCAACCACATCATTGCCAGCAAGCAGTGCTGGAATCGCCTCGGCTTGAATAGGCGTCGGCTCTGTAATCTCCATTTTTGCCAGCACCGCACATGTCGCGGGTTGCAAAGGGAAGTCATGAAAAGATAGCATGAAAAAATCCTTTCGGCTAATGCGCCCCTTAGAGAGGCACGGTACAGATCCCTGAAGGCACAGTGCCGACAGAGAGTACCAGAAGCAGGCCGTAGGGATACGGGAGCAATGCTGCTAGCTGATATCAGGTACAAACTTGCGTGCAGGAAGAGATTATTCTATAGAGGATTGCTCAGAACTCTTTAGCGTCTTTACCGGGGAACAGGATGTGCGAGCAGCCTGCTCCATGCAAACAGTCATAACCATTGCAGTGTACCTGCTCAGGAGCTCATTGTCAAGCCAAGCTCAAAAATACCTGACTGATGGATATATTGGGTTGCGTCAATTGCATACTCGAGAGCCGATACGAGCTTTCTGAGGCGTGGGAGTGTGGTTTCTTGACAATCACCAAGGAAAAGCGGCTAGCTCATTATCGAGCTAGCCGCTCTGCGCGATGTTTTTCCTGCGTTAGTATCGCTGACTGCGATAATTTGAATGTCTTTGGGTGAAACCGCCGCTTTGACGCTCTCGTGCCTCGTTCACTGTGATGGTTCTCTCTCCTAAGAGTGTGCCATTGAGTTGTTCAATAGCACGTTGTCCATCTTCAGTGGTATTCATATCGACAAAGCCGAAGCCCTTGCTTCGCCCTGTCTCTCGATCAGTGATCACCGTCGCAGAGGTGACCGTTCCAACCTGTTCAAAGAGGCTGGTCAGATCATGTTCATTCGTTTGGTAGGGAAGTCCCCCAACATAGAGTCTCATAAGAATTTGCTCCTGTGGTCACATTTCACCTCACGCTCGTAGAAACCGTTTCTCACAGAAGCAATGCAATGATAGTGTGATCTCATATGCTTCTACAAACAAAGGAGCACACTCGTTTATTCCCTTGCCTTAAAGAGCCTCTTCAAAGTGAGTGGCACTTTTATTTGTAGGGCTTTTACGAAGTTGTAAGCAACTTTTCAAGCGTTTCGCGTTTGATGCGATAGGACTCTCTTTTGTTCATATGTGGCAAACGAACAGCTTCAAGTATATTATTCTTTATCCATCGCCTGACAGTCGTATCATCAACACGAAGAGCCTCTGCAACTTCTGCTACAGTAAGCAGTGCATTCTCATTTGACATGGTTCTATCCTTTCACTGTTGTACTGCATATATCATATCCTATATACGTATTAGATGCAACACTTATTGAGAAGTTTTTGCATAAGTCTATGGGTATCTTGTGGAAAAATGAAGGCATCTTGATTTTCCGTTGTCTCATCTGCGTATACGAGAATATCCCTGGAAGCCTTATAAGTCATCATGAATAGCATCGCATTGAGGAAGATTCTGTGGTAGAATCAGGATATGCTGTAGAGTGCATTGTTGCTGAGTAGATTGTCTATGAGAAGCTGCGCGATACAGGAGAATTGAGCGGGTTTATAACCCAGAAATTGAGGAAGAAGAGATGTCATTCACTGATCAGACCCTGTATTGCCGCGACTGTAATCAGGCATTCACTTTCACGCAGGGTGAGCAGGAATTTTATGCAAGCCGAGGGCTGACCAATTCACCGAGCCGCTGTCCAAATTGCCGTGCAGCTCATAAGCAAGGTGGCGGAGGGCGAGGGTCTTCGGGCGGTTATGGAAATAGTTATCGTGACCGCGATTCGCGCCAGATGTATACAGCGACATGTGCTAGTTGTGGGAATCCGGCCCAGGTGCCATTCCAGCCACGAGATGATAGGCCTGTCTACTGTAGAGATTGCTACCAGTCACAATCGGGAGGTCGCTCAAATGACCGCCGATCACGTTGGTAATCCTCAGATCCCATGTTGTTGTTTATTCTAGCGACTCCCTTGAGGTGTCTTGAAGCCATTCAATCGTCAGGTGTAAGACGCAGGTGTTCTCTGCGAAGCAAATTGCCGTTGATGGTATAAAAGTCCCTAGACTCGACGCAAGCAGAAGGCGAAACTTCATCGGCTGAAGCGACGCCATACACGTTTAGCGTCCAGAGCCATGAGGGGGAAGCAAAGAAAAGCTTTTCACGTCTGTCAATTCTCATCACCTCGCAGACGTGAAAAGACCTCGATGACAGATTAGAGCGGTCAACGACTCTTTATTACGAGGTGTGAAGGTCACACAAACCCCCGGCTTTTTATGCTATACTTGTAGTAGGACTTGCGGTGAACAAATCTGGTATGAATTCTGGAATATGTGACAGGGATGAGGTATCGCTACCATTGGGCACAGTTGGCAGCCTCCAGCATCATATGCATCTTTTTTTTTCTCCTCTCGTCATACCATACCTATTTTGATCAAGAAGTGTGTCTGAAATACAGCAGCAAGGGATAGCATTATGCAACCGCTTATATTCCTAGTACTCATCCTCGTGATCTTTGTGAGCGCCTTTGGCTACATGGTGTATCGTAACAACTCCCAGAGGCGGGCGAGGGAAAAGATACGGAGCCAATATCATGATAGAGTCTAAGGTAGAGATGCCAGAAGGAACAAACAGATGAGTAAACAATTCGCTGAGACAAACGAGCCGCCTTCCCAACAGAGGATCGGCAGTGCTGTCACCTATTCGGCCTGCGTGCAAGAGGCGATGAGATACAATAAGCTCCGTTCTTCGGAATATCCTCTTGTCATGTCAATTCTCAGTGCGGTGTTACAGGGACAGACTGAGGAGAGATGGAAAGAAGAGCAACAACGTTCATTGAAGGCTCTGACAAATCAACCTCCAGATAAGGGAACGTTTCATGCTGACGCCGCCAATCGCTATGAGCAGACAGTTCACTGCTTGAAAGACTTGGCGCTCTGGCCTTGGTAACGCCATGTCATAAAAGGTCAGTAAGGTGAGTTGCCTGTTCGTGCGGCATAGCTCCCTTCCCATTCTTGAAGAGGCAAAACATGAGGATGAATAAGCGAACCCGGGCCTTTGCCAAGCAAGTCCAAGTGGATTTACTGACGCTTTCTGATACTGACCTCTTTCAAACGGTTCATCTCTGGGTAAGTGAGGAGCTATCCGGGCCATTGTGCGATCTATCCAAGGAAAGCCGGTCGGTGTTAGGATATACGCTCGGGATGGATGAATCTCACACGCTTTCATCCAGCATCCTGTCGGGGAGTGAATTAGAAGCAGGAGTACAGTGGCTGGCACCTGCCCCACAGCGACTCCGTGGACTGTTGATGGAAATGAATCTGGAACTCTTTATTGAGCATGTTCTGCCGCTTGCGTTCCAATCACTCCACATGATGCACCCAGAATGGGGTGAGGGGGCGACGTTCAATGCGCATCTTGCCAATCACCTTCGTTGGATAGGTATGAAGCGGAAAGAAATGACAAGAGGCTAGAAACGCCTCAAAGTTGTCTCCCGAAGGAGTGATAGTGACCTCTTTCCTTTGATGAAGTGTCCCCTTTGTGTTTGGTGTGAGTTTAGAAAGTGAGCAAAGCGATGTCGGCATCACCATCCAAAACATCTCTCTCGAAGGACCAACATGGCTACCCTGTTGTTCATATCTCCTATGAATATGTCCTCAAGGAGCGATTACGAGAATCCCTCTACCTCTATGAAATTGCGTGCAGTATCACCTATCCGGCTGCGTCTGGATACCTATCTATAAGGGTCACAGGCCAAAATACCTACCGGAACGTGGCTGCAAGAGAGGTCCCGTTCATCCGTCATGAAGCAGGTGCTACGACCTACGTGGAACTTCTCGAAGCAGAGCAACTTGAAGTGAGAGTCGTTGAGTACGAGGGCGCCTACTGTAAAGCCGTCTACTATGCACATAGACAAGAACTTCTCGAACAGAGCGCAAGGGGCGTCGTCTCCACGATCCAACGGATCACTTCGAACACTGACACTCGACAAAACGAGAAATCGGAATGAGACACAACGGACATCCTGTTTAATTATAAAGCTGCTATGGGGTGACAAAGACGAACTCACGCCGCTGCAATTCAGCAATGATTTGTGGCAGCGCCTGCACTGTCTCTGAACGATCTCCACCGCCGTCGTGCATCAGCACAATGCTGCCGTTGTTGGCGGTACTCACCACATTTCTGACAATAGCATTGACACCTGGTCTCTCCCAATCAAGCGAGTCGACATTCCAGAGAACAGGACGTAGTCCGAGCTGCTCTGCTGTTGCGTTTATCGTTGCATTTGTGGCACCGTAAGGTGGCCTGAACAGTGTTGGTGAGACGCCGGTTGCTTGCTGGATCGCGGCGGAGGTCCTGCTCAGTTGCCCTTGCACCTGACTTGGCGTAAGCAAGGTCAGATTCGGATGGCTCCAGCTATGGTTGCCGATGACATCACCTGCCTGATATGCCTCTTGCGTGAGGCCAGGTCTCGTCTGAACCTGCTGACCAACTTCGAAGAAGGTCGCTCGTACGCCAGACTGTTGTAGCACGTTAAGTATCTGCGGAGTAAACGTGGAAGGCCCGTCATCAAATGTCAATGCGACGGAGCCTCCTACTTGCTGTGCAGGAAGTGTGGACGTCTGCGCATGAGCATCCGAAACAGCGACAGCAAGAAGAAAAAGCGTCCCCAAGCAAGCCAGACTTATGCTCAACAAAAGAGGCAAAAATCTTCTCATTGGAATTCTCCTCCTAATAATCTCATCTCATGCTGATGATGAGATATTCATATTTCCACTTTAAAACACGCTCCTAAAGGGCAGGATGTTCCACCATCTGCCTCCCTGCAGCGTGATGATCCCCAGTATTATGAAGCCCGTGGCTGACATTGTTACCAGCTCAAACTTTGCAGGAATGCTAGCAGGTCATTGCCTTGCTCTCTTGTGATGCTCCCAGTTTCTCGCAGAGCTATCACTGCTGCACTCAGTTGAACGGCATGCATGAATAGTCGTAGTTTCTCGCGAAGTATGTCATTTGGCACGGTCTCCAGTGCCTGGGCAATGGTTAGGCTTTGTGCCACGATTAACGTTGTCAGATGCCTTGCCTCGATTTGAAATTGCTCACTCTGCAGGCTTAATCCTAATCCCTGCATAATAAGTTCATAGGTGTTATTATTAGGCATAGCTTTCTTTCCCCTTTCAATTGTTGATAATTTGTAGAGAGTTGCTATTTCTCCTACTCGGCTCCACGAGGGCCTTTCTTCTTAAAGGCTGCTGCTGCTCGCTCTTTCACGTCAGGTCTTGGCTTGCTTCTTGGACGTAGGTTAACCCTCTCTGCATCAGCTTTGCTATAGAGACGGCCATTCTCAGTGTCGATATAAGAAAGATCGCTGCTATTCTCCACTCTATTCCTTGCAGCCCATCGGGTGTATCTTCCTTCTCGACTGAACTCTTTTGCAGCACGCTCATTCCAAATTTTTGCAACGCCCTCTCCTGTTATCCAGGCTTTGCCATTCTCATCAATGTACATCATATCTGCTTTCCGCATAGTACCCCTTTCTGCTATTTAACACCTAAAAGTGCTTAGCATCAAATTAAGCACATCTTTGTGGTAGAATGGATGATACAATATTGTGCTTAAAAAAGCAAGGGATGGCAGAGATAGCAATTCAACTTTGGGTGTACCGATGAGGTCTGGTTCAAGCTTTCAGCTCTTTTCAACTTTCAGTCTCGGCCATTTCACTGGTTCTCGGACAGCTATTCAGGGCATAGCCGTCTCCATAAGGAGTTCCCTTTGAGTTCTGGCCATTTACACAAACTAGTATACAGTCTCGAAACAGAGGATCAACGCAGCAGAAACAAAGGATCAACGCACTCGATATTACACTGCTGCCAAGATGTCTTCAGGCTGTCACTCTTTTTCACTGGCAAAAACCTCTTTCTTGAGGTACTCTTAAGTACATAGATCAGTGAAGGGCTTTCGACTTAGGGGCCTTCCGGTAACAACTTGAATGGAACTATACTATCAAACCCCAAACTGGGTGGTCACGTTATTTGCGGAAGGCCCCTTAGCAAACGCCCTGATAGATCTTCTAGAAAAGGCCATCAATTTGGGTTGTAACCAATCCATCTTGAGATGTGTTGAAAGGCAGGATCTAACATGGAAGCTACTCAAGTACAAACCTATCACCAGGAACCACAGCAAGAGAGTCATCCAGCAGAGAACACCTCTACCTGGGAAAAGCCAGTCTTCAAAGTGATTTCTGTTAGTCTGGAATGCTCGGCATATGCTGGTGCCATTTAATTGTTGATTCAAGAGGATTGCAGGCAGAGCAGTGATCCTAAAGGGTCGTTTGCCTGCCAGGGCACGGGATAGGATTGCCAGAGGCAATCTTGTCCCTGCTTTCCTGTCCCCCCTATAGTGCTTCCTATTTAAGATTGAGAAAAGATCATGTATGTGCGTTTATTAGGAACAGCGGCCGGAGGGGGCTTTCCCCAGTGGAACTGCAATTGTACTAATTGCCAGGGAGTCCGATCAGGGACGCTGCAAGCTCGACCGCGTACACAATCCTGTGTTGCTATTAGCGCAGATAAAATACGCTGGTTCCTTTTGAATGTGTCTCCTGACATACATCGACAAATAGAAGCGTTTTCACCCCTCACTCCTCCAGCAGACTCTTCACGTGGCAGTGGTATAGCTGCCATTCTTCTCACCGACGCAGACCTCGATCATAGCCTGGGCTTATTCCTTCTGCGTGAAGGATTCCAACAAACAATCTATGCCACAGCAACAGTACGTCATGCACTCACAGAAGGACTGACACTCTCGCCCGTTCTAAGCCATTACTGTGGTATAGAGTGGCGGGAGGCATCACTAACTTGGACTCCACTCTGTTATGCAGATCGTTCACTGGAGTTGCCCCGAATATGGGGGGTCGGAGAAGAGAAATGTGGTATCCTAAAACCAGGAGGGTTCGATGGGCAAAACACAGCCGACCTACACGAAAGAATTCAAGCAACAAGCTGTTCAGCTATTTGAAACCAGTGGAAAGAGGAAAACGCAAATAGCCAGAGACCTTGGTATTTCTGACAGTGCTTTAAGTAAATGGTGCAAGGAATTTGGTGAGCAAGGTGAAGAAGCATTCCCTGGTAAAGGCCATCAAACAGCTATAGAAGATGAAAACAGAAAATTAAAGCGTGAAATAGATATATTGCGGCAAGAAAGGGATATATTAAAAAAAGCGGTGAGCATCTTCGCACAGCCCCATCTGTAAGATTTCACTTTATTCATGAGCATCGTCATCAGTTTCCGATTCTTCGCATGTGCCAGGTGCTGGATGTGTCAGAAAATGGCTATTACAATTGGTGTAAAAGAGGAAAAAGCAAACGAAAATGGGATGACGAACAGCTTGCAGAGCGTATTGAAGATGCGTATCAGGAGAGTAGGGGTAAATATGGTAGTCCTCGCATTCATGCCGAACTCCAAGCACAAGGCATCCATTGTGGAAGAAAACGGATTGCTCGGTTAATGCGAGAAAAAAAATCTCTATGCACGAAGAAAGAGACGGAAAGCGCGAACAACGAACAGTCACCATCAGTTTCCCATCGCTTCCAATCTTCTGAAACGTGATTTTACCGCTGATGCACCCAATAAAAAATGGGTGGCAGGCATCACATTTATTGAAACACAGGAAGGATGGCTCTATCTTTCAGGAGTACTTGATATCTATTCTCGTAAAATTGTTGGATGGGCGATGGACAAGTATCATAATGCAGAATTGGTAAAAGCAGCACTTCATATGGCAGTGCTGAGCAGGCAACCAGCAGCTGGTTTAATCCACCACTCCGATCGCGGCAGTGAATATGCCAGCCACAGCTATCGACTGCTATTGCAGGAGCACAATATTCAAGCAAGCATGAGTGGTACAGGTGATTGCTATGACAATGCGATGATGGAAAGTTTTTGGGCAACATTGAAAGAAGAGTGTTGTGGACAAACGATCTTTTCAACAAGGATTGAAGCGAAAGCAGCAATTTTTGAGTATATCGAAGTATACTACAATCGAAGGCGAATACATTCTTCTTTAGGCTATGTCAGCCCAGTTGACTATGAAAAACAGGGTGAACAAAGAGAAGAGGTGTTCTCTTGACAAATGTCTATCTCTATGGTATAATCTTTCTACAGAGATAGAAAATATCTTTTCTCTTCTTTTCATCGCTTTTGATGAAACTCTCCTGACTCAACTTCCACGTTTGAGTCCCCCCCAAAATCGGGTCAATTCCAGATAGACACTCTGTGGAGAGGAGTAGACAGTGCAAGAAAAATTTCATCAGTACAATCTCGCAGCGGAATTGGCAAAAAAATATTCGCATACGACCTACCTAGCATCTCCGGCCAATCCCCAAAGGGGACACGGCGAGCTTGAGCATCAAGTGGTTCTCACTGTGTTTGCTTCGTCGCTTTTCCATTTCCCACATGAACGTGAGGGGTTGTTGCTGAGGGCTCAAAGTATCAAAAAACTCCAACATGTACATCTGATGCCCATCTTGGATATGGGGATAGAGCAAGAACAGCTGTTTGTCATGCGGGAGTATTTGCCCAATGGTTCCTTACGTAGCCGTCTGAAGAAAATCTCCCCTGATCATCTGGAGCTAAGGGAGGCTCTCACCATTGTGTCACAGGTGGGGCAGGCTCTGGCTTATGCGCATGAGCGTGGCATCTTCCATGGTAACGTTAAACCAGAAAATGTTCTCTTCAATGCTCATGACCAAGCTGTATTGGCAGACTTCCATCTTGTGAGCAGAAATGATGTCCTTATCCGTGACCAGACTGCAGAAGAGTATGCCTTCTGCTACATGGCTCCAGAGCAATTTGCTGGCACCAGCGATGTCAGGAGTGATCAATATGCTCTAGGCTGTCTGGCCTATGAACTGATTACGGGACGTGTGCCCTTTGCTGCCCAGAGTCTGGTTTCTATGATGGGACAGCCAAGCAACGTGCAGCCTGGCCTGCTCTCTGAGAGTGTGGCTGACCTGCCACCTTCCCTTGAAGCTGCCGTACTCAAGGCCTTAGCCAAGGATCCTGACGAGCGGTTTTATGATTTCTCGCTCTTTCTGGAGGTGATCCAATCCGTTTTGTCACCGTCGCCCGTATTTCCTCTTGCACGTTCTACTCATTCTCGCAGTCGTAGGACCGTCTCTGGTCTTGCACAGTCGGCAAAAGCAGAAACTGCTTTATCTCCTATCCGCAAGCGTGTAGTCTCTCGGCCAGCCGAAGCTGTCTTATCATCTCCCATTCGTAAGTGGGCTACCATGCGTACAGCTCCTCAGCCGCTTGAACCGTCAGAAGTTTTCTCTAGTGCTGAGATTGACACAGCAGAACCTGTAGTTACTCCTCTCACTCCCCAAGCCAGCATTTCAGAAGCGGCAGACAGCTCTCAGTCGCTAGAGACGGTCCTGCAGCTCTCCCAAATCACTTCCCCTTTTTCACAGGATGCAGATCCTCTTAGCTATGAAGAACAGGCTCTGGAGGAGCAGGAAGTCAACGAAGCTTCTACTCCCATGCTTGATACAGTACCCTACTCGGAAGGTCCCACATCTCAACTGGCCGTGATGGTGCCGATACCTGAGCAAGAAATAGATGACTGGTTGCCTGCCAATTCCTTTGTGGAGGAAGAGGCACATATGGCAGTGGCTGAAAGCTCAGTTTTTGGGCAGAATGAGGATGTAACTGCCGAGATGCTTCCTTCGTTGACGAGGAGTACTCATGACCCTGAAACACAAAGCGCATGGACTCTACCAACATCGCGCAGCAGAGGAAGAGTACTCAGGCAGACACTTCTTCTCTCAGTGATCGTGGCCTTGATTACCTCTGCTTTTTGGGCACTTGGAATATTCACGTTTGGTGAGCATTTGCATACCACCCAAAAGATGACACGCGTGGTTATTACGAACGCCCAGAGTACTCCAAAGGTGCAAACTTCTGCTCAAGCTACCACTATTCTAGCAGTGCAACCTACGGTGTACGTTATGAGTGTTCCAACTGTGCAATCACCAATACCAATACCAATACCAACACCAGCAGTTATAGTTACACCGAGCACAAGTTATGAGGCTGAAGCATCAAGCAATACAAACAATGGAACAAAAATCTTTAGTTGCAACTTATGTTCTGGTGGATTAAGAGTTGGCTGGATTAGTTATAGCATCTTTCTTCAATTCAACAATGTCAATGTGAACCATGACGGGAATTACACCTTGAAGATCTATTACCTGAACTCAATAGCGGGTCGACAGACATCAGCTTTTGTCAGTGTGAATGGCGGCCCCAATGTGATGGTCCCCGACATTCAGGTATTGAACGTCAATTGTTGTGATAATATCCCGCCCCAAGTTACACAGATGACCATACATTTACATGCAGGAAATAATACCGTTAAGATCTCTAGTCCGACAGATTATGCCCCTGATATCGATCGGATTGTTGTAGAATAGTTCATTATTGCAAGTGCCCTCGTGTCTTGGAATGCTAGTATTGGCTCAATATCCGTTGTGCCATCTGCTCTAGCTCCAGGACAGGGCTTGTGAGTGGAAAGAAATGCAGATTTCCCTGGCTAATGATCTCGGCTAGTGCAGGGTCTGCAATAGAAGAGGGCTGTTCTTGTCGTATTCTGGCTATCTCGTCTGCTAACCGTCCGCTCCCCTGAATGACGATGACGGGCCGTCTTTGGCGTACATTGTATAATACCTCGTTTTTAGCGTTTGCTCCGCCGTTGATCAGTACTGCTAGAGAAGGTCGGTCTTCTGAGAGCAGATTCGCCAAGTCATACATGGTTGTAGTTTCATCTCCCCATTCATTCGCCTCTACTAAGACAAAGTGAGAGTGGTTGGGCTCAAGTGGTCTCATCTTGCGCTCTGTTACGCTCTCTGACTTACCTGGATAGGTGATGCGACCAGCAGGAGATATCCCCAGAAGCGTAGGCTTTGATGGTTGTCGAGCAACTCCTTCCCCTATCAGTGCCATCACACCTGCCTGCGTACCACCATCGATGATCAGTGCATGGAAAGAGGCAGCAAAATGAGCAATACCAAAGGCAAACAGTTGCAACAAATTAGAATGGATGAACACATCCATTTTGGAGGCTCCACCAGCAATAAGAATGGTAGCTCGGGACTGCGGAAGGTTCAGGGTACGCACTAGGTTGATCGCTCGAGTGCCAATCGGAGCGATGACTGCTTGGGCTCGATTTCCGTTGGAAAAGTGGATTTCCCGTTTATTCATGATTGCCTTTATTGCTCCTTCTGCGACTGCAATATATTCTATGTACCTGCTCATGCAGTGTCGATTTGCTATGCACCTGGCATGTCGTCGTTGTTTAGCTGCCCTTGCTGGCTGGTCTCTGAGGAACACCCAGGCAAGTGCCCCTCAAAAATAAACGCGAGATAGCATTCAAGATAAGGCGTGTTCTGTAGAGATACGTGGCTGGGCCTGTGATGTCAGGTGGCGAAAAATAAGGTGGTATTCTCCAATTTGGATATGATCGCCATCTGTGAGAGGGTATCCTACCTCGGGAGTGAGCTCTTGTCCATTGAGAATTATGCCGTTAGCACTGCGGCGATCATAGATAACATAACGTTGATCTTCGTATTTCAGCAGTGCGTGGTGCCGAGAGGTGAGGGTGTCTTGGTCGAGTAAAATATCACTGGAGCCCGCACGTCCGATCGTTGTTTCCTGGCATTGTAAGGTGAACTCCTGTGCATTCTGTGTATAGGGGGACGTGACGATAAGTATAGCCGAGGAAGGATTTATGGGGCCAGTGGCTATCGCAAGTGGCTCGGTAGTTACATGTTCTTTGTCTGTTTGCTGGACCAATGCCGATGGAGATGGCGTCATGGGCAGTAGCGTAGGCTCAGGTGAGGGTGGTGGAGTGTCTGGTATTGATTGTAGTGTGCTCTCCGACTGCTGAGTTGGTGCAGGGCCAGACGATAGAGTAGGAGCAGGCTCTGGCGTAAGTGGCTCATGCTTGGCAATAGCCGTGAGGCGAAGCAGTTCCTGCTGGTCTAACACAAATGTAGTCGATGCCGGTTCTGTGCTCTTAGAGATCTCTGTCTCATCCTCGGTAATCTCGGGTATCGTCTCAGTTGGTAAGGTTGCCTCTGGCGAAGCAGTAGGCAGGAATTGGTTAAGCGGTTCTGTCGTAATAGGATAGGATAGTTTAGCACTATCCTGTGTAGCTGAGGTCTGGTTGGCACGCGTGAGTGATGCTCGTAAGGCTTCGGCGAAAGCGAGAATTGTTGGATAGCGGTCATCGGGATAGCTACTGAGTGCACGCTGGATGATACCTTCCTGCTCAAAGGTTATGTGAGGATTCTGGGTCCCCAATCGTGGAATAGTGGAAGCACGTTTCGCACGCTCGATTTCTTCTGGTGAACCGAGGAAAGGTGGCTGGCCTGCAAGCCAGAGATAGAGGAGCACTGCCAGTGCATATTGATCACTAGCGGCTGTAACACGGCCCCGCCAATGTTCAGGAGCGTCCGTGATGGGTAACCGTGAAATTTTGGGATGACCAAAGCGACGAACAAAATGTGCCATTCCCACATCGGCGAGCGAGAACGGAGCAAAATCAGGATCGTTATCAAGGTTGGTGCTGCGTAGTACCAGGATGTTGGAGAGTGTCAACGAACCATGTACGTAACCGTAGCGATGAACATTATAGAGCGCCTGGGCAAGCTGATAGGTATATGAGATGGCATCCTTGACACGCAGGGGGGGAGAGAACCATCGTCTCCCTTCATCATTGAGCAATGAACCAGCTGTGACGAAGTGAGATACGGTATACAACTGCCCATCTGCCTCGCCGTAATCCAGGGTTGCTGCCTGATAAGGATGGGTAAGTAAACTGAGACCTTGCATGTCGCGGAAAAATTGGCGGCGGGCAGCATCAGGTAAAATAGACCAGGGGTGAATGAGCTTGAGGGCAACCTTTCGGTGTAGCATTATGTCTTCAGCTTCATAAGTTGTGCCAGATATCCCGCTACCGAGCAGGCGGATCACACGATAACGCTCGAATTTTTGACCTTCTGCCAGAACAACCATACTGCACCTCGTCTTCCTTCGAAAACCTGTTTTTAACTCGTCCTATTGTAGCATATTGAGCTGTCCAAGGATAGTCTTTTGTGCTAAGATAAGGGGGATCGTTTCCGACAAATGGGTGCTCCTGGGGGAATAGGTGAGTATGCCGAGGCTCGAAGGTTCTGTTGAAAGCATTGTCTTTCGCAATGAAGACAATCATTATACTGTGGCGCGTTTTCGCCCACATGATAGTGGGAGACTCTTCCGTGACGAACTCACGACAATTGTTGGCATGTTGCCCGGCATCCATGTAGGTGAACTGCTGACAGTTGAGGGAGAGTGGGAGAATGATCCTCGCTATGGCCGTCAGCTTCATGTAACCAGTTTTACACCGCGTCTTCCTGCTTCTACTGAAGGCATCGTCCGTTATCTCAGTTCTGGTCTGATCAAGGGCATTGGACCCAAGAAGGCAACGCTGATCGTTGATCATTTTGGCGAGCAGACATTAGCGATTATTGAACAGCAGCCGGAACTTCTAAGTCAGGTCAAAGGGGTCAGTGCCAAGGATCGCGAGCGTATTACTAAATCGTGGATAGAGCAGACTGACATTAAAGAATTGCATCTCTTCTTGCAATCGCATGATGTCTCAATCAACGTGGCAACCCGTGTCTATAAACAATATGGCAAAGAAGCAATTAGAGTTATTCGCGAAAATCCATACAAATTAGCACAAGAAGTGCATGGCATCGGTTTTCGCACTGCTGATGATATTGCTATCAAACTGGGCCTGCCCCAGGACAGTATTCCGCGTCTAGCAACTGGATTGAAGTATGTGTTGACCCAGGCTGCCAATGAAGATGGACACTGCTTTTTGTTAGAGAAAGATCTCGTGTATCGGGCTGCAGATATACTCAAGGCTGATCCCGAAGTGTTATCAGTGGCGATGGAGCAACTTCGTAGCGATCAGGATGTATTTATTGAATTGCCTCCTCAGTTGCTAATTACGCCTGTCGCAACGAACTCGCATGTTGAGTCTGTTGAAGAAGGTGTAGTGTTTGCCGATGAGAGTAATCAGGAGGTCGAGCAACAAGAAATGCAGCAGCGTATTTACTTTGGGCCTTTCTGGTATGCCGAAAATGGTTCTGCCCGTCTCTTACGTCTGCTACAAAAGGCTCCCAGTTGCCTGCCACCAACCTCTCAACAGCAATGGGATAGAGTGTTTACTTTGCTCAAAGAGAAGCGCAATATGCTGTTGACCGATAGGCAACGGGAAGCAGTGCAAATGGCTTATAACACCAAAGCCACCATCCTGACTGGAGGACCTGGAACTGGCAAATCGACCTCGATCCGTGCTTTGCTGATGCTCTTGCGTACGCGAAAGATTGATGTAGCTCTCGCTGCACCAACTGGACGTGCTGCCAAACGCCTCTCCGAAGCTACGGGAGCGCAGGCCAAAACACTGCACCGTCTGCTAGAATATGCTCCGCATAATAACAGCTATCAGCGCAACGAAGACAATCCATTACCGTATCAATTTGTGATTGTCGACGAATTCTCGATGGTGGATATTCTGCTCTTTTATCATCTTCTCAAGGCATTACCACGAGAGTCACACCTGTTACTTGTCGGAGACGCCGACCAACTGCCCCCGGTTGGACCAGGCAACGCACTACGCGACTTGCTGCGTAGTGAGGCACTGCCTATTGTGCGTCTCACCGAATTGTTCCGTCAGGCCCAGCAGAGCAAAATTATTGTCAATGCCCACCGTATCAATATCGGTTTACTACCCTATACGAAGATTGAGGCCACGAGCGATTTCTTTTTTATGGCGGAAGAAGATCCGTTGCGTGCACAGCAGCTCATCCTGGATCTCGTTCAGCGCCGTCTTCCAGCTCGCTATCATTTCAATCCTATCAGCGATATCCAGGTACTTGCACCGATGTACCGAGGAGCGGTCGGCGTCACATTGCTTAATGAACGGCTTCAAGCTCATCTTAATCCACATGCCTTTGCACAAATGGAGTGGGGAGGCCGCATTTTTCGGGTTGGCGACAAGGTCATGCAGACAAGAAATAACTATGACAAGAGCGTATTTAATGGCGACGTTGGTTTTATTCGTCGCATTGACAAGGAGAATGCCACGCTCAAAGTCGAGTTTCTGGAAGAAGCCGGGCCGCTGTTTGTGAGCTACGATTTCAACGAACTGGATGAGTTGGTCCTGGCCTATGCTGTGACGGTCCATAAGAGTCAGGGCAGTGAGTATCCCGCCATTGTGCTGCCGCTGGTCAAGGAGCATCGCATGTTGCTACAACGAAATCTTCTCTACACTGCTATCACGCGTGCCAAGCGCCTATGTGTTATTGTTGGTCAGTCTCAGGCTTTGGAGTGGGCGGTGAAAAATGATCGGGTGGCATTACGCAATACAGGATTGGCCGAGCGACTGATGTTCATGGTCAAGGGCAATCAGAAAGCGCCTGTGTGAGCTGGAGTAGCCACCGGAGTCTTGAAATTTTCTCGTTCACGGTGCCATAGTTCCTTCGAAAAAGGGTAGTGTGCAAGCCTTGGTTACCATGCCAGATATGATATAATAGGTCAAAAGTAAAGAGGGTCTTTGTTGTGTCTTTTCATTAGATGGCCCTCTTAAATATTGATTGGGAAAAGAGCAAAAAGGAAGGAGCGACGTTGCCTCCCCGCCTATAAAGATAGGGGTCCACGCCGCATACGAGATGAACCGTCAAGAAGCTATCGAATTTCTGTTGGATCATTATGAAAATCCACGCAATAAAGGCTCAATTGAGAATCCCGATGTAGATTTAACCGGAGGCAATCCTGGCTGTGCCGATCTCATTACTATGCAAGCTCGTTTTGACAAGGATGGTAAACTGGAGGCTATTGGCTGGGACGGTCAGGGCTGCAGCATCAGTTGCGCATCTGCATCCTATGTGACCTCAATTATTCAGGGTTTGACTCCTGGAGAGATCGAAGCTATGAGCTTTGAGGATCTCATTGAGCAACTGGGACAGGAACTGGTGATGACGCGCCCAACTTGTGCGACGCTCGCGCTTGGAACGCTCAAAAAGGGTGTTCATGAATACTATATGCATAAGCTGGCTGAAGACTCTCATTATCCCTAGTATACTAAGATTCAAAAGAATCCACGATAGAGCACAGTCACCAAGCATATCCAGTGGGTGGTGGATCAGATCTCGCTTTCTGGTCGCATTGTACCGTTGTGCTCATGATTAGTATAATGAAGCCGGGTTTACAAACCTCGGCTAGGAAAGCCCCTTCTTTCAAGTGGGGATGAACTGGCCTATCTTATTTGGGGCTTGGGCACAGGGGAATACTCTCCTGTATAAAAGAATGTTCATTTTCTTCTCCTGTACTATGAATATTTATTTATTGACATGTATGATATGCTGCGTCTAGTACTTTGACAACGGAAGAGTGTTTGCAGGTTCCATGGTAAATCGTTCCCATGGGTAAAAGCACTAGCGTGTTAACCAAAGAGCAAAACAAGAGGAGAGATTGCGTAAGATCTTGTCTTGGAGGACAAGAGCGCAATACATACCTCACGGCCTGTTTGTCTCTCTTCAACTTGAAAGACTGTACCGTGGGGCACACGGGAACAGGGACTCCTCCGGGAGGACGAACGCTTCTGGACATGCGGGCCTCTACTTTCTGAATAGTGATATTCATTAGGCAAGTCTCATGGGTGAAGGAAGAACCCCCTCGGCTTTAGCCAGAGGAGTGTCAGTCTACTATCCGTCTCTAGCAGGCTTCACCCTTGCATCATGCGTTTCATCGAGACTGGGCTCACTATAGTAATTGGCTAGATAGCGGTATTGCCCGCGATAATAGGCAAGAGGTGCGACCTCCTCTAAGGGTGTACTGCCATTGCTAGTGTTAGCAGCATATTCATGATAGTCTACGAGTGTACTACGGGCTCGGCCTTCCTTGCTGGCAAAAACTGCCCTGCTTGTTGTACCCATTGCCTCAACCTCTCCCACGAAGATGACATGGTCACCGCCGGGATACTCGGCAACAAGACGTGTATCAACAAACGCAAGAATGTCATCTAGGATAGGTGCACCTGTCGCTGCAATATGATATGGAACATGACAGAAATGCTCGAAACGATCTTCGGAAGGCATGGCGAAGCAGCGCGAGAGATGCACCTGTTTGGCAGTCAGGAAATTAACCGCAAAGATCTTGCTTTCACGGAAAAGTGGGAGTGTGTTGCTGGCCCTGTCTACGCAAATAAGTACCAATGGCGGATCGAGCGAAAGAGAAGTGAAGGAATTGACAGTTAAGCCAGAGGGCTTCCCTTGACTCATTGTCGTTGCTACAGTCACACCAGTGGCGAAATGACCCATTACCTGCCGAAAAAAGTCTTTTTCAATTGCCATTATTAATCCTTCGATTGATAGTAGGAATGCCCATTGACACCTCATCAAACTGAATACAGAATCTATTCTCTTGTCTACCGCTAGCATAAAGCTATTTTTCTATGGGGCCGGGGCGACTACTCTCCTCATAGTATAAAGTAGTATTGGGCAAGCAAGTTGTCAACTGTACAAAGGTGCAGTTTGTTTGTCATTGGAAGCTGAGTAGTTAGTCCGAATTGTCATCTTCCTTGCCAAAATCGTCTTCACATGTTATCCTCATAGCACACATGATCTAATACTACGTTGAGAGACAGAATTATTTAACCAGCATCTCTTTGGCGCAGATGGCATATCAGTAGTCAGAAAATTAGGACTGTACTCTTGCGCTAAACTCTGAGGGATTCATCGCTATTTATGGAAACAGGCCAACCAGCCTCTAGTGGCGAGGTGCAATACTCATTCTCTGCCTGGGAGAGCACGTACAAATCGCTTGATGAGATCACGTTTGCCGTCGTGGATACCGAGACGACTGGTCTACGTCCCGGGCCTGATCGTGTTATCGAACTGGCCGTCGTGTGTGTACGCGGTGGTGAGGTGATTGACACTTTCCAGAGTCTAGTGAATCCCTGCTGCCGTATCTCTCCTTTTATCATCAACTTCACTGGAATTACGCCTGAGATGCTAAGCGGAGCGCCAGCTGCGAAGGAGATCATGCCACACTTTCTGCAATGCATCGATGGCACTCTTCTTGTCGGTCACAATCTCAGCTTCGATCTCAAATTTCTCTCCCACGAGGCCCAGTTGCTGGGAAAGACCTTTCCTCTCGATGGTTTTGATACCATCCCGCTTGCTCGGCGGTTCCTGCCCGGCTTAAAGCGCTTCAAACTCGACATGGTTGCCGCATATTTGCAGATCCCAGCGTCCAATCGTCACCGTGCTCTTGGAGACGCTGAGATCACAGCTGCTGTATTTCTCCATTTACTTGAGCGGGCACGGCAGGAGGGTATTTCTACCCTTGCCCACCTGCGCCGCCGTCTGCAACTCCCAGTCGCTTGGAGTGGTGATATCACACAGGTAGCATTGTCAGGCAAAGGCACAGCTACGTCAAGGGGAAAGCGAGCTGCCATCTACACGAGAAGTTTTCAAGCAAAGGTACTCAGGAATAAACCGCTAGAAATAGAAGTTGAGCGGTGCAAAGCCTACTGCGCCAGATGGGGATATAGCATTGACGAGAATCAAATTTACTATGAAATACAAACAGACGGCGATGAGCAAGATCAACCTGAATTATACCGCCTCTTAGCAGCAGCTAAGAGAGGGTGTATAGATGTCGTGGTGATAACTGGTCCGGGAAGGCTATCCAGTAGTCCCGCAGAGCTTGTCACTATCATCCAGCAATTCCAAAATGTGGGTGTGAAGGTAGAAACGACGGAACCATCATTTTTAGATAGAGCGAAATCGACCGAACGCGACCAGATGAAAAGTGGTGTGCAATACCGTCAGAAGAAACGCTCAAAATGGACCGAATATGAGATAGTCGGAGCGCCAACTATCCAGCAACAGAATGGTCTAAGGCGAGTAGCTATCTATGCTAAAGGTGATACGAACTCACTCCAGCAACAAATAGAGCACTGTAAAGCCTACTGCGCCAGAAATGGTTACAGGATTGACAAGGATCAGCTTTATTTTGAGGTCCGAGAAGGTACTGATGAGCAGGACCGCCCCGAACTAAATCCCGAACTAAATCGCCTCACAGAAGTAGCAAAGGGCGGCCTGATAGATGTTATTGTACTAACCAATGTCCAAATGTTTACGCGGAGGCCTTCCTATCTTGCTGTCATCTTACAAGTATTTCAAGATGCAGGGGTTTCAATAGAAACGATAGATTGAAAACAATATAATACAGGCATATAAGTCTTCATTCGCACATAATTGGAAGATTATTCAATTGGCAATTCAGAGTGACCATGTGCATCTCTTTGTCAGAACAGATCCATAGAACTTGTCTGCTCTTCTCGGTACCACTGGTGTAAGGTAGACTGAGAGCGAGGTATTGTTGCCAATCCTTTTCTCTCAATCCCCTTCCGAACCGGACGTGCAACTTTCACTGCATCCGGCTCTCCAGTCGCGTTATCTTCGTGAATGCCTGTCATTGT
>Ga0207416_1001956_pt1 | contig 24317 bp, 17 predicted proteins | sample PaiPotPPM11metaG_FD_184107 | JGI IMG/M metagenome (GOLD analysis project Ga0207416, IMG submission 184107) | Iron sulfur acid spring bacterial and archeal communities from Banff, Canada, to study Microbial Dark Matter (Phase II) - Paint Pots PPM... ... | reverse complement strand
GCTCGGGGCGCCGGAGTTGCTCGCGGCCCTCCCGGCCGACGTGCCCGACCTCTTGCGGCGGCTGCCCCAGGCCGATCTCTACCTCCAGGACGAGGTCCAGGTCGCCTTGCACCCGACGCTCACGCGGGTCTGGAGTCGGAAGGGGCGGCGGGGCCAGCGCCTGGTCCGTGCCCCGGGGAATAGCCGGAAGTGCCTGGGCTTCGGGGCGGTGAACTGGCGCGAGGGCTGGCTCTCCTTCGGCTTCAGCCCCGCCGCGACGCTGAGACGTTGTGCCTCCAGCTCGACGACCTGGCAGCGCGCTCGAAGACCAGAGGACGGATCGCCATCGTCCTTCGGGACAACGCCAGAACCCACACGCCGGCCGGGTCCCGCCTGGTCCGGCAGACCCTGGCGCGCCACGGCGACGCCCTCCGGTTGGTGTACACCCCCGCCGCCGACCCGGACAGCACTCCCATCGAACGACTCTGGCGGCTGTTCCGCCATCGGGTGACGCACAACCACCACCACGACGACTTCTGGGCGCTCTACGCCGATGCCGAGGAAGAAGTCGGCCGCCTGCAAGCCGATCCCGCCGCCGTCCTCCGCCACCTCGGCAGTCCCGGCCAGCAGGCCGACGACGTCCTCGACTCAGCAGCCTAACGGAGCCGTATCAACGTGGAGGCATTTAGGAGGGTGATGCGCCGGGCAAGGTCGGTCGCATCGCTCCTTAGGCGGTAGCGCTTGCCCAGTGCGACCGCCAGGTTGTTAAGCTGGCTTGCCGATCTCGGGCTACTCGGAGCGAGCGCCAAGGCTTCCTCCAACAGTCGTACCTGGCTGTCCAGATCAGTAGGATCGCCGTAGGAGTCGTACCGATCCCCCAGTCCTAAAGCCAAGTTGCTGAGCAGAATCGGGCGGGCAGGTCCGACCGGCGTCAAATCGACCGCTTCCTTCAGGGTGGAAACGCGCCGTGTCAGGTCGGCCTCGTAGCCCCGCATACGGTAAAGGTCGCCAAGCGAATGGGCCAGATTGCTTAGGAGCGCAATGCGATCGTACCGCTCCGGAGTCTGGGCAATAGCTTCGTCTAGCATCGCAATTTGGTCTATCAAGTCAATCGTTTTGCCACTCAACAACCAGCGGCGACTGAGACCCCTCGCGATGGCGTTAGTTGCTTTCGCGTGCAACCGCGTCAAGGGAGCCAAGCGTGAAGCCGCCAGTATCGCCCAGGCGATGGAGATATGAGCATCAAGCCACGGCCCGTCGATCGCCCCTTCCTCTCGGCGTGCCAGTTCGTTTTGCCGGTCGTCGATTAGAGCGTCGAGCTGAGCGACGCTGGGGATGAGCGGCAGGTCGTCCACCGCCTGCTGCATAGCGGACTCGTCGCGAGGATCGAGCGCACCGCCGGCAATCCGCTGCCAGATCGGCGCCAGCAGTTCCCTCGCCTCCTCCGCCGGGCTGGGCATTGCGGCCGTCACTCCTTCACTTGAGTCGACAAAGTCGCGCTAACACGGGGGATTCTGGGTGCGGCAGCTGTCCATGTCAACCGATGGCGTTTCGCTTTGGACGGAATCTCTCCTGCACACGTCGGCGCGACCGGCGTTGTTAGGGTCGACGGGGCCAGAAGCGCTGCGTCGGCTAGGGACCCGAGGCTCTGCGGAGCCGGGGACCACGTGCTTACACAGGCGAGGATCGCCAGCGTTGTGGGGACCGGAAGGAGACAAATCTATGCCTACTTTGGTTGCGAAGCGCCAAGACAACGAGGTCCGGTTCACGAATAGCGGCCAATGTAGGCGGCGAGACCTGCCATTGGCTCTGTCGAGCCGTTGGCTGCGGTCGTTGCAGGCTGCCTGGATTGCGCTCGGCGATGAGATTTGTGCGCCAACCGAACCGGGTGAAGCGCAGGAGGGCCACAGCAGCGATGATTGAGGGTGAAGGCGATACGCCGGTTCGGAGTCGCTCCCAGCGGCATGCGTTGCCGGGCGTTGTCGACGGTGATGATACGCGCTCCGAGCACTCGATAGGCGGTCTGCTCGTGCCGGAATGCCTGCTCTCTCGGCTACCCGTGGACGTAGTCCGGCAACAGGACCTCTCGGCTACCCGGGCGGTGGAGGGTGATCCAACTACTCCAGAAGCGCGAGGCCCCAATCCGTTGGCGCACGTTTGGCGCGCCCGGGTCAAGCTTGAGCTGCGTCCACTCGCGCACGCCGACCCCTCGACCTGGCTTACCGGGCACGAACGGCTCATTCGGACGCTCCTCGCCTTCCCGTCGGAGCATTATCCCGCCGTCCAGCTTCAACTGCTGGCAATCCCGTCCGGACAGGGACCACGTCTCGAAGTAAGGTGTGTGCTGGCCTGTTCCGGCACCACGCGATGCCACGCGGAGCTGAACGCTCGCGACCTGTCCATGGCCTTTCTGGCGGGCTTCTCCCTGCTCGGCGACGCCTACGGGCTGCATCAGCCGAGCGCCGCTGTCCCCTCGCCTGCCACTGCGGAGAATCCACCTTGGGAATTCGTGGAGATCGCGCCACGATGCACCGGACTTTCCGGAGACGAGCGGGCCACGATCCCGCTGCCCGTCCCGGCGCCCGTAGAGACATTGGCCGACCTCTGCCAGGCCCTCCTGATGCAAGCCGCCAGCGGCATCTCCTGCGCCTGGATCAACACGATCGAGCCGGTTGGTGAGATCGATGAGATCCATCAGTACCTGAGCGATCAGGTGGCGGGCACACAGGTCGCCCTCTCCGATGCGCAGCTGCGGCTCTCCTCCAGTCACGGGGCCGTTGCTCTTCAGGAACGGGCGCAGCAGTTGTGGCAGGTTGGCAACCTTACCGCCTCCTTTGCTCAGCGCGTTCGCGGTCCGCTAGCGCGCGTCCAATCGTTCGTTTGTTGCCAGGGTCGCCCTGTACCGTCCTGGCTGGTCGCCGCCACCCTGGCGGCCGTCTCCGGCCCACTGACCGACGAAGGCGCGTCGCCGCCCGAGGCGCTTCGGCCGGTCCGGCCGAGGGAACGAGAGGAAGCCGGTGCGGCGGTCCGGCTGGCGACGTGTCGCGCCTGGGAAGACGCCCACCGGCAGGTGCTCGGCCTGATGCGCGTGGACGGCCGCCTGCGCCGACTCGCCCCACCCGACGACGCCTGGCGCCGCTTCCGCCTGCCCTTGCCCAGCGCCGACGGCCTGCCGGGCCTGCCCAGCGCGCCGTCGACGGCGGAGCGGTGGCTGTCGCGGGTGGTCGCGCCAACGACGGACGGCGGTGTGCTCGGCGATAACGTGGCCGGCCAAGCACGCCAGCCGGTAGTGTTGAGCCGTGAGGACCGAAGGCGGCACCTCTACGTGGTGGGTCAGACAGGCGTTGGCAAGTCGCACCTGCTGGAGCAGCTCGTCGTCCACGACATGGAGCAAGGCGACGGGGTGATCGTCATTGACCCGCACGGTGATCTGGTGGAGCACCTTCTAGCCCGCGTGCCCCGTCACCGCAAGGACGACGTGATTCTGGTCGACCCCGCCTCGGCCGAGCGCCCGGTGGGATTCAACCTTCTCGACTGCCCCGACCCCGATCAGCGCTACCGAGTGGTCGAGGAGTTCATCGGGACGTTGCAGAAGCTGTATGATCCGTTCAATCAGGGTATCGTCGGGCCGCGCTTCAAGCACGCCGTCCGCAACGGCATGCTGACCGTGATGGAAGCGTCGCAGGGCACGCTGGTCGAGCTCGTGCGCGTCCTAACCGATCCATCCTATGTGCATCACCTGCTGCCGAAAGTACAAGATCCGATGGTCATCCGCTACTGGCAAGATCAGGTGGCCAATACCGCCGACTTCCACAAGAGCGAGGTGCTCGACTACATCGTTTCCAAGTTCAGTCCGTTCGTCTCTCACCCGCTGATGCGCAACATCGTCGGCCAGCGTCGCTCCGCTTTCCGCGTGCGCGACGTCATGGACCAGGGCAAGATTCTGCTCGTGTCGCTGGCGCAAGGCCGGCTGGGCGCGGAGATCTCGCGGCTGCTGGCGGCCGTCTTCGTCCCGGAGATCCTCCTGGCTGCCTTCTCACGCGCCGACCTGCCCGAGGAGCGCCGGCGGGACTGTTTCTTTTATGTCGATGAGTTTCAGCATTACGCCAGCCCTACCTTCGTCGACATCCTATCCGGGGCGCGCAAGTACCGGCTGAACCTGGCAGTCGGGCATCAGCACGTCTCGCAGCTCGACCACGAGACGCGATCGGCGGTGTTCGGCAACGTAGGTACGATAGTCGCGTTCCGCGTCGGCGTAGAGGATGCTCCGTTATTGGCTTCGGCCTTGCAGCCGCGCGGCTTCTCGCCGGTCGACTACTTGGGCTTACCGAACCATCGCGCTTACGCGCGTATCGCCCAGGGCGGCCGCCCCAGCCCGTGCTTCAGCCTGGCGACGCGCCACTTTCCCGATCCCTACGATATGGCCTGGGCGCAGCAGGTGCGTGCCGCGTCCCTCCAGCGCTGGGGCCAGCCGCGAGGATTGGTGCAGCGAGAGCTGGCAGCGCGTGCGCGGCTCTAACGGGTGGAGATGCTATCATACTGCGCACGTGGTAGCCTGGTGCCACCAGATTGCACACGCATGCTGCTCCTCCGTCGTCTCATGTGATCTGGGTTGCGTCCCCCAAGATCTACGGGAGCGAAGCGTTGACATGTCGGAGAATCACGAAGTAGATTGTCGCCCAGACGGTCCAGCGCGTAATTGGTCCGAGCGATTATGGGCCAAGTATAACGTCTGGCTGGCCACAGAAGTGCTGCCGCTCATACAACGTGCCGCTCGGGGCAAACGGCTCCGGGACGTCGATGACTTTGTGCAAGCAAAATACCTTACTTACCGCGATAACGAGACAGTACAGCACTTCTTCCTGGCGGGTCAGGACGAAATGGAGAGCCTCGTAAGGTACGTCTGGAAAACGGCGCACTACGGCGCCATCACCGAGTTCAGAGAGCCTCAGACAGTCTCCATTGATGAGGGTGGACCAGCCAGCAGGGTGCAGACGGTTGATAGCGCCGATGCGGACTTTGGCGCGGCGGACGAAGAGCAAGAGTTCGATCACGAATATGCACGCAGGTGTGCTGAGACTGAGCACATTCAGCAGATCGCTGGCCTCTTGAAGCAAACACGAACGAACCCGCATCAGGTGGTTGTGGGGCTGTTCTTAGCATGGGATGAGCGGTGGTCGGTACCCGAGCGTCGTGTGTGGACGCCAGTGACGAACTCGTTAGCCCCCGGTGTCCCGCGCATTCCTGATCCGCGCCGCAGCGGATCGGATCAAGTGCATCAGCTCGGGCGCAGCTACGCTGAGTACATTGCTCGTTGCCTCACGGACTTGAACCTTGCTCGTAGCACTTCGCTCAAGGCAGAAGCCGCTCGTGTTCGCCGCAAGAAGCTTGATGCGTGGAAGAACTTGCAATTGCTCTATCGAGAGCGTTTCGATGGTCGCGATCCGCTGGTAGACCTTGGGGGCGAGGAGGTCAAATGGAGGATCTGACTGTCCCCAACGGGCATCCCCTACAGCGGGCGAGGCATGCTGGAAAGAGAACAACCGTAGGTAATCTGACGGCGGTATCGAGCGAAGGAGGGGCTGCCGCGATGCAGGCCAAGTTGACGCTACTGCGCGAACGCTACAGGAGATCGGCTGGCGATACCGACCTCGACATTCTAATTCGCGCGCTGGAAACGGCTCTCGCAACGATACCTGACGGGCGATTTCGCGTCACCTGTTTGCACGACCTGGCGAGGGCGCTGCTTGATCGATTCCGCCATGGAGGTGCGCCGGTCGATCTGGACCGCGCCATCGCCCTGTGGAGGGACGCCCTGACCAGCGGCGACGCGGATACAGACCGCGCGCTACTTCTTACCTATCTAGGAATCGGCCTTGAGGAGCGATTCAATAACGATGAGCATCTAGAAGATTTGCATGAGGCCGTCCGGTTGCTCAAGGACGCAGGTGACCTGACGCCTTTCGGCGCGACGAAGGCTCTTGCCCTCCACCATCTCGCTTCCGCCTATCGTGCATGCTATAGCGTTTCTGGCGATGCCGTCGACCGTGACATAGCGTACGCCACCTTAGGCGAAGCGCTGAGGTCGGCAACAGCGCCGACCGATCGCGCCGCATCGCGAGCGCGCCTTGGGGCAACACCGGCCTCAGCGCGAGACGACTCTAGCCGAGAGCGGGGCCGTCGTTCTCCGGATGAAAGCACCGACTTCCGAGATCCTACTTGGCTGATGACCTTTGACTGGGACGCCGCTGGTGATGATGCGCGCGACAGTACCGTGCTGACGAATCGCCTCGTGGTCGCCGCCGCCGACCGGGCACGTCAGACGGAGAGCACCGTAGACAACGCCGCAACCTTCGGTCGGTACGTCGAATCGCTTCGTCGAGCACGGGACTGGAGCCGTCCGTTTCTGGCCGAACGTGCCCGAATCGATCCACTGGCCGTACCATTGCTAGAACTCGGCCTCCTGACTAGCCATGAGCTCACGCCCAAGCTCGTCGAGCGGATCGCGGCAGCGTTCGCCATCCCGGTTCACGAGCTGGCCGTCAACCCGTTTCCCGCGCCGCGTCCTTTGGTAGCGCCGGTGCAGAAAGGCGTTGGCGACCGGCTTAGAGAGGCGATTGCGCTAGCGTTCCCTGCCAGATTGCGACAACGCACGGTCATGGGATCTCCCCTCGGTGTCGACACTGTAGCGGTGCCGTTGCTGTCACAGCCAGTGTCTCTTCCAGAGCAGCATGTGACGCTCCCGGACGGACGCCAGGGCCGGATGATTGCCATGCTGCTCCCGGGTAACCCACCCAAGCCCGGAGTAGCCGACTTGCGAGTACGGCTAGTTGACAGCGGGGGCGCACCAGTTGCTGGCGTGGAGATAGGGCTAGGGTTGGATGATATTGCCCATGGATTCCCAGCCACGGCACCCGATGGGTGGACCCAGCTCGCGGGGTTACGGCTATACCAGTTGCAGCGCCTGTCTGATCCCGTCCTCATGGTGGCGACGCGAGACGAAGCAGGTGAGTAGCGTTGACAAGAGGCGAAAGAAGCACTAAGGTTGCTTGATGAGTGAGGCGAATAGCGAGCCCGCCCCCATCCTTCGAGGCACGCGCATGGTGAAAACCATCCGTCAAAATGCTTCCGCACGTGGGCAAGGAACGACGCGATGACCGAGCCTGTAGAGGTGGCACGCCGTCAGCTCGAGCGAGTGTGGCGACGCCTGCTCGACGGGACCCTCCATCGCTTCGACTGGTACCGGATCGAGCGCGCGGCAAGGGCATTACTTCCGCGCCTCACCGCCGACCAAGTCCGGCTGCTCGATCACGGTCTGCTCCAGCGACTGATTGCCTGGGAACGATGTTCCGACGACACAACGGCGCTAGAACAGTTGACCGCGGAATCAATGGCCAATCTTGCGGCCGCTCGCGTGGTGATGGTAGGTCAGGAACTCGGGCTGCCGCTTTACACTGCGGCCAGCGTGCTAAAGCATCAGTACAGCCTGCGTCGGCTCTCGGAGGATCTCGAGGCGCGGCTCCAGATGGCACAGCAGGCGGTGAGCCTATCTCGCGAAAGTTACAACCTCCCGCTTTTCCAATACGCGTTAGCCGAGGCGTTGTTGGATCGCTTCGGCGCGCATCGGGACCGCCGCGATCTGGATACGGCGATTCATCTCGCCCGAGCGGCGGTGGAGCACACCGCTCCGTCCCCCAACAGGACTATCTTCACGCAGGTGCTGCGGCGTGGGTTGAAGGATCGATATTTCGCCCATTGGCCGCTTGAGGAACTGGCTAACGACGGTTCGCCTACCAGCTCAGCAGGTCGTCAGCGGCCAATGAGCATGGAAGCGGCGTTCCTGCTCGATACGATCGCGGCCAAGCTGGCTAGTCGCGAGCTTGGCTGGCTCGATTCGCAGGCGTTGGCCGACGAGATCGGCCGGCTGCCCGCCCTTCCTTCGACTGAACACGTTGAGGCACTCATCACGGAGCTGCTAGTAAGTCTGGCGCTATGGGAGCAGCAAAAGCCCGACCGCGATGGCATCCGTTGGCTGGCAGCTACCGCCCAGGTCATCCTTGGAGTCCTGCGTGACAGGGATATGATCAAGACGGGCATCTTCTGGTGGGCTCTGGCTACTGCCGCTTGCTGTCTGCTCGACCATCATGCCGTCCACCTCGATCCGGCGAGCCTCGAAGTCGCTCTCCGGTACACAGGGACCTTAGCTGACAGCAGTTATGAAGGCGAGTTGAGGTTAGCTTTGCTCCGAATACTGGCTGTACGCGGAGGAGAGCAGGCAAGCCCTTCCGGAACGTCCTCTCAGTCTGATGCAAACGGTCACGCGGGTGCAAGCGTCCTTGAGCTACAGCCAGCACGCGCTCTCCTGCCCGCCCGCCTCGAAGAGACGGCATTATCGTCTCACCAGCGGTATGAGGAGTGCTCTGAAGCCGGCGCTCTGGTCGACACCATTCGACTCTATGAGCACACGCTCGCTCTGAAGCCTCCCGGAGTCGAGCGCGCTCGGCTGCTCAGCAACCTCGCCGTTGCGCTCGGCGATCTCTATGCGCGCGAGCGCGATCCCGCCATAGTGGAGAGGCGGATCGGCCTGTTGGAGGAAGCACGATCGTTTGTTCCCCCCTTTCCCCTTCGGAAGGCAATTCTCACCAACCTTGCCAGTGCCCTCGAGGATCGATACAACCTGTACGGCGAACCTGCCGACCTGAACGGGCGAATCAGCCGACACGAAGAGGTGCTCGGCCTCTACCCCGAGGGACCGCTCCGCGCTCGCTACCTCCGCTACCTTGGTGCGGCTCTTAGTGCCCGGTTCCAGCTCAATGGTGATCCCGCCGACTTGGAGCGACAGATTGGCTTGCTCGAGGAAGCGGCCAGTGCCGCATCCCCTGAGTCCGAGCCGGAACGAGCTAGCTGTCTCAGCGACCTGGGCGCTGCACTTGGGCAGCGGTATCGATTGCGCGGCGAAATGTCCGACATGCAACGACAGATCGACCTCCTTGAGGAAGCGGTCCCACTCGCGTCCTCCGGCCCCCAACGAGCCAATTGGCTCGGCCGGCTCAGCTATGCACTGCTCGATCGCTACCATCGCCAGGGTGACCCTGATGATCTGAACCGGTGCATACGTCTAAGCGAGGAGGCGCTCGACCTCACCCCCCCTCGTTATGAAGACGATTCCTGGCTCGCCAGTCTCGAGGCTGGCCTTGCCGCTCGTTACCATCTCCTGGGCGACCCTGCTGACCTGGAGCGGCGCATCCAATTGCTAGAGGAGATCGTTGCCTTGGCCCCCTCCGGTCCCAATCGCGCGGGCAGGCTCAACAATCTCGGTCTTGGGCTGCATGACCGGTTTGTTCGCAGGGGCAACTGCGCCGACCTGATCAGGGCCATCGACCTCGGAGAGGAGGCACTTGGACTTTCGCCATCCGGTCCTGGTCGCGCTCCCTGCCTCCGAAATCTGGCTCACAACCTGGGGCATCGCTATGACCTTTGGGGCGACTCAACAGACCTGAAACGCCAGATCGACCTTCTGGAGCAAGCAGTCGCCCTGACACCCGCCGGCGTACACCGCCCAACCTATCTAACGGACCTTGCGAGGGCACTATTACACAGCCGTCACCTGTCCTTCGACGTCGCGGATCTGGCGCGCTATCTCGTCCTGCTTGGAGAGGCGCTATCGCTTTCCCGGCCGCTGGAGGGCCTCGAAATTGCTCGCGCTCTCGCCATCACCCATCGTTCCCTTGCTACAAACGGTCACGGCGACGTTGCCCGGCAATACGGAGCCGCAACGATAATCCTTCAGAAAGGCCTGGCCTCCCTTGAGCAGTTGCTGACAGCGGCAAGCGAAAAGCATGAGTCGGTCTTGCTTAGTGGCCAAGGCGAGCTGTATGACCTCCTCGTGGACACGCACCTGCGCCTGGCCGATCTGGCGTCCGACTCCGGTGATGCGGCATCCATGCACGAGCACCACCGGGCGGCATACCTGGCCGCCGAGCGCAGCAAGGGACGGCGTGCGGCCGCACTGCTGGCTACCCAGGCGGTCCAACCACAGGACGCGACGGTCCAGAAGCTCCTGCCTAGGATCGAGCACTTGCGGGAGGAATTGGCTCGCTTGCTACGGCAGATGGGTCGTCCCGACCATGGCGACGACGATGGCGGCAGGCTCCGGGACCAGGCACCAACGGATCCGGCGCAGGCAGAGCGGTGGACGTCGTCGGCCGCTAGCTCGCCGACATCCGCCGATCAAGACACCCCCAAGCACCGTTCCGACGCGGTTTGGGCTGAGCTGCGCAAGCTGCTTGATGAGGTGGCGCGCGCCGACCCCAACTATGCCTCTGTGCGCGGCTTCGCCGAGCCCAAGCCCCCCAAGGAGATCGCTTCGGCGCTGCCTGCGAACGGTACTCTGGTGCTGCTTTACCCGCTCGCGGACGGCCTCACCTACTTCGTCCTGCGCCCTGGACCGTCCGGCGCTGACACGTCGCTAGCCGCAGGCCGGGTACTACTGGAGCAGCCCGGCAGCGATCCAGAGACCGGGGCGACGGTGACACTTCAGGGACAGGCAGCGCTGGCGGCGCTAGTGGAGCGGGCCCTGCCCAAGGCCGCCGGCGGCCTGACCGCTATCGGCGGGACGCTGGACATGGTCCTCGAGCAGCTCGCCAAGGCGCTCTATCCGGCTATTGCGCCGCAGTTGCCGGCGCCTGATCCCGACAACCCAGCCAGCCTGGTGCTGGTGCCCACCGGCGCCCTGCACCGCCTGCCCTTGCACGCCCTGCCCTGGCCGGACCGTCGCCAGCGCCTCCTGGACGGCTACGCCGTGTCCTATGCTAGTAGCGCCGATGTCCTCGTGCTGGCGAGCCAGAAACGGGCGGCCACCGCCGGGCTGGTCGCCCTGGCGCCGGGGTTGTCCGACTTGCCGGACGGGTCAGGGCTGCCCGATCGCCCTGTCGGGCGGGAGCTCGCCGGGGCGCTGGCCGAGGCGGCCGCCGTGGCCGGGGCATCCGGCCAGGCCTTGCTGCGCACCCGGGCGAGCTTGCGGGCCTTGCTGGAGGCTAAGGTAGCACAGGACATGCGCTGGGTGGTGCTGGGCACCCACGGACTGGCCGGCGGACCGGAGCACGCCCGCTCGGGGCTGCTCCTCTACGACGAGGCCGAGCTGCATGGAGTGTGGCTGACGGCGCAGGAGATCATGGCGCGGCTGCCGCTGGAGGGGGTGGAGCACGCCGGGCTGGGCGCCTGCTCCGCCCACGCCCTCGACCCGACGCCGGGGGACCGGCTGGCCGGGCTGGTGCGGGCGCTGCTGTACCGCGGCGCCAGGAGCGTGGGAGCGACGCTGTGGCCGGTGCGCGACGACGCCGCGGCGCTGGTGGGCGCCTGGACCTTCGAGGCGCTGCTCGGGGGTGAGCAGGACAAGGCGCGCGCACTGCGGTCGGCGGTGCAGCACCTGCGCCGATGCAGCGGAACTAAGGCGGCGGCGGAGCTGCGCCGTCTGGCGGAGAGCCTTCCGGAGGGCGATCCGGCGCGAGCGGCGGTGGAGGCGATGGCCAGCGAGCTGGCGGGGCAGCAGCGGCCCTTCGGACTCACGGCCGACTGGGCGCCCTTCGTCCTCCACGGCGCCCCACGCACGACGACTGCTTCGATAGAGTCTCCTGCCGAAGCGAGTGCGTAATGGGCCGAACATCGAAGGTGCCATTGACAACTGCCGTAGAGTGTTCTTTCATCTGGCTGCACGTCGCGCGTGGAAGACGCGTCGGTCGCTGGCGGTCGGGTTCCTGGCGCGTTACAGCTTGCAGGGAAGGAGGCTTTCCGTCGTGCTAGAGAATCCGCCGGTAGGTGGCCCGGAAAGCGCGGAAGACGGAGCGCACTGGTTGGAGCGGATCGCGCTGCCGGCAATTGAGCGCGCTATCGCCGACGTGGCACCGACCTGCGAGCCGCCGCTGACTAGGCTGGAACGGGAAGAGGCTGCTGCCGACGCCATGATCTGGGTGTCGCACTCCCCCCATGCGCGGACGTTGGCGGCAACGCAGGGCTGGGACGCGCTGCGCGCCCTGGCTGAGGCGTCTGGTCGTATTGCCGCGCTCGAGCAATGTGTCGAGCGCTTTCCGATGGAAGCGCTGGTACCCCGGCAGCCTCCGGCGCCGGAGCAGAAGGAGTCACAACCTGCCGCCGGCGAGGCGTTCGACGAGGAATGGCACGAGATTATGCGAGTTCGCGCCTTGGTCGACAGCCTGACCGACGATGAGCCCCATCCGCTGAGAACGGTAATGCGCCTCTACGTCCAGTCGTGGCAACAGCGAGGAACCCGTCAGGCCGGGAGTACGGCGACGCAGCCCTGGGCGGCGCTGGGCAAGCAATGGTGGATCGACCTGATCCGCACGGAGCTTCGTGACACGGGAGACCCACCGACTGCCCAGCAGCGTCGCTTGATGCAGAGCATCGCCAGTGTGCTGCGTGCCGAGCAAGTCGCCTCGGCAACGTCGACCGATCAGACGAGACGCGCTGCGGTAGATTGGGCCTGGGGTGAGTTCCGGCGGGCGCGCCGCCTGCTCCGGCTCAGCTATTACCGTCGCTATGGAACAGCCCCGCGCTGGCTGTGACCGTTGGTGACGGCGCGAGCGGTGCATGGGAGGAAATCGCTACACTGGAGACGTCTCCAGAATCGCAGATGGGAGAAAGAGCCATGGCCACGGGATATCTGACTTCGGATTGGGCCGTGACGTTCGATTGGCAGCAGGCCGGCGCGTCGGCCTACGACAGCTCCGCCCTGGCCCAGCGCCTCCTGGCCGCGTTGCAAGAGCGCGAGCCGCTGCTGGACCGGTTGGACACGTCGGAAGAGGCTGCCCGCTTTGGCCGCTATGTCACGGCGCTGCGCCGTGCCCGCGGCTGGACCCGGCCCACGCTCGCCGAACAGGCCGGCATCGATCCGGTAGCGGTGGCCTTGTTGGAGGAAGCGGGCCTTACGAGTGAGGAGCTGTCCGAGCGGCTCGTCCAGCAGGTTGCCGGCGCCTTTGGGATTCCGGCGAACGAGCTGGCAGTTCATCCCTCGCCCCAGGCCGCCGAGGCGACCGTCCCCCAGCCGGGCGGCTTCGGCGCCTGGCTGCGACCGGTGCTGCAACCGCTCCTAGCGCCGGCCCGGATCGCCCTGCGCGCCCAATACCTCGGCGCCACGAGGGGCGGCGCACCGGCCGCCCCTCGGGAGGTGCTGACGAGCCCTTTGCCCTTGCCGGAACAGACGGTTACCTTGCCCGATGGCCGCCAAGCGCGCATGGTCCCAACCTTGGAGCCTGGGATCCCGCCCGAACCGGGGGCGGCTGACCTGCTCGTCCACGTGCTGGATAACAACGGCAATGCTGTCCCCGACGTGACGGTCGTGCTCGAGCTGGAGGGCCTTCCGTTCGAGTCGCTTCCGTCGGACAGTGACGGCATGGCCCGGATCGAGGGTATTCCTTTCGACATGGCCTTCGCGCTTCCTGACCTGGAGCTGCGGGTGCTGATCGAGCCCTAGTGGGACGGCACCATGTCCCCGGACAGGTTCGAGCCTGAAGTCTCCACGGGGCCATACTGGCTCGCGCCAGTTCAGGCCGCCTGGCGTGAGCTCGTCGAGACTGAGCTGACTCCCGAAGAGGCAGCAGATGAACGGAAAATTTTCGGCGCAATCCAGCACGATCAGCTTGGGCCTATGGGCGACACGCTCTTTGCGAAGCTTCGCCGCTGGGAACGCGAAGGCGATACTCCGGCTGCGCTTCGGTTAGTCGTCGTCCAGTCGCTCAACGTGCTAGTCAGCCTAGCGACAGGTTCGCCGCACGGAAATGGCGCTCCTGAGCCACCTCGGCAATGGGCGCTGCATCTAGGGTCCCTGGCGCTGAAGGCCCACTACATGCTGTCGGGAGATGCGCGCCACCTAGACCTCTGGGTGGACCTGGCAAGGGAGGCCTCTGAGGGTGATGCTAAAGTGCCAGCAGACAGTCCTGTCGCCCCCATCCCCCTCGAGCGACAGGATCTGCTCGCGGACTCGTACGGAGCGCGAAGCGTGGCGCTCCAGAAGCCGGACGACGCCAAGAAACAGGTCAACCTACTCGCGTCATTGCTACCTCCTCGCACCGATCCTGCCCTGAAGCGGTGGATACGCTTGGCCCGTGCCTACTTGCAGGAAGCAACACTTACCCATGACAACATGGCGGCCACCGAAGCAATCAGGGTCCTTGATGCTGGATTTCGTCACCACGATCGCGGTCGGACAACCCAGTCCGAGGTTTTGGAAGCGAGACTCCTACTGGCCGAGTGCCTGGCTTTGCGCAGGCACGATAGCGATCTCGAAGATCGCATAGCATGTCTCCGCGCTGCCGCTGACCTACCGCTCACTTGCTCCGAACGCGCCCTTGCCTTGAAAACCTTGGCAGACGCTCTGGCGGAGCAATGGGCCGCAAGCGGTCGGCGGGATGATCTAAGTGCCCACCTCCAAGTGCTGCGCGCACTATTGCCCGTGTCAACAGGCGTGGCTGCGCGGTATGCAGTGTATAGGCAGCTTACAACGTCGCTCGGTAACTATTACGACCTGACCGGCGACCCGACAGCATTGGACGAACAGATCGTATCGCTCAAGGCTGCCCATGGGCTCAGCTCTGTGCCAGCGGAGCGGTCCTCCGTTCTCGAAGCCCTAGCCCTTGCCCGCGCTGCCCGGTACGACCTCCTCAGTCAGGCCAATGACCTAAACGAAGGCATCGCCACCCTGCGCAATGCCCGAGAAATCATGGCACCGGGTACTGCCGATCGCCAGCGATTGACCCAGCGCCTAATGATGGCGTTGGCGGCGCGAAACCATGCCGATGACGTTGTGGAAATCGTGGACCTTGCCGTTAATGAGCACCTTGTCGCTCCCGTCGGTCGCCCGCCACACGGTAGGCTTGCTTTACTCCTTTGTCCCGAGCGCGCACCAGTACGGAGCGCCTGGGCAACGCTCAGCGACGCCAGCGGATCACGTTCAGCCTCCGGCGCCGTACCCAGCTTCCTCATCGAGCTTTCGGAGCATCTGCATCAGCAGACCCGGCCCGGCGATGGGGCGGGGATCAAGCGTCAGACAGTGGGGGCCCTGGCTCGCACGTTAGTAACCGAGGGCCCACCCGTTTCTCCAGGTGTACCTGTTGCGCTTGGGCACGCATGCTTGGAACTGGCGGAGCAATCATCAAGCGACGGCCCCGACAGGTGGCTCAATTATGGGCGGATGGCACTCGAATTGGCAACTGCCGTCCTGGAGCGGGAGCTGATGGTTGCCACTGAGACAAACGAAGAGCATTTGCTCGCCGACTACGCCGACACATACAAATTGCTGGTGACCTGTCACCTGCGTCTTGCTAGAAGTGACAATACGTCCACCGCGGCGCTCCACCGGCGGGAAGCCTTCATGGCCGCCGAACGCAGCAAGGGCCGCCGCCAAGCGGCGATGCTGGCGGCAGCGCTTTCCAGGCCCATGACCATCGACTCCCGCTACGCCCAGGCTATCACGCGTCTGCATCAGCGGCTGGCTGAACGTGCCCAAGACCGCGGAGTCAGAGCACGAGAACTGACGCCAGAGGACGTGCGCGACTACGCGATGCTTCGTGGGCTGCACGAATACATCGCGACTCGAGATCCTAGCTTGGCTGCTGCCGGTGGCTTTGCGAAGCCGAGCACACCCGAGGAGGTCGCCAACGCCCTGCCTCCCGGCGGCGCGCTGGTCATGCTCTATCCGCTGGAGCGCAGCATCGCTTGCTTCATCATTCGCCAGCGTCCGGCTGGTGCCGAGCAAGCGAACGTTGAGGTCGGCGAGGGGTTCTTGAAGGTGGCCGCACACGAAGGTCTCTGTGACGGCAATCATGCGCTCGCGGAGCTATTGGAGCGGGCGTTTCCTGAGGGTCGTCAAGGTTACCCCGCCGTGGATAGCGTGCTGGAATGGGTGCTGCACAAGCTGTCCGAGGCGCTCTATCCGGTGCTCAGCGAGCTACTACGGCCATTAGCCCGACCTGAGTCCGCGACGAGAGTTGGCCAAGGGGACGTAAGTGATGTCCCCACCCTCATCCTGGTGCCCACGGGGAACTTGCATCGTTTGCCGCTGCACGCGTGCCCATGGCCGTCACGAAAGATGCGCCTCTTGGATCACTATGCCGTCTCCTATGCCACATCGGCGGACGTGCTGGTGTTGGCTCGGCGCAAGCCTGGCGCCACCTCGGGCGTTACTACCTTTGCGCCTGGCCTCAAGGAGTACATAAAGGATCGTTGCGATCCGCCCGTAGTGGCTCTGGCCGCGGCGCACTACATGGCGGAGAAAGCCAGGCTTGCGGGCGAACCGGCATCCTCGTTCCTGAAGGAGAAGGCAAGCATCGCCGCGTTGGTTGACGGGAACGTTGCGGGAGGCAGGCAAGTGGTATACCTCGGTACCCACGGGCGCTCAGGTGAGTCCCTGCGACAGGCCAGGACGGCACGAAGTCTGCCACTTTCGAGAAGCCCTGTACCGACGAACCAACTACGTTCGAAGGAACCAAGGCGAAGAGACGCCGCTCCCCTTTCCGGGCTGCTCCTCTATGACCGTGACGAGAGACAGGGGGCGTGGCTACTTGCCGCGGCCATCGCCGCGGAGCTGCGCCTCAGCGGTGTGGAATTGCTTATGCTCGCGGCTTGCTCGACTCACGCCGACGAGGCGCAACCCGGTGATCGCCTGGCCGGACTATTGCGAGCGTTCTTTTTCGCAGGAGCCCGGAGTGTTCAGGCTACCCTCTGGACGGTCTACGATGATGCCTCTTCCCTGGTCTGCACGTGGGCCTGGGAAGAGCTACAGGGAGACACGCTGAACAAAGCGGTCGCACTTCGGAATGCCGTCCTCAAACTCCGTGACTGCACCGGGGCTGAGGCGGCGGAGAAGGTGCGCCACCTCGCGAAAGGCTTGGCAATCGCCCGGGGCGACGATGATCGCACGGTGAAGGGGGTGCGGGGCATAGCTAGCGCCCTCCAGAGCTACTCGCCACACCCATTCCGCCACGTCACGGATTGGGCACCTTTTGTGTTGCACGGCGACCCGCGCATGGCATTCTCGCCGCTTCCTCAGGGCCAGCAATCTGGAGGTGACAGTCTTCGAAGTGTTCGCTGAGCGCCGGACATGGCTTTTGCACACATCTCTGCGGGAAACGTTGTATCCTCATGGCATCGCAACACTGAGCCTTGGACGTACGTCTGGATTGCGTCTGTCTGGCTGGCACAAAGCTTTGCGCGCCGGGTGTAGTGGTGTGTCAAGTAGCAAATGTGGGGTGCGACGTGGCCGATACACGTAGCGCAAATTCCAACTTGGGTGGCGAATCCAATGAGTCGCCGGCGGGCGCCGTGGGTGACAAAACGGAATTGCGGCGCCGCGGCCGCCCACGTAGATTGCTCCCACGACGTATATGCAAGGATCCATACCTTGGCACTTTGAAGGGCTTTATATCTCTCCCCAAGCAGCAAGTAGCCCTGCCCCACGGCAGCGGCAGCGTGGTACCGCTCCTCTGCCTTGGGTCGCCGCCTGAGGCTGGGGCAGCCGACCTGCACCTACAAGTCTTCGATGCTGACGAGCGGCCGCTCACTGGTGCCATTGCGACATTGCAGCTTGATTGGCTTCCCCTCACATCCCCGGCAACCGCTGAGGAAGGCCGGGCGGTGATCGAAGGTGTACCACTCTACCTCTTGCCAGAAACAGGCCCGCTCGACCTGAGTCTCCGGCTACTCCTGTGTGCGTCGCCCTATCTCCGCGTGCTCGCCGACGCTGGGGCATTAGACGCGTCGGACGAGAACCCTGATGAGCTGGAGGAGTGCGTTCGGGTACTGCACCGGATGCTAGAGCGCAGCCGCACGTTTCCGGAGCGACCGATCCTCCTCAACAATCTAGCCGTTGTTCTGGGTGAGCGGTACAAGCAGGACGGAGACGAAACGCTGCTAGATGAGCGGGTGTCGCTGTTGGATGAGGCCGCGCACAACATCTCAAGAAGTGCTGACCGAACGATCTTGCTGAGTAATCTCGCGCTTGCCCTGCAAGACAGGTACGAAAGACGCGGTGACCCCTCGGACCTGGACCGTCGCATACATATAAGCAGCGCCGCTCTTGAGAAGAGTGGCGCCTCGGTCACCGCATCGGGAGCGGCGGATCCGACCCATGGGAGACTGCAGTGAGTGCTGCCACCATGGACCAATCAACGCTGCTCAACAACCTCGCTATGGCGCTTCGAGATCGGTACTCCCTGGCCGGTGACCGGGCTGATCTGGACCGTGCCATTAGTCTCCTTGAAAAGGCGCTCAAGCTGGCACCGCCAGGTCATCGTCAAGGGCTGCTCCTCAACAATCTCGCAACGGCGCTAACAGATCGCTATGCACGAGATGGTGAGCCAGCAGACGTGGATTATCGGGTCCGGTTGCTCGAGGCGGCCCTAGAGATCTCACCGGAAGCACTTGACCGGCCCCGCACGTTGACTCATCTTGCTGCTGCCCTGTTCGACCGCTATCGTATGCACGGCAACATCGATGACCTCGAACATTGCATCTCCTTGTCCGAAGAGGCCGTCCGCCTTGCCGTTGCCGAACCTGAACGCGCATCATCTCTCAGCAACCTCGCCGTTGCCCTTGGCGAGCGTTATTCCCTCCGCTCCGATGCGCGTGACCTTGATCGGCAAGTGCCTCTGCTGGAGGAAGCGGCGGCCCTCACTCCATCAGGGCCAAACCGAGCCCGGATCCTCGCTGCCCTGGGAGAAGCATTGGGCTCGCGTTACGCGTCGCGGCGAGATCCCGGTGACCTCCAACGGAGTGTTCAACTGTTGGAGGAGGCGCTTCGAATCACAGCGGCTGGACCCGACCGAGCGAAGATCGTGGCAAATCTGAGCACGGCTTTCGGGCAGCGCTTCCAGACGAGGGGCGATCCGGTCGTCCTGGACAAGCAGGTGGAGCTGGCAGAAGAGGCGGTGCTCCTCACGCCGAGCGGCCCTGACCGTGCTCAACGCTGCCAGTCCCTAGCCGAGGCGCTAGGGCATCGGTACGCACTTCGCGGCGACCCAGCCGACCTGGACCGGCAATCAGAGTTACTAACCGAGGCAGCGCGCACCTCGGGGCCTCTCTCCATGCCGTCGATCGCTACGTCTTTGGGCCGTCTCCAGCTTGATCTCGCGCGGCGCGCGGAAGGTGGTGAACGACGAGCACACCTTGTTTCTGCCGTCGAAGCGCTTGACGCTGGCCGCCTGACGCTCGAACGGCAGATGGTACCCGAGAGAACGGATGCTGATACGACCCTGCTCGCTCGCTACGGCGCACTGTGTGACAGGTTGGTAGACGCTCACCTCCAATTGGCAGAGGCCGCTAACGCGACCGGCGAAATGGACGTCGATGCTGTTCAGCGGCGTGCAGCATTCTTGGCAGTAGAGCGGGCCGTGTTATGGCGAAGGGCGGACAGCCTTGCAGCTAGACCGCATCAGCCCGACCCGAGCGTAGCGAAACTGGCGCCAGAGGTGGGCCGTCTGCGCCGCGAGCTTGCCCGTATCGAACAGAGGATCCGAGCGGAAGATCAAGATGGGCAGGACGCTATTTGATGATGCCACACCGATAGACGAGGCGGCCGGAACCGAATGAATAATCCACATGGCATGGCGATCGGGTTCGGGGCGACGACGGATTCTCATCACGCGGTGGGGAACGAACGAAGCAAACGACTCACCGCGCACGCAGCGCTAATGAGACAAGCGGATGAAATCTGGTCCCGACTCCGAGATTTGATAGAGCAAATCGCGCGATCCGACCCCACCTATGGCGCGATCGGCGACTCCGCCGACCCCTGCCCGCCTGAGGGAGTGTCCGAGGCAATTCCAGCCGGCGGTACCCTCGTGCTGCTCCATCCATTTGAACCCGGCATCGCCTGCTTCGTGCTTCGATCCGCCGAGGATGCCGCTGGCCGGTTCACAACATTGACCACGTCGATCGCCCGCTTGCCAGCGGACAATTGGGTCACAAAGGCGGAAACTGATGGCGTCGAGATGGTCGATGCGCTGGCAGATCGGATGCTCCGACCCCTGACTTCAGGCGACCCCGCCGCAGGCAAAGTCATGGAACTGCTCCTCTCTCGACTATCGCGCGTCCTCTATCCCGCTCTTGCTCCAGGCTTGCCACCGATGGACAGGGACGAGCCGCCGAACCTCATCCTGGTGCCGTCGGGTGCATTGTGCGGCCTGCCATTGCACGCGCTCCCGTGGCCGGGTGGGAATGTGCGGCTCCTAGACGGCTACGCCGTCTCGTACATCAGCAGCACGGACGCACTGGTGTCCTTAGTGCGCCGGCCCTCCGTACCAGCAGGGATGGCAGTGGTGGCACCGGCAATTTCAGGGTCCCCGGGACATTCGGAATCACCGGCTGCGCTGGCCGAGGCGAGCGCCATTGCAGCAGCGGCTGATGTCAGCCCGCTCTTACGACGAGACGCTACTGTCGCCAGCCTGCTCGATCGACCTGATACTGCGAGCCTGCGATGGGTACACCTTGTCACCCATGCTGTCGCCAGCGGCGGTGGCCGTGCCGGTTCGGGCCTTTCGGGGTTGCTCCTCTACGACGAGCATGGGGCCGAGGGCGTTTGGCTCACGGCCCAGGAAATATGGGCCCGGTTACCGCTTGACGGCGTTGAGCACCTCGCTATAAGCAGTTGCTCGACCCACATAGATGACAGACCACCGGGAGACAGGATGGCAGGTTTATTGCGGGCATTCCTTTATCGCGGCGTGCGCAGCGTGCAGGCGACGCTCTGGCCGGTGCTCGATGTAGCGGCCGCGCTGGTAGATACCTGGACCTGGGAGGCCCTATTGGCAGGAGAGGTCAATAAGGCGAGGGCACTACGGGCGGCGGTGCTGCGGCTCCGCACCTGTAGTGGGCCGAAGGCGGGCGCAGAGCTGCAGCGCATCGCCAGCAGCCTGCCGGACGGCGACCCGGCACGTCCGGCCGTGGACGCCATGGCGACCGAGCTTCAGTCATTGCGCCAGCCTTTCGCTCGCACGACAGATTGGGCGCCCTTTGTATTACACGGCGCACCGTTAGTAGCTCCTGTACAGACGGAAACCTCTCGAGTCCCAGCAGGCTTGCCACGCGAGGATGCCGATGGCGACCACAGGTGACTGGCGCCCTTTCGATCGCGCTAGCCAGCGGCTGGCGCAACGATTGCTTGGAGCACGTTAGTGGTCGGAGACACATTCGATCAGACGCGGTCTGCAGACTTGGACGGCGCGACGATCGCTACGCGACTTTCCGATCTCGTCGTGGCAACTCGAGTGGTCTGGGAATCAACCGCCAAGTGCGAGACGGCGGAACTGGTCGAGGAGCGCGTTCGTCTCGAAGCCGAGCTACACCGACTTCGACCTCGCCTCGAAACTGCCGCCAGGAGCCAAGAGCTCGCTCGTGCCATGGCGGCCTTCGTCGTCGCCTTGCAAGCCCTGCCACTCACGTGGGGCCGCATCGTGGATCAGCTCGCCACGCAGAAGCGCTAACGCGCAAGAGGCTCGCTGCAGGCAAGACCACAGAAGTGCTCAGCCGAATCTCCCGCCGGCGAGCAGATCCCTGCGCTCCCTTCTCATCGTTGCCTCAATAGAGCGCCCTCGTATGGGCGATCTAGTCCCGCCGTGACGCCGACTCCAATTCGCAACTTGCACATGAGGACGCCAGGGCCGTTGTTAAGGGAAACGGCGCAACGGCAGTCCTCCGGCCCATCATGACGGAGCGCCATGTGATTGGAGGTGTGGACAGATGTTGCAGCAAGGTAAAACGGCTCTCGTTGTCGCGTGTTTCCTTTCCCTCGTCGTGTCGCTCGTTGGCAACGCAAGTCAACCAGCGTCCATGCCGAAGCTGCCCTCCGCCGCCACGGTGACCCCGAGCAGTGCCCCGACGCCCTCGACTTCACCCGTACCAACCTCGACGCCCGGCGCGACGCCGATCGCCCTCGCCTTGGATGACATACGAGACGTCAACCTCACGCAACCTTGACATCTGCTTGCCGCGATTGCCGGCGGGTCTCGATGCTTCGCAATTGCCTGGGATCGCCCTGTCTTAGCCGACCGTGTTTGGCAAACACACGCACAGCGGTCACCAGCGTCGTACTTGCCAGCTGCGACCATTATCACTCCCGGCGTCACAACTCGACGGGGTGCGATAATGATCGTCGAGTCCTCCGCCAGCCGAGTTGACGGCGAGTGGCCTGTGTGCTGCAATCGGATATCGGCATCGGTGAGGTTCATCTTCATCGACGGCCGGCCTGACGGTGCAGGACACCCATTCTGAAGCAGATGCAGGCCGGTCGCGATGGGCGGGCAATGAGAGCTGGGATGGCTGAACCAGTTGACGCGGCAAGTGGTGGGGCAACCGAGCAGGAGATCGCGGTAAATCAGGAGTGGCTGGAGCAGGTGGTTGAGCCCAAGATCCGGCAAGGAGTGGCTCAAAACGTCGGCGCCTGCAAGCCCTCGCTCGACTACGACGAGCAGCAAGACGCCGTTCAGAATGCTCTGATCAAGGTATGGCGATCTCCCACTGCACGAACGCTGAGGCAGGAGGACCCAGATCGCCTGCGCGCCTTCGCCTACCAGTCTGGCCATAACGCCGCGATCGATCAGTGCCGCCAGCGATGGCTCACGGCCGTTGACGGCGCTGAGCCGATTGGTGCCGCACCTGGCGGAACGGATGTCGTCGACCGGCGGGATGAGGTTCAGCATGAGATCTTGCGCCTGCGCGCCGTCATGAAGGAGCTGACAAACGACAGCAAACATCCGCACGCCACCGTGCTGGGCATGTTCCTCCACCTTACGCAAAACGAGGAGGTAGGCACGACTGCGGAGTCCGTCCAAGGCGGATCCTACTGGCAAGCGACAATAGAAGCTTTGATTGGAGATCCCACCGATCTTCCTGCGGAGCGTGAGCGGCGCTACGACATACAGATTGCCGCCATTATGCGGCCTGACCTCACCAGCGGCGCACAGGCCACGGACCTTACTCGACGCCAGGCAGCCCAGTGGGTGCGAACGGAGCTTAGCCACGCCCGCCGCGAGTTGCGCGATCGCTTCGTAAAGCGGTATGGCGTAGCTCCCCTTCAAGTTTGAACTGAGATCGGTATGACGACGAACGGCTTGCTTCCACGACCGCTTGCGCGTTGTCTGGCCAGTCCGAGCACACCGAGTAACCGGCGACGAAGGATTGGTCGCTTTGGCAAGGCTGTCAGAGTCAGGCGGCCGTCGTCCTGGTCGGGGATCAAGAGCGAAGCGCCTGGACGATGAAGCTAGGAGGCAGATATGATGCAGACGCTGGTCGTCGGTGACATTCACGGGTGCTATTTGGAGTTCCTCGAGCTCCTTGGGAAGGCTGGCCTGACCGACGGCGATCGAATAGTTGCGCTAACGGTCCTTTGTTGACGGCGGTTAGGGAGCGGCATAGAGATTGATCCCGTGGCCCCGCCAGAGGTGGTCAAGCGGCGTCTGCAGCGGGCGGGGCGGGGGCAGCGGCGACCACACTCTCCAGTGGCGCCAGAGCATGCGCCAGGGTTCCAACCAGGCCCGCACCGCGCGCAGGGCCGCCGGCCAGGAGACGCTGGGCCGGGGTGGCCGACCGGACGGCGGGGCGCTGATTTTCCCCCCCGCTCGCGCCCGCTGGTGTGGCCGGGGCGTCTGGAACGGACTCCACCGGTTGGGCGGGGTCCGTGGACGGCGCCGCGCTGTCGCGTTGGTGCAGCCAACAGAAGGAGAAGGCGCACCAGACCAAGATCCAGTGGCGGCGGATGGCGGTGTCGCCGCGCACCTGATACTCCCCCCAGCCCAGGGCATACTTCACCTGCTTGTAGCTCTGCTCCACCCACATCCGCAGGCCGAACAACCGGACGACCTCGGCGAGGTCCGCCGGGGCGAGGGGACGTCCCCTCGCCCGCTGGGCGCCTGGCGCGGGGAGATTCGTCACCACATACCAGGTCGTCCGCTCCGGCAACGTCTTGGGATCGGTGGTGGCGACGACCACGCGCTGGAACTGCTCTGGGCCGTAGGGGCCGGCCTCCACCTCCAACGCCCACCAAGTCTCCCTGTGGCCGTCGCGGAAGCGCCGCTCCAGCCTGGTCCAGCGGCCCGGGCGCTCAGCATCCTGCCAGCCCGCGGCGCGCGCCGCGTCCTGAAGCCCGCCGATCTGGCCCGCCCGATGCCACCAGCCATGCGAGGGCGGTAGGGCCAGGACATAGCCCACGCCCAACTCGTCCAAGCCCTGCTGGACGCTGGCCTCCTTCCCGTAGAAGGCGTCAGCGACCACGGCACGAAAGGGGAGACCGGCCGCGTGCGCCCGCTGGGCGAGTTCCACCGCCAGTTGGAGCT
>Ga0207416_1001955_pt1 | contig 24341 bp, 29 predicted proteins | sample PaiPotPPM11metaG_FD_184107 | JGI IMG/M metagenome (GOLD analysis project Ga0207416, IMG submission 184107) | Iron sulfur acid spring bacterial and archeal communities from Banff, Canada, to study Microbial Dark Matter (Phase II) - Paint Pots PPM... ... | reverse complement strand
GAGATAGAGTCTGTGGCTGTTGTTATCATTGGATTGTGAGGATTTTTGGTGTACGTTGTTAAAGCATATTGCTATTTCTCTAACCCGTAGGTACAGCATTTACCGATATATGATAATGATTGGAATAAAGCTAACTTGGTTGGTATCTGCTATAGTTTTTCGGACTGTCTGTTAATGCAGTATTCAAAGGAGTGATCAATCAACAAAGCAATAGGTCCCATCTCCAATTTAGAATTTTTTACCGATTACTTTTATTCCGTCACCAGCCATGCGTTTAGACCGGGCTATTTTAACTACGATAAACTGAATGTAAATATGACACGCAAAACTTAGACTTCGAAATTGTACGTTTAGGCGCATCGATCCAAAAAACAAAGATTAATTTAACACGGGGAAAGAAATTTGCCCATGGTTCAAGTCATCTATCAAGATCTAAACAGGTCTGATTCCAATTACTACTATGTTGGCATCCCAAAGGATTGGAGCGGTGCAGCTGACAATGAGGTTACCGTGATCGTAGATGAGGTGTGTGTTGTTATCCCGAAAGCGATTGCGGGCGCGACCGGAGAATTGGTTGTTTTGAGGTTACTAGAGGCAATGATTGCAGGAGATGTCATAGATGCTGGAGATGTTCAAAAAGCAATCGAACATATTCTGTAGCTAATTCTTTCGGGGGTCAAGTGTGGCCGCGTTTTATGACCAAGGATCTTCCTTTTTTTTGAAAATAACGGTACCCCGTAAAAATAGGCATGTCCCGTGACATCCTCTATTATAGCAAAGAAAATTGCTAAGCATTAAAACGTCATGCTACCGTAGTCCATCTGTTTAGATTAATGATGCTCAATATGTTAATAGATTTTTGGAGAGTCTTGGAATGTTATCATGGGTTCTGGCTCTGCAATCCCTCCTGTAATCGTAATGTCTGGCCTACGATGCGTGTTCGTCAGCCGGAATCGAGTCGAAACCTTATGCGGTAAATCGCGCGCTTATGCGCTTGATACTTGTTATCGCATCATGTTTTTATATTTCACAATGGAATAGGTTGCTATGCCAAAGGCGTTTGTATTGATGAATGCTGAACTAGGAAGTGAAGATTCCATCGTGAACGAGCTAAAAAAACTTGAAGGAGTTAAGGAAGTTTATCAAGTCTATGGAGTGTATGATATAGTAGCCCAGGTTGAAGCAAACACAATGGAAAGAGTCAAGGAAACAATAACCTGGAAACTCCGTAAACTTAATGGCGTCAAATCGACTCTGACTATGATTGTGATGGACTAAATTGCAAAAGATTGAGCGATTTTTGGTTCAGCATAATTTTGCCCCAGATTTTGAGTTTCTAAATAACGTAACGTTAATTTAGAATGTATTGGGATGACAGTTAAATAATGTTTAAGATCGACTTATTCAGAAGGAAAGAAGGAACGATAAAAGTCTTTAGGTGCAAGTACTGTAATTTGCAATTCGAGGATAAAGAAAGGTTGAGTAGACATTCAAGAAAAGCTCACAGCGAGAAGGGTGGTGACATGCCAAATAGGAATCCATTTGGATTTTAGAATATTATAAGACTTTCACTTAAAGATTCGCCCGCACAGAAAACAACAATATGTTCCCTATCCACGATGATGCTGAGCGTATTCACGGTAGACCCTATGTAAACTATAGTCTCATCGCGATTAACGCTGCTGTATTTACGTGGGAGGTTTTAGTAACCGGCTTTTTCACAAATGGACGGACGACTTCCGAAATTTTCCTTGAGTATGGCGCGATCCCAAAATTCGTCCTTGCAGGGGACATCCCAATAGTGCTGACATCAATGTTCATTCACGGGGGAATAGTTCACATCGCTGGAAACATGGTTTTTTTGTATGTGTTTGGAGATAACGTCGAAGATAGATTTGGCCATATCAAATATCTAGCAATCTATATCTTATGGGGGGTATTTGCAGCTCTGGTTCACAGCATTTACGCAGTTGCCATAGGAGGAGGAGAAGTCCCAGCCATAGGCGCGTCTGGTGCAATTTCCGGAGTCTTAGGTGCATATTTGATAATGTTTCCTAGAGCGAAAATATATACAATAATAATTGTGTTGTTCATTACAACTATCCGAATACCTGCGCTTGCTTTCATTCCTTTTTGGTTTATTTTACAAATACTATTTACGTTGATTGGACAGTCAGGTGGAGGTGGAGTGGCGTATTTGGCACATATTGGTGGATTCATAGTTGGAGTTGGGACAGGGTATACATGGAAGTATTTAGCAAGGAAGAAGATGTCGTTATCTATTCCCTCCGTGGGCAAAACTCGAAAGATGAGACCAAAAATAGAAGACATCTCCCCTTCACTCGAGCCTGAAGTCATTGAGGGCGCCGACTTCTATGAAATCATAGCAGAAATGCATGGTATCTCTGCCGCTACCGATATCCATGCCGACTATGAGCCGGATCATAAACGGGTTCGCATAGTTGCCTCCGGATCAAGGAAATATGAATTGTTCGCTAAACTACCTGACTCCACGAGTAGTCCGACAGTTGAATACGTCCACTATCTAAATGGAATCGCGAGAATTCGTCTCACAAAATAATTTTGAAAATCGATATTTGACATTGGCATACGTTCATTCAATAAGAAAAGCGTTTATGGTTAGTTTCGACTCATAATGCACCGAGATGCTTGGGTTGCCTAAGAGAATGCCGATCCGAATCGAGATCCTATTGCCTCGCGGCACATAAAGCTATGGATCAAACTCTCAAAGAGGCATCTAGATGTAAAAAGCGTGTCTCTAGCTATAGCTGAAGAATAAATTAGAGAAACATAGAATGGACAATCGATGAAGACGAGACTGAGCATGACTGATATCAGTTGAGATTTAGACGCCGGCTCAGCCAAGGGAAATACCTCCCCCATTATAACCCGAGTAAAATATTATAAGCATACTTTATTCTAATTACCGTGTATTGGAAGATCCTCTGCGCTATAGAATTAATCAGATCACCGATAGTGGGATCAATGTATCTCTTACACTTAGTGAAGATCTGGAGCTTGAAACGGTCTCACAGCAGCAGTTGATGTTAGAGTCTATCGATAGAGTGATTACTGATAAAGAGGTGAAAGACCAGGTAAGGCCGATCTTAGAAGCAATTTTAAGCTCCCAGCCACAGACGCTAGTGAAAACCTATGCAGAGACGATCGTACAAATCACAATGCCAAGGAGGCGATACGAGAAGATCGGAAGCCCGAGGGTGGGTGAACAACTCTTAATAGACATAAGGAAGCCCTAGAATATTACGAGATCTAGATCTCGCTTGGGTTTCTTTTTCTTTAACCAGATTTGATTTGTTCCTGGAAGTCGCTCAGAGAATAGATAGGCACAGAACACGTAAAGTTCCTACATATAACAGCATAGTCAGTTTGGCTAGTTCCTGCTGAATTCGTTCCGCTAAAGAAAGGATATTCTTGTAGCCGACTTAATTGAGATTGATTTTCAATGATGGCAGTTATCGCGTTTGGTATGAACTGTTTAGTTATCCACCCCGCCATCTTTTGCCCTTCACCAATATTGTCTATTGTTCTTACGGTGATTTCGATAGGCTTCTTTACATACAAATAGATAGCCGTCAATAACTGACCAAATCCAAAGGGGTTCTCCGCCGATGATGTCGCACCTGCCTTCATAATCTGCTCCGCTTTTTCCAGGTAATCATTCTTTTGAGTCAGATGGTATAACCTCAGCAGGTCAGATGCGGCTACCGAATTACCGCTTGGAACGGCCAGGTCATACAAGCTCTTAGTCCTGACAATTAATTGCTCATGATCATCCGAGGTAAAATAAAGAGTACAGTCGACAGGGTCCCAAAAGTGTTGGAGCATAAAGTCCGTATATTTTATTGCCTTTTCGAGATAAATGGGATTTGAGTCAAGTTCGAAAACGTCTAGCAGTGCATTGACATAGAATGCATAATCATCAAGATATGCATTAAGTTTAGAAATTCCATCCTTAAATGTCCTATATAGTCTGGCATTATCTCTTGTAACCCTAGATTCTATGAGTCCAATCGTGTTCTTGGCGATCTCAAGATAATGCTTGTTATTAGTAACTCGGAATCCTTTTGCAAAACCAGATATCATCAATCCATTCCAAGCGGTTAATATCTTGTCGTCTCGACTAGGTTTTACCCTTTTCTCTCTTATTTCAAAAAGTCTAGACGAAGCATCGTTAATAATTCGTTTTAACATCTCAGGAGGACGACTATACTTTAGTGATAAGTCGGCAAACGACGATCTAATGTTGAGTATGTTCTTGCCTTCGAAATTTCCTGCCTGTCCAACCCCGTAATATTCGCAAAATATACTGGCTATTGTCTCATCGCCGAGGGAGTTAAAAATTTCTTGTTTTGACCACACGTAAAATTTGCCTTCTTCGCCTTCTGAATCTGCATCTTGGGCGGAGTAAAAACCGTTCTCTGGAGACATCATTTCACGCCTTACATACTCCAGAGTTTTCTCCACTACCTCTAAATACTTTTCATCACCACTAATTTGATAGAGCTCTGCGTACACTTGTACTAGCAGTGCATTATCGTAAAGCATCTTTTCAAAATGAGGGATAAGCCATTTCTGATCTGTCGAATACCGTGCGAACCCACCACCTATCTGATCATGAATTCCACCTGCCGCCATTTTATCTGCTGTAAACATGACGAAATCTTTGTACCGGTTAAGGCCAGATATATCGTAGCACCTTAACAAAAACAAAAGATTGGATGGGTTCGGAAATTTTGGCGCTTGTCCGAAGCCACCATAAACTGGATCGCTCATATGCAGCAACCCAACGGCCGCCTCGTCCAGAATTGAACGATCAAGGATAACACCACGGGGTTGTTGAACATCTTTTGCAGAATGTTCCAGCGCTTGTAAAAACTCCACTGTTGCAGAATCAATCTCTTGCCTCTTGGTCTTGTACGCTTCGGCAAGCTGACCTAAAATAGTGCCAAAACCGGGCATTCCATACCTGCCGTATTTGGGAAAATATGTGCCTACATAGAACGGTTTCTGATCTGGTGTCAGAAACACAGAAAGTGGCCAACCACCCGTCCCGATTGCAAGTTGGCTAACCCTTTGATATATGTCGTCTATATCGGGCCTTTCTTCTCTATCCACTTTTATATTAATAAAATTCTCATTCATTATCTTGGCGATTTCCTCGTCTTCGAATGATTCATGAGCCATCACGTGGCACCAATGACACGCGCTATATCCAATGCTAAGGAAGATTGGCCTATTCTCACTTTTTGCTTTTTGAAGGGACTCTTCTCCCCATGGATACCACTCGACAGGATTATGAGCATGCTGAAGAAGATAAGGGCTGCTCTCACCAAATAGCCTATTAGCCCTAGCTTTAGTTTCCCTGTCGTCGCCGTGTAGCTGCATTACAGTAACAGGTTAGTAATAATGGTATTTATTGCTATTATTGCTAGGTTTAACAATTTACATACAATCTGGTAATGACAAGGACAGGTTACCAAGTTAGTATAATTATTAAAAATTACGACCCTCACGTAGGCCCTCCCCTTAAGCATTGTTATGAGTTGCCTGCGAGCTGTTATCAACGCAAATAAGCGGCCCAATCGAACGCATCAAATGTTGCTAACTATACGTTCCTAAAATATGCCTGCCAATTGGTGAGTCGTCTTATGAATTGTTGGTGTTTGTTGTTAGGTTTAATGTAATACGCCGGTTGTAGGCAAATCTGGGCCAGACTGACTGTTGAATTGCATAGCCTTTCTTATCATCTTCTACATTTGTTGTGAATGGAAATTCCTTTTACATGATTTGCCAGAGCTGAGTGGCCGATGTCTCAATAACCTCCCGATATTCAATTGAGACCGCCATCGCTTTTATTCAAGTATGAGATTATACGATACATCTGCGTATATGACAATTCTAGACTTTGTTGTTCTTGATAGAAAGATTTTAATTTTTCGAGCGTTAATTTCATCTTGAATTGATTATGCCCCGATAGTAGTCTCTCCAGTTTCTTTGCTTCAAAAAGATATTTTCGAATCTGTTTCTGAACTGTTGAATTCTGGGAGAGGAGCGCTAGAATCAAATCAGGTTCATCTAGCAAAATACTTGTGCACAGAAGTGACTGGATTCTGAAAGTCGTCCCAGAGAATTGTTTTAATGACTGGTAGTCTTGCTTCGAAACAAAAGATGCGAATACTAAATTTGTGAAGTACGTCAATCCTAATATGATCGACATAATCCTGTCATGAGTCTTCGCATCATGGATAATACTTACTACAGAACCCTCGAACAGTTCTTTTAATATTCGTAGTTCATTGGTTGCGTTCCTCACAGGTATTAATATTATTTTCATTAGATTAAGACTGGGTGCTGCTGGGCCGAACATAGGATGAATACACAAAGGTTTAATGTGATTAGGAACTCTTTTGAGCTCTTTGTAAGACCGATTTTTTATTGACGATATTTCTACAAGTATGGCGCCAGGTTTCATTTTTGTGGCACATTCTTGAATTATATGAGGGACCTCCGAGATCGGTGCGCAGACCATAACGAGGTCAGCTCTATCAATGCAATGGACGAGGTCTTCACATACCGTTGTATTGGCGGAACCCTTTAGTGAATAGGCGTTGATATCATAGAGTATTAGCGTTGTCCCTTTTCTTGGAGAGAAGTATTTCGAGAACCAGCTTCCCATTCTACCTCCAGCGCCTATGATAGCTATTTTCTTGATCATATCGTATTAGCACGAAGACATTGCAGCCTTTAACAATTCCAGCCCTTTCTCCAGCTGGTCGTCGGGCTGGCATGCAGAAATTCTAATAAATTGAGCGTAGCAATCTCCAAAACCACTTCCTGGTGCAACGGCAACTCCCAGATCAAGAGCCTTTTGTACAAATTCTACGTCACTTTTCCCAATGCCAAGTTCTGGATAGACATACATCGCACCATCAGGCCTCACAAAACGAAGTGACATTTCTCGTAATTTGTCGGAGATTATTTCCAATCGTCTCTTTATGCGTTTCGCATTCTCAGCAGAACTATCTTCTATCGCAGCCAGCGCAGCGTATTGCATCGGTTCGGCAACACTGGTAAGAGCCGTCGCTTGAACTTTAGCCATTTTATCAATTAAATTTTCTTCTGCAATAGCGTACCCAACTCTAAACCCTGTCATTGCATGGCCCTTTGAAAACGAGGATATTACGATACTCTTCTCGTACCGATATTCCAAGACGCTAGTGAATTCAGTGAAGACATAGTCACGATATACCTCATCGCTTAGGACGTATATCCTATGATCCTTCGCAAGGGACACAATTTTCTCCATGATACTTTTATTCAGAATTCTTCCGGTAGGATTATTTGGGTAGTTCAAAGCAATCATTTTAGTATTGCCGTTGATCATGCTCTCAAGTTTTTTTACATTTGGATTCCATTCCTCTTCTAGGGTTGTTTTTAAGATGCTCGTGGTTGAACCTACAAACGCGGCACATTCCCTGTAAGCAGGCCACGCCGGCTCTATACAGATCAGTTCATCGCCTGCAGTTAATAAAGAGGCTATTGCAACAAAAACAGCGAACCTACCACCCGGCGTAACTATCACTTTATCGGTTGTTATATGATTGCCGATTGCTTGTGCTATAGATGTACGTAACTTGGGTATACCTTTCGTTTCGCTATAGTGGTATTGTCTGGATTCAAAAACGTTGGAAAGAGCCTTTCTTACACTCTCTGGGGGCGGATAATCAGGCTCTCCAACTTCCATATGGATGATTTTTTTCCCCGAGGATTCGAGCTTTTTTGCCTTCATGAATACAGCAAGATGACTCTCGAATTGAGTGGAGTCATGTTTTTCAGTCAACTGTAATCTCAGGGACTCTGCTAATAAAATGTTCAAAAGTCTCCCAGCGAAATCTGGGTCAATTCCAATTTCGTTGGATAGTTTTGAGATGAAAGTTCGGATATCCTGTTCAACTTTTTCATCCTTGACATCAATCTTTAACTTTTTCTTGATAGCCCCGATCTGCTTAGAGAGTTCGTTTCTCCTTTGCACTTTTCGTATGATGTCGGAAGTAATATCGCGTATCTCTGATCGAATCCTATCTAATTCTTCCGGAATGCTAATCTTCAATCACCTATTTAATACCGGTGGGATAAATCCGCCTCTAAGAGCATGATCAGTCAATACCATTGATACGACGCATTCTATTATTGGAGGTGCTCTAGGAACAACACATGGATCATGTCTCCCAGGAACATTGAGGTCTATTTGTGCGCCAGTCAAAAGATCGACAGTTCTCTGACTTTTGGCAATCGATGACGCTGGCTTGAAACCGATCCTTATTACAAGAGGCATCCCACTTGATAAACCTCCTAATATACCACCAGAGTTATTAGTAGTGGTAATTATCCTGCCCTCTTGTTTAATATAGCGGTCGTTATTTTCCGATCCTCGGCTCTTAGTACCGTTGAAACCGGATCCAAATTCTACTGCCTTGACCGCTGGGATGCTGAAGAGAGCCTTGCTGAGGTCAGATTCTAAAGATGCAAATATTGGCTCTCCCAGCCCTACAGGCAGTCCCGTACTGATACACTCTATAATGCCCCCAAGTGAGTCACCGTCTCTCCTCGCCTCCATGATTGCGGCTTTCATTTTTTCTGCTTTCGCGATGTCGGGGCATCTTACGTCGTTTGTGTATCTGTTCTTTTTGGCCTCCATCAAATCAATCGATTCTGCCGTGATGCCACCGATCTCCTTTGTATAAGCTATCGTCTCTATCCCGAGCGAATAATGGAGTAATTTCTGAGCTACCGAACCTGCCATTACCAAAGTAGCAGTTAGCCTGCCTGAAAATCTCCCACCTCCCCTATAATCAGCGAAACCCCCGTATTTTACCATCGCCTGATAATCAGCGTGTCCAGGTCGAGGTTTTGTTTTGATTAATTCATAAGGCCCTGAATCTTGATCCTGATTCCATATTAGCATACAAATTGGCGCACCGCTCGTGAATCCATTATACATTCCAGATATGATCTCAACCTTGTCCTCTTCTTTTCTCTGGGTCGTGATCACAGATGTACCGGGTCTTCGGCGGTCGAGCTGCGACTGAATATCCGACTCATGAAGAGGCAGACCCGCTGGGCATCCATCCACCACCATTCCCACACATTTACCGTGACTCTCACCGAAACTCATCGTAACAAAACGTTCGCCGAGTATATTTCCTGGCATCTACTCTAGTCAGGCAATCTTATTCATGTTCCATATATATGGGCTTTTTAAATTAAATTTCTGATGTAGAACTCTGACGCTCGTCCAAATATATACAGAAAATTCTGGTCAGCGGATCTAGTGCAAGTTATTATCATTCGCGATCCGCCGTCGGTTTAATGTTACCTCCGAGTTCCATAACGTCTTGAATAAAGTTCGGATATGATACATCAACTGATTCAACACCGGCAACAGTAGATTTTTTTGTCAGCATCGCGACAATAGTAAATGCCATAAACAACCTATGATCGTTGAAAGATTCTAGGGATGCATTTTTCAAATTTTTAGGAGCAATTATTAGTAATTCATTTTTTCCTTCCTTAATCGTTGCCCCCAATTTTGTTAACTGCGAGGCGATGTTTGCAACTCTGTCTGTTTCTTTCAATCTTGCATGTCCGATCCCCGTTATTCTGACTGGAGATCTTGCCTTCAGAGCTAGTACAGATACAACCGGCAAAAGATCTGGAGTATCAGAAAGGTCAAATTCCCCGCCACACAACCGTTCTGTACCATACACTCGAATTTCACCTTTCTGTCTGTTAACTTTTATTCTTCCATCCATTGTCCTAATAATGTCCAATATGTCTGAATCAGCTTGAGGAAGACCGAAGTTTATTCCAGTTATTGTCAGTTCATCACCTAGTAGAAGTCCTGCAGTAAGAATTAATGCGGCGCTTGAAAGATCGCTGGGAACTTCAAAAATGGTCGGTTTATATGATGCAGAGGGGAGGTGATATTCTCTGAAATCCTCGTTATGCACTGTAACACCAAATGCTTTCATGGCTGCAAGCGTCGACTCAATATACGGTTTTGAAACTTGTCCCCCCTTGATTCTTATTTCAACAGTAGAATCGGCATATACGCCCGAGATTAGAAGAGACGAGACAAACTGGCTTGACACACTTCCGTCTACATCAGTTGTTCCTCCCTTTATCCCGCCACCTTTAACTATGAGCGGAGGGGTCCCATCGATTTTAGTGGAATACGCTTGTACCCCCAATCTGCTGAGAGAATCCAACAAAGGCTGCATGGGCCGCTTACGAAGACTTTCGTCACCAGTAAGAATCGTGAGTCCGCTCTTTACTAGAGCAGACATCGTGGTCATTAGTCTTATCGTCGTACCGGAATTCTCTGCGTTGATTACATTTTCTGGTACTGTAAAACTATGTCTGCCTTTTAAATGTAACACAAAATTATCCTGTCTTGTTACGACTCCAAGTGCCTTGCAAGCTGAAATAGTTGCAAGTGTGTCGCGAGAAAACAGAGGATTTTTGATAGTAGACTTTCCGTCAGCAAGCGACGCGATAGCAATTGCCCTATGACTGTAGCTCTTACTAGATGGACATCTTATAATGCCATTAATACTGGATTTCGTAATCAGAATTCTAACCAACTAATGTTTCCGCCGTTGCCTTTTCATTGTTGATTTTAGAAACAATCACGCTCCCGTTAAACTTGGCAAAAGCCGCCTTAATATCTTCCATATTTTCTTCATTCGATACCGCAGCAATAGCCGGGCCATTGCCCGAGATGCTAGCAGCCAATGCCCCTCCTTGTATTGCTTTTAGAACAGGCTCGTATTCTGCGGATAAGCTGGTGGAAAGAAGCATACCGTTCAGATTCATTGCCTCCCAATACTCGCCGGCCGTCGCGAACTTGAAAGCCTCCCCGAACAAATTTGACATTGTGTCTACCTTGCTCATATTACCTCTTCGTGTGGCATTAGGAATGAAGATTATCACAGAGAGGCTGTGAGGAGCCTCTTGATGATGTATTATTTCGTGTGTACGGTTATTCGTTACTACGAACCCACCAAAATAACAAGCAGAAGAGTCATCGTATGCTCCTGTTATAGTCACTCCCGCATCGAGTGATGCAAGAACGGCACGATCTAACACAACATAGTCTTCTATATCCTCTTTAACAAGTTTGCTACAAGCCAATGCAACAGCGTCAGAAACCGCGCTAGAGCTTTTCAATCCGAATCCCATAGGAATTTCTGACTCGACACTTATGTAAACTGAATTCTCCGCGAGGATCTCCTTTGGTATTGTGTTGTAAACTATATTGCGTATAAGCTTCTCGTTAACTGTTTGAGATCGAATACCTTCCCCGGATCTCAAGTCTGCCTCCGCTGTAACTCTGAGGGAGATTCCGAGTGCGCAGCCGCTGCAAGTCGCAAGGGCATTTACGATAGAAATTGCGCCGTGTACCGTTGCGCGTACTCTTTTTTTTATCACAAGGGTTCACCGAAAGGACCGAAGAGAGCTTTTTTCATCGCTTCCAGAGGCGCAGTTATCCCTGTCCAGATTTCGAACGCTTTCGACCCTTGCGCCAGGAGCATCTCATATCCATAAATGACTGTGGCTTTTGCATTTTTTGCCTGTTCAATTAAATTTGTTACCATTGGTGAGTACACAATGTCGTAAACAATGCTGTCTTTACTTATATGCTCATAATCCACAATACTTTGCTCATCATTCATCCCACTGGGAGTGGAATTAATAATTAAATCTGACTTGAGCGCATGTTCTCCCAAATACTCAATCCTGGTAAAGTTAGCACTTAATCCAAGATTAGAAGCCATTGTTATGAGTTCATCCGCATTTTTCCTTGTCCTATTTGCGATTATTATGTGGGAGATTCCTATTTCATTCGAGAGGGCAGCAATTATTGCTCGTGCTGCCCCCCCAGATCCTATCAGAAGAATTTTCATTCCGTTAAAGCTTACACGCCGTTTGTGCAGAGGTTCTATGAAGCCTTGGACATCCGTGTTATAACCCTTGAAAGTTCCTTCAATGCAGTGAACTGTATTAACTGCGCTAGATTTCTTGGCAGAAGGATCAAGTTCGTCGATATACGGTATGATACCAACCTTATGAGGTATTGTAACATTGAAGCCAGATATGTTGGTAGCACGAAGAGAACCAAGAGAGACCTCGAGCTCGCCTTTGGGTACTCGAAATGCAATATAGGCACTGTTGAGGCCAACTGATTTGAACGCCGCATTGTGCATTGCAGGTGATAATGAATGGTCAATAGGGTCTCCGATGATACAATACGTTTTAAATAAGTCTTGCATTGATTTTGCCTGAGCACAGATCAATCCTATCATATAGCTTTCTCATTTGTTGTACCGTCAATTGACCTGGGGCAACTGCATCTTCTAGAGCAGCATAGGTAAACGGCGCATTTCCATAGATCGTACATAGAATACGAGATAAAATTCCGAGTTCTCCCATTGCGAATGATATTAAGTTTAGTTCGGTTGTGTCGTCATACAGATCGAGAAGTCGCATGCAGTCGTGAACATTTTGGGCAGCGGTCGCGATCTTCACGTAATTGCTGTATATCCTCATTTGCCCTAAAACATCTACGAGTTTGTCATTGGTCGGCGTTTTTTCAAAGTCATGCCAAGAAACTAATATCCGAGTTTCTTGTTCTGCAATGAAATCTACTAACTCGTCGTTGTCAAGCAAAGTCTCAAGTTCAACATCGAGCAGCATTGGCTGGGATAGTGACAGTTGCTTTAACCAAAAAATTCGATCTTCATTGGTCCCTGTAAATTTGCCTTTCTGTTGCGCCGACCTGAGAGTGAAAACCGCCCTCTTTCTTATGCCTTTCACAATCTCTAAGGCTTCTTGCATATCTGCAAGCATCAGAAAATCGAATCGAATCTCGACGAAGTCTGCCCCGTAGGAAAAGGCTCGTTTGATTTGCTTCTTTAGGTCTTCAGGCGCTGGTGATGCTATCGATGCACAAATTTTAGTCAATTATAGATCATCTTCTACCTAATGATAGCTAACCGACCCCCGCTGGGGGGTGACTTGATTTGTCGTGTTCCATCCGTTCATGTGCACTCAATGCTTCCATGCTGTCGAACACTAGTCCACACCGACTGCAGCGGTGTGATTTTGGAGACTTAATGTTCGATGAGGTAGATGCCGCCATTTCCTATCAGGTTATTATACCACCAACAGATAATTAAAGATGATAACGCTATTGCTTATTTGAGCAATGTGACGGAATTTTTTTCCAGTTTGCAATCAGCGCTTCAGATCTTATATGCAGTTGTTCCTCCGCAAGTCTCGCGATTGCTAGTTGTATGTATTCGTTCACTATTTCTATTCCTATGTACCGTCGATTGAAGTGCGATGCCACCTTTGTGGTCTGGCCGCTGCCATTGAAGGGATCGAGAACTGTGTCTCCCTCGTAAGAGTATAACTTCATAAGTCTGTACGGTATTTCTTCCGGAAATGGACATGGATGCGTTATGTATCCTGGGGGTACAGGTGCAATATGCCAAACGGAATTGGCAATCTCTTTTGTCCACTCCTCGTGGGTTGCAGGAAGTGTCTCGTCGCGTTGCGTTCTGCCAGACTTCACGTTTCCTTTTCTTAATACCAGAATGAATTCGTGCATAATATTAGCTCTATAATACTTTGGATATGGATTGATTACAAAAGAGCCATATCTGTTAGTACCACCGGTCACCTTATGCCAAATAATCTCCTCATGAAGATTCCATTGACCGGAGGGTTGAACCAGTTTGGATAATAGGATATGCGGTAACGGCAGAATCGTCCCATTGACTACTTCGTTCGCGATAACTATACAACAGTAACCCCCCTCTGTGGTTACTTTATAGACCTTATCATTAAAAATCTCTACCATTTCATCAAGATAATCGCTAGTTTCAATATTAGACCTGCCACGATAATATCCCCCGTTTCCAGAGGCATGCATTTCGTAATCAATTGCATTTCTATATGGGGGTGAGGTTATGGTCAATTGTACCGAATTTGGGGAAATTCTCTTCAATACTTCTTTACTGTTGCCACCAATTATTACATTAACAACATTTTGCTGTACCTGCATCAATCATATATTATTGATTTGTCCATATTCCGAATGCTTTAAAATAATCGACTTTCAGATTAAAAAAATATTTCCTGACTATAGTTACTATTGTAATCATTTCTCAATGATATACTCGTCAACTTCTATTCCAAAATGACGTCCAGTCTTAGGATTTATGAAGCCTAGTATCTCATCGCCGACTTTTACCTCTGTGACAGGTATCAATTTGGCATCGCTAGTCATAAAAGTTATTGTTTCCGCATTCTGTAATATTATAGTTCCGACCTCTCCATTGATCTCTCCTCTAACCAATTTCAGAGGCCGTGTTTCTATTTTTGATCTTCCCACCGTTACGCGTCTAGTCGCCCCCTCCTTATTCACTATGAGGACCTCAGTGCCAGATTCGATCTCGGAGAGATATTTGGTCTTACCACCTGGGATTATTGTATAGCAGTAAATCGCGCCTGCGTTTATCCTGAATGGCCTGGGTGATGTAAATGCAGATCCTTCTGATTCATTGTGTATTAAGAACATAAAGTTAGATCTGCTTCCAATGAGCATGCCTTCTCCTGTGGTAAGCAGGGATGCAGTATCTACACAAACTCTTTCACCGCTACCAACCTCTCTCACCTCTAAAACTTTGACAGGTCTAATAGTAAAAATTGGATTATCAAGGTACTGTCGTGATACCTCAACTTCCTTCGGATTGTCGGTCGAAAGTATAACACCATCAACTCCCAATTCCAAAATTTCAAACATTGTTCTTACTTCAGCCGGATTTTTAGCGATAGTATAAACCTTAGTTCCCGATTTATGTAGTTTGGAGATTATATTTTCCAAGGGAATGATCTTCCAGTTAGGAGCGTCAACTATGACAAACTCTGCGCCTAATGTGGACATCAATATCACTTCTTCAAGATCTTCATTACTGAAGACTTTTTTGTAAAAGCCTGGAACCTTATCAGTCGACTTTGCTTTCCTTAATTCATCTATTGTTTTACAAATAATCATGTCTGCATCTTTCGATTCAAAAATGGTTTTGAATCGGCTCCCGGGAGCCAACTGCGGGTCGATATTGAGAATTCTTACATCCTTTAACTCAGACAAGAAAGCATCTAACTTAGATTTAGCAACAGTTGGACTAACAATTATCTCTTTAGTCTTTGTGTCTGTCAAGATGTAAGATCGCCTCCCTAGTACCCTTACCCTCTATGATGATTTTATATAACGCACGGACCATTGCCGGCGGATTACGGTGTTGGAATATATTTCTACCAAACGTGACCCCGCTCGCTCCTGCCTCCATTGCCCCAGCACACATTTCAATAATTTCTTGATCCGTCTTAGCCTTTGGTCCACCCGCTATCACAATAGGGACTGGGCAACTATTTATGACCTTTCTAAAAGAGTTGACATCGCCTGTATAAACAGCTTTAACTAAATCCGCTCCGGCTTCAGCCCCAATTCTTGCTGCATGAGCAACAATTTGCGGATCATGAGGATTTTTGATATTTTCGCCTCGCGGATACATCATTGCTACAAGTGGCATACCCCATTCATCGCATTTATCTGAGATGATTCCTAAGTCGTGCAACATTTCAGATTCTTCTTTTGAGCCGATGTTTATATGAACCGATACCGCGTCGGCACCCAATCTTATCGCCTCTTCAACGCTTCCTATCAAAACTTTTTTGTTTGGGAACGATCCTAGTACTGTGCTGCCCGACAAATGAGCTATTAAGCCAATATTTATGGGAGTTGGCAGTGTTTTGATGATGCCTTTGTTTACCAGAACGCATGTAAGTCCCGCGTTCTCACATTGATAAATCATACCATGAATATTCTCCAAACCATTGATAGGACCGTTACTGATCCCATGATCCATTGGAATACAAAGCATCTTGCCATTCTTCAAGAGTCTCCCTATTCGGATCTCTTTGCCGCAAACCATATATAGTGAAACCATTTCCTGACCTACTTAAAAGTGATTGTCTAGAGGAACAGCGCCTTCTAGATTATCGTGCGCTTTTTAATATTTTGGGATCGGCACCAAAATTTAATTAATTTATAGGCTGGTAAGGTTAAATAATTTGGACGGTACTTATCCTTCCAATTGCAAACAGCTCTCCGAAGAGTAGGTTCTTACATGATTCGTCGCTGCGAGGCAAAAGACCTCCCGACAGTGGTAGACATCAATATGCTTACACTTCCTGAACATTATTCGGATTACTTTTTTGAATCAATCCTGAGGGAATTACCTGAATCCTTCATCGTCGCTGAACTTTGTGACAAAGTAGTTGGATATATCATGTGTAAGATTGAATTCGGTTTCTCGAATTTTAGAAAGTTGGGTTTCGTAAAAAAGGGTCACGTGGTTTCTGTCGCCGTTTTAAATGAACACCGAAACCAAGGCCTTGGCAAAGCTCTGATGCTTGAAGGTATCAACGGCGTTATTGCTCGGAAGACCGATGAAATTTACCTCGAAGTTCGAGTTAGCAACGAATCAGCCGTTCGAATGTATGAAAGATTAGGATTTCAAATAAAATCACGACTTCGCGCATATTATAGGGATGGAGAGGACGCATACCTTATGGCTCTAGAATTCGGGTGAATGATAGATCCATCGCAATTCCAGGATGTCTCGAAGGTATGTAAATAAGATGGTAAAAGCATCCAACTAGAGATGAAAAGCAGAAGAGTACGAGGAAGAATCCTGGGGACAGGTCTTCTAGCTGCATCGATTGTGGTATTTATTGCGTATTCTTACGTAACACTTGCTACATCTTGGGGATTGTTAGTGTTGAAACTTACCATCGTCGTGGCAGTAGGCGCATTGTTGGCAGTCTTGGCATGGATAGGCTACACGATGACAACGGCTCCTGAGCAAGCCGAAAGTGACAAGTCTAATTAGATTTGCCACTACAGGGTCACGTCTGACACTATTTGATACAATCTTGGACCTACTTCTCTCACTATTCTTGTTTGACGAATGTAGTATTGATAATTCTTGAACGCATCTTCCGTGTCTATTACCCCTTCGTGCAGGCCGAGTTTCCTATTGCTTGCCTCTACATGAGCAAAGTAATGTATTGTCCCCTTCCCTTCGTTCAATGCCTTTTTCGCAGAGGAGACAAATTCTTTAGCCTTTTCTGGCAAAGGCATCAGTACTCTATCAGATTTACCGTCAATCTGTTTTTCTATAACTCCTCTTGCATCACCATTGATTGATATAACATTGTCTTCAACCTTGTTTAATTTCGCATTAATTCTACACAGCTCACTAGCAACAGGGTTTGAATCAATACTGTAGACGGTACACGTTTTGTTCTTTTTAGCCATCAGAATAGAATATGTCCCTACTCCGCCAAACATATTAGTAATTACCTCATTGTCATGCACTAGCTCTGCCACCCTCAACCTCTCCGTCGATAATCTTGGAGAAAAATAGGCCTTACCGACATCTACCCTGAATCGACAGCCATGTTCTTTGTATTCTGTTTCAGTCTTGTCTTCCCCGGCAAGAAATTCTAAATTACGTACTCTAAATTCTCCTTCGATTGCGGATGTTTGAATGAAGACGGATTTTGCTGGTTTAACATTGCCAAGAATTGCCTCTCCAATTATTTCCTTTTTCGACATTAAACACTTTGGAATCTTTATAATAACTATGTCTCCAATTATGTCAAATGCTGAATAGATCCTGTGTTGTTCTGATGGGGTAAGGTAATTGGCTAACACCTCTTTCAGCATATGTGGCATAACTATCCAGAAGATTTTTTTGTGTAATAATAATCTCCAGAAGTTTTTTGCGACCTATCTAACCGACTACCTTCCTTGTTGATTCTGGGTCTGCCTGTAGTCTCATCTCTTCTATATGTGATAGAGAGTTCCCTTAGAAATTTATTCATACCTACCTCTTTCTGCATTGGTTGGCTCGCCAATCCCTCTAGACCTGGCTTGCCATCGAAAATAACCAACGAATCAGCTACAAGGTCTATGAGTTGCATGTCATGATCGATTACAATAGCGGATTTACCATAGGCCCTTACAAATCGTTGCAAGAATTTTGCAAATGCGATTCTATCTTCCACATCTAAGAATGCGGACGGTTCATCTAGGGCATAGATATTAGCCGGACGCATTAAAGTTGCAGCTATGGCTACCTTTTGTAATTCTCCCCCACTAAGATTCCTGACATTTCTTTCATAGAGTTTCTTGACTCCGGTTGGAATTATAATCTGTTCTTCCATCGAAGAAATGTCGGATACGCCTTCAGATGCTGCAGAAAGCAAAGTATAGACATTGCCATCGTAATCTTGAGAAAGATATTGAGGTTTGAATGAAATTTTTGCACTTAACTCTATAATACCCGAGTCAGGTTTGTCATGCCCGGCAAGCATCCTCATGAAGGTGGTCTTGCCCAGCGAATTGGCACCAATCACACCTGCGATTTCTCCTTGTCGTATCCGGCCAGCCAATATTTTGAGATGAAATGATGAGAATGATTTGGTTAAATCAGAATAGCTCGCGACGGAAGTATCCAAAATCATGTCCTCGGCTGAGTTTGTGGTGTCAAATCGGAAAGCTTTTTCACGAAAACGGACGTTCTCGGTAGGGATAAATCCTTCTAGGAAGTTATTGATACCAAGCTTTGTAGCCTGTAGACCAGAAACTATGCCATATGCGGCCGGCTCTCCATATACAATATGTATATAGTCTGAAAGATAGTCCAACAACGTCATATCGTGTTCGACCACCATGACGCTCTTGCCCAGGTCAGCCAAGCCCCGTATCACTCTTGCAACTACAAGTCTCTGGTAAACATCGTTAAATGATGATGGCTCGTCAAAAAAATAATAGTCGGCATCTTTGGCTGAAGCAATCGCGACTGCTAATCTTTGTAATTCGCCACCACTCAAATTCCCAACGTTGCGGTCAAGCATATCTCGTAACCCAAGTTCGTCTACCAGGTCACCGGCCGCATTTCGTTCGTCATATTTTTTTAGCAGCTCCTTAGCAGTTCCCTTGAAAGCATTCGGAATAAGGTAAACTAACTGAGGTTTGATCGAGGCTCGCATCTCGCCGGCCGCGATTTTCTCAAAGTGAGATTGCAATTCAGTGCCCTGAAAATTTTTAAGAACATCGTCCCATTTTGCCTGGGAGTCGTAATTACCAAAATTAGGTGTGATTGATCCGGCCAGGATATTGACTATAGTGGATTTGCCTATAGCGTTTCTCCCGAGTAAACCTACGACATTCCCTTTCTTAAGCGTCGGAAGACGGTATAATCTAAATGAATTAATGCCATACTGATGAATTTTTTCTACCCCAAGTTCTCTAGCCAGGTTAACAATAACAATAGCGTCAAAAGGACATTTCTTTACGCATATACCACAGCCGGTACAAAGATCTTCCGAAATTACTGCCTTTTTACTATCATCGCTAAGTACTATACATTCACCGCCAGTCTTGTTCACCGGGCAATACATGATGCATTCAAGACCACACTTTCTGGGCTGACACAGTTCCTCGTCTAGAACGGCGACCCTATGCGTTAGCCTTGTAGAGTCCTTCATGGGTCCGAATTTGCATCAATGTATTATATAGCTTCGTGGTTGCAGTGGGTTCAACTTCTTTCGCAAATACTCGACCTAGAGTATCTTTGGACTTTTTCCAATAGGGCAGGGCAAATTCGGGTAGTGAATTAGTGCCTCCTCTATACAGCCAGTCTATTACATTTTTTTTGCTGTTCCATAAAAGAGCTTGGATGATTCCGCACGTTTGTTTGTCATAGCTGACACCGAACTTCCATTGCCATATGACTAGCGATACTTTCTCAAGAAACCTCATAGAACCAGAAATGTTTCCTAGTTGCGATTGGTATCCTGGACTTGGCGTATGCTTGCGATCATGTCGATAGCTCCTAATTTGGAGATAGTGGTTTGCATATGTAGCCATTGCTAATGAATTTGAAAAAATTGGATGTAATTGGTAACAGTTTTGTTAACGGTCATACGGACGTTTTTACGGCTTTAAAGATTTTAGACTAGCTGATATTTGAAAAAAATGGAGGGGATTTACTTCACAACTACCTTTCCGACCATTGTGGGATGTAGCTGACAGAAGTATGGAAACTCCCCTGCAGTCATGAACTTGTGGGAAAATGTTTTTCCCTGAGTAGTCAAGGCATTAGGCCCAGATAAACCAGAATCAAACTCCTTCCCCTTGGTTGTATCGCTAGGTCCAGTACCGGAGGTGACTGTATGGAAAGTCGTATCCTTGTTAGTCCAAGTTATAGTATCTCCAACCTTGGCATTTATCGGATTCGGCGCGAAGGCTTTATCTGCCAGCGTAGAGGCATTAGGCACTATCGAAACACTGTTACCGCCGGTTGAGTTGGTTCCGCCAGAGGCAGCGGTCATACTGCTGCTATTGGTCATATTAGCGCTCTGTTGAGCTGACACCAAGGCATAGGGAAGACTTCCCAATGAGGCTCCGAGTGCAATCACCGCAACAATTCCTAGAATTGCTATCGACTTTTGTGTAGACATGCAAATCATAACAATAACCTATTTTATAAGTGGTTCATAGCATTATATTAGGTGTTTGCCCAACGATTATACAAATTGTGTATGGTATATGCTCCAATACATATAATTTATGAACCAACGAAGCACTAAGTTGAGATTTTAAAGACTATGGCATGTCGGTTGCGAAAAATTCATCTCGAGTTAGCCAAATTAGGGATTCGCGTAGATCACGAGACGATATCAATCCAAATTGAATTTCTAAGCATACCAATTTTATGGTTCAATATCGCACGATGGTCGGATGAGACTTATCTCCACTTTTGAGTTCGAATCGGATAAAACCGGGGTAACAAAGTCAACCAAAATAATGTATTCGCTGATGCACCGTTCGTTGAATCTCGCTGCCGAATGCAACTCCGCAGTGTGTACAGAGGTATATTCCCAGTTGTTCAATATCCCCTTTTTTCAAGAGAGTAATCTCATTCTGCTTTTCAGTATTTTCCGTGACGACGAAATCCTGTATCGTGTTTTCCTTTAAGATCTCTTCCAACCTGCTTTTAATTTTCTGCGCATTACTTTCGTCCTGTAGTATAATAATACCTTCATTCTGGTCTGGACGATATTTTAGATCAATCGATTTGTGAACTGTATATCTTAATCTCTCGGGCATGTATGATAAATCGATTGTAACAACCATGGTTAACCAATAGTCGAGATATCCTTTAAATCCATACCTGTATTTTAGGTAGTATGAGAACTTGGTTGATTCTGATAAATGTGTGTGAATTAACTATGAACGGTATGCTCATTACACACTTTCGCATTATCTTTAATCATTGTCAGTCAATATCAACAATGTCGAAGAATTTCTCATGTCCGAGTTAAAGCTGTCTAAGGAAGAGTCAAAAACGTTTGTGTTTATTGTGAAGAATGGCAGGAAGCACATGGAAAAAATAGCCGAATCGTTGAAATTCTCCGAAGAAGAGGCCAGCAAGGTGGCGAACTCTCTGGTGGAGAAAGGGATGATTATCAACATTTCTCAATCAGAGTATGAATCGCTTCATCCCAGGTTTGCTATTTCCAACCGTTATCGTAGACTTTGCGAAGAAGACAATATTCCTTTCAGAAAAAACCTGCTGATAGATAATATTGGGATCGTACTAGAGCTACCATTCGAAGATGCAAGAACTAAATAGACATACCGAGAGCCACTCTAATATGGCTTCTGTAGACCCCACAGATGGAGACAAGGTCGTTTATTTTGGTGTGATAAACGTTAACGAAGGTGGAAGAACTATCGGTGCTGTCGACATATGGCGAAGCCTGATTACCAAAGAATTATTTTGTGAGGAAAAAAGGTTGGGAGTTTTAGAGATCGCGGATTATCTAGGGATGCCTAAAATTGATAAAGACAAGAAATGGGCCGTTGCGATAAGCAGAGAAAGAGAAGGCCGTGACAGATGGAAGTTAGTCAAATTGAGTAACCAAGGTAGGTTCAAATTCACCGATACAGATGATGAGTCTGTTATCGAAGTTGACGTTAATGCGTACAAGGTTATTGATAGCGAGTGGTGGAGTTTTCTTGTTGAAAAAAATGTAAATCGTACTGTAGATATAACAAACGAGAGCAACGCAAGATGATTCGACGGGATGATTCCGACGATAATATCGTATTGAATGTTTTTGTTCACAATACCAGAGGAGGCGCAATTGCAAGCAAGTTGATAGGCCACTTTCTATTAAAAGATCAAGAATTTAGATTCACGGCAATTGCATTTGGAAGAATTGGAGGCCACAATGTTAGCCTGGGGCTATCCAAAAAAGCCATAGAAAAAATTAGGAAAATAGGTCTCGATCCTGACAAAGTACAGTTGGCTGTTCAGCGAAAACTAATTGAGGGCGACGTGATTCTTCCTGAAGGCTTAAGACTTCGTGAATAGATTCATAGTAACGATCCCTCTAATGCTTTTCCGCAATTACAATTTACTCTCTCTGTGGGTATTAGCGGGATCATTTCCGTTATCAAATTCTTTGTCCTTTCCACATTTTTGTTCAACAGTTCTAAGATAGCCTTTGAGGTTACCTGAGATTCAGACCATACGTCATAATCTGTAATAGCTGAAATAGAGACATAGCAAATCTGTGCTTCTCTTGCTAGTACACATTCAGGAACAATAGTCATTCCGATTATGTCAGCCCCTAATACTTTTCTGAACAACTGTGACTCAGCTCTAGTAGAAAACCGTGGTCCTTCTATACACACATATGTTACTTTCGGATGAACTATATTTTTTAATCTTGTAGCACACTTAATTGCAACGTGGCTAAGATCGCCACAGAACGGATCAGCAACAGAAATATGGCAAATTTCTCCGCCATCATAAAAAGTGTATTCTCGGCGTTTAGTAAAGTCGATAAACTGGTCTGGAATAGCAATTTCTCCTGGCTTGTATTCTCGTTTCAGACTTCCTACTGCAGATGGGGCAATTATTCTTGTGACTCCAAGCTCCCGTAACGCCCAAATATTAGCGCGGCTGTTGATTCGATGAGGAGGGATTGTATGTCCTCTGCCGTGTCTTGGAATAAAGGCAATTGTACGTCCTGCATATTCTCCGATACTGATAAGATCAGATGGTTCGCCGTACGGAGTGTAAACCTTTACTTGATTCTCAGTGCCAAAAAGCTCGGCAGTATAAATCCCAGTGCCTCCGATGATTCCTATTTCAGCAGAGTGCTTTCCATGCATGGCTTAATCATACACCGCTAACGAATAGACCTCGTGTCCCGTCTGCCTTAACTTCTTCGCTCCCTGAAGGCCAGCCAGCTCTATCACGAAGGCAAAAGCTGCAATTTTGCCCCCTAGTTCCTTCACTAATTGCGCCGCAGCCCCAGCAGTACCGCCTGCGGCTATCAAGTCATCGACGATTAGTACAATCTGACCATCCGATATTGCATCCCTTTGGATTTCCATTATTGCAGTACCGTATTCAATGTCATATGACTTTCTGATTGTTTCGCCGGGTAGCTTACCAGCTTTTCGAATCATAGTCAGTCCCTTCCCAAATCTCAATGCCAGAACAGTAGCAATGACAAACCCTCGTGATTCTATACCAACTATTGTATCGAATTTGTAACTCTTCAAAATACTCTGGAATTCGTCTGCAATGTAGTTCAGAGCATCATTATTGCGGAAGACAGGGCTAATATCTCTGAATAAGACGCCTTGCTTGGGGAAATTCGGACAATCCAGTATTAATTTGTGCAAATCGATCCGTTTTATGACCATAGGGTGTAGCCATGTTATTGCCATATAAATTACGGTTCACACCGAACAATCCCGTCTGAGTATATAAAGACAAAAATTCTTCGTAAACAGAGCTTTTAAACAAAAAACTTCTAACAAGATATAAATAATATCAATATCATTAATATAATTATTATGCCTATCCGAAATGGGGCAGAATATATTCAAAGTCTCAGAGGAAGAAGTTTAAGAGTTTACCTGTTTGGCGAATTGGTAAAGGAGCCTGTGGACCATCCTATGATTAGGCCATCTATCAACGCGGTTGCAGAAACTTACGATGTCGCGAATCGAGACTCTGAAATTGCCTCTGCACAGTCATCCATTAGCGGGACAAGAGTAAACAGATTCTTACATA
>Ga0207416_1001954_pt1 | contig 24352 bp, 25 predicted proteins | sample PaiPotPPM11metaG_FD_184107 | JGI IMG/M metagenome (GOLD analysis project Ga0207416, IMG submission 184107) | Iron sulfur acid spring bacterial and archeal communities from Banff, Canada, to study Microbial Dark Matter (Phase II) - Paint Pots PPM... ... | reverse complement strand
CTTGAACTTCAGGATCCGGAACAGCATCCGGGCGACCGGCTCGCCGTCGAGCGTCTCGTACTCGACCCGCGTCGTCACGAAGTGGCCGACGCCGAGCCCGGTCTGCTTCTCGTCCGAGATGGAGTCAATGACCGTGCGCGTCCGCAGGTGGTCACCCACGTGCAGCATCCGGTCATACTCCTGCTCGCAGTTCGTGGCGACGACCGACGAGAAGCCGGCGTCGTCGAGCAGGCGCAGCAGCTCGTCGCGCGGCGACCCACCCTCGGCGGGCCGGTTCCGGATCCCGCGCATCACCCAGGCCTGCAGCATCACGGCCGGTGCGATCACCTGTCCGTGCACCGACTGCGCCGCCGCGTCGGGGTCGACGTAGACCGGGTTCGCGTCGCCGATGGCCTCGACCCAGTGCCGGATCATCGGCTGGTTCACCGGGTCGGCGCCCTCTTCGACGCCGACCTCCAGGCCCTCGAAGGCGCGCAGCTTGGCGACGAAGGCGGCCTTCTCGTCGACGTCGGTTGTCGTCATCGCTCCTCCACCACTAGCGCGCCCGCCGGACCATGCCGAGACCGGTGGCGGCCACCATCTCTCGGAGCACCTCGAGGACCCCGCCACCGAAGGTGTTGATCTGCGCGGCGCGAGCGGCGCGCTCGACCTCGCCCCGCAGCGCCGCGCCCGGCGAGCCCTCGCGGAGGTAGCCGGCCGCGCCGAGGATCCCGAGGAAGAGGCGGTAGGCCTCGATCTGAGTCTCGACGCCGTAGATCTTGGCCGCCGACGCGTCGCTCGGGGTCAGCTCGTCGGCCGCCACGGCGGCGGCCATGCGCCAGTTCAGGAGCTTCATCGCCTCGAGCCGGGCGTGGACGCTCGCCAAGTCCTGCTGCACCCACGGCACGTCGATCATCGTGCGGCCGAGCCCCTCGCCGGAGTCGGTGGCGCGGCACCAGTCGACCATGTCGTCATAGAGGCGGTGGGTGAGCCCGCCGAGGGCGGCCAGGCCGACCCGTTCGTGGTTCAGCTGGTTCGTGATCAGGCGCCACCCCGCGTTCACCTCGCCGATCACGTTCGAGGCCGGGACGCGCACGTCGTCGTAGTACGAGGCCTGGGTCACGACGCTGCCCACCGTCACGATCGGCGTGCACGAGAACCCGGGAGCGTCGGTCGGGACGATGATGATGGAGATCCCCTGGTGCTTGGGCGCCTCGGGGTCGGTACGGCAAGCCAGCCAGATGAAGTCGGCTTGGTTGGCCCCGCTCGTGAACACCTTGTTGCCGTTGATGCGCCACTCGTCACCGTCCAGAACCGCGCGCGTCCGCAGCGACGCCAGGTCGGTGCCCGCCTCCGGCTCCGTGTAGCCGATCGCGAAGTTGATCTCGCCGTTCAGGATCCCCGGCAGGTAGCGCTGCTTCTGCTCCTCGGTCCCGAACGCCATGATCGTCGGGCCCACCGTGTTGACGGTCACGAACGGGAACGGGGCGCCGGCCCGCTGCACCTCGTCGAACAGGATGAACTGGTCGATCGCGCCTCGGCCCTGCCCGCCGTACTCCTTCGGCCATCCGAGCCCGAGCCAGCCGTCGGCGCCGAGTCGGCGCACCACCTCCCGGAAGCGGGGGTTGCCCTCGCCCGGGTGTCCGAGCTCGGCGCGGACCTCGGGTGGGCCCAGCACCTCGGCGAAGTACTCGCGCAGCTCCTTGCGGAGGGCTAGCTGCTCGTCGGTGTAGCCCAGAAACATAGAACGCGTTCTACTCTAATCCCGGCGACGCTGGCACAGGCTGGCCGACGGCGGACGCGGTGGGGTCCGGCGGCGGCAGGACGCGCGCTCAGGATGGGCCCGCAACCAGGTCCCCGATGACGCCGGCCTCGGCGAGCGCGGCGAGCTCGTCTGCGCCGAGCCCGATCTCGCCGCCGAGGACGGCGGCGTTGTCCTGGCCGAGCGTCGGCGCGCCGAAGCGCTGCGCGGCCTCGGCGAACGAGAACTGCATCGGCCAACCCGGGTACCGGCGCGGGCCGGTGCGCGGGTGGTCGAGCGTGACGTAGTACTCGCGCGCCGTCAGCTGGGGGTCGTCGAACATCCACGGGACCGAGAGGACCCGAGCCGCTGGCACGCCGGCGGCGACCAGCGCGGCCACCGTCTCGCCGACCGGCCGCCCGCTGGTCCAGGCCGCCAGCCCGTCGTCGAGCTCGTCGTGACGGGCGTGGCGTCCGGCCGCCGTGGCTAGCGCCCGGTCGGCGCGCCAGTCCTCACGTCCGGTCGTCTGCGCCAGCGCCTCCCACTGGGCGTCGTCGGCGACCGTGATCGCGACCCACTCGGGGCCACGCTCCCCCGCCGGGCACGGGTACACGCCTTGCGGCGCAGCATGGGCGTCCCGGTTGGCGAGTCGCGGGAGCACGCGATGGTGCGCGGACCACTCGAGCACGAGCTCGGCCGTCAGGTTGGCGCCCGTCTCGAGCTGCGCGACCTCGATGAGCTGTCCCTCGCCAGTGCGCTCGCGGTGGGCCAGGGCCGCCTGGACGGCCAACGCGGCGTGCATGCCGATGACCGGGTCGGCGAGCCCGCCCGGGTGCATCGGCCGGTCGGGCGGTCCGGTGACGCTGGCCATGCCGGTCGCCTGCTCGATGACCATGGCCCAGCCGACGTAGTCACGCCAGGGTCCGACGAGCCCGAAGCCCGGCATCCGCACCATGACGATGTCGGGCTTGATCGACCGGACCTGCTGGTAGCCGAGCTCGAACTGCTCGACGACCCGGGCCGAGAAGTTCTCGAGTAGCACGTCGGCCCGCTCGAGGAGCGGCCGCAGCAGCGCCCGGCCTTCGGCGGTGGTGAGGTCGAGCGTCACGTCCCGCTTGTTGAGGTTCGTGCCCGCGAACACGCCGCCCCGCTCGTACCAGTCGGCGCCCAAGGCTGGGTTGGCGCCCTGGAACCGGAACCCGTCGGGACGCCGGGTCGACTCCACCTTGATCACGTCCGCGCCGAGCGCGCCGAGGTACATCGTGCAGTACGGGCCGGCCCAGAACGTCCCGAGGTCGAGGACCCGCAGCCCGGCCAAGGGGAGCCCTGGGGTGCCGATCGCCGGTCGCGCCGGCTCGCCCGCGACCGGGCGCAGCGTCGTCACTCCGAGCGCCGGCGCCGCCCCGGGCCGAGCCGCCGGCGTCGCGCTCAGCCGGTAGGGCGGCCCCGGGAGCGTCCGGTCGGCCTCGGCCACGAAGAACGGCCGCTCGCGGAACTGCGCGTACTCGAGCATCATGGGGCCGTCGCCGACCGGTGCCGCCGGCACTCGGAACGCCTGGCTGAGCTCCACCACCGCTTCGGCGTCGCGGGCCAGGAGCCACGGCTCGAGCCGGTCGAAGAACTCGGTGAGCGGCGGCCCACCCTCGGCCAGCTCGGGCTGGCGGTCCGCGTACTCGTCGAGCTCGAACATCGCGCACGCGTCCGCGAAGTGCTGCCCGGTGAGGGCGTTGATCCCGACCCAGCCGTCGCGGCAGCGCACGATGCCGGGGAGCGGGAAGTGCCGGGCCTGCGGAGGCGCGAGCCCCGCCGAGAGCATGTCCTCCATGACCAGGTTCGGGTACGGGAGCGTCCCGACCAGGCACTCGATGGTCGAGAGGTCGACGGTGACGACCTCGTCGGCGAGGCGCGCCGCGCGCACGGCGGTGAGCGCGGCCGCGGCGGCGAAGGTGCCGGCGACGAACTCGTGGAGGCGCAACCCCACCTGCACCGGGTCGACCTCCGGCACACCGTGGCTCGAGACCCAGGCGCCGAGCGCCTGGAGCACCAAGCCGCTCGTGGGCCGGCCGACGTAGGGACCGCGCTGGCCGAAGTCGCTGATCCGCACCACCGCGACCGGGGTCCCCAACTTGATCCCCAGGCGCTCGAGCTCCCCGGCACCGAGGCTCTCCACGACGACGTCGGCGTCCGCGACGGCGGCCTCCAGCACCGCCCGGCCGCCATCGGTGCCGAGGTCGGCGACGACGCTCGACTTCCCGCCGTTCAGATAGTCGAACAGCAACCCCGGCGGCCCGTCTTCTTCGGGGGCGGGCGTCCAGCGACGCAGCGGGTCACCGTCGGGCGGCTCCAGCTTCCCGACCGCCGCACCCAGGTCGACGAGCAGCTTCGTCGCATACGGCGCCGCGATCTCACCGCCCAGCTCGAGGACCCGCAGTCCCTCGAGGGCGCTCACCGACGCCGTCGGCCCGCCTCGCCGGTCACGCGTTCTTGGGGATGCTGCGGAACGGCTCGGTCTTGTCAGGCCGCCGCTCCGGCGGCAGCCCGAGGACGCGCTCGCCGATGATGTTGCGCTGGACCTGCTCGGTGCCGCCGCCGATCCGGACGCCCCACTGGCCGAGGAACTGCTGCTGCCAGAAGCCGCTCTCGAACGCGTCGCGACCGGACAGCATCCCGGCTGCGCCCTCGATCGCCAGGGCCAGGTCGCCGTTCTGGGCCGAGTGGTCCGAGATCACGAGCTTGGCGACCGAGCTCTCCGGCCCGAGTGCCTGCCCGGAGCGCGCCGCGGCCTGGGCGCGCTGGCCGAGCCAGCGCAGGATCTGGAACCGCGTGTACGCGGCCGCGAGGCGCTGGCGGATGTCGGGGTCGGCGGTCTTCCCGTGGTGACGGGCCAGCTCGACGTAGTCGCGGAACCCGAGCGGCGACGCGCCGCCGATGAGCGCTCGCTCGTTCATCAGCGTCGTCTGCGCGACGCCCCAGCCCCCGTTGACGGCGCCGACGACCTGGTCGGCCGGGATCCGCACGTCGGTGAGGAACGTCTCGTTGAAGTGCGCCACGCCCGTGATCTGGCGCAGCGGGCGCGGCTCGACGCCCGGCGAGTGCATGTCGACGAGGAAGTAGGTGATCCCCCGGTGCTTCGGCACGTCCCAGTCGGTCCGGGCCAGCAAGATGCCCCAGTCGGCAAGGTGCGCGAAGGAGTTCCACACCTTCTGGCCGTTCACGACCCACTCGTCGCCGTCGCGCTCGGCGCGGGTCGTCAGGCCCGCGAGGTCGGACCCCGCGCCCGGCTCGCTGAACAGCTGGCACCACAGCTCCTCGCCGCGCAGCACCGGGGGGACGAAGCGTCGCTTCTGGTCCTCGGTGCCGTGGGCGAGCAGCGTCGGCACGACCATCCCGAGCGCGACCGAGAACACGCCGGTGTCGATCTCGTAGCGCACGACCTCCTGGCGCCACACCCGCTCGAGGGCGGCGGTGTCGCCGCGTCCTCCGTAATCGCGCGGCACGCTGATGCCGGCGAAACCGGCGTCGAAGATCCGGCGCTGCCACGACTTGGACGCCTCGACGTGGGCCTGCTCGTCCTCGGGACCGGTCGCGGCCACCCGGCGCTTGAACTCGCTGCTGTCGTGCCGCCGGCGGGGGGCGTTCCCCTCCAGCCAGGCGTGCGCCTCGTCCCGGAACGCCGCCTGCTCGGCGGTCTCCGACGTCTCGGCGACCGCGGTCACCGCTTCTGGTCGACCGCGTCCAGCGTCGCGCCGACGACCCACATCGCGAAGTACTGGGCCGCGCCGCCGTACGCCTGCGCGAGCCCGACCTTGGCGTCCGGGACCTGGTGCTCGCCGGCCCGGCCCCGCACCTGGAGCGCGGCCTCCGCGAACCGCAGCATCCCGGAGGCACCGATCGGGTTCGACGACAGCACGCCGCCCGACGGGTTCACCGGGAACTCGCCGTCGATCTGGGTCTCGCCGCTCTCCACCATCCGCCACCCGTCCCCCGGCCCCGCGATGTCGTGGCCTTCCAGCCACATCGGCTCGTACCAGGAGAACGGGACGTACAGCTCGGCGACGTCGCACTGCTTGCGGGGATCGGTGATCCCCGCCATGTCGTAGACCTCGTGCGCGCACTCGACCCCGGCCTGCGGGCGCACCGGGTCGCGACCTGGGAAGGTGCCCAGCTCGCTCCGCATGGCGGTCCCGAGCACCCACGCCGGCGGGTGGGGCGCTTTCTTGGCGCCGTCCTCGGTGGTGAGCACGAGCGCGCAGGCGCCGTCGGAGGACGGGCACGACTCGTGCCAGTGGATCGGCTCCCAGAGCATCGGGGACTCCTTGACGTCCTCGATGGTGAGGTCCGGCATCTGCAGGTGTGCGTACGGGTTCTTCGCCGCGTTGCGCCGGTCCTTGACCGCGACCATCCAGCCGATGTGCTCGGGCGCGCCGGACCGCGTCATGTACGAGCGCATCCACGGCGCGAAGATCCCGCCCGCGCCCATGCCGCCGCTGCGGCCACCGGCCAGGCCCCACTGGGCGTTGCCCTCGGCCTGCTTCTCGTAGGCCACGGTCAGGACCTTGTCGTGCACGCCGGTCTGGACGAGGTGCGTCGCCACCAGCGCGGTCGAGCCGCCGACGCTGCCCGCGGTGTGAACCCGCATGATCGGCTTGCCGGTCGCGCCGAGCGCGTCGGCGAGGCTGAGCTCGGGCATCATCACGCCCTCGAACGGATCGGGGGCCTTGCCGAGCACGACCGCGTCGATGTCGGTCCAGGTCAGGTCGGCGTCGTCGAGGGCCCGCTGGGCGGCCTCTCGCACGAGGCCCGGCAGCGAGACGTCGTCGCGCTTCTTCTTGTGCTTGGTCTGGCCGATCCCGACCACGGCCGCGGGGCGACTCATCGCGTCACGCCCCCTCCAGCACGCACACCAGGTTCTGCTGGAGACACTGCCCCGAGGTGGCGTGCGCCACGGCCCGGCCGGCGCCGCCCTCGGAGATGGCGCGGGCGGCCTCGGCGATCCGGGCCAGCCCGACCGCCATGACGGGGTTGGCGGCCAGCGGGCCCCCGGACGGGTTCACCCGAACCGTGTCGTCGAGACCCATCGCCTCCCGCAGCAGCCGCTCCTGGTGCGTGAAGGTCGCGCAGAGCTCGGCGACGTCGACCGGCGCGTCGTCGACGCCGGCGTGCTTGGCAGCCTGGCGGGTCGAGATGGATTCGGTGAGGTCGCGCATGCCGGGCTGGTGCGGCTCGACCCGGTGGTCGATTCCGCGGATCCACGCCGGGCGCTCGCAGGTGGCGCGGGCCCGGTCGGCGGTGGCGAGCACCACCGCGCACGCCCCGTCGCTGACCGGCGGCAGGTCGTGGCGCCGCAGCGGCGCGGTGAGGTAGGGCTCCTGGAGCAGCGCGTCGGCGTCGGGGCTGCTGCGAATCTGGGCGTGCGGGTTGTCGGCCGCGCTCTGGCGGCTGCGGGCCGCGATCTCTGCCATGTCGCGCTCGGTGATCGTGCCCTTGTCGAGCATGGCCCGCGCCTGCAGCGCGGCCAGCGACACCGGGTCGGCGCCGAGCGGCGTGAGCGTGTACGGGTCGAGCTGTAGCGAGAACACCTCGTCGAGCCGGCCCGGTGACGACTTGCCCGACCCGAAGGCGAGGGCGAGGTCGATGTCGCCGTGCTGGAGTCGCACCCAGGCCTCGTAGAGTGCCCAGGCGCCGTCCATCTCGACGTGGGACTCCGAGATCGGCGGCCACGCGCCCACCGCCTCGAGGTTCGACACGAAGGCGAACGTCTGCCCCGACAGGTAGTCGCAGCTCCCCGCGCACGTGAAGCCGATGTCGCGGCGCTCGATCCCGGCCCGCTCGATCGCCTCGCTGATGACCGGGAAGAGGAACTGCGGCTCGGTCAGCTCGGCGTTGCGCCAGCTCGGCGACTGCGCGTACCCGACGATCGCGACGTCGAGCACCTAGAACGCCTTGTCCCGGAGCTGCTCGGCGGGTACGTCGGGGTCGCCGGTCGGTCGCCAGCCGTCGATGCAGCCCTCGGCGCTCCCCCAGCTGCGGTTCGAGATCTCGTCGACGTTGCGCTCGCCGGGCGGCTTCCAGACCGCCTCGACGCGCATGCCGACGTGGACGTCGTCGACCGGCACGTCGACGATGTCCTGCAGGTTCATCATGCCGCCCTCGCCGTCGAGGAGGATCGACGCCCGCACGAACGGCTCGGTCTCCTCCTGCCCGTAGTACTGGACGGGCGTCACGACGGTGTAGTTCGTGACCGTGCCCTTGTCGGCGAGGACGATCTCGTCGGCGTCGGTGGTCTCGACGACGCAGATCGGGCAGTAGCCGCGGGGCGGCACGTACACCAGGCCGCAGCTCGGGCACTTGTGCCCGACCAGGCGCCCCTCGAGCAGCTGGCTCGCGTAGCGGCGCACGACCGGGCAGAGCAGCTCGTGGTACTCGAGCTGCATGAAGTAGTCCATCATCGTCACCGGGCCGTCCTCGGCCGGCGCGGTGTCGGCGGCGCTCATGCCGCCGCCTCGGGGACGAACACGACGTCGGTCATGTGGCCGATGCGCTCGTCCTTCCACCGGGCCGTCACCCGCATGCCGGTGCGCATCTGGTCCATCGAGCCGGCGTCGACGGCGTGGAGCAGGCCGGTGCTGGCCCCATCGAGCCGGATCAGCGCGAACGCGAACGGGTGGTCGAGCGGATGCTTGCGCGACGGCTGCGTGACCCAGGCCCACGTCTCGACGGTGCCGCCCGGCCCGACCTCGACCAGGTCGGGCTCGATCGCCTCGCCGGTCGCCGGGTCCCACTCGAGCGGGGGCACGAGGACGCCGCCGTTCGGGGTGCGGGCGCCGAGGATCCGCTGGTCGCGCAGCCCGGTCAGGAACGGGCCGATGACCGGGCCGAGCGTCCGGGTGTAGGGGAACTCGATCGTGTGCGTCGTCCGGGGCGGCTCGGGCACGGGCCGGAGTAGAACACATTCCATTTTGTGTCCACAAGTGGTGGCCTCAGCGCCGCGCGAGGAGGAGCCGGGTCGCCGATTCGAGCTCGGCGTTGACGGTGGCGGTGTCGTGCCAGCCGTTCACCCAGCCCACCAGCCACCCGAACCACGCCATCCGCAGCGTCCGGGCGGTCGGCGCCCGCAGCTCGGGCTCCAGCCCGTCCATGGCCGCGATGAGCGCCGCGTCCATGATCGCCATGATCTCGACCTGGCAGTCCCGCACCGCCGGGTCGGGCGACCCGGTGGCGGTGACGAGCGCGGCGGTCCGCCGCGGCTCGAGCTCGGCGGCCCGCATGGCTCGGGCCAGCAGGTCGGCGACCCGCTCAGCCGGGGTGGCGCCGGCGGGGGGCCGCCGCGCGAACCGCTCGGCCATCCCCCGCCACAGCTCGACCTGGCAGGCGGCGAGGAGATGGTCCTTCGACGTGAAGTAGCGGTAGATCGTGCCGAGGGCGACCTGGGCTCGGGTCGCGACGTCGCGCATCTGGACCGCGTCGTAGCCGCCCTCCGCCGCCAGGTCGAGCGCGGCGTCGAGCACCCGCTCCCGTCGTGCGGCCTGGTTCGGGGTGAGCGCCTCGTCCTCGACGGCCACGGTCAGGATCCCGACTCCGATGGGATCGGCAACGCGCCGACGACTCGCTCCTCGGCGACCGCGCTGTCGTCGCGCACCAGGTCGAGCACGGCGTCGGCCACGACGTCGGGCGACAGCAGCCCCATCATGGTTTCGGCCGCGTACGCCCAGCCCGCCCACCGCTCCCCGTCCCCCGACTTGGCGAGCAGCGGAGTGTCGATCAGCCCCGGGAGCACCGCGTTCACGCGGATGCCCTCCTCGGCGAGCGGAGCGCAGGCGCGGGTGAACATGGTCACGCCGGCCTTCGTCGCCGAGTAGATGGGGTCGGGGGTCAGCGGGAACAGGGCCGCCATCGACGCCGTGTTGACGATCGCGCCGCCGCCCCGGCGGCGCAGCACCGGGACCGCCAGCCGCGTCCCGACCACGACGCCCCCGAGGTTGACGTTCAGGACTCGCAGCAGCGTCTCGGGCGTGATCTCGGGCCACTCCGGCTCGCCGCTGACCAGCCCCGCGTTGTTGTGCAGGATGTCGAGGCCCCCGTGCTCGGCCTCGGTGGCCGCGAAGAGCGCCTCGAGCGACCGGGGCTCGGTGACGTCGGTGCGCACGAACGAGGCCTGCCCGCCGGCGTCGTGGGCCAGGCCGACCGTCTCGACGCCCCCCGCCTCGTCGATGTCCGCCACGACCACCGCCGCGCCGGCCCGGGCCAGCGCGAGCGCGGTGGCGCGCCCGATGCCGGACCCGGCGCCGGTGACGACCGCGACCCTGCCCTCGATCTCCACGGCCAGTCATGCTCCCACGGCCACGAGAACACGTTCCACTGTCGGCGCGTACGCTTCCTGGTCGTGGACGAGCACCGCGAGACGCCGGACGGGCCGCGCCTGGCCTTCGTGCACCTCGACGACGTCCCCTGGCGAGAGGTCATCGCCCAGGAGCACGGCGACCGACGGGTGTCGGTCCACGAGAAGTTCCTCGAATGGACGCCGCAGCGGATGGTGGTGCTCGGCCGCTACGACCCCGGGATGGTCATCGAGCGGCACGGCCACGAGAGCGACAACCTCGTCTACGTGCTGGAGGGCGACCTCGACGTCGGCGGGCGACCGTGCCCGGCGGGCACGCTCATCATCCTCGAGCGGGGCGCGGTGTTCGGGCCGCTCACCGCCGGACCGGACGGCTGCCTGCTCTTCGAGACCTGGGGTGACGACGTGACGCCGGTGCCGGCGGACAAGGACGGCTACGCCAAGCTGCTCGCCGAGCGCGGCATCCGACGGCTCCCGAACCCGCCGTTCGAGCGGCCGGCCGGCGCCCCCGACAGCGACCTCGGCACCGGCGACCGCTGGTCATAGCTCGTCGCTAAGGCGCGACGAGCGCCGCGATCGTCGCCGTCGCGGCGTCGAGGCGGGCCGCGGTCGCCCGGACGACGTCGGCCGACTCGCCGAGCGGGTCGGCGACCTCGTCCTCGGGCCGCCCGACCACCCGACCGGTGGGACGGCGCGCCGCGACGCGGGACGCCCAGTGGCGAAGCGACTCGTCGGCCCGGCGAGCGCCGACCTCGCGCCCGAGCCGGACCAGCTCCTCGACGAGGAAGGTGCGGGAGTCGGCGTCCGTGTCGCGGGCGAGCACCCCCCACACGTGGTCACGCGTCATGCCGAGGACGAGGTCGGCCTCGGTCACGAGCGTGGTGCGGAGGGGCTGGCTGGCGTGCGCCGACACGTCGAGGTCGAGCTCGCGCATGGCCGCGATGACCGTGGGCGGCGGCGGCCCCGGCCACGGCACGAGCCCGGCCGAGCGGACCCGGGTCGGCGGCGTGCGGCCGTCGAGTCGGGCGCGCAGCAGGGCGGCGGCCATCGCCGAGCGCGCGATGTTGCCGGTGCAGACCACGAGGATGGTGGACGCGGCGTCGTCGGGCTCGTCGATGAGCCGACAGAGTACGGGCCCTTACACTGCGCGCCGCAGGGAGGGAGCACGGTGACGACCACGCTCGAGGACGTCGAGGTCATCGACGTCGACGGCCACGTCTGGGAGCCCGACGAGGTGTGGGAGCAGCACCTCGACCCCGCGTTCCTCGACCGCCGGCCCCGGATCGTCCGCGACGACCGCGGCACGACGCGGTACCTCCTCGAGGACCGGCTCATGCCGATCGGCACCGGACGGGGCGCCTGGGCGCCCGAGGGGTTCCGGGAGGCGTCGCTGCACCGCCCGGGCGGCGTCGACCCCGACGCGCGGCTCGTCGACATGGACACCGACGGGATCGACGTCGCGGTGCTCTACGGCACCCTCGCGCTCGGTCTGTGGTCGATCCGCGACCTCGGGCTCCAGGTCGCCTGCTGCCGGGCGTTCAACGACTGGCTCGCCGGTTACTGCGCCGCCGATCCGGCCCGGCTGCGCGCCGCCGCCGCGCTGCCGCTGGCGTCGATCGACGACGCGGTCGCCGAGGCCGAGCGCGCCGTCACCGAGCTCGGCGCCGTCACGCTGACCGTCCACGGCGCGATCGCAGGCCGCAACCTCGACGACGCGTCGCTCTTCCCGCTCTACGAGGCCGCCGAGCGACTCGACGTCCCACTGGGCGTCCACGCCGGCGGCACCGGGCTCGCGGTCGACCGCTTCGTCGACCAGTACGCGCTCGTGCACGCCTGCGCGTTCCCGATGGACGTGATGCTGGGTGTGACGACCCTGCTCGGCGGCGGGGTGCTCGAGCGCTTCCCGCGGCTGCGGGTGGCGCTGCTCGAGGCCGGCTGCGGATGGTTCCCGTCCTTCCTCGAGCGGCTCGACGAGCACTACGAGAAGCGGGGCGACGAGATGCCGGTGCACCGACCGCCGAGCGAGTTCGTCGCCGAAGGCCGGGTCGTCATCTCGTGCGAGCCCGAGGAGCACGGGATCGCGTACGCGGTCGACCGGCTCGGCCCCGGCGCCGTCGTGTACGCCTCCGACTACCCGCACTGGGACGCCGAGTTCCCGGGCTCGGTCGCCGAGGTCCGCGACCGCGAGGACCTCGACCCCGACGCCCGGCGCGCGATCCTGGCTGGGAACGCCCGTCGGCTGCTCGGGCCCCGCTTCGACCGGGTGGCCGCACCATCGAGAGGGGGACGGCGATGACGGCGCGCACGCCGGTCACGAAGCTGCCCGAGCCGGACCTGGGCCAGGCGCTGATCCCGAAGGACCGGTACCTGTCCAGTGAGTTCCAGGCGCGCGAGCGCGACCGGCTCTGGCCGCGGGTGTGGAACTTGGTCGGCCCCACCACCGACGTCGCCGAGCCCGGCGACTACCTCGTGTTCGAGCTCGGCGTGGAGTCGGTGCTGGTGGTGCGGGGCGACGACGGCAGGCTGCGGGCCTTCCACAACGTGTGCCAGCACCGCGGCCGCCGCCTGCGGGAGCCCGGCTCCGGTCACGCGGCGGCGTTCCAGTGCCCGTACCACCTGTGGACGTACGAGCGCGACGGCCGCCTGTCGTGGGTGCCGGACGCCGAGGACTTCCCGCAGGGCGACCCGACCGGCTGCATCGGGCTGCCCGAGGTGCGCTGCGACACCTGGAACGGCTGGGTGTTCGTCAACCTCGACGGCGCCGCCGAGCCGCTCGACCAGTACCTCGGCCCGCTCACCGAGCACCTGGCCGCGTACGACTTCGCCACCAACTACCACCTGGTCGAGGACATCTCGATGGCGTGGGACTGCAACTGGAAGGTGGGTGTCGACGCCTTCAACGAAGTGTACCACGTGCAGGGGATCCACCCCGAGCTGCTGTCGTTCACCGACGACGTCGACTGCCCGGTCGACCTCCTCGGCAAGCACAGCCGGTTCATCTTCCGGGTCGGCTACCCGAGCCCGCGCTGGACCGACGAGCTCGCGCAGCGGGAGGGCTACGCCGACCGCCACCAGGTCACCCAGATGATGCGGGTGATCATGGAGGGGGCGGGCCTCGACCCGGTGGAGTTCGAGGGAAGAGCCGAGGACGTGCGCCCGGCCCTGTTCCGCGCCCGGCGCGAGTTCGGACGCCAGCACGGCCTGCGCTACGACGACCTCGCCGACGAGCAGCTCACCGACGACTTCCACTACTTCATCTTCCCGAACATCACGCTGAACATCAGCGCCGACCACTTCTGGTTCTTCCGCCACCGGCCCCACGCCGCGGACCCGGAGCGGATGTGGTGGGACTTCCAGACCTACGCCCGGCTGCCGCCCGGCGTCGATCCGCCGCCCCGGCCCGAGACCATCGTGTGCACGTTCGGTGACGGCACCGAGCAGAAGCTGCACCTGGCCCTCCAGCAGGACGCCGCCGCCGCGCCGCCGGTGCAGGCCGGGATGCGCTCGGCCGGGTACACCGGCCTGTACCTGGCGCATCAGGAGCGGCGGATCCGTCACTTCCACCAGGTGCTCGAGGACTACGTCGGCTCGTGACCACGTACGTCCGCGTCGCCGACGTCGGCGACGTGCGCCCGGGCCGGGCCCGGGCCGTCGCGGCGGCGGGTGAGCACCTGCTGCTCTGCAACGTCGACGGCGCGCTGTACGCGATCGCCGACCTGTGCACGCACGACCGCGGCCCCCTCGGCGAGGGTCGCCTGCGCGGCGCGACCATCGAGTGCCCGCGGCACGGGGCGCGCTTCGACGTGCGTGACGGGTCGGTGGTGACGCCACCGGCCGTCCGCGACTTGGCCACGTACCCGCTGCGAATCGTCGACGGGAAGGTCGAGGTGGCGGTCGACGGGGGCGACGCCTCGTGAGCGGACCGCTGGCCGGCGTCCGGGTCGTCGAGCTCGGTGTCTGGGTCGCCGGCCCGGCGACGGGCGGGATCCTCGCCGACTGGGGCGCCGACGTGGTGAAGATCGAGCCGGCCGATGGCGACCCGGCCCGCCAGTTCCTGTCCATGCTCGGCGGCGACCTGCCGTTCAACCCGCCGTTCGAGCTCGACAACCGCTCGAAGCGCAGCATCGTCATCGACCTCACCGTGGCGGCCGGCCACGCGCTGGCCCTGGAGCTGCTCGCCGACGCCGACGCCTTCGTCACCAACATCCGGCTCGACGCGCTCGAGCGGCTCGGCCTCGACGCGCCGACCCTGCAGGCAGGCAACCCGGGCCTCGTCTACGGCGCCCTCACCGGCTACGGCCTCGAGGGCCCGGAGCGGGACCGGGCCGCCTACGACGTCGGGGCCTTCTGGGCCCGCAGCGGCGTCGTCCAGCTGCTGACCAAGCCGGGCGGCGAGCCGCCGTTCCAGCGGGGCGGCATGGGCGACCACGGCGCCGGCATGGCGCTGGCGGCCGGGATCTGCGCCGCCCTGGTGGCGCGGGCGCGGACCGGGCAGGGCCAGGTCGTCGCCACGTCGCTGCTGCGCCACGGCATGTACACGATCGGGTTCGACCTCAACACCGCGCTGCGGCTCGGCCAGCCGATCGGGACCGCGACGCACGCCACGATGGGCAACCCGACGATCAACTGCTACCAGGACCGTGACGGCCGCTGGTTCTGGCTCATCGGGCTCGAGGGTGATCGGCACTGGCCGGACTTGTGCCGGGCCGTGGGCCGGCCGGACTGGATCGACGACGAGCGCTTCGCGACGGCGCGAGCCCGTCGCCACAACGTCGGCGAGCTGATCCCGGCCCTCGACGCCATCTTCGCGACGAAGACGCGCGAGGAGTGGGGCGCGGTGCTCGACGAGCACGACATGTGGTGGGCGCCGGTGCAGACGACCGAGGAGGTGCTCGGCGACGCCCAGGCGTGGGCGGGCGGCGGCTTCGTGGAGGTGCCGGACGGTGACGGCACGGCGACGATGATCAACACGCCACTCGACTTCGTGGGCACACCCGGCGGTCCCCGCGCCATGCCGCCGACGCTCGGCCAGCACACCGACGAGGTCCTCGGCGAGCTGGGACGCACCGCGGAGCAGATCGCCGCCTTGCGGGCGGACCATGTGGTCGGCTGACGACCGCTAGCGAGACCAGGCTTCCGGGAAGACGCCCCAGCCGGTGTCGTGCGCCGGCCAGTCGGCGGGCGGGAGCCCGAGGGGGGACGTGCCGACGTCGCGCCCGTACCAGAGGAGATGCTCGCGACGCACGAACAGCCACTGGCCGTGGCGCCGCTCGTACTCGTCGCGGTACTGGATCATCTGCACGATCCACCGGTCGTCGACCTGGAGCTCGGCCCGGCAGTAGACGATGCCGCGGGCGTGGGCTGCGTCCTGGAGCTCGATCAGGTGGGTGCCGACGTTCAGGACGCTGACCGTGATCCGAGCCAACGAGTCGGCGAAGAACTCGCGGAGCGCGAGCCGGCCCCGCCGCCCTCGGCCGACGCGCACGTCGTCGACGAACAGGCCCGCCAGCTGGTCGAGGTCCCGGGCGTCGAGCGCGACCGCGTACCGCGCCACGAGCTGTCGGAGCTCGTCGCGGGCGACCGCGCGCTCGGCCGGCGACAGCGCCTCCACCGGCTCATCATCGCAGCGTCGCCCGACTGGGGCCCGGCCGTCAGGCCAGGTGCTCGCGCACGAGCCGCTCGGCCCGGGCGGTGTCCTCCTGGAGGAAGAAGTGGCCGCCGTCGACGGGGACCATCGGTGCGCCGGCGCGGGCGGCCTGGGCCTCGAACCACTCGAAGGGCAGGTCGGACCTCGTGCCCCCGAGCACGACTGCCTGCGTGGAGAGCGCGGCGAGGTGCTCCCAGGCCGCCGGGGCACCACGCGCGTCGGCCGACATCTCGAACAGCGTCGCCTCGGCCTCGGGCGGGCACGCCAGCTCGATCTGCCCGTCGGGACGATCGACGAACCCCCAGCGGATGTATGACGCCAACGCTTCCGGTGCGAGCTCGTTGAGCGGCGGCCGGCTGCCGTAGGACGCGAGGACGGTGGCCCGGTCGGGCCAGACGGCGCGGCGCTTGCGGGCGATGGTCGCCATGTAGTTCCCGCTCGCCTCGCCGGTCGGCGTCGGCCGCGGCGGGCGGGGCGGGAACTCGAACGCGATGGCCTCACAGAGCATCACTGCTCGTGTCGCGCCGGGCCGGGCCGCGTCCACCATCGAGCACACGCCGCCGCCGAGCGACTCGCCGAGCGCGACCCAGCGCGACGCCCGGAGGGAGTCAAGGACCGCGAGCACGTCGCTGGCGAGCCGGGCGAACGCGTAGTCCTCCTCAGGATTCGGCGGGACGTCGGTGCCGCCGTGGGCGCGCAGATCCACCGCGATGGGTCGGTAGCGGTCGGTGAGGCGCCGCGCCAGGGGGTCGAAGAGACCGGCGCAGAAGCCGTTCGGGTGCAGGAGGAGCAGCGGCTCGCCGGCTCCGCCCCAGTCGAGGGCCGCGATCCGCAGCCCGTCGTGCGAGACCGCGAGCTCGGTGGGGTCGGCGGCCAGGCGACTACCCGACCGGCTCGGCGGCCAGGATGCGGCCGAGCGCCAGCAGCTGCGGCGTCGTCCCGCCGAGCGTGAGCTCGATCTGCTTGGCGAGGAGGAAGTACCGGAACAGCGGGTAGTCCCGGTCGACGCCCATCCCGCCGTGCAGGTGCTGCGCGGCGTGCACCACCCGCTGTCCGCCCTCGGCGGCCCAGAACTTCGCCACCGCGACTTCCGCCGCGGCCGACAGCTCCTCGGCGAGCCGCCAGATGGCCTGCCACGCCGTGAGGCGGATGGCCTCGGTGTCGATGTACGCGTCGGCCGCCCGCTGACCGACGGCCTGGAAGGTGGCGATCGGACGCTCGAACTGCTCTCGCGTCTTGGTGTACTCGGCGGTCATGCGCACCGCCTCCTCGCACACGCCGATCGCGAGCGCGCAGAGCGCGGCCGTCGCGCGCTCGAGCGTCCACTCGAGCACCACGGCGCCGGAGTCGGCGTCCCCGACCAGGTCCGCGTTCGCGACGCGCACGTCCTGCAGCCGGAGCAGCGCCTCCGCGTGACCGCTCGTGGTCTGCTGGCGCTCCCGGGTGACGCCGGGCGCGCTCGGGTCGACGACGGCGACGATGATCCGGTCGTCGTCGGTGGTCGCGGGCACGAGCACCCGGTCGGCGAGCATGCCGTCGGGCACGCAGGTCTTCTCGCCGTCGAGCACCCAGGCGTCGCCGTCGCGACGGGCGGTCGTGAGCGGCTGGCGGGGATCGCCGCCGGCTTCGACGAGCGCCGCGGTCAGCCGCGTGGTGCCGGACGCGACGCCGGGCAGCAGCGCCTTTTGCAGCGCATCGCTGCCGAAGCGGGCGATCGGCAGCGCACCGTCGACCACCGTCGAGAGGTACGGGACGGGCGCCACGGTGCGGCCGATCTGCTCGAGGACGATCGCGGCCTCGAGGAACCCGTAGCCACCGCCGCCGTGGGCCTCGGGCAGCGCGATGCCGAGGAGGCCGGCCTCGGCCAGCTTCGCCCACAGCTCGCGGTCGAAGTTCTCCTCGCCGGCCTCGATCTCCTTCAGGCGCTCGTGCGTCACCTCGGCGTCGAGGATCTGGCGGGCGAGGCCCTGGAGGTCGGTCTGCTCCTCGTTGAACGCGAAGTCCATGTCGGCTCCTGCTACCGGGGGGCGAGCGGCATGCCGAGCCCGAACACCGCGATCAGGTCGCGTTGGATCTCGTTGGTGCCGCCACCGAAGGTCAAGATGATGAGGCCGCGGTACGAGTGCTCGAGCCGGGCCTGGAGCATCGCCCCCGGCGCGTCGTCCTTCAGGTACGACTGCTGGCCGAGGATCTCCATGAGGAGCCGGAACGCCTCCAGGTAGAACTCGGTCCCGAACACCTTCGTCGCCGACGCGTCGGCCGGCTGCAGCGACCCGGTCGTCGACGCCCAGGCGATCTTCCAGTTGATGAGCCGGAGGAACTCGAGCCGGGCGTGCACCCGGGCCAGGCTCAGCTGGACCCACTCCTGGTCGATGACCCGCCCGCCGCTGGGCAGCCTGGTCTGCTGGGCCCAGGCGCGGACGTCGGCGAGCGCCCGCTCGACCATCCCCGACGAGCACAGCGTCACGCGCTCGTGGTTCAGCTGGTTCGTGATCATCCGCCAGCCGCCGTTCTCCTCCCCCACCAGGGCCGAGGCGGGGACCCGCACGTCCTCGTAGAAGACCTGGGCGATGTCGGATTCGCCCATGACGTGGATGGGCACCACCTTGATCCCCGGCGTGTCCATCGGGACGACGAACAGCGAGATCCCCTTGTGCTTCTTGACGTTCGGGTTGGTGCGGACGGCGAGCCACACGTAGTCGGCGCCGCTGGCCAGGCTCGTCCACATCTTCTGGCCGTTGATGACGTACTCGTCGCCGTCCCGCTCGGCCTTCGTGGTCAGGGCGGCGAGGTCGGTGCCGGCGCCCGGCTCGGAGTAGCCGATGCAGAAGTGGATCTCGCCCTTCAGGATCTTGGGCAGGAAGAAGGCCTTCTGCTCGTCGGTGCCGAACTGGCGGATGGTCGGTCCGACCGTGTTGATGGTGAGCATCGGGACCGGCGCGCCGGCCCGCATGGCCTCGTCGAACCAGATGAACTGCTCGACCGGCGTGAAGCCGCGGCCGCCCCACTCCTTCGGCCACCCCACGCCGAGCCAGCCGTCTTCGCCCATCTGACGCACGACCTTGCGGTTGGCGTCGCCGACGCCACCCGAGCCGGTGAGCTGGGCGCGCACCTCCGGGGTGAGGAGGCGCTCGTAGTAGGCGCGGACCTCCTGGCGGAGCCGATCCTGGTCTTCGGTGAGGCCGATGTACACGCGACGTCCTTCCTCGCGCGAGGGCGAAACGAGAACAGGTTATAGAGAGCCCTGTGGGGTCGCCAACGGGCCCGCGTCACGAGTCGAGGAGCAGGTCGGAGAGCCCCGACCGCATCCCGGCCGTGAACCCGCCGTCGACGACGAGCGCGTGGCCGGTCACGAACGAGGCGTCGTCGGAGGCGAGGAACAGCGTGGCGGCCGCGATCTCCTCCGGCCGGCCGAACCGGCCCAGCTTGTGCTCCTCGCGGTAGCGCTCGCGGTACTCGGCCATCGAGCCCGAGCCCATCACCGACTCGAACATCGGCGTCTCGATGAACCCGGGGCAGACGCAGTTGACGCGGATCCCGAGCCGGCCGTAGTCGATCGCCAGGTTCTTGGTGAGCAGCACCACTGCGCCCTTCGACGCGTTGTAGACGCTGCCGCCCTCGGTGCCCTCGAGCCCTTCGATGCTGGCGAAGTTCACGATGCTCCCCGACCGCTGCTCCACCATGTGGCGCAGCGCGTGCTTGCACACCAGGTAGGTGCCGGTCAGGTTCACGCGCAGCACCCGGTCCCACTCGCCCGCATCGAGGAGGTGCACCGGGCCGCCGCCGGCGACGCCGGCCGAGTTCACGACCACGTCGAGGCGGCCTTCGGCCTCGACCACCGCGTCGATGGCGCCGGCCACGGCGGCCTCGTCGGCCACGTCGACGCGGTGCTCGATCGCCACCGGCGCCCCCGGGTTGAGGTCGAAGCCGGCCACGGTGGCGCCCTCGGCCGCGAACCGGCGGGCGCACGCGGCCCCGAGCCCCGAGGCGGCGCCGGTCACCACCGCGACCCGTCCGGTCAGCCTGCCGTCCGCCACCGGTCCTCGCTCCGCCTCGGTGCCGCCGCCTGTACAACTGTATAGTTCATGTTCAGTTGTACACCGTCGTCCCTGCCGAGCCGGCCGCCGCCACGCCCGAGCGCATCCTGCGCGCGGCCGAGGAGTGCGTGCGGCGCTGGGGAATCCGCCGGGTGTCGATGGGCGACGTCGCGCTGCAGGCCGGCGTCTCCCGCGGCTCGGTCTACCGCTACTTCACGGACCGGGACGCGCTCGTGCAAGCCGTGCTCGAGCGCGTCGCCGAGGTTCACGTCGCCGAGGCCGAGCCGGCGGTGCGCCGCCAGCGCACGCTCGCCGGCAAGGTCGCGGAGGCGGCGGTGGTCGTGCGCAACCTGGCCGAGGACGAGCGCAGCCTGGGCCTCCACGAGCACCCCGGCGAGCCGGAGCTGGCGACGCTGCGACTGGCGTCGGGACGCATGTTCGCCCGCTGGGTCGACTTCTGGATCCCGTTCCTCGAGGCCGCCCGCGCCGACGGCGAGGTCCGGGCCGACCTCGACCTCCGGCAGGCATCGGAGTGGATCATGCGCATCCTGATCTCGCTCGTGACCGTCCCGTCGGCCACCATCGCCCTCGACGACCCCAAGCAGGTGCGGCGCTTCATCGAGGACTACCTCGTGCGCGGCTTCCGTGACTAGAGGAGACGATCGCCCGTGAAGTTCGCGCTGTTCTACGAGATCCCGGTCCCCCGGCCGTGGACGCCCGACCAGGAGCACCAGGCGTACAAGAACACCCTCGACCAGGCCGTCCTCGGCGACGAGGTCGGGTTCCACGCCTTCTGGACCGTCGAGCACCACTTCCTCGAGGAGTACTCGCACTGCTCGAACCCCGAGGTGCTCTACGGCGCGGTGGCGGCCCGGACCAAGAACATCCGCATCGGCTACGGCGTGCGGCTGCTCCCGGCGCCGTACAACCACCCGATCCGCTCCGCCGAGTCGGCGGCGGTCCTCGACCTGCTCTCCGACGGCCGGGTCGACTTCGGCACCGGCCGCTCGTCGACCCGGGCCGAGCTCGAGGGCTTCGGGGTCGAGCCCGACCAGACCCGCCAGATGTGGCGCGAGGCGCTGCACCACATCGTCAGCGCCTGGACCGAGGACGAGTACCAGGCCGACGGCCAGTTCTGGCGAATGGGCGCGCCGCGCCGGGTGCTGCCGAAGCCGCTCCAGAAGCCGCACCCGCCGATCTTCGGCGCCACCAGCAGCCTCGACGGCCACCGCGAGGTGGGCAAGCAGGGCATCGGGCTCTGCTCGTTCACGGTCGGGCTGCCGCCCGAGGAGCTGGTGCAGAAGATCGCCGCCTACCGGGAAGGCCTCGCCGAGTGCGAGGAGCCGGTCGGCAAGTTCAAGAACGAGACCGCGGCCACGTTCACGATGGTCCACTGCGCCCCGACCAAGCAGGAGGCCTACGAGGTCGCGACCCGCTCCTTCGAGTGGTACCCGAAGCACGGCGCGAGGCTCATCGGGTCCGTCGCGGAGTGGATGGAGGAGCGCAAGCAGGACCTCGGCACCTACCAGTACGCCGCCGACCCGCTCCAGCACGACCGCGAGGGCGCGCTCGACCACCTCACCTTCGACTACGTCCACGGCTGCGGCGCCGGCGTCGTCGGTGACCCCGACGAGTGCATCGAGACCTGCAAGCGGTACGAGGCGGCCGGCTGCGACCTGCTGCTGTGTCTCGTGAACCCCTACGACATCCCGCACGACAAGGTCATGCAGTCGATCGAGCTGTTCGGGAAGCACGTCATCCCCGAGTTCGACAAGGAGCGGGCCACCACGGCCGTCTGATCATGAGCCTCGACACCATCGACCTCACGAACAAGGACGTCTTCGTCGAAGGCGTCCCCCACCAGTGGTTCGAGACGCTGCGGCGCGAGGCCCCCGTGTACTGGCACCCCGAGCCGGACGGCGGCCCCGGGTTCTGGTGCGTCACCCGCTACGAGGACGTCGTCACCGTCAACCGCGACAACCAGACGTTCTCGTCGAACCGGGGCGCGGTGTTCATGTGGGACCTGCCGCCCGAGGACCTCGAGCAGCAGCGGCTGATGATGCTCAACATGGACCCGCCGATCCACACCCGCTACCGGCGGCTCGTCAACAAGGGCTTCACGCCCCGCATGATCGACGAGCTCGAGGCCACGATCCGCGAGCGCACCCGGTCCATCCTCGACAAGGTGGCGCCGCGCGGCGAGTGCGACTTCGTGGTCGACGTCGCGGCCGAGCTGCCGCTCCAGGTCATCGCCGACATCCTCGGCGTGCCGCAGGCCGACCGGCACAAGATGTTCGACTGGTCGAACCGGATGATCGGGTCCGAGGACCCCGAGTACGGCGTCAGCCAGGAGCAGGCCCAAGAGGCCTCGATGGAGCTGTTCGCCTACGCGGCGAAGCTCGCCGAGGAGAAGCGGGCCCAGGACCCGCACGGCGCCGACCTCATCAGCGTGCTCAGCGAGGCCGAGGTCGAGGGCGAGCAGCTCACGCAACTCGAGATCGACCTGTTCTTCATGCTGCTGACCGTGGCCGGCAACGAGACGACCCGCAATCTCATCTCCCACGGGATGCTGATGCTGCTCGACAACCCGGACCAGCTCGCGCGGCTGCGCGACCACCGCGAGCTGCTGCCGGGCGCGGTCGACGAGATGCTGCGCTGCGCCAGCCCGGTCATGCACTTCCGGCGCACCGCGACCAGGGACCTCACTCTCGGCGACACCGCCATCGCCGAGGGCGACAAGGTCGTGATCTGGTACGCCTCCGCCAACCGGGACGAGACAGTGTTCACCGACCCGATGCGCTTCGACATCGAGCGGTCCCCGAACGAGCACGTCGCCTTCGGCGGTGGAGGCCCGCACTTCTGCCTCGGGGCGAACCTGGCCCGGATGGAGATCCGTGTGATCTTCGACGAGCTCCTCGACCGGTGGCACGACCTCGAGCTCACCGGTGAGCCCCAGCGGCTCCGATCCAACTTCATCAACGGCATCAAGCACATCCCGCTGCGGTTCTCGGCCTCGCCCTGATCCGCGATCGTCGCCGGCGGCTCGGCGTCGGTGGTGCTCGAGCAGTGACCGCGCTCTGGCGCAAACCGTTCGACTTCACGCGCCGTAGTCCCGGCTGTGACTTCGGCACGACCCGCGGTCAAGCCCCGGCGACCGTGGCGAGGCGTGGGGCGCCACGTCGCCCTGTTGGGCTTGCTCGCGCTCGGCATCCCGTCGGTGCCCGGACTGCTCCCGGCTGCACACGCGAACGCCCTCGGGCGCGGTGACCGGACCCCGAGCGGGGCCTTCCAGTGGCTCGTCGCCCGCTCAGCCCCACCGAGCTGGCCGCGGGTCGTCACGCCGAGCACCGCCGCCACGCTCTCCTACCCGCCCTCGTTCGGACCGGTGAGCGGCGATCCCGGCTCGGTCTCGGCCGCGGTACGCAGCCCCACCGGCGTGTACGTCGCCTACCTGAACGCCACCCCGCAGCAAGGTGCCGAGCGGCCCCGCGGCTTCGCGGCATTTCGAGTGCACCTCCTCGGCGAGGACCACGACGAGGCGGTCCACGAGGAGGCGAGCGCCGAGCGCGTGGCCTTCCAGGGCGGTCGCGGCTCGTGCGTGATCGACACCTACGTGACGCGGGTGCGCCACCGTCGTTACCGCGAGATCGCCTGCCTCGTCGCCGGGACTCACGCCGGCACCGTTGTCGTGGCAGCGGCGTTGACATCCCGCTGGAACCAGTTCCGGCCGTGGCTGCAGCAGTCGATCGCCGCGTTCACCGTTTCGTAACCGAGAGTCTGGCCGCGCTCGCAATCCGGGTCCGAGGGTCGCTCGTACAACCTCACGACCCGTCACCGACACGGAGCGAGAGGGAACCCATGCAGCCGACTGAGGTGGTGACATCCGCCCGCCGCAACGCCCGCGGCGCGCGCTCGCGGCCGTTCGTCGCGCCGGGGGGCTTGGCACGGCTGGCGTTCGCGGGACCGACCGGCGCCCCCGCCCGCCGGGCCGCCACCGACGCCGCGCTCCTCGCCGGCGCCGCGCTCCTCGCCGCGTCGGGGCTCATCCACCTCTACCTCTGGGCCAACGGGTACCGGAACATCGCCACCATCGGGCCGCTGTTCCTCGCGCAAGGCATCGTCGGGCTGATCCTGGCCGTGCTGCTCGTCGCGTTCCCTCGCGTCGCGACCGCCGCCGCGGGGACCGGCTTCCTGCTCGCGACCATCGCCGCCTTCACGCTGAGCGCGTCGGGCGGCCTCTTCGGCTTCCAGGACACGCTCGACGCCCCGTGGGCCACCGGCGCGCTGCTCGTCGAGATCGCCGGCCTCGCGTCGCTCGTCGTCGGAGGCGCGCTCCCGATCGCAGCTCGCTCGAGATCCTGACCGTCAACGAAATCGCCGGGGGACACGAGAAAGGAACGAACCATGACCGGACCTCGGCTCCTGGCCACGATCCTGGCTGCCCTCGGCTTGGCCGGGCTCGGGACGGCCATCGTCACCACGACGTCGCCGGCCTCGCCGGGCGCCGTGGTGGCGGCCCGGCCGCCCGCGACGACGGCGCCAACCCTCGCCCCGAGCACGACGACGAGCACCGAGCCGCCGACGACGCAACCCCCGGCAACGTCCCCACC
>Ga0207416_1001953_pt1 | contig 24353 bp, 22 predicted proteins | sample PaiPotPPM11metaG_FD_184107 | JGI IMG/M metagenome (GOLD analysis project Ga0207416, IMG submission 184107) | Iron sulfur acid spring bacterial and archeal communities from Banff, Canada, to study Microbial Dark Matter (Phase II) - Paint Pots PPM... ... | reverse complement strand
CAATCTCCCGTCTCCTCTCCCTCCGCCTATCCGTCGTTCCTAGTGAAATCCTAGCGCAGATCTCCGCTAAGGCCCGCAAGGTAGGCTTCGCCGCTTCGCGCCCTTGCGTGCCGCTCCGTCCGCGCTTTTCGGCTTCTCACAACGACGGCCTAAAGGCAGGAGGAGAGCCACGGTGGACACGATTCTCAGCGCACTTGTCCCGCACGCAAGCATCGCCGCACGCAACGCAATAGCGAAGACGTTGCTTCGCTTCGGGCAAAGAACATTAATCTATGTTGCCGAGCGCGGCATCACGATCCGACCACTCACTCGTGGGCAACGCTATAGCGATGCTTCAACAGCTCTCGCGAAGCTCCGGATAGATGTCGACGCCTGGCCCGCGCCTCCAGCCGGTCTATTCGTAGTTGAGGAGCGCGCAGCGTATCTTCGTAGCCGTTCTCCAATGACCATCGCACACGAATTCTCTCATGCCTTTGACTGTGCGCTTGGTGGCGGAATCTATCGCTCTGGAATCGATCCGCAGATTCGCGCAGCATTCGCAACGGCCACTGTGTTTGTCACGCCGTACGCGGCAACTGGCCTCGACGAGTATTTCGCCGAATGCGTGCGCGCGTATGTTGAGGTAAACGATCCGGCATCGTTTTGGCCGCTTGCTACGCGAGAGCGGCTCGCAAAAGTTGACTCGGTGATGCACGGCGTCGTCGCCCGTATATTTGAAACGGTTTGAGGCCGCACGGACTCGGATTGATGCGCGCATGGGTGTGAAACCGGTCGCGTTCTATCATTATATAGAGGCATCTATTGGCGCGTCGGCGGACAAAGCGAGAAGGGCGTGTTTGGACTCAGGGCGCCGACCCCAGAGAACTTAATTGAGTGCCCGGAGCAGTAGGAAGAGTGTGTCAACTGGCGTGTCAACTAATTAATGACACGCTATGGTATTTACTGGACGATCCCTGACCGCATTGGACGCAATGGACGCTGGAATTGCTGACTGTTAATCAGCGGGTCGTTGGTTCGAGTCCAACATCCGGAGCCAATTACGCCTCGTAAAATGCCCTCGTCAATTGCAAAGACGGGGGCATTTTCGTTTTCAGCACCACAATTAGCACCACCATCGCCTTCAGGCTGCCGCCCGATCGCGAGGTCGCCCCGAAGCGTCAGCTTGGTCCAGGTTGTTAGCTGCCTCTTGCAGTTTGGCGTCGATGGCATCGACCGCCGACTGCTGCATGCCCGGCATGACGTGACTGTAGAGGTTGAGCGTGATCTGCACCGACGCGTGACCTAGAATATCCGCCATTACCTTTGGTGACACGCCGGCACTTAGGCCGAGGGTGGCAAAAGTGTGCCGGAGGTCGTGAAAGCGAATAGTCGGCACACCGGCTTTGGTCATCGCCTCCTCCATGGTCTTGCTTAGATTGCGCGGATCGAGAGGCCGTTGAGTCGCCCTCTCCCCGAACCGGTCGCTGACAATCTGGACAAAAAAGAATGGCGACGTCGCGTTGATCTCTTTGAGGGCCTTTTCGCACTTCATCAATTGTCGCTCTACGCGACGTTAAGCTTTTGGCAGGATCATTCTTAAGGGCGCGGATTTCCGAAGTTATCTTCTTGAAGCGATTCTTGCGCATACTTTCTAGGCGGAGCCTCAAATCGGACCGATATTGGCGTAGCGCATCAACCGTGCGCGCCGACAAATCTATCGACCGAGTCGATCGACGCGTCTTGGGGGCTTCAAGCGCAGCGGCCTTCTCGTTCCACTTCTGGCGTATGCGCATGTCGCCAGTACGCAGATTTACGTCGTCGGGCGAAAGCGCGATGAGCTCGCCTTTGCGTCCGCCCGACGTCAAGGCGAGGCGGAAGAATGCACTCAGTTCATGCGACTCTGCAACAAGCGATCCCAAGAACTTCTCGCTTTGCTCAGCGTTCCAAGGGTTGATGGGCTTTATCTTTGGCCTAGGCTTATCCATGTCAGCGAGCAGATCGGGGTTGATTTTGCGAAAGGCGGAATTTAGGATGATGTATGCGAGCTCTCGCGTGCGTTCGCCCGTCGTTCGCTGCATTGCCGCTAGTGCCTTACTGACGTCGACGCTTGTCACTTTTGCTGGGTCTAGGTTTCCCAAGTGAATCTTTAAATGAATCCGTATAATGGATTCGTAACTACGCCAGGTCTTATTTGCGAGGCGAGGGCGCCTGCGCTCCGGCCACGAGTCCAGAAAGTCACGGACGTTGCGTTGCTCAACGTTTAAATTGTGCAGCGCGGCGGGAGACCGTAAAAAACTACGCATCTTCTCACGCGCCATTGCTGCGGTGTTCGCGTAGAAATATTTCCGCTTACCGGCAACCCTAACGCTACAGCGCCAACAGCCGTTCGGCATTTGCCATGGGCTGGTGCCCTCGCCGTTACCGCGGCGCCTCAACGCTCGCCCGCAAAGCGCATTGCTATCATGATTGGTATTGCCGCTCGTATTGTTCAAGCTCGTCGAGTGCATAACGAATGCATGCCCGGCCCTTTGACCCTAGAACTCTCAGCGGCCTCAGCTGTCCTTTTTTGCAAGCCGATCTAGCGTAGTAATGCTGATACCGAGGCGAGCAGCGGCTTCAGGTCGGGTAAGGCGATCGCGTTGTCTCTTGCCGGCAGATCGTAACAAATGGCTTGCTGCCTCAATTATTGCCTGAATCGGAGGCCCTTCGGACCTGTCTGCGTTTTTCTACCATCGCGACGAGGCTCGCGAATTGCCAGATGCGATGATGGTACGGCGCAAACCAAGCCGCTATTTCCGGTCCTTCCGCGGACTAAAAAGTGGGGGACGACCCTTCACGCTACCTCTTAACCTATCGGCGGCATAACTTGAGGCTACACGTCAGCGACAACCCTTCTAGCCGCCAGCTTGCAAACGGCCATTCGCTTGGAGCATACTCTCCCTAAAAGGGTTTGAGGGGGTGATTTGGGTGAGGGCATTCCTAGTGGGCGCGTCCATTCGCGTGTGTACTTTGAGCCAACACGCATTCGTATTTTACGCAGCGTCAGTATAGCCGCTGGAAGTACTTCTCACCCGTGGTGGTGGAGCGAGACCAACCCTAATGCATCTGAACCGCGGCTGCCTCCGGTTCCACAGCCCAAGACCTACGGCGGCGACAATGGCAATTCGGGCGGAAGCGGTTTGGCGGATGCGGTGAAAGGGGTTCTTAACGGTGCGTCAAGCGCCCTTAATTGGCTTGCCGGCTTAATGGAGCGGTAAGTGAATGGAATCATTTGCGCGTAGGGTCAGATCTGGCTTTGGATTAACAGCGATTCTATTTTTGGGATCGACGATTGCTGGCTGCGTCGGACCAAAACCCGCGGCGGGTCAAATCCTTGACCCCACAACGATCGTCCCCACGCTACAATATAATTGGGAGACCGGCGGCGTAGGTGAAGTTTTCCGAGGCACCGTCAAGACCGAGACCGACAACCCATACCCTTCTCAGAATCATTTCAAGGTCATCGTGGTGCACGTTCCGGTGCATCAAGGTTCAGATCTGCGCGTCGAGTTCTTTGAGGATATTTACCCGACTGAGCAGGACTACGGGCAGTCCGATTACCTTGGCCGCCTGGCAGAGGTCGTCTCTCGTAACCCGGCCCCTAAAAATTGGTTGGGCATACGTCTTGCAAACAACGTTATTTTCGTCGACGTTTGCGAGCATTATGACGCCGGGTGCCCCACAAGCGTCCAAACTACTTTGAAGCCCGGTCCTTATATTGATCTGTCCGATTCGTACAGATTCGCCAAGCGGGCGCGGCATAAAGGGCCGCCGCAAGGCGCAAACTGGATAGCTGTCGCGCCATCACCGCAGCCGCTGCCATCCTTGGGTCCCGGCGTAGTGCCGGTGTGGAAATACAATTCCGAAACGCGCAGTTTCGGAGAAAATTTTAAGGAAAACGACTACCTCGAGTTAATTGTCGTTCACCGCCCCGTTGCGGTGGGTTCAGATCTTTTCCTTCAAGCCTTCAGCACTAGCGATCCTGATCATCCGCGGCCCGTGGAGTATCTCGGTACGCTCGCCGAATTGCGTTCGCAAGAGAAAACGCCGAGAAATTGGCTGAGCGCCCACTTCTCAGACCACCCCTCCAGAACTTATGTTGACGTTTGTGAACAATACGATCAAGGCTGCCCAACGAGCATACTAAAAGCCTACGGAGGTTTTAAAGTGGAAACGGTGACGGGCGAATCGTACCCGTACGCTAGCGCTGTGCGCGGATACGTCATGGTTTCGCAGTGGCACCATAGCGGTCGCCCTGAAGGCGCAAACTGGATCGCGCTGACACCGACACCCTCGCCGAAACCCACTCCTACGCCGACTCCGGGTCCTGGTAGCGCCGGGCACATCGTCGGGGGCGTGAATTTCGACGAGATGACTTACACGGAAGGGCCGTGTTCGGGCGTCTCTCATATGCATCTTGGCAAATATGACGATCCGCAAGAAGACCAGCACGCCGATGTAGAGGATGTCGCTAGCGGAACTATTGGCGGAGTGTTAGCCGCAGTCGTCACCTTGCATTGCTCGGCGCATGCCGTCTATGACAGTTACGAGGCGCGCCTCTATGAAATCGCCGGCGGCGCCGCCAAGCAGATCGCCGCTATTGACGGTTACGATGCTCAAGGCGGCGAGGGATTCGATAACGGTCCGTTTCCTGACCAGTGGATAGCTACTTCCTTCACCGGCGGCCGGTTATACGTGGATACGTGGCAGCAGAAGAAGCGCTGCGATCGCAGACACGATTGGCTTTCCACGACGTACGCCGATCGGAACGGCAAAATTACCCGGATTTTCCATGAAGCGCATCACCGCACGGGACAGGCCTTATATTGCAATCCTCAGGGACGGCCATGAGCGGGGTCACAGGAGAAGATCGATGAACCGTTTTGATCCTCACCGCATCGCTGCGGTACTGCTGGTTTTCACGTTCGTGGTGTCGGCACTTGGCAATGCCAAACCGTCACCGAGTCCCAAACCGAACGCAAAAGCCAGCGCGAAACCTAGCCCTAAGCCCACTGCCACGCCGAAGCCCAAGAAAAAGAGCAAAGGCAAAGCCGGCAATAATGGCAGTGGCAGTAAAAACGCGACGACGGTGAAGCCGCGTACCGGACGCGAGGGCACAACGATCACGATCACGTATCCGAGTCCGATTCCAAGTTTTCCGTTACCGCAGCGCGCGGAGTTTTATGACGCCGGCGTGCACGGTTGGGTGATCGAGCATGGTGCCGGCGTTTGGATTTCCTGGGATGGGCGCAAGCAGCTGCATTACTTTGCGCCTGCGCAGGTCGTAGCAAATACACCAAAGCACAACGTCTACACCGCGGTGGTTCCGTACGGCATCTGTGGCATCGTCATCAAACCTAAGCAGGCAACGGTAACGAGCGTACCCGCCGGTATCATTCAGTCAAGTCTTACGAAAGTGCCGAACGGCTATGCGAAGACCAACCAAGGCTTCACGGTGATCGGTCAGAACGTCGCTCGGTATCCAGCCACGGCGAAGCCTACCAAGAACCTCGAAGTCTGGCTAGACGGGCAGAAGGGCGTTCACGGAAAGTTCGGCTTGACCTGCGATAGCTACTCGCTCCAGGCCACGTTGAAAGCGGAGCCCAAGAGAGTGAAAGTTCCACCGAAGGGCACCAGTACGTTGACCGGGACATTCACGGCAAGCGGACCCGCGCAGTTCATCAACGGAAAGCGTATCACCAACCCGAACAAGCGCCCAACACTAAAAATACCGTTCAACGGTTTGTCGGTGTACTTCCACGTGAATCCCGGCCCTTGGTCGTTAAATCCGCCTGCCGGCACGAAGCTAATGACGAACACAACGGGACAAGTGCAGGCGACGATCTCTTCAGATTCACCAGGGATTGCGCAAGTGCAAGTTATTGCCACAGGGCTTGGCGATGCGAACGCACCCGTTGAGTTCTACACGCCCAAACCGCCTCCGACACCCGCTCCGCTGGCGGCCGTGATGGGCATACCGCCGGCGATACACGAAACAGCATATCTTCCCGAAATCGCCGGACCAGGTTCGACGATTGTTGCAACCTTCGAAGATCCGCAAGCAGGGCCAAGCGGCAAAGCGATGGTCGCTTTTGAAGATCCGTCAGGGCATCGCAGTTACCTTCACGTCATCACCAATGCAGCGCACAAAGTTGCATTCAAAGTTGCCGAAGGTGCAGTTGCGATCTGGCTCTTCAAACATCTTGATTCTCACGGCGATCCCGACGTCTCCGCGGTCAAGACAGTCATCAGCCGCGATGCGGTGGTCAACGGAACCGAATCTGTCTCAAACGTCGCCAGAACCGGTCCCGCGATCGAACGCGCGGAAACGGCGTATGAGCGTGGTGGAGCAAGTGGCGGAATTTTCAACTTGCAAACACGCGGCATCGACCCCCATCACGCGCACGTGGTCGTCGACGGGAACTCGCTCGGCGCCAGCACGCTAGCTGCATCGAACCGTAGCCTCAAGGCTCGCTTCGCCGATAACGAACCGCTCGGCAGACACTCTTTAGCCGTCGTTTCGGGGAACCAGCGTAGCAACGCCGTTCAGGCCGATCTTGTCACGATGCGCGCCGATCCGTTTCCCCCCAGCAAAACCGGAACCGTTCGCGCGCTTCGAGTTCATGTGGAAGGCGTACCCAGTACCGATAGAGCGGTAATGTATTTCCACATTGCCGGCTCAGCTCGTCTGGAAAATGGCGGCGAGGATGCGTCTGTGCCCGTTACCAACGGAATCGCTGAAGTGCGTATTCGCGGCGAACACGCCGGCCCCGCGCTCGTTAGCTTTACACTTCATGCCATGCTTGACGTTGCCGGAACCGCGCGCCGCTTTTGATGAAGCAATATTGGCTTGCCGGCGCAACGCGGCGCAAGCCGCGGGCAACGGGAGCGATAATGCGTTTCTTCGCGCTCGCGGTTTTGTTCTCTGTGGCGGCGCTCACAGTGTGGGTTTCGCGCGCTGGAAGCGTGCCCGCAGCGGCCCCGCGGTCATCCGGCTGGGAGAAAAGCCCATAGAGTTGAGCTGCGGGTACGAAACGCGTTGTTTGTATTTCGAAAGCGTTGTCCGCGGACAAACATTTCATGTTGACGTTCAACAAGACGAGCCAACCAGTCGCGGCTTATATCGGCATCGGCATCTACAGTGGACGTCCCGCAAATCTCCACGCGCGACACGCAAACCACCGTGGCTTTGCGCGAGAACCAGACTTTAGTTATCGGGGGCCTCATACAAGACAATACGCAGCGGACGGAATCGAAGGTCCCGCTTTTGGGGGATTTGCCGTTGGTTGGGAGACTGTTCCGCGACGAGACGCTCAATGGTGTCAGTAACGAGCTCATCATCACCGTCACGCCCCACGTCGTGACGCCGGGAGCGCCTGATGGACTCTATCCCGGAGCTGCAAAGCGTTCCGACGCCGCAGCCTTTGCCGACTCTGCAACCGGGATCGGTTCTGCCGACGGCTCAGCCATTTATGCGGCGTCTGCCGATTCCGACGATGCGACCGCTGCCGACCGCGCCGCCGGCGTTCCGGCCACTCTCGCGACGACGACCGGTGCCGATGCGTGTCCTGACACCGACGCCTTCGCCGATGCCCTCAGCGTTTGCGCAGGTCAACGTGTTTACGTTCGGGTTGCCGCCGCCCAGCAATTTCGCTGCGCCCGGCGACGCGGTGCAGATTTTTTATGTGTCGCTCTCGCCGACAATCGTGTCGTACGGAATGCCTGTCACGCTCAATGCCATCACGACGAGCAATGTCAACGTACTCACACTGAGCTATAACGGCGTGCAGACGTCAATTGCGCAGAGCGGCGCCGGTCAGTGGTCCGCCACGTTTCCCTTCACGCTGGTGGGATTGCCGGTGCCGAATGCAACGATTCAACTCACGCTCACAGCCAGCAAAAACGATGGAACCGCGTCGGTCATTCCGATTCCGGTGAGCGTGGTGGCGCGAACCTCAACCGCCTCGGGTTCACGACGACTGAAATAGCCTAAGGGAGTAAGATCATGAGCAAGACCTTACGGATGGTGTTACTGTTCGGCCTACTGCCGGTTGCAATGGATCGGAGTACCTCCCGCCGATGCCGAGTGCGTTTGGTCTGACCTGAAGGCGTGAATTCGGAAAACGGAGACTGAGTTTTCGGGCGTAAAAGCCCAGTTGACACGCCTCTAGCACCACCATTTAGCACCACAATCGCGCGGTGCATCGGACCGCAATCGCTGGATTACCACCGTAATCGTCCTGAGTCGTCACGCGACAAGTCATCCCGAAGGCTTTGAACTGCCTGTTAACCGTCCGCGCATGCGGTCCTTTGTATGTTGACGGAAGGTCAGATATGGCGCGACGCAAACGTAAACAGCGCTTCTTAGCACCGGAGGAAATAATCAAGAAATGAAGCGCGTGGGTGGGATCGCCGCTTACACGATCGCATTTTATCTCGCGCTCACGGCATTCTTCGGGTACCGGTTAGGCCTGAAGATCCATGCGGCGAAGTCCAACCCGTATGTGGGAATTGCTTCGCAAGTCCTCGGCACTCAGGCGACGGAGAGCTTCGTGGTCCAGCAATCGGGCTTACCGGTTTTGATCACCGTCTCGCCGGCTTTCTGGCTTGCGCTGCACCTCACCGAATAGGGGGCCTTACTTTCCATGCGTGATGACGATCTGCGTCGCGTTGTCCTTGGCCGTCACCATGACGAGCGTTTGGTTCGCCGTGTTTTCGGCCATGGTGAATTCGGCCATCGAGTTGCCACCCTGGCTCGCGTGCATTTTCTCAGAGCCTTTAGGCAGATGCGCTTGGTACCACGTGTAGACTTTGTCGAAGCTGTCGTTTGTCGAGAATGAAGCCATCGTACCGGAGCCGCTGGCGCTTGTGACGCTGATGGAGCCGTTGTCTGCGCTTTGCGTCGCGCCCGGATAGAGCGGTGCACCCAGCTTCGAAACATCCACGGCGCCTTGGCCGACGGTGACTTTGCCTTCCTTGGACTCATAGGTCGTCGTGTTGCCGTTTTTCGTGACGGTCGCCGTGCCGTTGCCGGTGGAGTACGTCGTTTTTTGTCCGCCGCCACATGCCGCCAGCGCGACCATGGAAAGCAGACATAAGACGGTGGATATGCGCATGTACGATTCCTCCGAAGAAAGCTTCCCTGCCTAGATAAAACCGCGGAGCGGTAACTCCTGCCGCTGCAGCCAGTTGTCGGCGGCGTACTTCGCGCGTGCATCCACGGCATGCAGCGTATACGCGTGGCGCGGTTTTTCCGAGCGGTTCGGCGCGCTGTAGTGCGGCAGCAGTCCGTTGAAGACGACCAGCGTGCCGGCCGCGACCTCGACCGGCACGGCTTGCGAAAGATCGGGCCACGGCGTGTCGTCGAGCGTCTGCAGCTCGGCCTTGCCGTTTCGCACCACGAATTGGTTGCGCAGCGGCGAGCGGTGGCCGCCGGGCCGAACCCAGAGGCAGCCGTTGGTGCGATCGGCATCGTCGAGTGCAAACCAAAACGCGGTCACGCTCACCGGTTCGGTTCGTAAGAAGGCCGCATCTTGATGCCAATCAACGGCGCCGCCGACGCGCGGCTGCTTGAAAATGTACATCGATTGGTAGAGCAGCGGATCCGCGGTGCCGGCTTGGTTGGCGATCTCCGCCAGGCGCGCGTCGTGCGAAAAACGATCGAAGACCGTATCGAGGTCGTGCATAGCGTGGCCGATTTTATTGACGGCCGTGCCGTCCTCTTCGAAAAAACAGCGCACCTTGTCGCCGGAGGTCAAAAAATATTCGTCGGACTTCTGCGCCTGATCGCGCGTGCTGAAGATCGAGACGTCCGACCGGTCGCACTCCTTCGCAATCTCCTCGGCCCGCCGGCGCAATGCGGCCAGCTCCGCGCGCGACTTAAACCCCGGAAAGACGGCGTAACCGTCTTCCGAAAAGCGGTCCATGCCGCTCAGTATTCGACGCGCGTTCCGCGCCCCTGGGTAACGGCGCGCCGGTAGAGTTCGCGCGCGGCCGCGATGTCCTCGATCGCCATCCCGACCGATTTGAAAAGGGTGATCTCTTGCGGGGTCGATCGCCCGGGCGCCAATCCGGCCGCCAGTTGCGCAAGATCGGCAAGAATATGATCTTCGGCGATCGCGCCTTCGCCGATCGGGGCGCGCAGATCGTCGGCTTCGTTCAGAACGCAATCGCGATTGTCCACGAAGACGCGCGCCCGTTTCACCGTTTCCGTGTCGAGTTCGCGAAACGGCGGCACCGAGGAGCCGACCGCATTGACGTGCATCCCCGGTTCGAGCCACGCTCCTTCGAGCACGGGCGCGGTGGCGGCGGTCAAGGTGCAGATGATCTGCGAATCGCGCACCGCGTCACGCGGCGAGTTGCTTACTTTCACAGGAATGCCGCACCGCTCCGATTCGGTGCGCGCGAACTCGCGCGCGTGCTCCGGCGTGCGGCTCCAGACTTTCACGTGCGAGATCTCGCGCACCGCAAGCAGCGCTTCCAAGTGCGTGCGTGCCTGGGTGCCCGACCCGAGGAGCGCCAGCCGCGTGGCCGAGGCATTGGAAAGAATTCGCGTTGCGAGCGCGCTGACCGCCGCCGTGCGGATCGCGGTCACCGCGCCGGCATGCGCGATCGCCAGCGGGCGGCCGGTCTTCGTTTCGTGCAGCAGCACCGATCCTTGATGCGACTCCAATCCCTCGGCGCGATTGCCGGGAAAGACCGTAATGATCTTGGCACCGATGGCGTCGGGCTCGGCCAAGAAGGCGGGCATGGTGCCGATCGCGCCGCGGCGATCTGGCAGCCAGGCAATCAATCGTTGCGGTTGGGCGAAGCCGCCGGTTGCGATGGTGCGGAATGCACCCTCCATCACCTCGATGCAATCGGCGATGGGCAGCAGCTCGAAGACGTCGCGTTCGCCTAAAACGATCAGTTCCATGAGGCCGGGCTTCATTTAATAAAAGGGCGGCCGTTTCCGGCCGCCCTTTGGTTCTTTCTTAGCGCTTAGCGCTTCTTGCGGCGTCCGCCCTTTTTGCGGCCGCCCTTGCGCGCGGCTTTGCGTCCCGCTTTCTTGCGGCCGCCCTTACGCGCGGCTTTTCTGCGGCCGCCCTTGCGTACGGCTTTTCTGCGGGCTCCCTTGCGCACGGCTTTTCTGCGGGCTCCTTTGCGTGCGGCTTTTCTGCGGGCGCCCTTGCGGGCAGCTTTCTTGCGACCACCGGCCTTGCGTTTGGCTTTGCGCCGCCCGCCGCGGGCCGGTTTCGACGGCTCTTCACCCATAATTCCGCCGTCTTGCATGAGATCGGAATCCATTCATTCCTCCCTAATTTACCTTCGCGCTTTTTCTGCGCTCGTGCTGCATCATAGAATGTTTTTACCTAAAATGCAAATGCGCAAAAAGGCAAAGGATTTGGCGCGGGCTTGACCGGGGCGGTATACTAAGGCCCGTGAAAAAGCCCTTGATTATCGTGGAGTCGCCTACCAAAGCGCGCACGATCAAGAAGTTTCTCCCGGCCCGCTACATAGTGAAGGCTTCGGTGGGCCACGTGCGCGATTTGCCCAAGAGCACGCTGGGCGTCGACGTGGAGCACGGCTTTGCGCCCAAATACTTGACCATTAAGGGTAAGGGCGACGTCATCAAGGAGCTCAAGTCGGCGGTAAAGGCCGCGAGCGACGTCTTTCTGGCCACCGACCCCGACCGCGAAGGCGAGGCGATCGCTTGGCACCTAGCCGAACTGTTGAAACTCGATAATCCCAAACGCATCGAACTGCACGAAATCACCAAGGATGCTGCGCTCGCCGCGATCAAGCATCCGCAGCCGATCGACTTGGACCGCGTCAACGCGCAGCAGGCGCGCCGCATTCTCGACCGGCTCGTCGGCTATAAGATTTCGCCGCTGCTATGGGCCAAGGTGCGGGGCGGTTTGTCCGCCGGCCGCGTCCAGTCGGTCGCGGTGAAGCTGATCGTCGATCGCGAGCGCGAGATTCTCGCTTTCGTACCGCGCGAGTACTGGTCGGTTACGGCATTGCTCGCTTCGCGCGGCGAGCCGGAGTTTGTTTTTCCGGCCGAGCTGCTCTCGCGCGACGGCGAGAAAATCGAAGTCCAAGCCGAGGCCGAGGCCAACCGCGTCGTTGCCGATCTCAGTGGGGCACAATATCGCGTCGCCACGATCAAACAGCGCGAAGGGCGGCGTAACTCGCCCGCCCCGTTTACGACGTCGACCCTTCAGCAGGAAGCCTCGCGCAAGCTGCGCTTGCGCGTCCGGCGCACGATGCAGATCGCGCAGGCGCTCTACGAAGGCGTCGATCTCGGTCCCGAGGGTACGGTCGGTCTCATCACCTACATGCGCACGGACTCGACCCGCATCTCCGATCAGGCGCGGGATGCAGCGCGCGAATTTATCGTGAGCACGTTCGGCGCCCCGTTTTACGGCGGCCGGGAGCACCGCGTGCGCGAAGGCGCCCAAGATGCGCACGAAGCGATCCGTCCCACGCTGGTGCACAACACGCCCGAAAAAATGGCGCCGTTCCTCAAACGCGACGATCTGCGGCTCTACACGCTTATTTGGGAGCGCTTTGTCGCCTCGCAGATGTCCGCCGCCGTCTTCGATCAGACAACCGTCGATATTGCGGCCGCGTCCTACATTTTCAGAGCTTCCGGCAGCGTCATGAAATTTGCCGGCTATACGAAGCTCTATGAAGAAAGCCACGACGATACGGCAGCCGCCGCGGATGCCAAGCGCTTGCCGAAGCTGACCGAAAACGAAGTGCTCGACTTCCGGGGGCTCGATCCCAAACAGCATTTCACCGAACCGCCGCCGCGCTTTACGGAAGCTTCGCTGGTCAAAGCTCTCGAGGACAACGGCATCGGACGCCCCTCCACGTACAGCACGATCGTGGAAACGATTCAAGCCCGGGGCTACGTCACACAGGCGGATCGCCGGTTCGGTCCGACGGAGATCGGCTTTGCCGTCAACGATTTGCTGGCCGAGCATTTTCCCGATATCGTTGACTTGAATTTCACCGCGGAGATGGAAGGCGATCTCGACAAAGTTGCCGATCACAAAGCCGACTGGGTCGAGCTGCTCGAAAACTTTTATGGTCCGTTTTCCAAAGAGCTCGCGGCGGCCGAAGAAAAACTGCCGAAGCTCGAGTTCAAAGACGAGCCGACCGACGAGATCTGTCCAAAATGCGGCCGGCCGATGGTGATCAAGACGGGCCGGTTCGGGCGGTTTATTTCATGCACCGGCTATCCCGAGTGCAAGTCGACGCGGCCGATCTTGCGAGATACCGGCGCGAAATGCCCAAAGGACGGCGGCATGATCGTGGAGCGGCGCTCCAAAAAAGGCCGCGTGTTTTACGGATGCGCGAACTATCCGCGATGCGATTTTGTTTCTTGGGATCGTGTCATACCCGAGCGCTGCCCGGTTTGCGGGGGCGTCGTCGTCGCGAAGGTCAAGCGCGGCGGCGTCGTGACGCTCGAGTGCAAAACCGATAAGACGCACGACGTCAGCACGCTTTCGGCCGAACTGCTTCCCACCCAAGAAGTCACCTCCGCGCCGCGAGCGTCGTGAAACTGACGGTCATCGGCGGCGGCTTAGCGGGCTGCGAAGCGGCATGGCAAGCTGCGCGCTGCGGCGTCGATGTCGAGCTCTATGAAATGCGGCCGCAGAAAACCGGTCCCGCCCACAAAACATCCAACCTTGCCGAGTTGGTGTGCAGCAACTCGCTGCGCGGTGCGGCCCTCGAGAATGCGGTCGGGCTGCTGAAAGAAGAACTTGCGACGCTCGACTCGCTCATCGTCGGATGCGCCCGCGAAGCGGCCGTACCCGCCGGCGGTGCGCTGGCAGTCGATCGCGCGGTGTTCGCGCAGCTGGTCGAACAACGCGTCGAATCGCACGCGCGCATAACCGTGCATCGCGAAGAGATCCAAACGATCCCATTCGATCGCCCGGTCATCGTGGCTTGCGGACCCTTGCCAAGCGATGACTTGTTACGCAGTCTCGATGCGGTGGCCGGCAAGCGCCTGCATTATTATGACGCCGCCTCTCCCATCGTCGCGGCGGATTCGATCGATGAATCTGCGATGTACCGCAAGTCGCGCTACGACAAAGGCGAAGGCGCAGATTACCTCAACATTCCGCTGGAGAGAGAACAGTATCTTCAGCTGCTGAACGACTTGCGCACGCTGCCGCGGCACGAAACCGAGCCCTTCGAAGAAACGCGATACTTCGAAGGCTGCCTGCCGATCGAAGAGATGGCTGACCGCGGCGAAGACACGCTGCGTTTCGGTCCGCTCAAACCCGTTGGGCTGCGCGATCCGCGAACCGATCGCACGCCGTACGCGGTGGTGCAACTGCGCAAAGAGAATATCGAAGGGACCGCCTACAATCTCGTCGGTTTTCAAACGCGTTTGAAATGGCCGGCGCAGAAAGAAGCCTTCGGCAAACTCCCGGGACTGCGGCAGGCTGAGTGGCTGCGGTTGGGCGTGATGCACCGCAACACGTTCATCGATTCGCCGCGCGTCCTCGATTCGCAGCTGCGTTTGTGCGGAAGCGCCGCGCTGTATTTCGCGGGACAGATCACGGGCGCCGAAGGATATGTGGAAGCTGCCGCGTGCGGCGCGATGACCGGCATCCACGCCGCGCGCCAGATCTTGGGTCTCGCGCCGATCGAGTTTCCGCCGGGCACGGCTTTCAGCGCGGTCGTCGCGCACTTGCAAAATACGCAGACTGCAGATTTTCAACCGGCGAACGTCACGTGGGCGTTTATGTCCCATGCCCAGGCCGTCGAAGGGCGGCACCGGGAGGGCAAGAAAGAAAAGCGTCACCGCATGGCGCTTGCCGCGTTAGCAGCAATGCAAGCCTTCGTGCAACAGCTCGGGCGCGCGCCCGCAGCAGAGCTTGCAACCATTTCATAGACCGGCGGGTAGGAATCTGACGCAATGAAAATTCGGTCCACCACGATTCTGGCCGTTCGCAAGGACGGCAAACTCGCAGTAGCGGGCGACGGCCAGGTGACCGTCGACAAAACGATCATGAAGCACGGCGCGCACAAAGTACGGCGCGTTGCCGGCGGAAAAGTGATCGCGGGCTTCGCCGGTTCTGCCGCCGACGGTATGACGCTGCTTGAAAAGTTCGAGGGAAAACTCAACGAATTTAAAGACATTACGCGCGCATCGGTCGAGCTCGCGAAAGAGTGGCGCCAAGACCGCGCGTTGCGCCGCCTCGAGGCGTTGCTTATCGTAGGCAACGCAGAGCATTTGCTGGTTCTCAGCGGAACCGGCGACGTTATCGAACCCGACGAAGGCATCGCGGCGATCGGAAGCGGCGGCCCTTATGCGCAAGCCGCGGCAGCGGCGTTGTTGCGCAATACAAACCTTTCCGCCGAAGAGATCGCCCGCAAAGCACTTGAGATCGCGGGCGAGATCTGCATCTACACGAACGACAAGGTCGACGTAGTCACGCTATGAACGGCTCGCCGCAAGCTTTGGAGCTCACGCCGCGCACGATCGTGGCGGAGCTCGACAAGTATATCGTCGGGCAGGCGAAAGCCAAGCGCGCTGTCGCGATCGCGATGCGAAACCGCTACCGGCGCGAACACGTGCGCGAGGACTTGCGCCCGGAGATCATTCCGAAGAACATCTTGATGATCGGACCGACCGGCGTGGGCAAAACCGAAATCGCGCGCCGCTTGGCGTCGCTGACCGGTGCGCCTTTCGTCAAGGTCGAGGCGACAAAATATACGGAAGTCGGCTACGTGGGCCGCGACGTCGAGTCCATGGTTCGCGACTTGGTCGAACAGGCCGTGCGCATGGTCAGCGAAGAGCGCCGCGGCGAAGTGGAAGACGTCGCTAAAAAGATGGCGGTCGAGCGCGTCATCGACGTGCTCCATCCCGAAACGCGTCCGCCCTCGGCGCAGGGGCAGCCCAACGCGTTCGCTGCGACGCTGGGCTCGATCTTCGGCAGTAATTTTCAAACGCAACAACAACCGCAACCGCCGCCGGCGCCCACCGCAACCGCCGATGCGCAGGCGACGCGCGAGCAAGCCCGGTCCGACGTCGAACGCGGTTTTTACGACGTGCGGCTCGTCGAGATCGAAGTGGAAGAAGCGTCGAGCTTTCCGATCGGCGTGATCGGCCCGGGCATGGACCAGGGCGGCGGCGACTTAGGTGAAATGCTCGGCGGTATGCTGCCGAAAAAACGCGTGCGCAAACGCGTGACCGTCTCCGAAGCCCGCCGCATCTTCGAGCAAGAAGAAGCTGCGAAGCTGATCGACATGGACGCCGTGAAGCGCGAAGCGATACGCCGCGCGGGCGAAAACGGGATCATCTTCATCGACGAAATCGACAAGGTCGCCGGGCGCGAAGGCGCGCGGGGTCCGGACGTGTCGCGCGAGGGCGTCCAGCGCGATATTCTCCCCATCGTGGAAGGCAGCACCGTGAACACCAAGCACGGCCCGGTAAAGACGGATCACGTCTTGTTCATCGCCGCCGGCGCATTCCACATGAGCAAGCCTTCCGATCTCATCCCGGAACTGCAAGGACGTTTTCCGATTCGCGTGGAGTTGGATTCGCTCACGGCCGAAGACTTCAAAACTATTTTGACGCAGCCCAAGAACGCGCTCACGGAACAGTACAAAGCCTTGCTGGCGAGCGAAGGCGTCAGCGTCGACTTTCAACCCGACGGCATCGAGCAGCTCGCGCAGTTCGCGATGCAGGTCAACGACCAAACCGAGAATATCGGCGCGCGCCGCTTGCACACCGTGCTCGAGCGCTTGCTCGAGGATGTCAGCTACGACGCGCCCGAAAAGAAAGATCCGGTCGTCGTCGACGCCGCCTACGTCCGCACAAAACTGCAAGACATCGTCAAGGACGCCGACCTTTCGAGCTACATTCTGTAAGGCGCCATCGTGAGTGTGACGCTGGAAACGCCGCGGCTGATCTTGCGCCAATGGCGCGACGCCGACGTCGAAGCTTGGGCCGAAATGAGTGCGGACCCGCGGGTGATGGAGTTTTTTCCGGGGCTGTACGACCGCGTCCGTTCGGAGAAAACGCTCGCGCGCATGCAAACGGAACTCGAACGCGATGGATATGGCATGTGGGCCGTAGAGATTAAGCAGACCGGGCGCTTTGCCGGTGTGATCGGCATCGAAGACATTCCCTATGAGATGCCGTTTACGCCGACGCGCGAAGTCGGCTGGCGTTTGGCATTCGACGCGTGGGGCCACGGGTATGCCACCGAAGGTGCGAAGGCGTCGCTCGATTTTGCATTCGAAAAGCTCGGCTGGGATGAAGTTGTCGCGATTACTGCGGTAATCAACGTCCGTTCTCAGCAGGTCATGCAGCGCTTGGGAATGATCCGGGATATGATCGGCGACTTCGACCATCCCCGCATCGAAGAAGGCAGTCAGTTGCGCCGCCACGTGTTATATCGAGTTCGCAGGAAGCGCGCCTAGCCTGATGGCGTACGTGCGCACGATCGTGAGGGAAGGTCACCCGGTGCTGCGCCGCGTGGCAAAAAAAGTCGACCCCAAGGAGATCCTGGATCCGCTGTTCCAGCAGCTCATCGACGACATGTTCGAAACGATGTATGCCGCCCCGGGCGTAGGATTAGCGGCGCCGCAGACCAACGTTTCTAAGCGGCTCTTCGTCATCGACACCGGTGAAGACGAAGAACACCCGCAGGGCACTAAACACGCCGTGATCAACCCAAGGATCGAATCCGCCAAGGAAGAGGCCGAACTCAATGAGGGCTGCCTTTCGGTGCCCGGATTGATCGGAGATATCGTTCGCTACGAACGCGTGGTCGTAACGGGACTCGATCGCACGGGAAAAAAACTGCGTCTGGAGGGCGGCGATCTTTTCGCGCAGGCGCTGCAGCACGAGATCGATCACCTCAACGGCGTGCTCTATATCGACAAAGCCAAAAACATCCGCAAGCCCAAACCCAAGGAGGAACAGGAAGAGGAAGAGATGTGAAAACGCTCTTCTTCGGAACCAGTGCCTTCGCGCTGCCGAGCCTCGAGATTACCGCGCAGCGTACGCAGCTGCAGGGTGTCGTCACGCAGCCCGATCGTCCGTCCGGGCGCGGCCACAAACTCAGTCCCTCGCCGGTGAAAGCCGCCGCGCAAGCGCTCGGCGTTCCGGTTCACCAGCCGGCGTCGCTCCGCGATTTCGCGCGCGAACTGGCCGGATCGGATTTCGATTTCTTCGTCGTGGCTTCATACGGCAAGATCGTGCCGCAAGCGCTGCTCGACATTCCGAAACTTGGATCGCTCAACGTGCATCCCAGCCTCTTGCCGTTGTACCGGGGTGCAACGCCGATCCAAAGCGCGCTGCGCGACGGCGCTACGGAAACGGGAGTGACGGTCATGCTCATGGACGCGGGATTGGATACCGGTGATGTCGTCCTGCAAGAACGGACGCCGGTTCTTCCAACGGAGAACTACGGCGAGCTGCACGAGCGGCTCGCGCGTTTCGGCGCGCAAGCGCTCGCGCACGCCATCGACGCCGCGCGCGGCGGCGCTTTCCCGCGAATCCCGCAAAACGGCAAAGCCACGCTGACGCGGCCGCTGCGTAAGGAAGATCTTGCGATCGATTGGGCGTGGGACGCGCAGCGCATCGTAAACCACGTGCGATCGTTCTCGCCGAATCCGGCGGCGCGCGCGACGCTTGCGAATACGCCGCTGAAGATCTTGCGGGCCGAGTTGGGCGGCTTGTTCGCAGGCGAAGGCGCGGAGCGCCGAAGTCCTGAGCCGAGTCGAAGAGCGGGGCAGATCGCAGGGATGATTGGAGACGCGCTCATCGTGCAGTGCGGCGACGGAGCCGTGAATGTTTTCGAAGTGATCGCTCCGAGCCGCTCGCCGCAAACCGGCGCGTCGTTCGGCGCGCCGTTCTTGCTGAAGGACACATGACCGCGCGCGAAGTTGCGCTGCAAGTCGTCCGCGACGCCTTTCCCGCCGGCGGCCCCACCGAGCGCGGTGCGCAGGAAGCGCTCGGGTACCGATCGGTAAAAGAAAAGCTCGACCCGCGCGATCGCGCCTTTTGCACCAACCTCGTGTTCGGCGCGATCAAGATGCGGCGAGCGCTGGATTGGTATTTGCAGCCATACGTGGGACAGCGCGGCAAGCCGCTGCCGCCGGCGATCTTGGAGATTTTGCGGCTCGCGGTGTACGAGTTACAGTTTAGCGCCGCAGCCGATCACGCGGTCGTGAGCCAGTGGGTCAATACCGCGAAAAAATATGGACACCGCGGAACGGCCGGGCTGGTGAACGCAGTGCTGCGTTCGTTTCTGCGCGACCGTCCGCCGCCGCCCGTTCTTGCAGATTTTGAAGACGAAGACGAGTTTTTCGGAACGTTGTACTCCTATCCGACGTGGATCGTTCGCCAGTGGCGCGCCGTCTTTGGCTCTGCAAGGGTCGAAGCGTTGCTGAAAGCGTGCAACGATCCCGCACAAGCGGCGGTCACCGTCAACCGCACGAGACGCACGCGGGAAGAATTGCAAACGTGGTTCGCAGAGCGCGGCGTCAGCGCGCGCCTCTCCGATCTCGCCGAAGATTCGCTGATTCTCGATGGCGCCGCGGTGGCCGCGGCGAGCGAGAGCGAGGCGGGCGGAGACTGGTGGCTACAGAGCGAGTCTTCCGCGATGGTCGTCGACGTCTTGAATCCGCAAGGTGATGAGATCGCGGTCGACGCGTGCAGCGGGCGCGGCAATAAGGCTTTGCAGATCGCGGCGCGGCTGAACGGCGAGGCGGCGATCGCCATCGATCGCGACCGCCGGAAGATCGAGACGCTCGAGCGGCGCGCGCAGAGCGCGGGTTTGAAGATAACTGCGATCGCCGGCGATGCAACCGCGCCGATCCTGCCGCAGCACGCGGATCGCGTGCTGATCGACGCGCCCTGCTCCGGTTTGGGCGTTCTCGGGCGTCATCCCGAGGCGCGCTGGCGGAAGCGTCCCGATGACGGCGAACGCTTGGCGCTCACACAGCGCGCGCTGCTTGAAGCGCTGGCGCCGCAACTCTCGCAGGGAGGCGCGATCGTTTATGCCGTCTGCTCGACCGATCCGCGCGAAACGACTGAGGTGATCGAGTGGTGCTTGCGCGCGCACAGCGTGCAGCGCGGAATTCCTGACATCCTCGTGCCGCCCGGATTGCTCGGACGCGACGGATTTTACGTCGCGCGTTTGGAGCGCCGGTGAGTTTTTTTGGGCGCGTCGAGGAGCTGTGCGCGGCATTCGTCGAGCGCGCTTTCGCCAATATGTTTCCAAGCGATCTCGAACCGGCCCAGATCGCGCGCAAACTGGTCGCGACGATGGAAGCGCGGACGCGCCAGACGCCAGATGGCGCGGTTGCGCCGGCGCACTACGCCGTCTACGTCCATGCCGACGATTTCGATCGGCTCTCGCCGCATCGCGCGTATCTCGAAGGCGAGTGGGTCGCGCTGCTGACGGACGTGGGAGAGCGCGTCGGCATTGGTTTCGAGGGGCCGCTGCGCATCGAGCTGCGCGAAGGCACGGACATGGTGGCCGGCGCGGTTGAAATTGGGACGGAAGAAGATGAAACCGCACGCGTGCGTGGCGCCTATCTGCTGCGCGTGCTCGGCGGGATTGCGGCGGAACCCGAGTTTCGAATCAATGGAGCCGCCCGCGTCGGCCGCAGTCCCGATAGCGACGTGCACTTGCCCGATCCGAGCGTTTCACGAATTCACGCGCTGTTCGACGTGCAAAACGGTGCGCTCGTCGTGCACGACGCGGGGTCGACCAACGGTACCTACGTCAACCGGGAACGCATCGACACGGCCGTGTTAAAGCCCGGCGATGTCGTCGCTTTCGGCAAGGCCGAGCTGCGCGTGGAGACATCGTGACGTTCCCCGCGGAGATGCGCATCGGATCGCTCGAGATTCTCGGCGCGCTCGCAGTCTTCGGCGCGATCGTCGGGCGCCGGCGTTTTACGCCCGCGCCGCGTCTGCCGCAAGATATCGGGCTGGTGCTCGCCGTCAACGATCGAGTAGTGGAGCTCACGGTCTCCGAGGGCCAACCGCCGCGCATAGTTGGACGTTCTTCCGATGCGGACGTGCCGCTGGCCGACCCGGAATCCAGCCGCGGGCACGCGGCGCTGCAGGCCGCTGGGGGCGCGCTCTTCATTACGGACTTGGGAAGCCGGAACGGCACATTTCTTAACGGAAAACGCCTTTCCGCAGAGGGCATCGAGGTAAAAAGTGGGGACCATATCGACGTGGGAAACACCCGCATCGAGGTCATTGAAGCTCAGGCGTTGCCGTGGCCGTAGCGGTCAGCGGCGATCGCGGTTGCTGTCTCGCGCAGCGATTGGCGGCCGACAGTCACCTTTTCGCCGTTGCAACCGGCTTCGGCCGGATCGACGGCGAGGCGGCGGCGGCGCTCGCGCTCGGAAGGTTGCGTCGCGAATTCGAACGGCGCGCCCGAAGCGGACGCGCGCTGAAGAATGCGCTAGCGCGCGTGAACGACGAGCTGCATGCGCGCAGCGCATCGCACGAGGATTACGTTACCGCAGGCGCGTCGATGACCGCCGTCCTCTTGATTGGGGAGCGCGCATATCTCGCGCACATCGGATCGACCGCAGGCTATTTGGTGCGCGGCGGGTCGGTCGTCGCGCTGACGAAGAACGAGGCTTTTGACGGCGAGCCGGGCTTGCCGGTGCTGATGCGCGCGCTCGGTCTCACGCGCACCCTCGATCTCGCTATCTCCACTTTTGCGCTCGTGCCGGGCGATGCGCTCGTGCTGGCCGAACGGCCGCTGCCGGCCTCCGCCGAGCGGCTGATCGTCAAGTTCAGCGGCGTCGAGGCATCGCAGGTTCCGGCGCCCGCCGGGGCGCACACCGGACCATCGATATTGACCACAGCGCTGGCGACCGTTCTTTTTTACGCGATGCTCAGCGTAAGGTAACAATTATTATTGGGAGCCTGTCCTGAGCTTGGCGAAGGGCAAGCTTTTGCCGGTTGCGATGGCGCTGGCAATTGCCGCGCTCGCGCTCTCGTTCGCTCCGCCCAAGACGATCGGCCCGCCGTGGCTGCTGGCAGTGCTCGCGCTCCTGAGCATCATTTGGGTCGCCGCTCAGCCGCGCGCAACGATGCGCGACGACGCGCTGCCTGCATTTGCGATCGTGCTTTCCGCGTTTGGATTGCTTGTGGTGGCGCGCATTTCGCCGGAGCTTGCGCACCGCCAGCAATATTGGCTGCTGATCTCGCTGCTGCTCGCCGTCGGGTTAGGGCCGGCGTTCACCAATTTCCGGCGCCTGGCTGCCATCAAGTATCTGTGGGTGCTGCTCTCGCTCGTGCTGTTCGCGCTGTTGCTTAAATTCGGACAGGAAGTCAACGGCGCGCGCTTGTGGATCCGGATCGGCGCGATTCAATACGAACCGGTCGAACTGATCAAGCTCTTCATCGTATTTTTTCTAGCCGCGTACCTTGCCGAGACCGCGGACGTCATCGCGCACGCGCGCCCTTGGTCGATACGCGCCAATCTCAAATACTTGGGGCCATTGATTTTGGGGTGGGGACTCTCGATGGCGATCTTGGTATTGCAGCGCGATATCGGCATGGCAGCGCTGCTGCTGGCAACGTTTGCCGTCTTGCTTTACGCCGGAACGCGGCGTATCGATTTACTCGCAGGCAGCTTCGTCCTTTTCGTCGGGGTCGCATTTTGGGCGATGCACCATTACAGTTACGTCGGCACGCGCATTGCGGTGTGGCGCAATCCGTTTGCCGATCCGCTGGGCGCGGGCTATCAGGCATCCCAGGGATACTATTCGTTGGCCGCGGGCGGACTGTTCGGCACCGGCTACCGCCTCGGGCATCCCGGCTTTATTCCGGCGGCGGCGACCGATTACGCGTATGCTGCGATTAGCGAAGAGTTCGGCCTTATCGGCGCGCTTATCGTGCTCGGGCTTTTTCTGCTGCTCGTCCTGCGCATCTTGGCTATCGCGGAATCACAGCCCGATCTCTACACCAAGTTGCTGGCGATCGGCTTGGCGGCGACCATGGCCTTTCAAGTATTCATCATCGTGGGCGGCGTGATCGGCCTCTTCCCGCTGACCGGGATCACGCTTCCTTTCATCTCGTACGGCGGCAGCTCACTCGTAGCCAACTTCTTGTTGGTAGGTTTGGCCTGGTCGATGAGTTCGCGCCGCACGTAGATCCTGTCCCGAGCCGGGTCCCTTCGACTTCGCTCAGGACAGGCTTCGGATTTGTTATGCTTGTGTTTGCATGGCAGGCCTGATCCTTAAGCGAGCCTGAACAAACCCCGGACTATGCCGTCGTTGCGGCGCAATCGCCGCGCGGTAATCGCCCTTTGCGCCTCCGCCTGGCTGCTGTGCGCTCCGGCTGCCCAAGCTGCGGCTTCACTTTTGGCCGGCTCTCTGAACGATCGCTCGCAAACCGTGGAGTTCACACCGCAAGCCGCGTTCGCGCCGGGATCGGTTCCGTCGTCCACCGTTCTGTCCGGCGGCGCGTCGTTTTCGCCGAATAATCCGGTGAGCGCACCCGCGCTTTCGAACGTTTGGATTCGCGTACCGCTGCGCATGCAAAAAGGTGCGGCCGGTCCGTGGGTCATCTCGATGCCGCGCACGGTCACGGACGGCGAGGCGTACGTCCCCGAGCCCAACGGTTACCGCAAGTTGCTCGTCGGTTCGGGCGTCCCGTTCAACCGTCACGCCGAATCCTATGTGCTCGTCGGCATTACGATAGACCGCACCGCGGCAAGCACCGGCAGACCGGTGTACCTGCATCTTACCTATCATGCCGACGCGCCGCTTTGGGTGCGCGCCGACACGCTTGGGAACAGGATGTCGGCGAGTTTTCTTTACCGCTTGATCGACGGGCTGTTCTTCGGCATTTTGCTCGCGGTCGGACTTTGCAATCTGTACGTTGCGCTCGCCGTTCGCGACCGCAGTGCGGCTTGGTTCGTCGGGTATGTGGGTGCGCTCGTCGCAAACGAGCTCGTGTCGACGGGGCTTGGCAGCGCATACCTTTGGCCCGGAATCGGATTCGACTTCCGGTGGCCGAGCGTCGTTACGGAACTCCTTGCATTCGGGACGTTCCTCGGTTTTACGCGCACGTTCTTGCAAACGCGCACGGCCGCGCCGTCGTGGGATCGCCTGCTGATTGCGGCATTCCTTGTCGTCGCATTTTCGGAGATCGCGCGGCACGCGCTTTACGGCGGCGAACGTTTTGCCGCCGGCGTGGTGCTCGTGCAATTCGCTTCGATGATCGTGACGATCGGCGCGGGTATCGCGCGCATGCGCGCCGGCTATCACCCCGCGCGATTCTTCGTGGCAGCCTTCGTCCCAGCGCTGGCCGGCATCACGGCAAACCTCGCGTACAATGT
>Ga0207416_1001952_pt1 | contig 24357 bp, 28 predicted proteins | sample PaiPotPPM11metaG_FD_184107 | JGI IMG/M metagenome (GOLD analysis project Ga0207416, IMG submission 184107) | Iron sulfur acid spring bacterial and archeal communities from Banff, Canada, to study Microbial Dark Matter (Phase II) - Paint Pots PPM... ... | reverse complement strand
GTCGGGGAGTGGAGATTTAATTTGTTGCGGATACGGCGGCGTGCGAGGATGGCTGCGTTCGCGGGAGAGCGGAATGCGTGTCTCGATCAAGGCGTGGGCGGTGGTGTTAGGTTTGGCGATGGGCCCGTGGGTGGCTGCCTGGGCGCAGGATGCTGCTACTCCCCAGGACGCGGCTAGTGGGCCGCGAGGCGGCCAGACGGACGAGGCGGCGCAGGCGAACGCGCTGTACGCCAGCCAGAATTTTGTAGGCGCGTTGCCGCTGTATGAGGAGCTGCACAAACGGCATCCGAAGGAGGTCGCGTGGGATGAGCGTCTGGCGATGTGCCTGCTTGGCGCGGCGCACACCCACCCCGACGCCGAGGCTGCGGCGATGCAGGAACGAGCGCATCAGCTTCTGCTGGAGGCGAAGGCGGGAGGGGACAACAGCAATTTGCTGCAGGTGGTGCTGGAGAAACTGGAGGCGCCGGCGGGAGCGGCACCTGCCGGGCCAGTTTCGCCCGGCATGGACGCCTTTCAGCGGGCGGAGAAGGCGTTCTCGAGCGGCGACTTGCCTGGGGCTCTGAAGTTGTATGAGGAGTCGGCCGCGGCTGACCCGAAGTTTTACGAAGCGCCGCTGGAAGCGGGCGACACGGAATACAAACGCGGAAACTATAAGGAAGCCGGAACGTGGTTTGCCCGGGCGATCGCGATCAATCCGGACCGCGAAACGGCTTACCGGTACTGGGGGGACTGCCTGATGAAGGGAGGCAATCCGAAGGAGGCGGAGGACAAGTTTATCGATGCCGTGATTGCGGAGCCCTATTCCCGGACGACGCGGGTGGGGCTGAAACAGTGGGCGGACGCGACGAAGACTTTGCTGGCGCCGCCGCCGATTGCGCTTCCGGCTCGGCCAACGGTGGATGCGAAGGGGAACACCAACGTGACGATTGATCCCACCCAGATTGGCAACCCGACGGGACCCGCGATCCTGGCTTATTCGATGGGTTCGACCGTGTGGCGGCAGGGTGAGTTCAAGAAGACGTTTCCAAGTGAGCCGCAGTACCGGCATTCGCTGCCGGAAGAGGCGCAGAGCATCCGGATTGCGCTTTCGACGCTGACGAAAGTTCCGCCAGACAAACTGGACGCGACGTGGAAGACACTGCTTGCGCTGGATAAGGATGGGATGTTGGAGTGTTGGATTCTGCTGGACCATGCGGACCAGGGGATTGCGCAGGACTACGTGGCGTACCGGGCAGGGCATCGGGAGCTGATGCACGCGTATGTCGCGAAGTACGATGTTCATTCGAAGTGAGGCTGGGCGGGCGGGTGTCTACCAATCTGGAAAAACCCGGGGCTAAAGCCCTTAGTCTGGTCCAATGCGTTACCGCGGGCTGAAGCCCGCTGCTACTCCGGGTGCTTGCTTTACCGCGGCTGAAGCCCGCTGCTACTCCGGTGCTCTCCTATACTGGGTCGATGGGATATGAGACGAAGGAGTCGAAGGCGTTTGTGCAATCGCTGGAGCTGGAGCGGCGGGCAGAGGGGTTTTTCCCGGGCGGAGTGAATTCGCCGGTGCGGGCGTTTCGCGCAGTGGGCGGGCATCCGCCGTTTGTGGTGCGGGCGGAGGGCGCGTACCTGTACGACGCGGATGGGAACCGCTATGTCGACCTGTTCGGCTCGTGGGGGCCGATGATCCTCGGACACGCGTTTCCGCCGGTGGTGGAGGCGATTCGCGAGGCCGCCGGGCGCGGGGCGAGTTTTGGGGCCTCGCACTCGGGTGAGGCGACGCTTGCGGAGCTGGTGCGGCAATGCTTTCCTGCTGTGGAGAAGATGCGGTTTGTCAGTTCGGGGACCGAGGCGTGCATGTCGGCGATCCGGCTCGCGCGCGGATTCACCGGGCGAAACTTTGTGGTGAAGTTCGAGGGCTGCTACCACGGGCATGCCGACGCGCTGCTGGTGAAGGCGGGATCGGGTGTGGCGACGCTGGGGATTCCGGGGTCGGCGGGCGTGCCGGCGGAGACGGTGATGCATACGCTGGCGCTGCCCTACAACGACCTGGCGGTGGTGGAGGCAGTGTTTGTGGCGCGGCCGGAGGAGATTGCGTGCGTGATCGTGGAGCCGGTGGTGGGGAATGCGGGGACGATTCCGCCGGCTGAAGGGTATCTGGCGGGGCTGCGGGCTTTGTGCACGAAGTATGGCGCGCTGCTGATTGTGGATGAGGTGATGACGGGGTTCCGCTTGTCGCTGGGTGGGGCGCAGCAGGTGTATGGTGTGAAGCCCGATTTGACGACGATGGGGAAGATTCTGGGCGGCGGGTTGCCGGTGGGAGCGTTCGGCGGACGGGCGGACGTGATGAACAAGCTGGCGCCGCTGGGGCCGGTGTACCAGGCGGGGACGCTCAGCGGGAATCCGCTGGCGATGGCGGCTGGGATTGCGACGATCGGATATTTGATCGAGCACGAGGCTACGGTGTATTCGCAGATCGATCGGGTGACGAAGGCGATTGCGGAAGGAGTGGCGGAGTTAGCGCGCGAGGCGGGCGTGGCGATGACGACGAATCGCGTGGGCTCGATGTTCACGTGGTTCTTTACGCCGGGGCCGGTGACGGACTACGACAGCGCGGCGACGAGCGACACGGCAGCGTTCGGACGGTTCCACCGGAAATTACTGGAGGCGGGCGCGTGGCTGCCGCCGAGCCAGTTTGAGGCGGCGTTTGTGAGCGCGGCTCACGACGACGCTGAGGTCGAAGTCGTGCTGGAAGCCGCACGTGGGGCGTTGGCGGGCTGAGGCGGCCCAAAAAACCTAACACCGATGACACTGATGTTACCGATCAAGAACACTCGAAAGTCTTGATCAGTTTGATCTGTGGCAGTCGGTGTTGGGCTTTTTCTCTGGTTTATGACCGCGAGGCGCGTTCGAGGTCGGCGATGATGAGCTTCTTCATGGCCATCATGGCCTGCATGGCTTTTGGGGTCATGATGAGCTTGGAGATGTTGGCTGGGACGACTTGCCACGAGAGGCCGAACTTGTCCTTGAGCCAGCCGCAGGCAACTTCAGTACCGCCCTCCGAGAGGCGCGACCAGTAGTAGTCGATCTCATCCTGCGAGTCGCAGTGGACGACAAAGGAGATGGCGTCGGTGAACGAGTGGCCCGGGCCGCCGTTGAGCGCGGTGAACTTCAGGCCGTCGAGTTCGAACGATAAGGTGAGGACACCGCCCTTCGGCACCATGCGCGGATCATCGATGCTGTTGTTGCGCAACTCGTCGAGGCGGCGCGAGTTGGGAAAGATGCCGATGTAGAAATCGACCGCCTCTTCGGCATTGTTGTCGAACCAGAGGAAGGGCGTGATGCGGGGGGAATTTTCGAGAGCGCTCATATTTCTCCTTGGTCGTATTGGTTGGTTCGCGCGTTGGCGAAGGTCAGAGTTTGGATGCGGTCCGCTTCACAGGAGCGCTCCGAGATCTTTGCGCAGGCGATCTGCGCTGCGGCCGGGAAGGGTCGCTTCCAGTTCCGCGTGATTTTGTTCCCACACGGGAAGTGCTTTTACGAGGAGGCGCAGGCCGGCCGGGGTGAGGGTGAGCAGGCGCCCGCGGCGGTCGGCGGGGTCGGGGGCGATTTTGACAAGGCCGCGGCGCTCGAGGGGCTTGAGGGCGGCGGTGAGGGTGGTGCGGTCCATGGCGAGGAGGGTGGCCACGGAGGCCATGCCGGCCGGATCGGGGCGGTTGAGCGACATCATCAGGGAGAACTGGCCGTTGGTCAGTCCGAGGGGGCGGAGGGCGTCGTCGAAGCGGCGCGCGAGCGCACGCGCGGTCCTCTGCACGTGCAGGCAGAGGCAGCAGTCCCGGACGTTGATCGTGGTCTGGTAGGGGACTTGCGGGTTGCAGACGTTTACACGAGTTGACACTTCTAAATAATGTTGATATCAACGTATCTTGTCAAGTACGGTCCAGGGGATTTGTGCCCGTCTCCTCTTTGTCCCATTCTTCTCAACTAACGAAACGGAGAACACCGCAATGAAGATGATCACTTACCTCAACTTTGGCGGGAACTGCGAGCAGGCTTTCCGCTTTTACGAACAGCACCTGGGTGGCAAGGTCCTGTTCACGATGAAGTGGAGCGAGATGCCGGATGCGGGCAAACACACGCCTCCCGGGTTTGAAAATTCGCTGCTTCATGCCAGTATGCAGCTTGCGGACACGACGCTGATGGCGAGCGACGTGCCGAATTATGAGCCGATGCGCAGTGCGTATCTCTCGCTGTCAGTGAGTAGCAATGAGGAGGCGGAACGAATCTATGGGTTGCTGGCCGACGGCGGCGAGGTGTTTATGAAGATGGGGGAGACGTTTTTTGCGCATCGCTTCGGCCAACTTCGCGACAAGTTCGGCACGAACTGGATGATTATCCACGACCGCCCGATGGGGAAGTAGGCCCTGAAAGCGCATCTGTCAGGCGTGAGACGTACGGGCGCCTTTTGTAAGCCGGACGAGAGTGAGGCCCGCGGTGGATTGCGGGCCTGCTCTTTGTCCAGGTGGGTTAGGCCGGGCGTGCGAGTGCGGCGGTGAAGGACGGGTCGAGGCTGGAGGAGACCATTGCAGCGGCTGCAGGATCGCGCGGGGGCGGGTGGATGGACTTCTTGGGGCCGCGTTTGCGGGCAACGAGGATGCGGACGCGCTCGAGCAGTTCGGCGGGAGAGCATGCGCCTTTGGGGAGGAAGACGTCGGCGCGGCCGGCGCGCTCGTATGCGCTGACGGTGCCGGAAACGATCATTGCGGGGAGGCTGGGGTGGATTTCTTTGGAGCGGCGGACAAGTTCGCTGCCGTCCATCTGGGGCATGACGAGATCGGAGAGCAGGAGGTCGATGGTTCCGGGGAGTGAGTTGGCGACGGCTTCGAGCGCGTCGAGCGGGTTGGCGATGGCGATTACGCGGTAGCCTCGGGTTTCGAGGAGGAAGGTTCGGACGGAGAGGATCTGTTCGTTGTCATCGACGCAGAGGATAGTCTTCTTGGGACGCATGGCTTCTCGGTTCTGCCGGCGTACACCGCGGCTCGGCTTCAGAACCGAGTCGGGCGATGCAGCCTGGCGGATGGGCCTCGCGGGCGCGTTTGCTGGTTGGCGCGCGCGCTGCGGGGCGGCTTGATGTATGGCCCGCGATCCGTGCCGGAAAACCCGGCAGCGACGGTTCGGGGCTGGTTCGACATGGGCCGACGGGGGAGTGCTTGTCCAGAAGCCCCACCTTCGGGGCGTAGCTCTCCTGTCGGCTCCGCGAGGAGCCAGTTTCCCGGCCGTCGAACGAGCCTAAGGCCGGACGACGAACCGCGGGTTCGAGAGAGCCGGTGGCGGCGCAGGTTGCCACGCGGGATTTCCAGAACGCTTTCGTTCAGACATGCGTGAGGCGAGGGAACCGGTGGTCGCGTCGTCGGACCTGAAGACTGGGGTCAACGACGGGAACGGGTTCATCTAAACCTCGAATCGGAAACGGTGCGTTTGGGAGTCCGCGACTGCGAGCCGGTGGCTACTCTCAACTCAGATTGTGAGAAAACTAGGGAACGATTTGGTGCTACTGCGTTACTGGTCTGTGGATCGAAAACTTCAGGTTGATCAGAAAGTGTTGTTGCCGAGTTTGGTTCCGTTCTCGGCGCTTCCCAACAGTACGGATGGGTACCCGACTACGCAATGGCGAAGACACAACGAAGATGAGGGGTAAATTTCGATTGCAGATTCACCGGATTTTCAAAGTGCGCATGGATGCTGGTCGTTTGTGCGATGGCTCTGTTGAAATCGCAGTGCATTACGGCAGGAAAAGGCGTCCGTTTGCAATGGGAATGGTGCGACCGCCGACGAGCACTTCCGAGACGCGGTGGCCATCGAAGGCTGCCTGGACATAAATGCGGCTCGGTCGGAGAATCTCGATGCCCTGTTCGAGGACGATGGGCTGGTTACTGGCGACGAGCGAATGCCGGACGAGATAGGAGATGGCGCAGCCGGAGGCCGAGCCTGTCGCCGGATCTTCTCCGTTGTAGAACTGCATGCGGGAATGCCAATCGGCGCCTGATTCGGCGGCCGCGCGCGTGGTGCAGTAGAAGAATTTTGCGTCGCTCTTTTCGAGGTAGGCCTGCGCCAGCGACTGTGGGATGGCGAGACGACCGGCTACTTCAAGCGAGCGCAGGGGCACGATGCAGAATGCCATGCCGGTGGAGACGGTCTGCACGGGCAACACCGGATCGAGGTCCGACGCAGACAGGCCGAGCGCAGCGGCGATGGCGAACGGGCTGTGGACTTCGCCAAAGGTGGGGTCGTTCTGGCGCATGGTGCCATAGACGCCGAGGCCCTGCTGCCGCTGTGCGAAGCTGACAGGGATAGGGCCGACGGGGAGGTCGAGCATGATGGTCGCGGCGCCGCGAAGGACAGGGTGAGTGAGATAAAGCCAACTGGCGGTACCGAGGGTTGGGTGCCCGGCGAACTGGAGTTCCTCCTGAACCGTGAAGATGCGGACCTGGATGCCGCGTTCGCGTTCGACTTCCGGTTCGCGGGGAAGGACGAAGGTGGTTTCGCTGAGGTTCATCTCGCGGGCGATGGACTGCATCTCGGCGGTGGATAGGCCGCCTGCGTCGGTGAAGACGGCGAGCGAATTGCCCTCCAAGGGTCGCTCGGCGAAGACGTCGACCCGGGCATAGTCCAAGGTCTTGTATGTATCGGGCAGGCCGTAAGTTGCGGAAGGGGCAGTTGACATGGCAGCTCCTCAGACGTATGTTTTCAGTAGACCGCAATGGAGCAAAACTGCTTCACGCCAGCACCGGCTGGCCGCGGCCAAAATATCAAGCTATGACGATGATGCCGAAAACGAACCCTACGCCTTGCTGTTGCTGTCGCAAGGTGTGGGTGTGCGCATAAGCGAATCGTAGCAAATAACTTCATCGATTCGAATAACGCGAAACCCACCCAGAGCAAACGAGCTGGGTGGGTTTCGAATTTTGCGCGCGGCCGTGGAATACACTGAAAGTCAACCCCATAGGAAAAGAGGAAGAACGATGTCGCTCCGCATTAACGACGTAGCTCCCGACTTTACTGCCGAAACGACCCAGGGAACGATCAATTTTCATGAATGGATTGGCGACAACTGGGCTGTGCTGTTCTCCCACCCGAAGGACTTTACTCCGGTCTGCACGACGGAACTTGGCGCCGTAGGGGCGCTGGAGAAGCAGTTTGCCACCCGCGGCGCCAAAGTGATTGGCCTGAGCGTAGATCCGGTGGACAACCACAGCAAGTGGGCGAAGGACATTGAAGAGGTGACCGGCTCGGCGGTGACTTTCCCAGTGATTGGGGATACCGAGTTGAAGGTGGCGAAGTTGTACGACATGCTGCCGGCCGATGCAGGCGACAGTTGCGAAGGGCGCACGCCGGCGGACAACGCTACGGTGCGCATGGTCTTCGTGATCGGGCCGGACAAGCGCATCAAACTGACGCTGGCCTACCCGATGAGCACGGGGCGCAACTTCGACGAGATCATTCGCGTGCTCGATTCCATGCAATTGACGGCGAAGCACAAGGTGGCGACGCCGGCGAACTGGAAACAGGGCGAAGACGTGATTATTACTGGCGCAGTTTCGAACGACGATGCGGCGAAGATCTTTCCGGGCTATAGGACCGTGAAGCCCTATCTGCGGATCACTTCGCAGCCGAAGTAGGTTTTGGCGGAAATTTGCACCGCCGCGCAGATTGAGGATGGATGCGCGCGGCGGGAAGAAGCACCGATGGCGAAGTGGCTAACGCGCTGGTCTGCAAAACCAGTATTCATGGGTTCAAATCCCATTCGGTGCTCCAATAAATCAGTAAGTTAGATAGATTTCTAAAATTTGGCCAACCCATAATAACCCATGATAAGGTAAACTACTCTCCAGAGAGACCTCTGGAGTTGGGCCATGAAGGTGCGTCGGGACAAGTATCAACAGGGTTCTGTCCGACGGGTGAAACGGGCAAACGGCTTCGCGTGGGAGTTCCGCTATTACGTGGAACAGGACGGGACGCGAGTCCTGCGAAGCCAGTATTTCGATGGCAAGATCTATAAGACCGAGAAGGCTGTTCGGCAGAAGGTCGAGGCCCAACTTCTCAAGTTGAACGAAGGCACGGAATACGCCCGAGCCAATGACGTAACGTTCAATGCTCTGCTTGATCGGTATATCGCAGAAGAGATGCCAGCGCGCCACGCCACAAGGGGCTCCTATACTTCGATCATCAACCGGAGACTACGGCCTCAGTGGGGTGGCCACGTCGTCTCTGAAATTCGGCCAGCGGAGATTCATGCGTGGTTCCAGTCGCTCGACCTAGCACCGGTGAGCAAGGGACATCTGCGCAGCCTGATGCACAAGCTGTTTGACCTCGCTACCCTGTGGGAGTATCTGCCACTCGAACGACGCAACCCCATCGAGATCGTCAAGATCAAGAACGTAACCCGGCGAACGAAAGAGGCTGTGGTGCTGTCGCCGGATCAGTTCCGCGAAGTCGTCCGACGACTTCCGGCTTACGTCAACATGATTGCGATCACAATGTCATGTCTCGGGTTGCGTGTCAGCGAAGCCCTGGGGCTGAAGTGGGAAGACTTCGATTGGCAGCACGCGACGGTCACCATCCGTCGTAGTGCCTATCGTGGCGCTATCGATGAGACTAAGACAACCTCATCTAAGGCAAAGTTGCCCCTCGCGTCACTGCTGGCGGAATTGCTGCTGGCCTGGAAGACACAATCAAGTTCTCAGTGGCTGTTCGCGAATCCAGCGACGGAGATGCCCTACATGTCGCCAAGCTTGCAGCAGAGGTGGATTCGGCCAGCGGGAGAGGCGATTGGCATTGAAGGGTTGGGGTTTCATTCGCTCCGCCATTCATATCGATCCTGGCTCGATGTCACGGGAGCGGCGCCGGGCGTGACCAAGGACCTGATGCGGCATTCCGCGATTGCTACGACCTTCAACGTTTATGGCAAAGCGCTATCACCTGAAAAACGGGAGGCGAATAATCGTGTTGTGGAATTACTGTTGTCGGCGGATGCAAGCGAAGTACTTTGAGTTTGCTGCTGATTGCGGTTTCCGCCTATCTCGGAACCAATTGGATGGAGATTATGCTGAGTGGTAAGGCCCTGATATCGTCAACCGAAGATCACGCCGAGGCAGACTGGCGGACACTGGCCGACTTGAACGAAGCCGCTGGTGCGGCGGACGCTTGCGCGTGCGGCTGATCGGGCATTTGAGGCTGCCGGGATAGTTTGGGACGCAGAGGAGGAACTCTCTGTGAACCAACTACGTCAGCTCATGCTTGAGGAGTTGCGTCGCCGCAACTTCGCCGACACAACCATCCACACCTACCTGCACGGCGTATCGCACTTCAGCCAGTACTTCCGCCGTTCGCCCGATCAGCTTGGCCCTGAACACATTCGCAAGTATCAGGCGATGCTGTTCACCAAGATGAAGTTCAGTCCCAACACCGTCATCCTACGGCTAGCGGCTCTGCGGTTCTTCTACATCCACGTGTTGAAGCGTGGCTGGAGCATTGCCGAGACGCCCTACCCGAAGAAGGTGCGTCACCTTCCAGGGGTACTCAGTCAGGAAGAAGTCGCACGACTGATTGAAGCGGCGGATACACCCTTTCATCGCATCCTGCTGATGACGATGTATGCCACCGGTGCGCGCCGCGCAGAAGCGGCTCATCTGAAGGTCAGTGACATCGACAGCAAGCGGATGGTTGTCCATATCCGGGAGGGCAAGGGCGGCAGGGACCGCGATGTCATGCTTAGCCCGAAGCTGCTCGAAGAACTTCGCATCTACTGGCGAGGACTCCGGCGCAAGCCGAAGGAGTGGCTGTTTCCCGGCAACCGCTGGCACACATCGAGCCATCCTGTGACCACCAAGGTCCTATGGTCGGCCTGCCAGATCGCTGCTGAACGAGCCGGCCTCGATCACAGGAAGATTCATCCGCATACCTTGCGGCATTGTTTCGCCACACACCTGCTCGAAGCCGGCGCCGACCTGCGCACCATTCAGATCCTGCTCGGCCATCGCGACCTCGAAGTCACTACCGTATACCTGCATCTCTCGCAACGGCATCTCAGCGCAACCGCCAGCCCGCTCGATGCCCTCACGTTCTCTTCACCAGGAGGGCACCAGCAGAGTTCATGAGCCGGCCACTCGTGGAGATGGCCGACATCGTCTGCTGTGCTGGACAGGCATTCCTTGAACACAGTCGCAGGTGGATCAACTGGCAACACCGAAAAGTGTTGCTGGCCATAACACGCTGTCGCACCGCCGCGCTGGGCGGACATCGCGATCGCTGCACCGGCTGCGGACATACAACCGCCATCTCTTACAACTCATGCAGAAATCGCCATTGCCCGAGATGCCAGGGCAACGCGCGCCGACGCTGGCTCCAGGCGCGCGAGCGGGAACTGCTGCCCACTCGCTATGTCCATGCCGTGTTCACTCTGCCGCAGGAAGTGGCCCCACTCTCCGGTCTTTCGCCCGATCCTGGGCGGTAGAACTCGCAGAGCGTTGGATTCGGGTGAATGTGCTTAGTCCTGGACCGATCGCCACGAACGCTATGGCGAATATTCCTGCAGAGGCGAAGGAGTATTTCGTGTCAGGCATTCCGCGAAAGGAATTAGGTCGCGCGGAGGAAATCGCAACAACAGCTCTTTTCCTCGCCTCTGACGATTCCAGCTTCGTAAACGGTAGCGAAATCTGTGTTGATGGTGGATTTGCCCAAATCTAGTTAATCCGAATTCAAGTGCGAAATCGCGGCGGTGTCGATTCTGGCACCGCCTTGCTCGCGCCCAAGGCGATTGGAACATTTCGCTCCAGGAATCATCCAAAGGGAAACGAAAATGCCTGCACACCGGGATCAGACCAAACCTGGGTCCGATCAGAGATCCGGCTGGCCATCTGACTTCCACCCCTCGCGAATAGTTAACAGCGGCATGAGCCGCAGGCTCGAACAAGAAATCTCTCTTCAAGTAGAGAAAGCGTCATCGCTCGTGAGTGCTCACGAATCTTCCAGGTCTTACGGCGTCTGCTTCACTCCGTCACCTCGGGGTTCTTCAAGTTCAAGATCAATCCGCGCGTGCAAACGCTCACTGAACCCAACCGGCAGCTCGAATACGCGGTCATCAGCGGTCAGGACAATGACGTTCCGCGTGGAGTCGAGAATCGCCGAACAAATTTCACAGTGTTCGAGGTGCTTTTGAACGTCCGTCCTCACTTCCTCGGTCAGAGTTCCATCGAGGTAGTCGGAGATGAAATTCCAGACGTGTTTGCAATCTATGACCATGGGAACCACCTCCTCCTCGATTGTTGCGTGGCAGCCTTCAATTGAGGAGCCAGTTGTTTTTGCATCATCATGCGCGCCCTGTGTAGACGAACCTTGACGCTGGGAACACTAATATTCAAAGCGGCGGCTGTTTCGTTGATATTCATTTCTTCTACGTCCCGAAGCAGGAAGACCTGACGGTAGATATCAGGAAGACAGACGATAGCATCTTGAAGAAGCTTCCTGATCTCTCCTCTCTCGACCGCCTCAGATGGAATCTCGCGCCAATCGCGCAGCAAAGCCGGAGACACATGCTGGTCTTCGTCCGAAGGTGTATCGAGTGAATCCATAGGAACGAGCTTATTCCTGCGAAGCCGCGTCCGCGCTTCATTAAGTGTGATGCTGATGAGCCAGGTACTGAACTTCGATTCTGCACGGAATGACGCCAGATTGCGGAAGGCCCGCACGAACGATTCCTGGGCCACGTCCTCGGCATCCGCCTCATTCTTCATATAGGACAAAGCCATCAAATAGACGCTTCGTTCAAGAGGGCGAATCAGGTCATGGAAGACCTGCGTCTCTCCGCCAAGAATCGCAGCGATCATTTCTGCTTCAGTCCGGTTTGAAGTCTTAGGCTCGTTCACTGTTCTAAAGCTCTCACTCGTTTTGCGATCAGGGTATCGACTGCGAACCAACCTGCTCCGAAGACCAGGACCATCAAGGAGGCGAATAGGAAGGTGTAGGGGTCGGCGACATAGAACTTGCCCGGATCGGAGAACACAGAGGTGAGCGCTTCACGGTCCGCGGTCCAATAGGCGACGAACATGTTGCAGGCCAGGAGGAAGGCGATGGGCCTTGAAAAGAGACCAACCATAAGAAGAATACCGCCGACGAACTCCAAGGTCGAAATGGCGGGTGCAGTGAAGCCCGGTACGGGGACATTGAGACTTGCGAAGAATCCGGTGATCTTCGCTAGGTTGTGGAGCTTTCCCCATCCGGTCTGGGCGAATTGAAACCCCCAGTAAAGGCGTACCGCCAAGAGCATGGGCGATTGCAACAAAGACAGCCCAGTGGTGAGACGGTGGTAGGCGTTCAATAGCATTTTCATGACTTCCTCGCGAAGCAAATAGCGCAGGCTCGTTCTTGCGCTTTCAATTCGTTAGAGCTACTGGAAGCTGATTGGTTACAGGAAGAATGATGCGGCCAGCCCATGTAACCGATTCCGGGATTGAGCGTCAGATGAGGGCCACATTGGAGGCTCCCTATGCGTCTTCGCCAGCTCATCGTGACTTCAGCGGTTCTCATTGCGGTACATCCGGGGCTTGAGGCCGCACCGCTCACAGTCCCTCCCAGCCCTACTTCGGTTGTGATTTTGGAGCTGTTCACCTCGGAAGGATGCTCGAGTTGTCCGCCTGCCGATAGGCTGCTCCGTCAAGTTCACCTGAAGCAGACGGGAGGCGGACAGTTGATCGTCGGGATCAGCGAACACGTTACCTACTGGAACAATCTGGGATGGAAAGACCCGTATTCTGCACAGGTTTTTACCCACAGGCAGAGCTTCTACGCCGCTCGCCTCTCCCCAGAAGGGCCGTATACCCCGCAGATGATCGTGAACGGGCGAGACCAGTTCGTCGGCGGGGATGGAAGCGCCCTGGACAGGGCGCTACAAAGCGATGCGCGACGCCCCCATACGGATCTTCATATCGTTTCTTCGACCATTTCGAAGGATGGCATTGACGCCACATTCTCGTTCTCAGGGCAAGCGAAGGAGCCGCTCGACCTCATTGCCGTTGTCACCGATGACGCGGATCGATCGAATGTCCTGCGGGGAGAGAACTCGGGACGGCTCCTTGAGCATGTGTCGGTCGCCCGCACCCTCGTCAAAGTCGCCACCATATCGGGAGAGACGGAAAAGTCAATCCATCTCGCTGTTCCGGACGACCTGAAGTCCAAATCCGGATCAGGGCATCATTTGGTCCTGTTTGTTCAGGAGCCTCATCAAGGCGCCATCGTCGGAGCTGCGGTAACCGCTCTCTAATTCGCGAAGAAATGTTGTAACCATCCCCGCTTCCCGACATTCAAACAGGCGACATGGGAAGGGCGACTTTCCCAGGTTGTAGGTCGCTCTTCTCGGTCACAGTCGCGGATCGATCCCATAAACGCAGGCGGAACGCCTGCCCCACCATCCTGGAAAGGAACTCTACATGAAGACCACCACCGTCACAAGCCTCGCACTGGCCGCAGCTTTCGCCGGACTGATGGGCGGAACCGCTGCTCGCCTCAACGCTCAACCGATATCCACGCACAGCACCATCAGCGCGAACGCCCTTCTGTTCGCCGGAACGCCGGCGGTAGACAAGAAAGACCTGCCCAAGCACTCCTGCAAGGGCAAGAACGACTGCAAGGGCCAGGGCGGCGGTGATGCCAAGCACGCCGGTAAAAATTCGTGCAAGGGCAAGGGTGCCTGCGCGACCGACGGTTCCAAATAAACTCAACTCCACCTGAAGGAGGCTTCGGATCGTAAATCCGAGCCTCCTCTACCTTTCTGACGACGGAGAAAGTATGCCAGCTAATCGCTTCAATGGATACACCGACTATGGCGTCGGCATCGGCCTGCGTGTGCCCCACTACGACCATATTTTTTCTCAAAAGCCGGTGGTCGATTGGTTCGAGATCATCTCCGAAAACTACATGGTCGATGGCGGCCGCCCACTCAAAGTCCTCGACCAGATTCTCGATCAATACCGGGTCGTTCAACACGGCGTTTCGATGTACTTCGGAAGCGCCCAGCCCCTAAACCGCGATCACCTGAAGCGACTCAAGGAGCTGACAAAACGCACCAAGACTTCCTGGCTTTCCGATCATCTCTGCTGGGGCAGTGTTGATGGCCGCTACACCCACGATCTTTTGCCGCTCCCCTATACCTTTGAAGCCGTGCGTATTACGGCGGAGCGCGTGCACCAGGTTCAGGACTTTCTGGAAATCCCGGTCGCTGTCGAAAACGTAAGCAGCTATGCCGAGTATCACGAATCCGAGATGACCGAATGGGAGTTCTTGAACGAAGTTGTCCACACCGCAGACTGCGGCATTCTGCTCGACGTCAATAACATCTATGTCTCCTCTCAGAACCATGACTTCGACCCGATGGACTACGTGAATAGTATCCCTTCGGAGCGCGTTGCCCAGATTCATATCGCCGGTCATTCCAGGTTCGAGAAATATATCCTCGACACGCACGATCACCCGGTACTTGATCCGGTGTGGAAACTCTATGCGCGCGCAATTGAGCGCTGCGGGCCGACAGCGACGCTGCTCGAATGGGATGACAACATTCCGTCCTTCGAGGAGGTCCACTCAGAGGCTCTCAAAGCAAATCGCTTCCTTCACGCCGAGTCACCGATGCCGACTCAGGAACCGTCGACCCTCGAAGCGGTGCGCGCATGAAACTCCTCGAATTGCAACGCCGCATGGTTGAAGATGTTCGCCGTCCTCTAACGGAGGGCTATCAGATGCAGAGAACGGACGCGGAAGGCCAGTCGGTTGAACAGATCGCCGCAAGCTACATCAAGCCGAACGCGTCGCTCACATCGTTCGAGCGGCTGGAGATCTATAACCGTCAGTATTGGTTCCGCGTCATCGATGCCGTCTCCGAAGACTATCCTGCGGTCAACGCCGTTCTGGGAGCAAGAGAATTTGATGGTTTGGTCCTGGCCTATCTGAAGGAGACGCCTTCGACCTCTTGGACATTGAGAGACCTAAGTGGAGAGCTGCCCCAGTTTCTTAGTGCTCATCCTATGCTTGCAGGCCGAAAGCGCCGTCTGGCCGTTGACGTTGCCCGCCTGGAATGGGCCTATATCGAGGCTTTCGATGGCCGGCAACTTGCGCCTCTGACGGCAGACGACATCCAATCCATTAGTCCCGATTTAAAGGTCTCCTTGCAGCCGCACATACGGTTGCTGGATCTCCACTACCCCGTAGACGAGATCGTTTTGGCCGTACATAAGGAGACGCCTGAGTCCGACATCGTAAGCAATGCTGCGGTTGAGCGGAAGCCAAGGAGCAGAGCAGAGATTCCCAGTGTCAGGAAAGAGCGAATCTTCCTCGCGGTGCATCGTTACGACAACTCGGTTTACTACCGCCGCATTAAACGTGAAGCGTGGCGGCTCCTGAGGGCGTTAGGGAGAGGCGCTTCGATCGCGGAGTCCATCCCCGAAGCATTTGTCAGAACCCGATTGACGGGAGAAGAGCAGACGGCGCTCTTGCAGGAAACCTTCGCACACGCCTCAGAGCTTGGCTGGTTGTGCCCGATTCAGGAAGATGACGAGAAGATCAATGGCTTGCCGATCTAACCGGGCGCGACTCCATACGGGAATCAAGGCCTCCGGTAGATAGATCGGGCGCGATAGACGCTCTACGCGAGGACAGCGATTAAGGCTGTAACCTTTTGCGCTGTCACTTGTCCTACGGACATCGCGTTAGGAGCGCCCATTGATGCATACCTATCGTTTTCCTCGAATCAGCCGCCTCGCTCGTGCTGCCGTCATTGTGTCGGCCACGTTGTTCGGCACAGCCTTGATTGCCCAGACTCCTGCCATTGGTGCAAAAGCACCGGATTTCACGCTTTCGACGCCCACAGGGAAGTCCATTCAGATGTCCAAAGAGATACAGGGGCATGGCCTCGTGCTGGTGGTGTTGCGTGGCTTTCCCGGCTACCAGTGCCCGTTTTGCGTGAAGCAGGTTCATGACTTCATCGACCATGCATCTGATTTCGCGGCCAAAAATACTCGGGTTCTCCTTGTCTACCCAGGACCTCCGGGAGACCTGGATGACCACGCGAAGGACTTCCTCGCCAAACAGGCCGAATTGCCTGCCAACATCGTGCTCGTGACGGACCCGGATTATAAGGTCACAAATTTATATGGTCTACGCTGGGATATGCCCCATGAAACGGCGTATCCATCGACCTTTGTTCTGGATAAGAAAGGGATGATCTCCTTCGAAAAGATCAGTCACAGCCACGGTGATCGGTTGTCGGCGCAGGACGCGCTCGACAATCTCGCGGCGAAGTAGCCGTGCCGGGGCTGTACCCTCGTGGGCGCAGCCCTTTCTTTCTTTTCAGCCACAGGTTCATGTCATGAAAGCATTGCGTCACTATCTTCGGTTCCTCGCTATTGTCCTGTTGGCATCTGCCGTGCCTGCCATTGCACAACTTCGCGAAGTGGGAACAGGGGCTCCGGGGCCAGTTAAGGCTCCCCACATTACAGCCGAGCTGATCTCTGACTCAGGCACGATCTCTCCAGAGAGTGCGAGTCATGTCGCCCTATCGCTGACAATGGAGTCGGGATGGCATGTCTATTGGCAATATGCCGGTGATTCCGGAGAAGCGCCTACCGTTTCGTGGTCTGCACCGCAAGGGATCGCTCTGGGGCCGATGCAGTATCCTGCTCCATCCCGCCTCCCGCTGGGACCATTGATGGACTATGGCTATGAAGGGACGGCCATCTTCCCCTATTCGCTGACGGCATCGCAGCAACTCCCCGTAGGCGGCATAACATTGCAGGCGCATGTGCAGTGGCTGGTATGCAGGGAGGTGTGCCTGCCTGGGAAGGCGCTTTTGGGGTTAGCTCTGACGGTTGGACCGACAGCATCCTCCGTGACCAATCCATTGATCGATGCGGCAATCCATGCGGAGCCCAGCCCTATGCCGGGCTCGGTAAAGGTCCGCGCAAGCGCCAGTCGCACCCTCCTCACCTTCGACATCGCAACCGGCAAAAAGGAAAATGCTGCCGAATATTATCCCCTTGATGATGCTTCCATTCGCAATGCAGCAGAACAGAAAGTTGAGCCAACCGCGCATGGAATCAAGCTCGTAACCGAGAGGGCCGATATTTCGGACACGTTGCCGAAAGAAGTCAAAGGCGTTTTGAAACTCAGTGGTGCCCGAGCCTATAACTTTGAGGTTCCGGTCACGGCGCCTACGGTACAGGCAAACTCCGGTAGCGAACCAGGCCTTCTCCTCGCCATCGCGCTTGCATTCGGCGGCGGTATCATTCTCAACTTGATGCCCTGCGTCTTTCCCGTGCTATTTCTGAAAGCTCTTGCGCTCGTGAACAGTGCGAACGCAAGCGCAGTCCACCGACGGCGTCATGGAATCGCTTACACATTTGGCATTTTGTGCTCCTTTTGGACCATCGTCGCCGCTCTGCTCGTGTTGCGCGTTGCCGGAAAGGAGGCTGGTTGGGGATTTCAACTCCAGTCTCCCGGCTTCGTGGTTGCTATTACGTTTCTGATGTTCTTTATGGCTCTCTCGCTGGCGGGGATGTTCGATTTTGGATTGACGCTGACGAGCGCGGGTGACAGTCTCACCCGCAAAGAAGGCTATGCGGGCTCCTTCTTCACCGGCGTGCTTGCTACGGTCGTGGCTACGCCTTGTACTGCGCCACTGATGGGAGCGGCGATTGGTTTTGCCCTTTCCCAGAATGCCTTCGTTACGTTCGCAGTGTTTACGGCTCTTGCGCTTGGCCTGGCCTTGCCGTACCTTCTCCTCACGCTTATGCCGGGTTGGGCAAAAAAGCTCCCACGGCCAGGAAGCTGGATGGAAACGCTGAAGCAGCTGACCGCCATCCCTCTCTTCCTTACCACCGTTTGGCTCATCTGGGTTTACGGCCAGCTCAATGGCACGACGCCGGGAGACGCATCCGACCACATCGCTCGACTGTTGGCCGGACTTGTGATCCTTGCCATTGCCGGGTGGATTTTGGGGCGTTGGCCTGCACGCAAGTGGGGACATGTCGCGGCAATCCTTGTCGCGGTAGCTGGTTTTGCGGTGCCGCTAAGTGCAGGCCGTTCCGACAATTTGCAATGGCAGCCCTTTACGAACGCATCTCTTCAAGCAGCGCAGAGTCAGGGCAAGCCGGTCTTCGTTGATTTCACCGCGGCATGGTGTCTCTCTTGTAAGGTCAACGAGAAAGCCGTTCTCCAGGACAAGAGCGTGGAAGATGAGTTGGTACGTCAGCACTACGTACTATTGCGTGCTGACTGGACGCGCTACGACCCAGAAATCACCGAGGCCTTGGGGAACGTTGGCCGCAGCGGTGTTCCTACTTATGTTGTTTTCGCAGGAGCTGACGGCGGCGGTGCTCACGTATTGCCTGAGCTGCTGACCCGAAGTGTGGTGTTGGACGCGATACGTCACAATGGATATTAGACGTTGTCATTTTGGGAGTGATGCTTTGAAGGAAGACCAACGTGTCGTCGACATTCAGAACGTGGTGCAGTTCGTATTGGAGATTGACAAGCTGAAAGCGGTGTTGCGGAAAGTCAAGCCTGTCGGCGAGTCTCGCTACGAAAACACGGCGGAGCATAGCTGGCAAATCGCGGTATTCGCCCTGTCCTTGGCGGGTACGTTGGGGCTTGCCGTTGATGTAAGCCAAGTCATCGCAATGCTCCTCGTTCATGACATCGGCGAGATCGATGCTGGCGACAAGTTCGTGTTCGCACCGGACGGTTGGGAGGAGCGCAAAGCTGCAGAACTGCGTGCCGTCGAGCGGATCTTCTCTTTCGCTCCTGGAGCTACGGCGAAGGTTCTCCTCGACCTCTGGAAGGAGTTTGACGCCGGTGAAACGGCCGAGGCCAAATTTGCAAAGGCCATTGATCGGAGCATGCCTGTCCTTTTGAACCTATCCAATCGTGGCGGAAGCTGGATCGAGAATGGCGTCTCCTACGAACGAGTGCTGGCCCGTGTCGGCCCAGAAATCGAGAATGGCTGTCCAGAACTCTGGGCCTTCATGAAGCGACAGTTGGAGACTGCCAGAGAACAGGGTTTCTTCGCTCCGACACAGGCATGAAGAGATCACTGGGACAACATCGCCACAAAGGGGTAAAAGTGTCTGAGAACAGCCAACATAGAGGAAGCCTCCGAGTGTCGATCGCTCAGTCGTCTCCCGTTTACCACGACAAAGCGAAGAGCTTGGCGAAGGCTCTCGATCTCATCCGGGATGCTGCAAAGCAGAGTGCTACGTTAATCGTTTTTGGCGAGACCTGGTTTCCAGGTTATCCCGTTTGGTTGGATGTTTGTCCTGGTGTAGCGCTGTGGAACCACGCACCTACCAAAGAGGTGTTTGCCGAACTACGTGAAAACAGCATTTCGGTAGCGGGGCCGGAAGTGGCACGCCTGGCGGACGCAGCTCGGGATCACAAGATTGGTATCGTGATCGGGATCAATGAGAGGGTGGATCATGGTCCGGCGCGGAAAACTCTCTACAACAGTTTGTTGATCTTCACCCCAGATGGCCGCTTGGCAAACCATCATTCGAAGCTGATGCCAACGTTTACAGAAAGACTGGTATGGGGGCAGGGCGATGGCAGCGGATTGGGTTCCGTTCAAGTTGGTCCCGCGCGGATCGGTGGTCTGATCTGCTGGGAGCATTGGATGCCTCTCGCCCGGATGGCCATGCATCAGGCAGGTGAGGACATTCACATCGCGTTGTGGCCAACGGTGAACGAAGTAGCCCAACTCGCAAGCCGGCACTATGCCTTTGAGGGCCGATGCTTCGTGCTTGCGGTTGGCCTCATGATGCCAACCAGCGATATTCCGAGCGTGCTTCCGCATCAGGTCGAAGGGCAATGGGTAGAACGCGGCGGAAGCGCCGTAATTGGGCCAGATTCAAACTACGTTGTTGCCCCGAGCTATGATCGCGAGGAATTGATCGTTGCCGACTTGGATCTTTCCTTAATCGACCGTGAAGCGATGGCCCTTGATGTGACCGGTCACTATGCCAGGCCCGATGTCTTTTCCTTTTCTCATGCTCCGGTCGGACGCCGCTAAAGAGATAGGTGACGCAGGAAGTCTTTAGTGATTCGCCTCGCTTGCGGGGTAGGGTGGGGTCATCGATCTACGGATATTGGCGAGGGGGGCATTGTCGTCGAACGTGATGTCGTGCGGCCCCTTCTGGACTCCCAATTCCGACCAGACGTGATCGAGATCGACGGTGACCGGCTTATCCTTCCACCCGGCATACAAATCTTCCAGCACAGTTGTTCCGGTCGCTTGATCGCCGATCCGCAATACCGCGATAAGGGGACGTTCCGTATCGATGGTCGCCCCAGCCGCCACGATGGCCCGAAGAGCATCCTGGAGGCTCTTGTGGTTCGCAGTCGCTCTCCGAATTTCTACGTCCGCCACGAGACTGAAAAGCGCTCCGCCCCAGTAGGTACGTCCCCAGGTATGGGTCTGATCCAGTCCGCGGTCACCAGCAGCGGGTTCTCCCTTTGCCATGCCATCGAGCATCTCTTTCCAGACCTCCGCGACCGAGAGTTGCCCGATTTGAGCGCGCGCAAGGGGCTCAACGTATGTTGCAAGTCCCTCTTCCAGCCAATGGTTCTCATCGGGAAGTGAGGTAAGCGCCATGTGAACCAGTTCATGGGTCATCGTCCAATCGGTAGTGAGATCGGATTTTGTGACATCTTTCCCTATACGCATTCGCGTCAGCCCCTGGACCCCTTCAATATCCCCCCATGTCGTTCCGTGAATCGACTGACCTCCGTCCGAACTTTGCGTGACGATCACGCGGGCATGAGAAACCGGAAATCGGCCATAGTAGTCGGTCACGGCCTGTGCCGATCTTTGCACCCAAGAGACGACATCCTCGACAGCGAGGTCTGACTTTGCCAAGTGCACATCGACTTCTATCTGAGCCCCGCCGAGTGCAAGGAGATGGGTGGAGTGCCCATCTCCCCGTGCCGCGGCCGCAAACACGATTGGGGTCGGCTGGATTTGCGGGGAAACCGACGTATTTAACAAACCCAAGACCAGGGGGATCATAAACATAAGTACACGCGATTAGCCTGGCGTCCGATCCGATTCCGCCTACAGTTTCTCTGCCAGAATGTCAACGGTCTTAATCTCAGGAGCCGTAACGAACAACTCCTCAGCGCGGGCAAAAAGCGCCTTTGCCACTTCGCCACTAACGTGCGCGTTCCGTCCTTCTTCGTTCTGAAAGGTATCGAAAATTCCGAAGGTCGCCGGGGCGATCCTGAATGCAAACCATGTTGTGGTTCCGGTCTCCGCTTCGACAAGGGGGCTTGCCGATTGCAGGAAACGCTCTACTTCACTCTCTTTGCCGGGCCGTGCCTGAAGAGTTGCCAAGATACCGAACTTGTTCATTTGTGAAATCTCCTGAATGTTTTAGCTTCCGTTGTCGTGCGTGTTCCACCGAACTCCTGCTGCCACGAGATAACCCACTCGCTGGTGTCGAATCAGACTCATGCGCACAGTGTCGCATCGTTAGAGCGACGACATCGCCAAAGGTTACAGGCTCAATACGAGTTTTTAGTAGGGCATTAATGACCGCATTCGCCTGTAACTTTTCCGCTGCCCGCCCTTCTTATGGACGCGTGATCCATGCAACTGCATGTGTGAGGCCCGATGTACGTTGCGGTCTCAACTCGGGGGATGGACGCGCAAATAAGATTCTTACAACCAAGGAGTTGGACTATGTTGAAGCCAGTTCATGGTCTCTTGACCATTGCACTCAGTCTCGGAGCACTTACGCCAACCATGTACGGAGCCGATTTCTCCCAAAGGAACGCGGAGACCGTATTCGTCTTATCGAACGATAACGTCAAGAACGAGGTTCTAACGTACCAGCTCGGCGACGACGGTCAGTTTGCTCTCCGCGATCATGTCGCCACTGGTGGTCTTGGCAGCGGTGGCACCACGGATCCACTTCAGTCCCAGGGATCTCTCACGCTGAGCGGTGACCACAGTCTTCTGTTCGCTGTGAATTCGGCGAGTGGCACGGTGTCTAGCTTTAAACTCAGGAACGGCTTGCCGTCGCTGGCTGACACCGAGCCTTCCGGGGGTGCATTTCCAGTAGCCGTAACAGAACACAACGGTACGCTGTATGTGCTCAATGCAGGCGGCTCGGGAGCTGTCGAGAGTTTTAGGATTGATGGTCCCGGTAAACTTCACGATGTCACGACCTCTAAAGTCTTCCTTACCGGGTTGAACTCCGGAGGCTCATCGATCTCCGTCAGTCCCAACGGCCAGTGGCTTGTCGTGATCGAAAAGGCTTCAAATAGCATCGATGTCTTTCCCGTCCATTCGGATGGGACGCTGGGCACCGTTGTTGCCAATAAGAGCGTGACCCCGGGTGTCTTCGCTACGGTGTTCACGCCCAGCGGACAACTCATCGTTTCCGAAAACCAGCCAAATGGTACCGATGTATCCAGCATTTCCACGTACACCATCAACAGTAACGGATCCCTCACAGCTATTACCCAAAGTCTCCGGACGTTCGGCGATGGCAATTGCTGGAATGCTATTTCGCCCAATGGGAAGTGGGTTTATGTCGATAACGCCGGCACGTTCACCGTGGCCGGATTTTCGATTGCGCCGACTGGGGCGCTGACACCCATTGCCAACACGATTCTGAGCACTCTGCCGGATGGCGCAACCAATCTCGATATGACCATCAGCGGTGACGGCAAATTCCTTTTCAACCTCCAGTCTGGAGCCGGCACCATCGGTGTGTGGACGATCAACTCCGATGGGACGCTCAACCCGCAGGAAGATATTCAAGGTCTTCCCAAGACCGCAGGCTTCAACGGCATAGCGGCTCTCTAAACGGCTATCCTGAACAGCTCGACCCGCGCAGCAGCCTATGTTGCGCGGGCCATCCAACCACGATGCCGCCATCGGAGCAAGACTAGATCGAACCGCGCAGGTGATGATGAAGGATGCACTCTACGATGACAAGCACCAGGGTAAGCACCGACAGAATCAGTTGCAGCTTCTCAGAACGGAGCTGCTTCGCCGTGGCAGGTTGAACCCTCCATTGCGATGCCGGCCGGGATCGGAGGGAGCGAATTCTCCATAGGACGTACAGATTCACAACCGATCCGACGATCGCGAGGATCAGCATGGGAGTGCGGATGCGGTCGGTGTGAATCGTAAAGATGAAGCCGGGAATGAGCGAAGCCGCGGTCAGAGACGTCACGCCAATCAACAATCGCAGTCCGCTGATGGCTGTGACTGCGGTGCAAGCGCTTTGCAACAGCACAAAGCAAAAGCTGCCAGCCGCGACGATCCATGAACGACTAGTTCCAGGCTCCAATTCTGAACTCTCACGGGGGTGCAAGTCCATTCCATCCTTTCCGGGCAATCTCATGTTTCAAGAGGTTGCCAATGACTATCTGTATCGAAGCCTATTGGGATTGCCTGAGTGGCTTGTATCCGAAACACCGCAATGCTAGATCGGCTTGGCGTTTCAACTCGGCCTTACTGGTTCCATTGGCGGCTTGCACGGACATGCCGGTCGTTAACACGACGAGGTAGCGGGCAAAGTCTCCCGAATTGAGTGTCGGATCGAAATCGCTTTCTTTCTTGGCTCTTTCCACCCGCCGCTTAAGGGCGTCCTCCCCGTTTTTTCGATATTCCTTCAAAAAGAAGCGGATTGATTCGGTGGTCGCCATCCCGCTTTGGATCGTGAGGCAGCCTGGGGGATAACCGGGTTTCGAGACAAGATTGATCGTCCCTGCGAGGATGGCTCGAACTGACTCACTCATCGTAGGGAGGGCAAGGGCCGCCGGGAAAAAGGTCAAGTGCTCGTCACAGTAACGAACGACGGCACGTTTGAAGAGTTCTTCTTTACTTCCGAAAGCCGCGTACATACTGGAGGCGTTGACGCCCATGACATGTGCCAAATCGTTCGTTGTGGCACCCTCATACCCCTTCGACCAGAACAGCAACATGGCGGCCTCAAGGGCCTGCGCCTCGTTGAAGCCCCTTGGGCGGCCTATTTTTGTCCGGCCTGTCTCGGTTCTCATAGCACTTAAGCGGCACTTCTGGAATGCTCTCTTCAAAAATACAGCATCTGCATGTAATTGTTCTACATCTGAATTGAAGACTACAGAAGTCGGAAGCCGGGGGACCGACCCACACAAGAGGAACCGTTCATTGACGACATGCCGACTTGAACGAAGCCGCTGGTGCGGCGGACGCTTGCGCGTGCGGCTGATCGGGCATTTGAGGCTGCCGGGATAGTTTGGGACGCAGAGGAGGAACTCTCTGTGAACCAACTACGTCAGCTCATG
>Ga0207416_1001951_pt1 | contig 24376 bp, 28 predicted proteins | sample PaiPotPPM11metaG_FD_184107 | JGI IMG/M metagenome (GOLD analysis project Ga0207416, IMG submission 184107) | Iron sulfur acid spring bacterial and archeal communities from Banff, Canada, to study Microbial Dark Matter (Phase II) - Paint Pots PPM... ... | reverse complement strand
TCCATCTGCCGTAACATCCTTCCTCCCAGTCATCAGACTGGGTTCTCTTTACTACGGCAGCCGCGGCTGTATCACTTTTATCCCGGCTTTCTCGCTCTCCGCGTCCACTTTTTAACCGATTTTTACAACCGCATTCGCCGATCTATCCCTGCCTGCATCGCCGAGGCCATCTGCGGCCCCGACTCTTGTTACAAGGAATCCGGCACGCACACCACATGACACATCGCAGAGGATGCTCCAGCCCAGACAGTGGCGTATGATAGGTGACGCATAGCGGGCTTAGTGTCGTGAGGTCAGACCAAATGAAACAGCGTGCAGCGACCGCCCTTCTCAGTGTGACTGCTACTCGCTCACCCCACAGCTCTGCGTTCGCTCCTCACGATCGGTATGGGAGATGGTGGGGACTGCAGGTGGGGAAGCATCAGCTGCGGCTTTCACGTCGCGTGGTTATCTGGCTCGTCGCACTCCCCTCACTCGGCGTACCTGCTGCTTCACTCCATGCGGCCGTTTCCGGGGCATTTGGTCGCTCCATGCCTGCAGTTCGATCCTGCACCAAGGCCGAGCAAGTGGGTAGGGTTCAAATCATCTCCCATGGCGTGGAGGTCAGACATGCTGGCAGGTGGGAGAGGGCCCAGAAGAACATGGCGCTCGTCAAGGGAGACCTGGTCGAGACCCGGAGCAAACAGCGAGCCGCCATCACGCTCTGCGACGGGGGACACCTCTACCTGAATCAGGGCAGTCTAGTCGAGCTGCGTGAGCGTCGCGGGGCCGAGCTGAGGCGAGGCGAGGTAGCAGAGAAGCTCCAAGCGAGAACCACGCACCGGACACAGACGCGGCGGGCGGAGGCACGAGCACGAGGCGGTTACTTCGATCTCAAGGAGAAGAAGGGCAGCTCGATCGTCATCGTGGTCGATGGCGTGGTGCAAGTCAAGAACAAGCGCGGGACGGTGCAAGTGAGGTCAAACCAGGAGACGATCGTGCCGGAGAATCGAGCGCCGCGGAAACCTGTTACCGTCGACGCTCAAGCAGCCGTTTCCTGGACTGCTCCTCTGACCGAACGCTGGGAGGTGCTCACGGCCCCTGGACTGCTCCAAGGCCCGGTACGCCTTGCGCTGGACTCGCAGGGCAGCATCTACGTCACCGACCATGAGATCAGCGACAACCGGGTGATCAAGCTTTCCCCAGCTGGGAAGCAGCTCGCAGCGTGGCGCTTGCAGGGCCCGTATGAGCAGCCGGTGGGCATCGCGGTGGACACCCAGAACACCGTCTATATCGTCGATGTCGGTGACCAGAACATCCAGAAGTTCACCGCGAGCGGGCAGTTCCTGGCCGCCTTCGGCACGCTGGGCTTCGAGCCGGGCAAGTTTGATGACCCCGACGGCCTAGCTCTGGACCGGGCAGGGAACATCTACATCACCGAGGCAGGCACCCTCCCTATCCAGAAGCTCTCGCCGACAGGTGCCCCACTGGCAGTCTTCGGCACGAAGGGATCGGGACCAGGGCAGTTCGATTACCCCTACGGCCTTGCGCTCGATGCCGCGGGAAATATCTACGTGGCTGACTTCTCCCACGACCGCGTCCAGAAACTCTCCCCGACTGGCCATGTGCTTGCCGTCTGGGGCTCGAGGGGCACGGCTCCCGGCCAATTCAAGGGTCCCTATGACGTGGCTCTCGATACCCAGGGCAACATCTACGTGGCGGACTGGGGGAACGCCCGCATCCAGGAGCTCTCCCCGGCTGGCCGCCCCATCCAGGTCCTGGGTCACCTGGGGCTGAGCAAGCCCGGCGAGCTCAACGGTCCAGAGGGCCTGGCCCTGGACACGAAGGGGAATATCTACGTCACGGACAATGGGAATCATCGCGTCCAGAAACTAACGCGGACGCCTTAGTCTGGATTTCGCACGTAGATGATTGGCCGCGAATTCGCCACTTTGGGGCCCTTTCGGTCGCGTTTCGAGGAGGCAATACCGGTCACAAGACCCGGATTCACTCATCGACCAGGTCATCTGGCGCCCGCTCCGCCCGGTTTCGCACCCGCTCACGGGTCGTGAAGGGTCGCCGATGGCCGATGGTCGCTGGAACGGCGATTGGAGGCCAGAATTATCGCCGTGCGAAATCCAGACTTAGAACGCCGGGCACTTTATCCGCCCCTTCGGCGACCAGGTGTAGTCAGCGATCAGGCACTCGCCATCCCTCACTCAGTGCGACCTCGTGTCGCACCCGTACACGATTCATGCTGCGGCGCTGGAGGCCAGCTCAGTTCCCTAACTCTTGCCAAATGGCATAAATAGGAGTATACTACTGACATGGAACACAAGATCGTTAAGCAACCAGCAGTAACGCAGGAAGTGCCTTCTGGCCCAAACGGTGCTCCCAAGGAGCAAACCAGCAAAGAGGCAGCAACCGCGTTTTATAAGCGCCTCACCGGACGTGCGGATATTAGGGAACTGCTTTCCCGGCTTGCCAACAGGTAGTCCGCTACCGGCTCTATGGGACATGATACCAACGGAGAAGATCTTTCCGACCTGCTCTCCCACCTCGAGTTTGAGACCACCAAACCCCTCGACTTTGTCGCAGGAAGTCCTGAGCTCGTCCAGTTTCTCTCCGAGGTGGCAATGTATCTGAACACGCTGGCCGTTGCCGAGTTTGGCGGGCGACTTGGCAAAGTCCGCCAAGAAGGGCTCGTTGAGCAGGTCGTTGGTGCGGCCTTCCAGACCTTTGGCGACGTCGATCCGCATCCTGATGTCTTTGAGAAGGCTGCCATGCTCCTTCGGGGCGTGACTGCTGGTCACCCCTTTCAAGACGGCAACAAGCGAACCGGCTTTCTTTTGGCAGCGTTCTACCTTGAACAGGTTGGCCACCCGTTACCTGAGCATCTTGCCGTTGACGAGGCAGAGCAGCTCTGTCTTCGGGTCTCTTCCGGGCAGCTGCGAGACGCACCGCAAATCGCCCAGCAGCTTCGGCACCTCTTTGCCAAAGAGCGATGAGCGCGCCACCTTCAGCTTGCTCTTCTGACTGCGCGCTCGACATACATCCCGTTATATACAGTGCTCGACGCTTGACAGATGGTGATATGATGGTCCCACGGAAGGCTGTGTGGCGCGGCCCGTGTGTGGGCACCTGCACCGTGCAGAGCCACTGGTGAACCCGATCCGTTAGGGGGTCAGCTTCTGTCTATGGGCGAAAGGAGAAACCTCGATGTTTGCATGGCGTTCTCTCTGCCTTGTCACCGCGGGTCTTGTCCTGGCGCTGGCGCCTGCTGGACGGTCTCTTGCCGGACCCAGCGCCAGCTTTAGTTTTAGTACGGGCAGCCCCGACGGCAAGATGGGCATGGCTTCACGCCCGGAAAGTCCTGGCAAGATTGAAATCGAGGCCGCCGATGACTTTCTCTTGTCTTCACAGACCAGAATCGACGGCGCCACCTTCACCGGCTTGCTGCCATCAGGCGTGCCGCTCTCCGCTATTGGGCAAGTTCGCGTGGAAATGTATCGCGTCTTCCCCAAAGACTCCACCCGACCTCCAGACCTGGATCCGCAACGCGGACCTGGATCCAGACTGGTTGCGCGTCGGGACGGACATCGTGGGAGGGACTCCGCCACCAACCTTCAATGGCTCGTTTTCGCTGCGCGGTAGTACCGACACCACGCCACCCACCATCACCTGCAGTGCCAGCCCCAACGTCCTCTGGCCACCGAACCACAAACTGGTGCCGATCACGGTCACCGTCACGGTCACCGATCCCGATGATCCGAACCCAACCAGTTTTGTGCTCCAGTCGCTGACCAGCAATGAGGGGAACATTGCGGACGAAAGCCAGGGCTGGACGCCTGGCACCCCAAGCACCAGCGGGTTCTTGCGTGCCGAGCGGAACGGCGATGGGACGGGCCGGGTCTATACCTTGACCTATCTGGGGAAGGATAGCCACGGGAATACTGCCACCTGCAGCACGACCGTGCATGTGCCCCACGATCAAGGGCAGTGACGCCCGCTGACTCCTCTGGTGAAGGGACTTCAGAAAGGAGGCCACAGAGCTGCACGCGCCCAGGGACATGCTGAGCAGACGGTCTTGATGGAGATAGGAGTAGAGCCATGCATACTGGTTCCAAAGGGAACTTCGCCATGTGATGGGGTATGCTCCCTATCGGTGGCCGACTATTAGCATGCTGAGGAGGACCTTCATGCGTTGGCTCTGGGTGACCTTGATCAGTGCCCTGGTCCTGACAACCGGTATCGCAACTGCTCCCCGCTCGCCCCGGAGTGACACGGCTGCCTTTGCTGCTTCCATCCTCGGGAAACCGAAGTGCCACTACGTCACCAAGACGGTGCATGGCAAGAAGAAGCGGGTCAAGGTCTGCACCAAACCCACGCCCACACCGACGCGCACACCACGGCCGACGTCGACGCCCACACCGACCTCCACCCCTGCGCCGCTCAACCTGATCGACGCCGGCGGCTATGTCTGGCTCGATGGGGCGGGGAACGTCTACGTCTCCTCGGGAGCAGGGAGCAACGGGACAGTGTCGAAGCTGTCCTCCACCGGAACACTTCTGGCAACGTTTCGCAGCGATCTTGATGGAGCGGAAGGCGTGGCGGTGGATGCCCAGGGGAGCGTCTACGTGGCCGATCTCGGGGGGGACCGGGTCGTCAAGTTCTCGAGCAGCGGGAACCAACTCGGGACGTTTGGCAGCCCCTTGCACGTCGCGGGAGAGTTAAGTTGGCCTGTCGGGATTGGGCTCGATGGGGCGGGGAACGTCTACGTGGCCGACTCCAACAACTCGCGTATCCAGGAGTTCGCGCCCGACGGCCCGTTTGTCCGAACGTGGGGAACCCCCGGTGCAGATCCCGGGCAGTTCGATCGCCCGCTCGACGTCGCCGTCGACTCCCATGGTGACCTCTTCGTTGACGACTACAACAACCATCGCGTGCAGGAGTTGTCTCCGACGGGGACCGTCTTGGCGGTCTGGGGCACAGAGGGAAGCGGGGCGGGCCAGTTTGAACACCCGAAAGGCATCGCCCTCGACTCGGCGGGGAACGTCTATGTGGCGGATACCGGTAACCGGCGCGTGCAGAAGCTCGCCCCGGACGGCACACCGCTCGTGCAGTGGTCCACGGGAGACTACGAGCCGGTCTCCCCTGGAGTCGACTCCTCGGGAAACGTCTACGTCACCGAGGACTTGCCTGGCGGAACCGTGGGATACGGCGTCGCGAAATATGCCCCCGATGGCCGCCTGTTGTCTCTGTGGCGGTGAGGTCGCCGTCGCGTCGAGCAGTTCCTTTCCGCCTGATGTGCGCTCGGTCTTGACTGGCTTGATCGAGATGGTTCTGCCGTGCTGTGCGCAGAGCCGCTGGATGTGCTTTGCCAGCTCGTCCCGTTTTCCGGCCATAGGGCCCACTCTATCAAACGACTTGCGCGCCGCACACGATTCATTGGGCGACGCAGCTGCTGTGACACTTGGGCCTAACCCACGTATCGCTCGACCAGCTCGAGGAGACTGCCCACGTCGAACGGCTTGCGCACGGTCTCCGCGAAGAGCCCGGTGGCTCTGGCCGTTTTGACCATGAAGGAGGACGCCGACATGGCAATCATCGGGATATCACTGAAGTGCTCAGCTCGGAGCTGTTCTGCCAGCTCAACACCACTCATACCCGGGAGCATGATGTCGATGAGGAACAGGCTGGGGCGAGCCGCTGGCTTCCAGGTCTGCAGCTGGTCGGGCCGCTCGAAGCACAGGACCCCAAACCCTTCCATGGCGAGGAGATCCTCCAGCATGGCCAGGACCCCTGGCTCGTCATCCACGACCACAATGGGATGCTCCATCGACCTTCCCTCCCTCCAGGAAAGACAATCCGGGTGGTCACTGTCAACGTGCTTCCTACACCAAAGGGGGCGTGACAACGGGAGGGCATGCGCGCCAGCCACTGCACCGCCACGAACCTGCCAGCAGCTGCAGTTGGTAGTACAGTCAGAGTAATTCCTGCATGGCGACAGCGTAACGGATACCATGGTTCACAGCTGAGACTGACGAGGAAGGCAATGGGTGGCTGGATTGTCGTGGGGATCGTGGTGCTTCTGACCGTTCTGTTGCTGGCGATTCTCGTTGCTAGCATGCGGGAGAGCCGTCCGCCTTCGCGTACCCTGGTTCAACCACGCTCACGTGATGAGGTTCGTGGATACGAGGAGGACGAGGAGTAGGGGGAGTTGCCCGCATTGAGAAACGAGGGTACGATGCCTACACCCTCAACACGCTGCGGCGCTACGTTGATGCTCTGGGAGAAGGATTCCAGTTGGAGGTGAAGGTACAGCATCCTGAGGAGACCATGCGACCTCCTGCAGTCCCTCACCCATAACAGCGGGGGTCCTGCTCGCTATAGTTGTCTCTATGGTGGGTATACGTCTCCCCTTTCCGCTCCGACTGGCCATAGCGGCCACGATTATGCTCGGAGATGCCATCCTCCTCTACCCCGGCGCGCCCAACACACAGCAGGTCGGTCACACAGGAGTCGCGGAGGCTGTGGCTTCGCGATGACGACCACTCAACGCTGGAGCCTCGATGTCTTCCCGGCGCACTGTGATCACGCGACATAGAGACCGGCTTCTGGAGCAGAGAGCCCGATTCCCCGAGCCGTTCACGTGGTGGATCATCCCGGCGACGATTGCATCCGGAAGTAGCAGTGGCTGAACAGTCCACGGCACGAGCATTCATCACCAAAGTCCGTAAGGACAACATCACGATGTTGGCCTCGGTGGTCAGCTGGGGTGTTCTCTCCTCGGTGATTCCCATCCTGGTTGCCATAATCGCGATCTGCGGCTGGGTGCTCCACGACCCCGACCGGCAGCGCGTCGTAATCAAGCGCCTGAGTCAGATCCTGCAGCACTCCCTGACCGAGGGTGATTTACGCACGCTGGTCCACGTCGCGGTGCAGCACACCGGCCTTCTGAGCGTGCTGGGTGTGCTGGGTATCCTGTGGGGCGCGTCCAACGTTGGTGGGGCCGTATCCACCGTGTTCCAACCCATCTTCCAGGTGCGCGGACGGCCGATTCTCCGGGAGAAGATCATCGACGTTGCAATGATCTTTATCTTCACTGTGCTGATGCTGGTCATCATTACGGCCACGACGGCAGGTGCGCTGCTCGATCGCCTCCTCTCCCGTGCTCCCTTGTCCAGGGCTACCTCATTCGCAACAGGGACGGTCATCAGCTTGCTGGCCGCGTTTCTCCTTTTCTGGATCCTGTATAGCGTCTTCCCCAACATCGAGCCGCGTTTCAAGAGGAGACATGTTTGGAAAGGTGCACTGATCGCGGCGCTCCTCTTCCAGATCCTCAGCTATGTGTGGCCGCTCTATGCCGTCCTCTTTCATCCGCAGCGGTACGGTGCTCTCTTCGCCCCCATCATCGTCCTCGGGGTCTGGATCTACTTTTTCTCGCTCATCCTGGTGCTTGGCGCCGAAGTTGTGGCATTCGGCAGTCTCGCGGAAGCCAGCGGGGCAGGCCAGGCGATCGGTCCCGCGCCTGATGGAACCGTGCCCCAGCGGATGGCGGACTGGCCCCAATAACACGGGATCTACCGGCGAGGTTTGGCAGGCAGAGTGTCACCCGTCTCCTCTTGCATGTGGCGCAGGCGGAGAAGCGTGTTGGCTGGAACCAGTACCCTCCAGAACTCGGGGCCCATTGGGCTTGCGTCCTGACCACGTCTCTCGTGAGCGCACCACTCTACCGTGCTCTCTGGTCATTGACATGTCGCCGAATGGGCGAGCCTGTTGAAAAACCACCTTGACAGTCGACAGAGCTGCGTCCCTCACACGCCACTGCACGCCACGAGCAGTGTCTTGTACTCAGAAGGCCCGATTTTCGACTTCGGGGCACCTGCTTCGCTTCAAGTCAAGCCCTTACTTCGGCCTTTTTCAACAGGCTCGGGCATTGAACGACGCGGGCTCGGTCCCTATTCTTGCTGTCCAACGGACGGCTTGTCTTATACCAGTGGTGCTGGGGGAAGGGATGGTCGCAGCCGCTCCTCCTTCGTCGTCCTCCGCCAGGATGCCACTTTACACCAGCGATATTAGCCAGAAATTAATTCAGAGCTCTCTGTTCCATGACGGAAAACACATCAAAGGCGACGTCGCTGTCTCAACGGGGCGAGACGGGAGAGCCGCTGACACTGGGTGATGCCAGCGGCTCCGTCCGGTATGGTTCGAGCAGACCGACTGCGGGTGGTTAGCCAGCGCAGCCTGGGAGGGTGTTCGGTGGCTAACAGTTATCGGCTGTGTTTTATGGCCGAGCCTTAGGGTGTCGGGTCGGGATAGCTCCCACCGAAAATGTCCGAGTTGCCGAACGTCGCGGGGCAGTCCTGCTCCGGCGCCGGCTTCGTCGGCACAGCGGTCCCGTTCTGCACGGCTGCCTGGGCCGCGGCGCGCCAAGCGTCGATCGCCGGGCAGTCCGCTGCGTTCCGGGTGTCATTCCAGACCGCGGCACCGTAGGTGTCGGTCGCGACTGCGTACACATAGTCGCCGAGGAACTCCAGCCACAAGTTGTTCTGACTGGAGCCGCGTGGATCTCCGGGCGCGCCACGATGCAGTTCACTCCAGGCGCCAGGCGCTCCATTTGCACCGATGTCTGCGTGCTTCACCACGCCCACCAGCGTCCGCGGGCTCGTGGTGTCGTTGCGTAACGGAGTAGTGAACGCGTTGTACACCAGGTAGGCATCTGTCCCCTTTGGCGAGATGGCGATGGCGGAGTAGTAGCCGCGGTCACCAGCCGTTTCTGCTGCCGATGGAGCCGACCAGCTGCTCCCACCGTTGGTGGAGAAGCTCACCAACACATGCTCATGGTTGACCCCGTCGCGTCCATCCACCCAGGTGCGCAGGATCTCATTGGTTGCACCGGCACCAGTCGGCGCACCGTTGGCGATATCCACGCTTGGTGCCGACGAGAGGTCGTCCCGTGCGCCGCCCACGCCGTCCATCACGCAGCGGAACCCGGTTCCGTCGAACTGGACGAGGAAGCACGTGTCAACGGCGAGCCCGATGTTCACCGGCCGTGTCCACGACTTGCCCCCGTCATACGACTTGACCAGGATGTGAGAACCCTGACCTGGCGTGCCGACACTGAACTGGTTGGCCAAGACGTAGACCACGCCATGGCTGTCGGTGCGGACCGTACAGCCAGATCGCCCGAATCCCTGCTTCGTGTTAAAGGGATTATTGCTGGCTGCCGTGACCTGCTTTTGAGTCCAGGTCGCGCCGCCGTCCGTTGATGTGGCAACGACCAGAGGCTGCGGCGAGGCATTCCCATGGCTATCACTGCGGAAGGATGCCCAGCACAGGTAGGCGTTGCCAAAAAACGGGCTACTCGCGGCATTGTCTGCCCAGAGCTGCTCCTTGTCGCTGAATGTCGTTGCTGACTGCTTGCTAACGATCACGGGAGCCATCCAGGCAGTCTCATCGCTCGCTGCTGCCGCTTGCACATTATCAGTGCGCGAGACAGCGATTGCTTCAAAGCCCTTGAAGGTCTCATCCCGTTTTGTATTGAGGTTCGAGCTGAGGTTGCCGTAGTAGAGGCGCGAGCCATTGGCCCATGCGAAGTGACCGTTGGCGTCGGGCTTGGGGCCAAATGCTAGCGCGGGGTCACCATCGGAGACCAATCCGCTCTCAAAATACTTGGGCAGCGTACCGATCGGACCAACCACGGGTGTGCAGGGCGGATCACTGTTGCCCACCACACCCAGACAACTGCGCGCGCTCAAGCCCGTATAGGTCGGCTGGGTCCACGTGGCGCCGCTATCGAATGAGAAATAAACGCCGGAGACGCCAACACCAGGAGTGAATGGGCAAGTGTTGTCGGTCCCGGCGTTACAGGCCTCGAGGTCGATCTCGTCGTTGACTCCAGCCGCCAGGATCGAGGGGTGGTTGGCGTCAACCGCTATAGCCGGCTCGTTCTGCTTGTTTTGAGCGAATGGCGATGGCGGGCTTCCAACCGTGACCAGCGTATCAGCACTAAACGCCCTGGCCGAGGGCAGGTTCCCGAAGGCGACAACGAGCACACAGGTGAATGCCACCATTGGTACGCGAAGTACGCGATTCATGATCGCTCCTTTCCGTCAACACTATGGCTAGTGGAGGCCGCTCTCCCGGACGCCCGCACCTCCTTTCTTTGGGAGCAGGATGATGCGGTGGGTCCAGAGATGCGTCACTCTCCGGTCCACAAAGATCGGACCCAGCACTCCCTTGCCACAGCAGAGGTAGTTGGTCTGCGTGTCCTTACTCCCCCATGCTCTGCGACTGTCTCACCGATATCTCCTATGAGACAGGATCAGCTTACACCTGACTCCTGAATCCGTCAAAGTGAAGCCATGGAAGGTAACAGCTCACGAAGCGTGAGAATGGTCAGACAGCGGTGCTGCCGATTCCGCATGTTGTGGCCATTTCCACCGACCGCGTCGGTGCGCAGTCTCACACAATGTGAGCAATTACCATGGAAGGTAACAGCTCACGAAGCGTGAGAATGGTCAGACAGCGGTGCTGCCGATTCCGCATGTTGTGGCCATTTCCACCGACCGCGTCGGTGCGCAGTCTCACACAATGTGAGCAATTACCATGGAAGGTAATTGCTCAGAATGTCAACCGTAGGCGAGCGGACCATCTGTCTCACCTCTTGACATGGCAATGGGTTTTTGAGACAATCCCCCTACTATGCAGCTTGGCTATGCTCGGGTCTCCAAGGAAGAGCAGCACCTGGCGCTGCAGCTGGATGACCTCCACCGTGCTGGCTGTGAGCGCATCTTTGAGGACACCATCACCGGCACCAGTGCTGACCGACCGTCCCTTACCCGTGTCCTCGAGGAGCTGACAGGAGCCTCGCGGGCCGCTCCACCATCCGTACAGGCCGAGATTCCTCAGCGTTGGCCCCACCTCGAGCGACTCTTGCCTGACCGTGTGGCTCGAGACCAGAGCAGCGAGATCCTCGGCCACGATGTCCAACAGGTCCTGTTCTGGGCGGTGAGTGGCTTCCTCGAGGCACTTGCCGCTGTCACGCCAGTTGCCCTCCTCCTGGACGATCTGCATTGGGCGGACGAATCAACGCTCAAGCTCTTCCAACACCTGGCACGTCACCTGCGTGCGGACCGGGTACTGCTGCTCGGCACCTACCGCGATGTGGACGTGGTACAAGCGCATCCATTGGAGCGCGTGTTGCGCGACCTCCACCGGGATGGGCTGCTGGAGGAGATGATGGTTCGGCGACTCAATCGGGAGGGGACCGCAGCACTGACCGGGGCGATTCTGGGCGAGACAGATATCTCCGACGAATTCGCCGGGCTCCTCCATCGGCATACGGATGGGAACCCCTTCTTCACCCAAGAGGTGGTGCAGGCGCTGATCGAGCGAGGCGATGTGTTCCTGCGAGAAGGGAGCTGGGACCGCCGAGCGGTGGAAGAGATTGAGATTCCACGGAGCATCCGCTCGGCGGTCGGTGAGCGGCTCTCGCGGTTGGGTGAGATCTCCCGCGCATGTTGAGGCGGAACAGGACTATCGAACGGCACTTGAGCTCGCCCGGGAGCTCGGTGATCTCCGCCGCGAGGCAGACGCCGACTTTCATGGAGCGTAGCATGCGGTTACTCCTCGACACTTCGCGTAGGTGTGCACGGCACGTGAGTACCATACCGGGAAGTGCGCGCCACGGCTGTAGGCCGAAGGACTACATTCTGCGGAACCGGGGAGTAGGGCAAAGGGCGGAGTCGCGGGAGGCAGGAGGCCCACTTAGCCGAGGCCTGATATGAAAATAGATGTCCGGGGGCTAGGCGGCAGGCTTGACCGGGGTGAGCGAGACGGTGTTGCCTAACGCCTCAAGGCGGCGAACAAGGCTGCGCTCGAGGGCCTCACGGTTGCGGCGATCGAAGTAGTCGACACCCAGATCACGGCAGGGTTCACGGTCGGTGAGCACATGGTAGGCGATGACCAGGATGCTGTGGGCGACGGCAACGGCACCGCGCTTCTTGCCTTTGCGTCCGACCAACCGGCGATACTGCGCCCCGAGGTAGCTCTCCTTGGTTCGTCCCGCTGCCTGGGCGGCCTCCACCAAGGCCGTCCGCAACCAGGGACTGCCCTTGCGGGTCTTGCCGCTGCGGCGCTTGCCGGCACTTTGGTTGTTCCCCGGCGCCAATCCCGCCCAGGACGCAAGATGATCGGCGCTCGGGAACCGCTCCATCTCCACCCCGATCTCCGCCACCAGCACCTCCGCGGTGAGCCGCGCCTGTGGAAGCGGGAGCTGCAGGAGCTGGCTGATGAGACGGGGCTGGCCATCACGGTGTGTCACTTCCCGCCTGGCACCAGCAAGTGGAACAAGATCGAGCATCGCCTGTTCGCCTTCATCAGTCAGAACTGGCGGGGTCACCCGCGGGTCAGCTATGCCGTGATCCTGGACCTCATCGCCGCGACCACCACCACCACCGGATTGACCGTCACCAGCTCCCTGGATACCAACACCTATCCCGCCGGGATCAAGGTGTCCGACGAGGAGATGGCGGCGATCCGGTTCGAGCGCGACGCGTTCCATGGCGAGTGGAATTACACCATCCTCCCCCATGCCGCCTAACTTGCTCCCTTTATTCATGGACAATCCCTTAGCTGATACGAAAGCTCGCCGTGGCGGTCTTGGTCTGTCCACGCAGGCTACAGCTGACTGTCGCCGTTCCACCGGTCCGTTTCGACTCCATGTGCCAGGACCAGCTCACGACACCACTACTGCCCACCGTCTTCGCCGAGCCGTCGAACGATCGTGGCGGGCGTCCGGTGGAGTAAACCACCTGAGCAGAACACGACGCTCCGGGCGTGCTCTTGGCGTACAGCGTGGGGTTTGCGCCATACGACACCGGATTTGGGCTCACGTACGCGGACACAGAGAGATTGCCACTCGGCTTTGGCTTGCCTGGAGTCGGAGTCGGTGGCGGCGGTCCGGATGACCCGCCGATCCGAATAGCAAGGACCGGATGCAGCTCGATTCCGTTGGGTGCCACACCTGACTGCCCATGGATGCGATCAAAGAAGCCGACTCCTGTAACCTGTACGGCCACATTCGGCCGCTTCCAGAAGTCCGTTGGGTGGTACGCGGTCGTGAACTTCGAGCGGACGTATCGCATGCTGGGTAGGAAGGGGCTGGATCCGACGCACGACGGCGAGGGAATCTCGGCGATCATCGTGCGGCCGCCGGTATCGCTGAGCACGAGATGGAAGTCCGAGTCTGCCTCTTGCTTCACCCGCAAGAGCTTCGCGCTTACTGAGAAAACTGTGGTCTCAACCGGCCGAACGCGGCTCTTCAAGGGTAGAGCGCCAGGAGGGCGCAGCGATCGCAGATTGAAGATAGTGGTCTGTGTGACGGACTTAGCGTTCACCTTGCCCGCGTCAGAATCCATGCCGGTCTTCACCGACCACCGCTCGACGCCACAGCCAGTCGAGCCGCGATACACGATCGGCTCATTCTCCTGCTCGATCGAGCTAGGCGCGGCCGTTACAAGATACGTGGGCGCTGCGACTGCGAGCAGCGTTGCTACCAGCGTAGTCCAGATGACGAATCGACGCATCGTGCCCCTCTTCCGCGATTGTGACGCCGGTGTGGTCGAAAGTCCGCTGATAACCATCGTCGTGTCGTCATGCCTCATGGCGGTCTTACCCGGTTTGCAGCCGGGAAGATGGTGGAAGGATGGCAGCTGTGGGATCGCCTCGGCGTGTATCAGCAGCTTGGGGTGATCCCAGAGACGCCGGAGGGCCGCTTCCACGTCCTCGGCGCGGGCGAGGGCGCGGATCGCGAGGAGCAACGCCGCCGTGCCCTTGGTCCACGCGGCGTAGGACATCTTCAGTGCGGAGGCGGCCCCCAGCCGGTCCGAGACGACCCGGACGTCCACGACCGTGCTGGCGAACAGGCCAGCCACGTCCTGCGCCGAGGGTCCAGACAGGTACAGACGCGTCGTCCTTCGCGACCGCGGGGGCGGGCCTACGATCCCGCCGTCCACGTACCGGCCCCCGCCCGTCTCGATCTCGGCCGCGACCGCCCGGGCTGTGGCCGGCGAGACGGCGTTGACGTCCACGAAGGTGCCCTTGAAGCCGGAGACGGATCGGGCCACCTCGGCGGCCGCGTGCGGCGGGCAGACGGAGACGATCATGTCGCTCCGGCGCGACAGCTCGTCCACCGACCCGACGTCGCGCAGGTCGGCCGTCTCGGCACGACGGGCCGTGGCCGCGCTGCGGCCAGACGACACCCACAGCACGACGGTGCCGGTCTTCCGGAGCACCGACCCCAACGCCGCGCCCATGTCACCGGGGTGCAGCACCCCGACAGTCGCGTCAGCCATAGCTCGTCTCCTCGTCCTCGATCGCCATGCGGCCGAGCATATACCTGTTCGACCTAATTGTCTAGGTTATTACCGCGCCGTCCCTAATCCTCCGATCCGAAGTAGATCCTCCGTGGGCATGAAGTTACCTTCTTGGGGCAGGTGAGCAAGCTGGCTTCTACCCCGGAGAAGGAGAGCAGCGATGCGTCTAGGTTCGAACTGGCCCTACGCGGGGGTCCCTCGGACTAACACACAGAGCATGTCGCCAAGTGGGCATTGTGCGCTGGCGGCTGTCACTCCTGGCTACCTCCCGCCTCTGAACTCCTATCCGGAAGGCTCTCGGCCACATAGTTGGCGATGGCGACGGCCATTCTGAGGCGCTGCGGGACGTTCTCAAGGGAAGCGCTCATGACTCTGGGCTGCTCGGATAATGCTGCATTGACCTGTGCCAGTGCACAGTCGAGCGCCTCGTCGAGCAGTGCTTTCTCATCCTGGAGGTGCTGGGTCACCCTCTCTGGGTCAAGTACCGCCATATCCCCCTGGAGGCCCTGGACCTCGGCCACTGCATTGAGAAGACGAAGCTCATGGACGATGGCACGGACCTGTTGGGCGAGGGAAACCGCCGCAGCGAAGGTCCTGACCTCCGTCTCTGTTTCTTGCCTGATCTGGGACAATTGCTGCCCTATTCGCCCAAGCGAGGTTGACGGCTCCACAGTAGCTATACCTCCCTGTATGCTTCGCTCACGGCGTTGTTCTCGCGGCACGGGGAGAAGGGGGCAGCCCTGCAGTCTAGCGGAGGGATACAGAGCCGCCCGGTATTCCGAGCAAGAGCAGAATGACAGCCCCCCTGTATTGGGCGAGGGAGCAAGGAGTATGCCATCAGGCTCAGCTGGGTCACTGGCAGGCAGAGATCGCAAGACGTTGTGTCCGTGGTGGTGGGGACAGTAGACTCCATGGCGCGCTCCTTTGTTGTGCTGGTCTGCGTCTACAGCCATGCTCGCAAAGGAGCGCTCGTCTTCTCCTCTCCACTCGCGCATAGGCCCTACACCGTGCTCAAGGGCAGTGGATCGTGTGCGACCGCGGCCTCGCCTCTGCGTCAAAAACGATCAGAATCTGCAACATTCGGAATTGCGACCGGCCGCAACGACTCCATGCGTGATCCGGTGTTTCACAATTCCGTCTCAAAAACAATGCCCCAATACTTCGCTACTCGGATGAGTTTTGAGACGGCTCGTGTCGTAGTACAGTGATAAGTAATTCCTGGTGGGTCTGCTGCCGGCTGGTGGTAGACCCACCCCTCCCCCTTCGCTTCTCTCCTGCCCATCGGCACCACTCACCACCGCATGGGGTACTTCTGCTGCCTTCAAAAGTGGTCGTTGGTGCTATAGACATTGACCGGTCGGTGGGGTATGGTGCTGCTGAGTGAGGGCATGGAGCTCAGCACACCGTTGCCCTTGCTCATCCCTGGTATGTGGTCCCGGTACGGCGGAAGGTATTGCCCTCGTTCATGGGCGGGGGAGGTCCGCTCGTACCGGGGCCCCAGCTTGACGGGAGTGCCGGAGTGGTCCGAAGTCTTCGACCAGATGAGCCTGGTGCAGCAAATTGACACTATTCCCACTCCGGAGCAGGCCGGCGCCTAACGTTCCATGTCCGAGTTCCTTTCGCCTGGTTATAAGCACTATATTGACATTAGTAAATGGCGGGCGTATACTCTTCCTAATGTTTACAGAGGAACAATTGGACCAACTGAGGGGGCGTTATCCGCGAAGAAGGTAAAGGAGCGGTTGCTCCACTGGCGACCCCGGAAGAGATGCATGCTGGGCTTGCCCAGGTCAATGCGGCGCTCCACAAGCTGACCGAAGATGTCGCTACACTGGTCAGTGATATCGGAGAGTACATCGATACGCATATAGATATTGACGTAGCTGGTGACGCTGACTGCGCCTGGCGTCGTGGCAAACTTGCCTGCTTTGTAGGATATGGCCCCGCTCCCGTTTGCGTGCTCTGCGTCGCTTCTCAGATGCATAGCATAACTCCCGCCAGCGGGCGTACCGCTCGGGATCTGCCTTGAGCCGATGATACCGGCGCCAGGAAAGTCTCACAATGTCGTGCAGGCCAAATAGCACGCATACTCCTGCTGTCGACAGGCAGCTGGAGACAGCGGAATAGCCAACTGGTTTGATCTGTAGAAGTGCTATTACTATGATTTAGATGGGTCTAATACAGAGATTTGGGGGCACTGAGTATGGCATCCGCATCGGCGGCCGAACAGGATTACCTCAAGCACATCTACCTCCAGCAAGAGGAGTCCGGCCGCGCTACCACCCACGAGCTGGCGGATCGGCTTCGTGTCAAGCCCCCATCGGTCACCGCTATGTTCAAGCGCCTCGCCGACCACCCCGGTGGACCGCTCGTGGCGCATACGCCCTATCACGGAGTAGTCCTCACAGATAAGGGGCTCGCCGTTGCGTTGGAGGTGCTCCGTCATCACCGCCTCATCGAACTCTTCCTGTCCGAGTTCCTCGACGTGCCGTGGGATCGGGTCCACGAGGAGGCCGATCGTCTCGAACACGTCCTCTCTGAGGAGCTGGAAGACCGCATCGCCACCAAGCTCGGTCAGCCCACACGGGATCCGCACGGCGACCCCATCCCCAGCCGCGAGGGGTGGATGGACTTCGTTTCCGGCGTCGCGTTGGACACCCTCCCGGTGGGTCAGTGCGCTACCGTGGCGCGTGTCCCCGACGGCGATCCGGCGCTCCTGCAATACCTTGAGTCATTGGGTCTCGTTCCCGGTGCGTCCGTCACGATCGAGGCCACCGCACCGTACGGCGACGTGCTTACCCTCCGTATCGGTGAAACCACCCACGCAGTCGGCGGCTCGGTTGCCCGACGCCTGCTTATGATCCTTCCCGAGTCCGGCGAGGCACGATGAGACCGTACCGGCGAGAGGATGCTGATGGCGTTCCTCTGGAAAGCACCGCCGGTGAAGCACGTCTCCACGCCGCAGCGCACGCCGCATTGGAGGGCCGCCGCCACGGCATCCGAGCCTTTCTGCCCTTCCTGGGCCCTGCTTTCATCGCCTGTGTCGCCTACATCGACCCAGGCAATTTTGCCACAAACATCCAGGGCGGCAGCGCCTTCGGCTACAAGCTGCTCTGGGTCATCCTCTTGGCCAACCTCATGGCCATGCTTATCCAGAGCCTTTCCGCGAAGCTGGGCATTGCCACCGGCCGGAGCCTGGCCGAAACCTGCCGAGATCACTTCCCGCGGACTGCCGTCTACGGCATGTGGGTCATCTCCGAGGTCGGCGCCATGGCCACGGACTTGGCGGAGTTTCTGGGAGCCAGCCTTGGTCTGAACCTACTTCTTCACGTCCCGCTTCTTCCCGCGACGCTCCTCACCGGCATTACCACCTATGCCATTCTCACGCTGCAGCGCTACGGCGTCCGGCCCATTGAGGCCCTGATCAGCGGGCTCGTAGGCGTGATTGCCGTCAGCTATGTGATCGAGACGTTCCTCGTGAAGCCCAACTGGGGACAGGTGGCCTATCACAGCGTGGTGCCTTGGTTGGGAAAAGGCAGCGTCCTGATCTCCGTCGGCATCATCGGGGCGACCATCATGCCGCACGTCGTCTATCTTCACTCAGCTCTCACCCAGGATCGGATCATCCCGCGGAGCGAGGCTGAGGCCAGGCGCATATTTCGCTTCACCATCCCTGATATCGTCATCGCCATGAGCCTGGCCGGTGTCATCAACATGGCCATGCTCTACATGGCGGCTTCGACCTTCTTCAAGCACAACATGACCAACGTGGCCAGCATCCCCGACGCCTACCACACGTTGACACCCCTGCTCGGCGCGGCCGCGAGCGCCGTCTTCGCCATCTCGCTCCTCGCTTCCGGTCTATCCTCGTCCACCGTCGGCACGATGGCTGGTCAGGTCATCATGCAGGGTTTCGTCGGCTTCACCATCCCCATCTGGATCCGCCGCGCGGTCACGATGCTGCCCGCCGTGATCATCGTCGCCATGGGCGCGAATCCCACGCAATCCCTGGTCATCAGCCAGGTGGTGCTCAGCCTCGTCCTGCCCCTGCCCGTCATCACATTGACCTACTTCACGTGCCGCCGCGACGTCATGGGCATCCTGGTCAATCGGCGCAGTACCACCGCGCTCGCCGCGGCATGCGCGGCCATCATCCTCTTGCTCAACATCCTGCTGCTCTACCAGACGATCGGTGGAGTTGTTCCCGGCCTGAGCTAACGAGGACAATCGGCAATGTACTCGCGCCTCCTTGTGCCCCTCGATGGATCGCGCCTGGCCGAGAGCGTCCTTCCTGCCGTACAGTGTCTTGCTTCGGTCGGGCATGCCACAGTGCTCCTGCTCCACGTCATCGAGCGCGATGCCCCGGCCGCCGTCCACGGCGACCGTCATCTCACCACGGTTAGCCAGGCGGACTCATATTTGGAGGAGCTGGCGAAGCAACTGCGCGCCGCCGGCATCACCGTCGAGACTCACGCTCATCCGGCTCCCGAGGGAGATGTCGCTCGCAGTATCGTCGAACATACCGGCGAGCAGCGAGCCGATCTTGTCGTTCTGTGTACACACGGCCGCAGCAAAATGCGAGATCTGCTCTTCGGCCGGATCGCACAGCAGGTTTTGCGTCGCGGCACCGCTCCTGTCCTCCTGATCCGCCCACGAGAAGATGGCACCGTGGCTTCCTTTGAACCGCGCACCGTGCTCATCCCGCTGGACGGTTCTCCGGCAGCCGAGGCCGCGCTAGCTCCCGCCGGTGAGCTTGCTGTGGCTTTCGGCGCAACCCTCCATCTGGTGACGATCGTGCCCACCCAGGAAACGCTGCGCGGCGACCGCCAGGCAGTCGGGACGCTCCTGCCCGCAGCGACGCGCGCCGAGCTCGACCTCGAGCAGTCTGACGCGGAGACCTACCTCGACGGGCTGGCCGCAGATGTGTCGGCCATCGCGCCAGTGACGATCCAGGTCCCGCGTGGAGACGTCGGCGCGGTCCTGGCTGAGCGAGCAAGCGCTCCCGATATCGGCCTCGTGGTTATGGCCACTCACGGGCGCGCCGGCCTGCAAGCCGTGTGGGGGGGCAGCGTCGCCGCCCATCTTCTCACTCGCGTCCGCGCGCCGATTCTCCTCATCCGTGTGGAGGTGTAGGTGCTAACGCCTGCCTCGTTCACGATCTGGCGGACCCGCTCTCGGGTGATCCCAAACTCCTCCCCAGTGCGCCGGAGATTGCGCAGTTCCTGATACCGCTGGATGACTTGGTCCGCATCGGCCTTCCGGTTCCGTGGGACCGGATCCGATCGATCGAGCATACGTTCATCCTCCTGACCAAGCGTACCCCCTACCGATTCCAAGCTCGCCCATGCGCCGGCATGTCGATATCCAGAGTGCCAGGTGAGTGGGCTCCGACTTGAGCGCGCAGTATGAGGAGCAAGCTGAAGGTGGCGCGCTGTGCTGCGAGAGGATGGTTAGCCTCTAACGGTTACCGGCCACGGACAACCACCATCTATTTTCAGGTACCAGGAGCCTCTCTCGTGGAGATATTGTGTCTTGTTCAAGCGCTTGGTGATGAGATTCTCGAGTAGATCGCCGTACTGGTTGTTGCCGTGGTAGGTCGTGATCGAGAAGTTCGATGTTTCCGCGCGGCAGGTGAAGGTGTAGGAAATCGTCCAATCGGCACGAGCCGTGAACTTCTTCGTACTCATCGTCCCTGTTGCTGAGACTGCGAGGAGCGTCTTGCCACCGGGTGGGCGTGTCGAGGCTGGTTTACCGGCGCCTGTGACTCGAACCCGCCAGGGACAATCGCCATCGATCTTCAGGTACCAGTCACCACCCTCGTGTATGTATTGCGTCTTGGAGATCCGTTTCGTGATGAGGTTCTCCAGCAGATCTCCATAGCTTCCATCGCCGTGGTAGGTGACGATGGAGAAGTTTGCTGTGTCCGATCGGCAAGTCATCGAGTACTGAATCGTCCACTCACTGCTGGCGTGGAAGGTACGCGTCTCCATGCGACCGAAGTTGGATAGGTTCAGAAGCGTCTGCGCTCCTGACTGGCTGTGCGCCAATGCCACAGATTGCCCGGATGCTCGAGGACGCCTGACCGATCCCGCGGGGCTTGACCGTTGGCTCTCATATATATCGGTCGATGAATGAGACTGCGGGCTGTTTTGTCGGGCACGGGCGTTCACGATTGGTGGTACACATCGAGGTACGCATCGGGATAGCGCTCAAAGCAGCTCGGCAATGGAAGTCCAGACCGGCGTTGTGCCTGCACGATCTCAGACAGCCGACTAAATTCGGCTGCGGCCTCCGCCGATTCCCAGACGTTGATGACGATTAGTCCCTGGTCGGCCTTGGCCGTGATGGAGAAGAGGGCACCGTACGTACCGGCTAGGCGGTTGACGACAGGATCAAATTTCTCCTGCTTCTGGTGAAGCAGCTCATCGGCGTCACCGTCCATGTGATGGATCGTCAGATACTTCATGATCGTTCCTTTGGTCAAAAACAGGCTCGGGATTCCAATGGATGATGCACATTGCCAATCACGGGGGAGCCGTCTCCCAGATGACGGCTCCCCCAAAGCACTCACAAGTCGTTACGAAGCAGCCTCCTCACGCACGCCGATCAGCCGTGGCTCGGACCGCGCAGGCGGTCCCGACACTCGAAGCACCCCAGCCGCGCGAGTCGGCAGCCACCAGTTCCACTTGCCGAACAGAACCACCAGGGAGGGGACCAGGAGCATCCGCACCACCGTGGCGTCCAGCAGGATGCCCGCGGCCAGCCCGGTGCCGAGGATCTTGATCTCGGTCTGCGGACCGGAGGTCATCGACACGAAGGCCAGGAAGAGGATCAGCGCCGCACCGGTGATCAGCCGGCCGATCCTGCCGATGCCCGCCACCACGGACTGCTCCGTCGAGCCAGTTGCGTCGTACTCCTCCCGGACCCGGCTGAGGAGGAAGACTTCATAATCCATGGAGAGGCCGAAGAGGAAGGCGAACACGATGAGGGGAATCCAGCTATCGATTCCGCCGGTGGCGGCGATACCCCAGAGCGCCTTCGAGCCGTAGCCATCCTGCCAGACGAGCACCATGATGCCCCAGGCGGCGCCCACCGAGACTAGGTTCATCAGCACCGCTTTGAGCGGCAGCGCCACGGAGCGGAAGGCCCGCACCAGGAAGAGGAAGGTGAGCAGGACGATCAGCGCGATCATGAGCGGAAAGTTGCCGTAGATGGCGTTGACGAAGTCGGCGTTGCCTGCGATTCCTCCACCCACCCACACCCGGCCGGGAAGGGCGTGGGCCACGGTGCTGGAGCGCCTCGAGGATCGCCAGGTTCTCCGCCGTCTGGAGGAGGTTTCGGCCTCGCTTCGGTAAAGCCATCGACGATACTCCCCACCGCACAGAGCCGCCGCGATGGAACGCCATCCAGCGCGGTTGCTATTTATGGCCAGGCCTCGACTAGTCATGAGTGATGCCGCCGCTCCAGGCTCACGCCCAGCGCGTCACACCCCCAGCGGATCCTGCCCGAGACAACCTCGCCGCATGACAGCCGGGACCACCAGCGGACCATAAACGGACAGGTTAGCGTTGAATGCCCCGAACACCCCCTGGAGCATGGGGTGCTCTCTTGTCAGGTCATGGCTGGGCCCGACCGCATTCTGGTCGATCTGCCGCAGCATGAGCGCCTGCTTCAGGCCAGCTAATGCGACAGTCGTTTCCCGGCAACGAAACGACTATCGACGTACACACGTCGGTGCCAGGCGAGACCAATGCTCAGTGGGTCGACCGGATCTGGAAGGGGCGCAGCCCAGACCAACTGTCGTATGTGCTGAATAAGATCGCTGGCGCTATCAAAGACAACCAGGAGCGGCAAGGGCAGCTTGTGCAAAAGCTCACCGCACTGATGGCCGATCGCCATCGCTGGATAGAGCGAAGAGAGGCGCTGCTTGCTCACGTGTTCGCGCTAGGTGGCTACGGGCAGACGATGGAGTAGCCTAGCCTGCTGCGCATGATGGCCGAAAGAGCTGAAACCGTCTGAGATCGACACTTACACGTGTACTGAAAGACGACTGTCAAGGGGAGTGAGATGGCAAAGGCCGCAGCGACGGTTGGGCGAGACAAAGCAAAAGCCTGGGAATACCACGGCCAGCGGTTCCCGCATACGGTGATCGCCAGGGAGCTGGGCATCCACCGGCAAACGGTGGCCTCGGTCGACAACCGAGAAGCGTCAGTGGAATGGCACCCAGCCATCAACCCCTGAGGGACGAGGATGACGGGGTCCTTGATCCTCATGCTCATTGTTTGGTTCTCGCTCTCATCTGTGCCGCACGGGCGGACATGACACGTGTGGGCTATCCATGGCCACGGCGATTCTCGACGTCTCGTAGGAACTGCACCACTTCCTTCAGAAACCGATCGCCCATCAGCAGCTCGGAGTCGTTATGGTCCGCGCCGGGAATCAGCACGAACCGCTTCGAGCCCGTCGCGCCGTCTCAGTCCAGGTGGAAAGTTATTTCATCGTCCGCTTCGAGGGTCAGGTGCTCACCTGGGCACGGCAGTCCCCGCCCTCGATGGCGTGCCAGGCACCGTGGGGCTCACTATGCTGACCCCGCACGATCCTCAGCCGGCTGGTGGGCCATACTGGGGCGAGGAGCGCCGGCACGGTGCCTGGGGAAAAGCGAGCGGGCACGTCCCCGGATCGAGTCCAGCCGGCAGGGTATGGCGACGAGGAGGAGCCTGACGATGGACCAGAACATTCTTGCCCAAGTGGAGCGCCTACTCGGGAGGAAGGACAAGCGAACAGGCCCAGGGGTTCTGCGGCGGGAGCAGATGACCCACGACCTGCTGAAAGCAATGCCCCATGGCCGGCTCGGACTTCTCGTGCTCCCGCCTGATCCAGGGCGCCCGAACGCGTCGAACTGGGAGACCAGGCTCGGGATGTACAACTTTGTGCCGGAAACAGGGGCACACGTTCTGAGCCCACTGCCGTCTGCTCATGACGAGGTGGTGAAGATCGATATTCTCGAGGAGTGGGGCAGCCTCGACCTCGCCAGCACGTATGACACCCTGGACGAGCTGATGGAGGGGGTCTTCACCCTCGTCCTGGAGTGGATGCTGGGCATTCCGGCGGGGCTATCGGAGCGGCTCACGTACCACCTCTCCGCGCTGGAGCAGGCGGTGTACGAGCTGTCGCCCATCATGCGGCCGCTGCGTCGCTTGCTCGGCGAGGAAGCCAGCTGGGAGGGGACCGTCAAGATGCTCCTCAAGGAGCTGGAGCGTCTGGAGGCAGTGCGGGTGGCTGAAGCTGTCGTCCAAGAGCAGCAGCCGGCCGTCGAGGGAGGTCGCCTGCAGCTTCGCCTCGACTGGCCCGAGAGCGCCCGGGCGCTGACCAGGGAGCTGGAGTACATCGCTCCCCTCGCCTCGGCTATTGTCGGCCTCGACGTGCAACTCGGGCCGGCCACCAGAAGCAGGCGCAGGGTCACGGTCCGATCGATTCGGCCCCCCATGAGCAAGGCCCCGTGGCAGGTACCGGTCCGAGAGGAACAAACGGGCGACGAGGACTAAAGGAGGTGCCAGCTCTCTTGCGCTGGGGCCTCAGAGTACTGCGGAGCTGAGATAGGCGTATGGATCGAGTCCGCAACCTCTGGACCTTGGCGGCGGCGCAGGGCGAGCGCACGGAAACCAGTAAGAATTGACCTGATCGGGCGGAGAGAGTCCGCCGGTGGCATTTCCGCACCCCGAACGTCTGTGCTCTCCCAGAGATCAGGTAGAGGATAGGGTCGCTGAGCACCCGATCACGAAATGTGGACCGTGTTAGAACGAATGCGCTAACCATTTCGAAAAATGGCCCCAAACAAGCTCGCCATGGAAACGTACATGCGTTCTATGTAAATGGCTCTATGGGCCTATTTTGAGCTTTTCTGGCACGATGTGGATCGGACCCGGCAGCGATTCTCATTGGAGAGCAGGACTCCTGGGACCTTCGATGGCGGCCGTCGCCATTGACGCGACTCGATGTGGTCGCAGGGATCGTTC
>Ga0207416_1001950_pt1 | contig 24382 bp, 21 predicted proteins | sample PaiPotPPM11metaG_FD_184107 | JGI IMG/M metagenome (GOLD analysis project Ga0207416, IMG submission 184107) | Iron sulfur acid spring bacterial and archeal communities from Banff, Canada, to study Microbial Dark Matter (Phase II) - Paint Pots PPM... ... | reverse complement strand
AATCAGGGACGGTCGCCCCACCGCCGACCATCCCTGGCGGCGGCCCCTCCGCCAACCCACACAAGCGAGCTAACGGCGCGACAACGTGTGGCGCACTTTGCGATCGGCAATGCCGCGACGCTGTTCCGTTTGCTCCGGCCGGCCCCCGTGGTACGGTAGGCGCGGCAATTCCCCATTGGAGACCAGGGCCATGCAATCGCCCGCCAGGCTGCTCAAGCTTACCGTGTTCGGCGTCGCGCTCGTGATCGACGGTATTCTTGTGGCGCTTGTTCTTATCTACCTGACGGGGCAGGCGTTCCAGGTTCCGCTGGTGGCGTTCCTCGTGCTGTTCTTGCTGCTCATGCTGTACGCATTTGCCAGCCAGAGGTCACAGAGGCATATGGCACGGCGGTCATGGCTGTGGGGCGACCGAGGTCGCTTCAGCCGCCGCAACGAGGAGGCATACCTGAAAGAGGAGACGGCGCGCGAGCTACGAGGGGAGGGCGCGGAAGAACAGTGGCGGCAGTGAGCGTCCGCGTTTCGGGGTTGCTCCGCCAGGCCAGAGAAGCGCTGCGCGTCCTGGCCGGCACGCCGCGGGTGCTGGTGCTGGTTTGGCAGGCGCACGCCGGCTACGCCACAGCGCTGGTGGCGATCAACGCGGCACAAGGGCTCGTCCCGCTGGCCCAGGTCTGGATCACCAAGCTGGTCATCGACGCGGTCGCTGCCGCTGTCCGCACCGGCGCCCCGCCTGGTAGCGTCGTGACGGCCTACGTGGCAAAACTGGTCGTGCTGTTCGCGCTCGTCAGCCTGGTCAGCCAGGCGCTGCAGCCGGCGGCGCGGCTGGTCCAGGCAGAGCTGAGCAGCCACCTGACCAGGGCCATCACCATCCGCATCCTGCGCAAGGCCAACAGCTTTGTCGACCTCTCCTTCTTCGAGAGTCCCAGGTTTTTTGACTTCCTGCAGCGGGCACAGAACGAGGCCGGCTACCGACCGCTGAATATGGTGCAGGCCTTCGCCGCCATGATCCAGTCGGCTATCGGGCTGGTGTCGATGGTTGTGGTCCTGCTCACCTTCCGGCCCTGGCTGGCGGTCGCCGTGGTGCTCCTAGCCTTGCCCAACTTGATCCTGCAGTTCCACAACCAGCGGCAGGGCTGGGCGCTGACCAACTGGCAGACGCCGGGCGTCCGACGGATGAATTACTTTGTCGGGATCCTCACCGGCCAGTATTGGGCCAAGGAGACCCGCCTATTCAGCCTCGGCGACTACTTCCTGGGGCACTATCAGCGTCAGTTCCAGGAGTTCTACCAGCAGCAGCGGGGGCTGCGCTTCGTGCAGTGGCGCTGGAACACCGCCGCGGCCGTGCTCGCCGCGCTGTCGTCCGCCGGAGCCTACGCCTACGTCGTCTTCCAGGCGCTGGCTGCCCGGATCACGCTGGGCAGTCTCACCCTCTACGCCGGCGCGGTGAATCAGGTGGTCGGCTCGCTGGGCGGGATGGTATGGCAGGTCTCCTCCCTCTACGAGGACAACCTGTACATCGACAATCTCTTCACCTTCCTGGGCATACCACCGGCCATGACGCCGCTACCGGCTGGGCAAGGCCGCCCTGTTCCCAAGCCCCTCAGGAGCGGTGTCGAGTTCCGGAGTGTGGCCTTCGCCTACCCCGGCAGCGAGCGCCGCGTCCTGGAGGACGTCAGCTTCAGCATCAGGCCCGGCCAGACCGTGGCGCTGGTCGGGGAAAACGGGGCCGGCAAGACCACCCTGGTCAAGCTGCTGACACGCCTCTACGACCCGACCGAGGGACAAGTGCTGGTCGACGGGATGGACTTGCGGGAATACGATCTGGAACGCTGGCGGCAGGAGATCGGCGTGATCTTCCAGGACTTCTGCCATTACCACATGCGCGCCCGCGAGAATGTCGGCGTCGGGCACATCGAGCGTGTCGACGACCTGGCCGCGGTGCAGGCCGCGTCCGAGCGCAGCGGCGCCGCGTCCGTGATTGCCCGCCTGGCCGGAGGCTACGAGACAACGCTCGGTCGCTGGATGGCCGGGGTGGACGAGGGCGCCGAGCTCTCTGGCGGCGAGTGGCAGAAGATCGCCCTGGCGCGTGCCTACATGCGCTCAGAGGCTGGTGGTGTCCGCGCGACCAGCAGCGCGCAGGCAGAGGCGAACGGCCATTGCGGCCAGTCTGCCGGCTGGTCGAACGGCGCACATGCCAACGATTCGCTGTTTGGCAACGATGGAACAGAAGGGGCGCAGGTGCTCATCCTGGACGAGCCGACGGCGGCGCTCGACGCCCAGGCGGAGTATGACGTCTACGCGCGCTTCCACGAGCTGACCCAGGGCAAGGCGACGCTCCTCATCTCGCACCGCTTCTCCACGGTGCGGATGGCCGATATGATCGTCGTGCTCGACGGCGGTCGCGTGATCGAGCAGGGCAGCCACGAGGAGCTGATGGCGTTGGCCGGCGCGTACGCTCGGCTCTATACCATGCAAGCGGAGCGCTATCGCTGACGCTCTGCCGCGCTCGAATGCGCGCCAACGATCTAACCATGGCGCGCAGCGGGGTAGTGGCCATGATGGTGGATGTGGCTACCCCGCGTCCGTCGTCTGCCCTATACTATGGGTAGCCTCATTCCTCGTTCCTGGCCGATATGCGTTGACTGCAAGCGAAAGGAGTCTCTGCACATGGCCCTTTACATGACGCAGTTTTCCTATACCGCGCAGGCCTGGGCGGCGCTCGCCAAGCAACCGGAGGACCGCGAGAAGGTTCTGGGCGGCCTGATCGAACGGATGGGCGGACGTCAGCTCTCCTTCTACTACAGCTTTGGAGAGCACGACGGCCTATCCATCTACGAGGCGCCTGATGATGCCTCAGCTGCGGCCATTGTAGTCGCAGCGATCGCTCCCGGCCACGTCAAGGACATCAAGACGACCAAGCTGCTCAGCACGCAAGATGCGATGGACGTGATGCGCAAGGCAGGAGGCGCCACCTATCGCGCCCCAGCCGGTAGCTGATCGGCATCAACGCTCGGCGCCGAACGTCTAGCTCGGCTCGCGCAGCCGGAGGGTGTAGAGGTCCTGCTGCCGGATCTCCTCGGCGCGCGCGACCAGCGCGGCGATGTCGTCGTACACGGTGAGGTAGCGGCCGGAGAGGGCGTCGGCGGACCCTGAGGCCAGGAACAGGATGAGCCCGGCGGCCCGCTCCGGAGGCACTGCCCGCCCTTCGGCCACTTCCTTACGGAGCCAGGCTGTGGCACGCCCGCGCGATGACTCGTCGGGGGCGTTCGCAGTCAAGGCTTGTTCGGTCAGACCGATCGTGACGATGCCTGGGTGGTACGCGAAGACGGTGACACCGTGCCGCCGCGTCTCCACTGCCATATTCTCCGTGAACTTGATGACGGCCGCTTTGGAGACCGAGTAGGCGGAGACCGTCGGCCAGCGGAAGACCCCGGCGTTGCTGGCCAGATTGATGATGCGGCCGCGGCGGCGGGCGATCATCCCTGGCAGGATGGCCCGCGCGCAGAGGAAGCAGCCGCGTACGTTGATCTCCAGCGTGCGCCACCACTCCTCGGGATCGACCTCCCAGGCCGGCCCCATCGGCCCGCCCACGCCGGCGTTGTTCACCAGCAAGTCAACGGGCCCTAGCCGGCGCTCGACCTCGCGCACCGCCCGTTCCACCACCTCGCGGTCCGCCACGTCCGCCGTCACGGCGATGGCTCGTCCACCCGCCGCGGCGATCTGACCAACCGTCTCGTCCAATTGATCGGAGGATCGGGCAACGACCGCGACCTCGGCTCCGGCTCCTGCCAACGCTCGGGCGAAGACACGCCCCAGGCCGCGCCCACCGCCGGTGACGAGCGCCACCTGGCCGGCCAGGTCAACTTGCGGTGAGGCCGCGCCAGGACGAGTGGTAAGCATGCGAGCATCTCCACGTTATCGACGAATCACTGTACCTGCTTCGGGGTGGGACGTGCTCAGGTGAATGCCGCATGCCCATTGGGCCGGCCGGTTAGTGGTGCATCTATCAAGTCCTGGGAACTTCCGGCGGCGGCGGGTTCCCTGGCGACTAAAGTCGCGGGCTAGATCCTAGCCAAGTCCGCCTGCGCGGACTCAAGGTGGCCGGATCGGTTGCGGAACGGCCAGTCGGACCCAGCCCGCGAAGGCGGGCTTCGCCCGGTGGTAGCCGCGACTTTAGTCGCCAGGGTTCCGCCGCCGCCGGAAGTTCCCAGGACTTGATAGATGCACCACTAAGACAAGGTTCAGGCCGGCATGACAGGTTGCACCATCTCGCCTCTGGTGGCGACCACCAAACTGTCATGTCTCAGTCCATCGGCGCTGAACCTTGTCTTAGGAGCACGAGGTCGCGCTGCCGGTTACGGCTTGCGCTCCCAGAACGCGACGCTGCCGACGTGGTTCTCCACAGAGACGACGTGTTCGGCGATGTTGCTCTTGACCCATTCCGCCGCGGAAAGTACGGCGCGGTCGGCTTGCTCCGCAGTGTCCCAGGAGCTGATGGAGACCACGGAGTCGGCGCCTGTCTGGACGCCCGCGTAGGAGACGTACCCAGGCTGCTGCTGGAAGATAGGCAACATGCCGGTCCGCGCCTTCTGGGTCACCAGGTCAGCACTTCCGGGCTTGACCTTGTAGAGGGCGATACGCGCGTGCATGACGGTTTCCTTTCTCTATACTTTCGGTACTCCCAGCCCGCAGCCGGTTCCGCGTCTCCGGTGGGGCCGGCTACGGACGAGTTCCGGCAGCAATGCTGTCCAGTCGATCCTACGGCAGGATGGCTCGCCTGACATCAGGGGAAATACGTATTCGGGTACGTAGGAGCCTGAACTCCGTACTGTACGTGCTCATTGAGGAGAAAACGAATCGCCCCTACCGGTCGGAAACGACCGAGGGATGTGCTCCCTGGTGCTTCCGCAAACGCTCCACGACCGGCGGTGGGTGGCGTCGCTGCTCCTCGCGGGCGGCCTGACTGAAGGCAATCCAGTCTGCGAGGTACGCACCGACGGCCTCCCGGTTGCGCAGGTAGTAGAGGATCGTTGCGTGCACTTGCTCCAAGGTGACGGTCGGGAACCGTTCCACGATCACTTCCGGTCGCTGGCCATGGTGAATGTACTCATCGAGAATACTCTCGATACCGATGCGTGTCCCTCGGAGGCGAACGTCGTCGGGGGCGAGAACATCGAAGTAGTCCTCGAGACACATGGTACCAACCTCCCGTCGACGTGGGCACGAAAGCGTGCGCATCGCCCCGGATCTGCTCCAATCTTCAGGATGGTGGGACCGCCCGAATGCCAGCGATAGGGTCGCAATGCGCCGCTCAGACGTTATTCGCCAGCCGCTGCCGCAATACCTTCTTGTCGAACTTACCCACGCTGGTCTTGGGGATCTCGTCGAGGAACAGGTAGCGGTCGGGCAGCCACCATTTGGCAAACTGGGGCCGCAGGTGCTCGCCCAGCTCGGCGTCGGTGACGGCATCCTTCGCCTCCGGGCGGCACACCACGCACGCCAGCGGCCGCTCCACCCACCGTTCGTCCGGCGCGGCGATCACCGCCGCCTCCAGCACTTTGGGGTGGGCCATGAGCGCATTCTCCAGGGCCACGCTGGAGATCCACTCGCCGCCGCTCTTGATGAGGTCCTTGGTGCGATCCACGATCTGGATGTAGCCCTCGGCGTCCATCGTCGCCACGTCGCCCGTGCGGAACCAGCCGTCCGCCGTCCAGGACGACGCGGCGTCGGGGTGGTTGTAGTAGGAGCCGGCGACCCAGGGGCCGCGCACGAGTAGGTCGCCCATGTTCTGGCCGTCCCAGGGCACGTCGGCGCCCTGATCGTCCACGATCTTGGCCTCGACGCCGGGCATTGGCAGGCCTTGCTTGGCCCGGTACGCCAGCTTCCCATCTGCATCGAGCGATTCCAGGCGCCCTTTCAACTTGCTCACCGTGCCGAGCGGCGTCATCTCGGTCATCCCCCAACCATGCACCAAGGTGAGCCCCAGCCGCTCGTACGCCCGGATGAGGCTGGACGGCACGGCCGATCCGCCGCTGAAGATGCGCTCGAGCTTGCTCAGGTCGTAGCGCCCGCTGGCGATGGCCGCCTGCACGCCGATCCAGATGGTTGGCACCCCCAGGGCGAGAGTGACCGCTTCGTCCTGGAGCAGCGAGAGCAGCCGGTCGGGTGGTGGCGCCACACCGGGGTAGACCTGCTTGGCGCCGACGAGGGTGCAGGTGAAAGGAACGCCCCAGCCATTGGCGTGAAACATCGGGACGATCGCCATCACGCAGTCGCGCTGCGACACGGCCAGGCTGTCGACGATGGCCTCACCGAAGCTGTGCAGGTAGAGCGCGCGGTGGCTGTACAGCACGCCTTTCGGCCGGCCCGTCGTGCCGGAGGTGTAGCAGAGCATCGCCGCGGCGTCCTCGCCCAACCGGACGAACGGATCGCCCGTCACTCCGCCGGACACCAGCGACTCATAGTCCATCGCGCCGCCGAGCTCCGCGCCCGAGCCGTCCTCCATCGAGACGACCTGCTCGACCGTGGAGAGTGCCGGTCGGAGCTGCTGGACGAGCGGCAACAGCGAGCGATCGGCAAAGACCAGGCGGTCGCCGGCGTGGTTGATAATGTACGTAAGGTCCTCATGGAAGAGGCGGATGTTGACCGTGTGCAGCACAGCGCCAATGAGTGGGACGGCGAAGTAGAGCTCCAGGTGGCGGTAGTGCCCCCAGGCGAAGCTGGCCACACGGTCGCCCGGCTGGATGCCCCACGCTCGGAGCGCGCCGGCCAGGCGTCGAACGCGCTCACCGAACTCTCGGTAGGTGTAGCGGTGGGAGCCGGCGGCGCCGCCGGTGACGATCTCCTGGTTCGGGAACAGCGCCGTCCCGCGCTCGAAGATGTGGTGCAAGGTCAGCGGGTAGTCCATCATCGTGCCGCGCATGGCTGCTTCCTCTTTCTATCGCGACGGTTGGTGGTGGCGTGCTGTCGACGAGGGTACACCGGCCCACGAGCATGCCGCCTCGGAGGTGATAGTACAGCGATCTGGCCCGTTCGACATCAGGGAAAATACGTAGTCGGGTACGGAGATGCGAGAAATGCGTATCGTGGCGCCGTCTTGTCCCTACCGCCGGCCAACGGCGTCACCTCTGGGCAGGCGAGCCTGCACCGTCCTACGGACGCGCGCCGGCCCGTCTCACGAGTCTGGGCCCGGCGCGGAATCTTGCCGACTATGCTCGTGGTCCCAGGCAGCCACCTGGGTGCGGGAGCTCAGCCCCAGCTTGCCGAGCACGTGGCCGACGTGCGTCTCGGCCGTCCGCTCGGAGATGACGAGGGCCGCGGCGATCTCCTGATTGCTCAGCCCTTGGGCCACCAGCAGCGCGACCTCGCGCTCGCGAGCCGTGAGGTCGTCCGCGTGCCGAGCCACGGCGGGCGCTGCTTTCGGCGCGGCTGACGGTGGCGGCTCTGCCACTGCCCGCGCTGCCGCGATGGCCTCGTCCATGGTCATGGCCTGTCCCTCTGCCCAGGCGGCTTGGGCAGCGGCTTCGCCCAGCCGCTTCCGCGCGGGCACAAGGCTGCGCTCGTTGAACTGTTGGAACGTGGGGCTGGGCGGTGTTTCGATGGCTGCCCGCAGGGCGATGGTTGCACCGTGTAGGCGCACGGCCTGCGCGTCCAGCCGTCGAGCGGCGGCCAGCGCCATGAAGCCGTCGAGCACGTTGGGCAACCCCCAGCGGTCGCCGAGCTCGACCACGCCGGACAGCGCCTCCATCAGCAGGCGGCCGGCCTCCTCCAGGTTGCCGCGCCCGATGCACACTACGCCCAGCATGCTTCGCGTATAGGCCAATCCGGTCTTGTCGCCCGCTTGCCGGGCCAGCGCCAGCGCCTCCTCCAGGAGCGCCCAGGCCCGCCCAAAGTCCTCCTCGAGTACGGTGAGCAGGCCAAGCTGAAAAAGCGCCACGACCAGGTTGGGCTGATCAGCGAGCTGCCGGAAGAGGGACAGCGCCTGCTCGTGGAGAGCGCGCGAACGCGCGTAATCCACCCGCAAAATCGCCGTTGTGCCGAGGCCGAGGAGCGCCTCCGCCTCGCTGCCTCGATCTCCCACCGCCCGCGAGAGGTCGAGCTGCTCCTCGAAATAGGCATCGGAAGCGGCGAAGTCTCCTTTGGTCCACGCCAGCGTGCCTGCCGCGAACAACGCCTTCGCGCGCGCGAGGGGCGACACGGCCGGTGTTGGCAAAGCCAGGAACGTCGCCAGCCACTGCCGTCCTTCGCTCAGGAAGCCTTGGTACTGCCAGAACTCGCGCAGGGCGCCGGCCAGCCGCAACCCGGCCTCCACCTCTGCTGGTTCCTGGCTGCTCCAGGTGAGCGCCCGCCGGAGATTGTCGTGTTCATCGCCTAGCGCATCCATCCACTGGCGCCCTTCGCGCACGCGTGCCCCGATCCGCTCGGCGAGCGCGAGATACCAGTCGCGGTGGCGGCGCTGCAGGGCGCGCATGCTTTCAGGAGTCGCCAGCAGGTGCTCCAGCGCGTACTCGCGCACCGTCTCCAGCAGCCGGTAGCGTGCCGCGCCGGCGCTCCCCTCCACGCTCACCAGCGAGCTCGCCACCAGGCCGGCCAGGCCGTGCAGGATCCCTGCTTTCGTGAGGCCCTCACCTGGGCAGATGGCCTCGGCCGCTTCCAGCGTGAAACCGCCGGCGAACACCGCCAACCGGTAGAAAAGCAGCCGTTCTTGCTCGGTCAGCAGGTCGTCGCTCCAGGTAATGGCGTTGCGCAGCGTCTGCTGCCGGGCCGGCAGGTCTCGGGCGCCTCCGGTCAAGAGGCGAAGCCGGTCTGTCAGTCGCTCGGCCAGCACCAGGGGGGGCAGGACGGCGCTGCGCGCGGCCGCAAGCTCGATCGCCAGGGGCAGGCCGTCCAGATGGCGACAGATTCCTGCCACGGCTCCGGCGTTGTGCTCGGTCAGCCTGAAATCGTCGCGCGCGGCTCGCGCCCGCGCATCGAACAGTTGCACCGCCTCCGCCTGCAGGATGCGCGGCACCGACGGCCGGGCCTCGGCCGCGGGCAGCGTGAGCGGCGGCACCTCGAAAATATGCTCTCCCTGGACGTTCAAGTGCGCGCGACTGGTGGCAAGCACGGTCAGCTCGGGACACGCCACCAGGAGCTCCGTGACCTCCGGCGCCGCGGGCAGTAGGTGCTCGAAGTTGTCCAGCACCAGTAGGAAGTGCATCCCGCGCAGGAAGCTCTTGAGCGACTCCAGCAAGGGCCGGCCTGGCGGTTCTCGCGCTCCTAGCGCCTGAGCAATGCTGGCAGCCACCAGGCGCGCGTCACTTACCGGAGCGAGCAGCACGACGACCGCGCCACCGGCAAACCGGCCGGCGACGGCGCTCGTCACCGCCAGCGCCAGTCGGGTCTTGCCCGTTCCGGGCGGGCCGGTCAGCGTCACCAGGCGGGCCCGGCCGAGCAGGTTGACAACGGCCACGATCTCTTGATCCCGACCGATGAAGCTGGTCAGCGGCACGCTCGCGGCCGGCGCCGGCCGCGAGCCGAACGGTATGGCCGGAGGCGTTCGGGAGCGGAGCAGTTGACGCGCCGCCTCCACCGCGCCTCCTTCCCCGGCCGGCTGGCAAGGGAGCGGCAAGGTGGCAACGGAGCGACCGTGCAATAGATCGCCGCGACTCGTGCCGGCAGGACGCTGGAATACCCGGACAGGCAAGCATTATACGATATCGCGGCGCGGAGCGTCCATGGGACGCGGAGGGCTGCAGGGCCTTTTCTCCCGCGGCTGTGGCCGATTTTCGCGCGTCGTCTGCCGCCGCGTTCACCTCTCCCCGCGTTGGGTAAGCGGGTGAGTTCGGGAGAGGGGTGGGGGTGAGGTTCCCCGGCTCCTCTCCGCGAGAGGGAGGAGCCGGGGGCGAGTGCCAGCTAGAAGCCGGGCGCTGCGCACTGGCCGAGCTTCGCACCAGTGACCGCGTTGGGCCGGCCGTCGTTGATCGGGGCCGGCGTGTTGCCGCTGCAGGAGAGGCTGCCGCTTATCCGGTTGTTCTCGATCTCCGGCGCCGCGTCCTCCGCGACGGGGCCCGCGCCGCTGTTGTTCTGCACGGTCACGTCGCCGGTGTCGGTGTTGCCGCCCAGCTCCATGCCGCCGTGGTTGCCGTCGAGCTGGACCGGTCCCTTGATCGTGTTGCCCGCGCAGGGCGCGGCCGCGTCGTCGCCGTCGCTGCCCAGGAGGACGAAGCCCGTGCTGCCGCTTACCGTGAGCCGCGTGGTCACCGAGCTTCCGCAAATCGTGACCGCCGTCGCCCCATCAACCGTGAAGCGGCCGGTGACGCCGGAGTTGCTGATGCTGATTGCCGCGCCGGGCTGGACCGTGACGTCGCCCCGCACCGTGGCGTTGCTCAGGATGGCGCAGCCCATGGATGCCGTGACGTTTAGCGCACCGGTTGACGTCCCGGTCACCGTCTTCGGGCAGCTCACCGCCTCGGCGAGCGCCGTCGCCGTGCTGCTGCTCAGGAAGTCGGGAGCACCGCCGTAGGTCGCCGTGATCTGGTGCTGCCCGACCTGCAGGCTGGCAATGCTCAGGCTGGCCTGGTCCGGGGCGTTGCCGCTGAGCGTGCCCGTCCCTAGCGTATTGCTGCCGTCGTAGAACGTGACCGTCTCCGAAGGCGTGCCCGCGCCCGGCGCGACCGCCGCCACCGCGGCGACGAAGGTGACCGGCTGGCCGAAGACGGAGGGGTCGGCCGAGGAGCTGATGCTCGTGGTGGTCGGCGCGGCGGCGATGATCAGCGTTCCCGTGCCGCTGCTTCCCTGGAAGCTCCCGCTGCTGTCGGTGTAGGCGGCGGTGACAGTGTAGCTGCCGACCGGCGTGCCACTGGGGATCGCGAAGCTTCCGCTCGCAGCCCCATTGGTGACCGTGGCGGCCACGGGAGCGCCTACCGGCTGATTGCTGCTATTGGTCACGGTGAAGGTGATCTGTCCTTCGCCCACTGTGCCCGCGCCACTGGTCACCGCCGACGACAGGGTGACGCCTGGTGTCCCGAAGGTTGCGCTGGCGTTCGACACGGTGGTCGTCGTGGCCGCGCTGGCGGGCGTGATGGTGAGCGTCGCCGTCCCCTGGCTGGCGGCGAAGGCGCCGGCGCTGTCGGTGTAGGCGGCGGTAATGATGTAGGGGCCGGCCGCGGCGCCGCTGGGAATGGCAAAGATGCCGCTTGCCGCGCCGTTAGTCACATTCGCCGTGACCGTGTTCCCCACTTGATTGTTGTTGCTGTCGGTCACCGCGAAGGTGACCTGCCCTTCATTGACCGCGCTGCTCGATGACACCGACGCCGACAAGGACACGGTCGAGGCGCCGGAGGAAGCCGTGGCGTTCTGCGCCGCGGTCATCGTTGTCAAGGCGGGAGGCAATGTTACCAGCACGGCAACACCCGCGGTGAAGCTCATGGGGACATCGGTAGTTCCCACGGCGAGGCAACTCGCGTTCGTGGGGCAGGCAACGCCAGTGAGACCCAATTGCCTGATGGTCGATCCGGTACCCGCGACCGCCTGGACGGTCCCTACGGCAACGCTGCCGTTACTCAGCGCGAGCGGCGCGGTCACTCCCGCGAAGGTGTTACTGACGACGCTCGCCCCGACGGCGAGGCAGGCCGTATCTGTTTGACAGGCTACACTGTCCAGCCTCAACGGAGCAGCGTCCGTGGCGGACTGGACAGCTCCCACCTCCACGCTGAGATTGCCGTTACTGGTAGTGAGCGCGAGCGGCCCGGTTGCCGGCCAAGCTACCGGGCGACGCTCCGTCGCTCGCTCGCGCTGCTCCACGTGAGGGCCAGGCTAGGCCGGACCGCGCGGCCGTGCATCAGGGAAAACACGTATTTCGGTACGCAGAGGCGGGAAATGCGTACTACTGGGGCCAGCGCTGTGCCGGCACTACGCCGGCTCGACGATGAGGTAGGTGAATGACGTCTCGCTCGGCGCCGGAGCCAGAAGGTCCACGCTAAACCCAACACCTGGTTTTCGGTCAACCCAGGACACGCCATTGCGCGGCCCCGGGTTCCCCGTCAGCGTGATGCTGACGTGACTCACCGCGGTGACGTCGGGGTTGGCAATGGCCGCTCGGGCTGCCCCTGGCGCGATCACACCTGCGCCGGCGGTGGAGAAGCCTGACCGGCCCAGGACGTGCAGCGCTATCCCTCCGGCAACGGTAGTCTTCGCCTGTACGCCGGTGGCGCCGCTGCCGGAAACGCCGATCCCCGTGCTGCTGTCTCCAGAGACACCGGCTCCGTTAGCGCTGGCGCCGTGAACTCCTACACCGCCGTGGCTCTGGCCGTAGACTCCCGCGGTGTTTCCGCTGCCGTGGACCCCTGTCCCGGTCGGGTTCGCGCTCTGGCCATAGACGCCGGTGCTGCCTCCGGCGCCGGACACCCCGATCCCTTCAGAGCCGGAGTTGGCGCCTACCACGCCGGCCCCGTTGCCGGTGCAGGTACCCTGGACGCCGGGACCGCTCGCATCGTTGGCGCCCTGCACGCCGGCGTTGCTCGCGCTGTTCGTAACTCCAACCACGCCCGGGCCGCCCCCGCGGTTGCCACCGCGTATCGCCGCGTCATTGTTGCTGGTGCTGTCGCCGAGTACGCCAACCGAGTTGGTGCTGAAGCCATTGACTCCCCAGGAGTTTTCACTCGATCCAAGGATGCCGATTCCCGTAATGTTGGTGCCATATATAACAGGTTCCTGGCTGTCGCTATAGGCATATATCGCCATCGAGGCGCCGCCGGCATCCACCTCCAAGGTGTAGTTCAGGCTGGAGCCGGGGGTTGGGCTGAGTCTCGTCGCGACGTCAGCGTAGTTCTGTTGGCCCAGGATGAAGTTTCCACCTGTCGGCATTCGTGCTTTCCTTTCTCTACTTCACACTTGGCGAGGATAGGATGGTTGAGCCGTTCGCTCGCTCCACCGGCATCGCCGATCGCTCGGCAAACTGTGTCCAGCCCAGGACGCGTCGGGCGGCATCGGCGTCCGCAGGGTGGATACGTGGAGATCCTCTGCATCGGCGCCATTCGACCGCGACTGCCGCCCTTCCCCTGATCGGGCGACAGCCGTGGTGGTTAGCGCCCCATCACCCGCCGCGCGTAGTCGCGGACCGACCGGCCCTGCGCGGCGAGGCGGCGGCAGATCTCGCCGCCGAGGAAGCCGGTAGCGCCGACGACCAGGATGGGATTAAGCACGGACGTTGCCATGACAAGCGCCTCCTACCCTCATTCCGAACGTCAAGCGGAAGGTCGCCGATTGCCCCGCCTGGGATGTGACGTGACCAGATTAGCGCCGACTGCCGGCCCGCGCATCGGGGAAAGTACGTAGCCGGTACGTAGTTCCAGCGCCTGAGTAGGGGACCGCATTCGGTAGCGTAGCCCCTGGCGACTAAAGTCGCGGGCTACGACCTGCGAAGTCCGCCTTCGCGGACTCTCGGTGGGTCATATCCACGCCACGTTGGACCGCCGGGCCCAGCCCGCGCAGGCGGGCTTCGCAGGTCGTAGCCCGCGACTTTAGTCGCCAGGGGCCTCACCCTCGTCGGGCCGGCTCGGCCTGCTGGCGGTGGTTGTGGACCCAGGCGGCAATCTGCGTCCGCGAGCGAAGCCCCACCTTGCTCAGGATGTTGGCGACGTGGGTCTGCGCGGTGCGCTCCGAGATGACGAGCGCCGCGGCGATTTCCCGGTCGCTCAGCCCCTGCGCGAGCAGTGAGGCCACTTCCCGTTCACGCGGGGTCAGGGACGCGGAGTCGCGGCCTACGCCCGCTGGGATCGGTGCTCCCCGGTCCAGTGACGCGGCGTTCTCTGCCCCCAAGGCGTAGGCGATGGCCTGATCCAGTGACATCGCCTGCCCTTCCGCCCAGGCCGTCGCGGCTGCGGACTCGCTCAGCGCACGATAGGCTGGGGCGAGCCTCGCCTGCAGCCGCGTCTCCTCGACCACCGGCAAGGGGGTTCCCGATGCAGCGCGCACAGCCGCCGCTGCGCTGGCGAGGCGTATGGCCCGTTCCGGCTGCTCCTTGATTGCCGCCAGCGTCGCGCCAAGCTCTAGATCCCAGGCGACCGTCCATTGGTCGCGCATCTCCTGCCGGATGTGGAGGCTTTCCGCGAGTCGCGAGCGTGCCGCCTCGTAATCGCCCTTCGCCATGGCCGCCTCGATCAGTCCATTCAGCGCGCTGGAGACGGTGAGCACATCGCCATACTCCCGTCCAATCGCCAGACCCTCCTCCAGCAAGGACACCGCCTCGCCACCGCCCTCGGCGAAGGCCACCATTCCAAGCAAGCAGAGCGCGCTACCCAGATGGGCCCGCTCCGGCGGACCCAGCCCACGCCGGATCGCTACCGCCTCTTCCAGATACGAGCGGGCAGTCGCGTAACCACCTTCCATGCGGGCCATGTTGCCCAGGGCGCTCAGCGCGTCGGCGACGCCGGGGCGGTCGTCCACCTCGCGCGCGACGTCCAGGCTCTCCGCCAGCAGGGCACGCGCCGCCAGGTCGTCGCCACGCGCCTGCGCGAGGAGGCCCGCGGCACGTAACGCCTTCGCCCGCTCCCTAGTGGGGGCGTCCGCTCCAGGCAAGTGCAGGAGCCGGTCGATCCACTGCCAGCCCTCGCTCGCCGGCCCTCGGAAGAGCCAGTAGCTCCACATCGCACCGGCCAGCCGCAAGCCGCGCGCTGCCTCACCGCGGTCGACGTACCAGGCAAGCGCTGCTCGCACATTCTCGTAGGCGTGCCCCAGACGCTCAAGCCGGACCGCCCAGCCCAGCCGCGAGGACTCGGACGCCGCTTGTTCTGCCAGGAGCAGGTAGTATTCCGCGTGTCGGGTTCGCACGAGGTCGGCCTCGCCACTCACGAGAAGGCGCTCCCGCCCGAACTCTCGGAGCAGCTCCAGCACGCGAAAACGGGCCTCCGGGCGATCATCGACTGGGGGCTGTTCGACGTGCACCAGCGACTTTTCGACGAGCTGGGTCAGCACCTGCAGCACGTCCGCGACCGCGAGGCCGTCCCCGGCGCAGCTGGCCTCCGCCGCTTCCAGGGTCCACCCACCGGAAAAGACGGAGAGACGGTTGAAGAGCCGCCGCTCCGGCGTCGTGAGCAGACCATAGCTCCAGATGATGGCGCTGTGCAAGGTCTGCTGCCGCGCCGGCACGTCCTGTGGACCGCCGGTCAGTAAGTGGAGTGGAGAAGGCGTAGGCTCGGCCAGCGAGCCGGCGCGTCCGGCTCCGGCCAGCCGCGCCAGGAGCGTTCGCGGCGGCAGGAGCCGGACGCGCGCTGCCGCCAACTCGATGGCCAGAGGCAGTCCCTCCAGGCGGTGGCAGACCTCGGCGACTGCAGCGGCGTCCTGCTCGGTGAGGACAAAGTCGTGCCGTGTTGCGCGTGCTCGATCGACGAATAATTGCACGGCTTCCGACTGCAGCGCGGTCTCGAGGGTTGGCCGTGACTCCCGCGCCGGCAGCGTCAAGGGCGGCACCGCGAACGTTTGCTCTCCCTGAAGCTGTAGCAAGGCCCGGCTGGTGACCAGCACGGTCAGCTTTGGACAGCTCGTGAGCAGGTCGGTTACCAACGTCGCCGCCGGCAGCACTTGCTCGAAATTATCCAGCACTAGGAGGAAGTGTCTCGTATGGAGGTGGCCCCGAAGCGACTCCAGCAACGGGCGTCCACGCAGCTCGCGGGCCCCCAGAGCCTGGGCAATCGTGGCAGCGACCAGGGCTGGGTCGGTGACGGGCGCGAGCGGGACTATGGTCACGCCGTCGGTAAACTGGGAGTTGGCTCCCGCGGCAACGGCCAGGGCGAGTCGTGTCTTGCCGGTACCGGGTGGCCCGCTGAGGGTGAGCAGGCGCGTCTGGGCGAGCAGACGCTTGATGGCCGCCAGCTCCCGCTCTCGCCCGATGAAACTGGTGATGGGTGCTCGTACCGGCAACGGCGGCTGGAGGGCGGCAGGGGAAGCGGTAGCCGGCCTCCTCGGTGGGTGAAGGGCCGCTTCCATCGGCGCTTTTCCTCTGACCCAAGGTGGCGCGGCTCTCGAGCCGGCGCTCGGCACGGCGTTGAGCCATGGCCCGTGCCGGCGCGGCATCGCGCGACTGGCGCTGGCAGCACAGTACAACGAAAACGCCCCTATTGTCCAGGAAAGTACCAGGGGAGGGCAGGCCCCTGGCGAATAAAGTCGCGGGCTACCGCGAGCGAAGCCCGCCTGCGCGGGCTGGGCCCGGCGGTCCAACGTGGCGTGGATATGACCCACCGAGAGTCCGCGAAGGCGGACTTTGCACGTCGTAGCCCGCGACTTTAGTCGCCAGGGGGCAAATGCCGCCGAAACGTTCCGGATGCACCACTCAGCCTCGTCGGGTCGGCTCGGCCTGCCGGCGGTGGTGGTGGACCCAGGCGGCGACCTGGGCGCGCGTGTGCAGGTCGAGCTTGCCCAGGATGTGGCCGACGTGCGTCTCCACGGTGCGCTCCGAGATGACCAGAGAGCTCGCGATCTGCTGGTTGCTCATTCCTCGTCCCAGCAGGCGCGTGATCTCTTGCTCGCGTGACGTCAATCCGTCGGGGTTTGTTCGCGCGGAGCGCGATGATGCACCGGCGTTCGCGGGAGCCGGCTCCGGAGCCTCAGCGTAGGCCAAAACCTGCTCCAGTGTCATCGCCTGACCTTCCGCCCACACGGCCGCCGCGGCGCGCTCGCTCAGGGCTTGGCGAGCCATGGTCAGCCGGCGCTCGTACGTGCGGGGGTAGGTGGGCGTGGCAGGTGCGCCGATCGCGGCATTCAACTCCCTCACGGCGGCCGCCAGGCGGACCGCTCGCTCCGGACGGCCCTCCGCCGCCGCAAGGCAGGCCATGGCGGTGAGCCAGTTGATCTGCCCCAGGCGCTCGTCCAACCGCTTCCACAGGGCGAGCGCCGCTGCCAGCCAGGAGCGCGCGGCTCGCCGGTCGCCCCGGTCCAGGGCCAGGTTGGCGAGGTTTTGCTGCAGCCAGGCCAGGAGCGGTTCGTTGCCGGCCTCGCGCACCGCGCCGAGCGCCTCCTCGTAGCGCGCCTGGGCCAGCGCATAGTCGCCGGCGGCGTGCGCCACCGTCCCCAGGCGATCGAGCGAGCAGGCGACGCCGTGCCGGTCGCCAACCGCCCGGAACAGCGCGAGGCTCTCCTCCAGCAGGCTGATCGCCCGTGCATAACCGCCCTGCTCGCGCTCGGCCAGCGCCAGCTCGCTCAGCGCGACGGCGAGGCCGTACCGGTCGCCGAGCAGACGCCAAACGGCGACAGCCTGTTCCAGCATGAAAACGGCCGCCGCGAAATCGCCCTGGTGGCGAGCCAGGGCGGCCGCGGTGATGAGCGCCCTCGCCCGGGTGGGGGACGGACCGGACGGCAGCGCCAGGAGCGCCTGCAGGTATGCTCGTCCCTCGCTCATAGAGCCGCGTCGAATCCAGAACTCCTCCAACACGAGGCAGAGTCGCAGTCCCAGCTCCGGCTGTTCCGAGGCGATACACCAGCGCAGCGCCGCCTGCAGGTTGGCATACTCCACGATGAACCAGCGCAGCGCCGCCGGCAGGTTGCCGTACTCGGCTGGAGCGCGGCGGTCTTGCGCCTCCCACTCCGGCCAGGCCTCCCGTTCCTCCGCCATCGCCACGTAGTAGCCGGCGTGGCGGCGCTGGACCACACCGGCCTCGCCGCTCCGGGCGAGCTGCTCCGCGGCGTACTCGCGGATCGACTCCAGCATCGAGAAGCGGGGACTGACGTCTTGCTGCTCCTCCTGGTGGACGAGACTGTGATCCAGGAGCGCTTCCAGTCCCTCCAGCCCCCCGGCGATGCGTTCTACCGCTTCCAGGGTCCAGCCGCCGGCGAAGACGGCCAGCCGCTGGAAGAGGACGCGCTCGTGCGCGCTCAGCAGATTGTCGCTCCAGGCGATAGCGTTGCGCAGGGTGCGCTGCCGTGCCGGCAAGTCGACGGCGCCACCCGTGAGCAGGGGAAGTCGGTGTTCCAATCGGGCCAGTAGCTCTGCCGCCGGCAACAGGCGGATGCGCGCCGCGGCCAGCTCGATGGCGAGGGGCAGCCCATCCAGCCGGGAGCAGATCTCCGCCACGGCAGGAGCGTTGCCGGCGGTGAGCGCAAAGTCGTGCCTGGCGGCGCGCGCTCTCTCCACGAACAGCCGGACCGCCTCGGCTTGCTTGATGGCCTCAACAGACGCGACGGGATTGCTGGCGGGCAGGGCCAACGGGGGTACCGCGAAGATGTGCTCTCCCTGGACGAGCAGGCGGGCTCGGCTGGTGGCCAGCACCGTGAGCGCCGGACAACTCGCCAGCAGCTCGGTCACGAGCGGCGCCGCCGGGAGCACCTGCTCGAAATTGTCCAACACGAGCAGGAGATGCTTATTGTGGAGGCGTTCTCGCAAGGGCGTCGCCGTCCGGCGGGAGGGCGGCTCGGGATGCCCCAGCGCCGAGGCGATAGCGCCGGCTACCATCTGGGCATCGACGGTGGAAGCCAGCGACACCAGACGGACACCGTCGGCATACTGGTCGCGGACGCGCCGCGCAACTTCAATGGCGAGGCGTGTCTTGCCTGTGCCGGGCGACCCGGTCAAGGTGACCAGCCGGGCGGTGCTAACAAGACGCGTTGTCGTGGCCAGCTCGCGCTCGCGCCCGACAAAGCTGGTCAAGGGCATGGGCAAGTCGCCGGGCGATCCCCTGGACACGCCAGGCACGCCGCTCGCCTCCATCCACCGGCCGGGAACGACGCCGCAGGCGCCGGTATAGCTCGCCGGCCTCGCGGTCAGAAGGCGCTGTTCCGTTGCACTGGAGGCCAAGCGGGGCTACATCCAACAGCCGTGTGGATCGTATCATGTGAGGCCATGGCAGCACGCATGACGATGCGAGGATGGCTGGCACGGCAGGTCGGTGTGGACTGTTAGTGGCGCATCCACGAAGTCCGGTGACGATCGTTGGTCTTGTCCCCCGGCGAATAAATTCGCGGGCTACGACCCGCAAAGTCCGACGCTGCGCTCTGCGCGGACTCCCGGCGGCCAGATCCACGGTAGCAATGGCCGGACGACCCAGCACGCGAAGGCGGGCTTCGCATGGGGTAGCCCGCGAATTTATTCGCCGGGCGCCAGCCGCCGGCCGAATCCCCAGGACTTGGCGGACAAACTAATCTAGCCCGCGGCGGCTTGGCCCGGCGTCGGGATTGCGCCGAGCTGCCGCAAGAGGCCCAAGGTGTCCCAGTTGATCCATCCTTCGGCGATCTTGCCGTTGGCAAAGCGAAGGATCGAGATGCCGGTGACGCTTGTCCGCCGGTTGGTTGGCGCGATGCCCATTAGCTCGCCACGCTGCGTGCCGCCGGCGGTCCAGCGGATCACCACTTTGTCCCCTTCGGCAAGCAGGTCGTCAATCGTGAAATGGAGATCGGGGGTCGCGGCGCGGTACATGCGACAGGTCTCTTGCTCGCCCGCGACGCCACCGGGACGGCCGGGCGTGCCGGGGTCGTGTACCGCGCAATCGGGCGTGAGCAGGTCAGCGGCAACGGCGTAGTTTCCGTCGTTCCAGAACTCCTCGATGAGGCGGCGGGCGATGACCTTGTGTGCTTCGCTGGACATGGCAGGTTCTCCTCTCGCGATACGCGCCGGGGCGGTGGCCGGCTCCAGACCGCCACGCCCCTATCCGACAGCCTATCGCGCCGCGATCGCGCCGGCATCGGGGGAAATACGTAGCTGAGTACGGAGCTAGGCCGAATACGTACTGTCGCCAGTCGTCATCACCCGAGTGACGGCTCTGGCCAATGGCCGCTCGCCTGCCGATCGCTCGCGGCTCCGCCCTGGCGCCACCGGCCGGCGTACCGCTGGCGGGGGCGCTATCCCTCGTCGGTCCTGCCCACGCCGGGACCGTCGAGGACGGCACGCAGCGAGGTATTGTCAGGGTTCCACGCGGCCAGGCGTGGGCCGAGCGCAAAGTGGACGAACAGCTCACTGACGCCGTGGCGCGGCCGGAGCGCCAACTTGGCTGCGCCGCGAGGCGTCAAACCACACGCCTGGCCGGCCGTCAGCACCCGGCGCAACGCCTCGACGACTAGCCCCGGCTCCGACACCTGGCCGGTGCGGCGTGCGACCGCGTCGTCCACCTCGAAGAGCGGCTTGAGCAGCGCCAGCACGTCCCCCTGTGGTCCGAGCAGCGCGGACGCCAGCGGTAACGCTGCCGTCAAGGAGAGATAGGAGAGGTCGAGCGTAATCAGTGACGGCGGCGGATCGAGCGCCTCCCGGGTGAGGTCGCCAAGGTTGGTCCGTTCTAGGTTGCGAACGCGTGGATCGACGCGCAATCTCCCTACAAGTTGCCCGTACCCGGCCTCGACGGCGTAGACCAGGGTTGCTCCGCGTTGGAGGAGACAGTCAGTGAAGCCTCCAGTGGAAGCGCCGCAGTCCATCGCCACCCGACCATCGACCGCGACGCCAAAATGGTCGAATGCCGCTTCCAGCTTGTGGCCGCCGCGACTGGCGTAGCGTCGGCGCCCGCGTACCTGCAGGTCCGCGTCGGGCGAGACACGCGTGACGGGTTTGTCGACACGCCGGCCGTCGACCAGCACCTGCCCGGCCATCACCCAGCGCCGCGCTTCGTCGTCTGATGCGAACAGGCCGCGCTCAACGAGGAGCGATGCTATTGACCGCCGATCTGGTCGACTTGACGTGGTTGTACTCCAGCCGTTACCCGGCCTCGAGGTCAGCAAGGAAAGACTCCACGCCGTCAAATTGCTTCACACGTCCTGCCGCGATATCCTCGTCGGCCTCGCGTTCCATCTGTTGCCATTTAGGCGTCCAGAACCAGGCCTGCGTGGGGTCCTCGCCGCGCGGCGCGATGGGGCGGATACGAATCACCAGATCGTCCGCCAGGACGGCCTGCAGTCGTTGGACCTTGGCCACCAGCGCGCCGGCGCTGGCAGCGTCGAGCGGCTCACCTGCATCGACGCGCGCCCGAATCCTTTGCAGCTCCTCGGCGGTCATCACCTACCTCCATCGACCAGACTGTAGACTCAACTCAATTCTACATCGTAGCGAGCATATGCCTTTGTGGCGACGGGCCATAACGGGTGGACCGATATCGGGAGGATACTGGAGTGACGGCAAGCGCGTGGAATCCTGCCCAATACGAGCGCTTCCAATCCGAGCGAAGCCAGCCCTTCTACGACTTGCTGGCGCTGGTGCGTCCGAAGCCGGGAATGCGCGTAGTCGACCTGGGCTGTGGGACGGGCGAGCTGACGCGGGAGCTGCACCGCCACTTGCAAGCGCGGGAGACGCTGGGCGTCGACAGCTCGGACACGATGCTGGCCAAGAGCGCTGCTTTTGCCGGCGACGGGCTCCGTTTCGAGCGAGGCGACGTGCGCGACTTTGCCGCGGTTGGCGAGTACGACCTCATCTTCTCCAACGCGGTATACCAATGGGTGCCGGGCCACGGAGAGCTGCTCACCCGCCTGACCAAAGGACTGAAGGACGGCGGACAACTCGCCTTTCAGATTCCGGCCAACGACGATTACGCGTCCCACACCGTCGCGGCAGCCCTGGCCGCGGAGTTTCCGTTTCGCGAGGCGATGGGCGACTATGCGCGGCAATGGCCCAATCTGACACCGGAGGGCTACGCCGTCCTGTTCGATCACCTGGGCTACTACGAGCAGCTCGTGCGGCTGCAGGTCTACGGTCACCACCTGGGCTCGCGCGACGAGGTAGTGGAATGGGTCAAGGGCTCGTTGTTGACCGACTACGAGAAGCGGCTCACGCCGGATCTCTATCAGCATTTCCTGCTGCGCTATCGGGAACGGCTGCTCCCCAAGCTGGAGGACCGTCGCCCGTTCTTCTACCCGTTCAAGCGCATCCTCTGCTGGGCGCGGCGATGAGGCGAGGGGGCGATGAGGCGATCAGGCGAGGGGGCGATGAGGCGAGGGGGCGATGAGGCGAGGGACGATTGGGGGTTGAGCTGACGGGAGCGAGACGGGATCAGCTCTCCGTTCGGCATGTCGAGAGTCCCCTCCCCCGGTTCGCCCTTGCGCCTCATCGCCCCCTCGCCTCATCGCCCCGGCGCCCTCGCCCTCGTACCACAGCGGCGGCGGTCATAGCCGGATAGTCCAGGTCGTCGGCCAGCGGGTCCTTGTAGGTGCTGACGACGGCCCAACGGTCGCGGTGGGAGCTGTTGGGGTAGGAGGCGTGCAAGGTCAGGTCGTGGAAGATCACCGCGGAGCCGGCCGGCACAGCCGCGGTCACGACCTTCGATTCGTCGATGTGGCTCGCGTCGACGCGGTGCCCGAACGACTGACCGGCCGCCACCTTGCCGTCGTGCGCGGTCGCCCAGGTGTGGCTGCCGGGCGCCAGCTTCAGGCAGCCGTTGCTGGGGTCCACGTCGTCCAGGGCGACCCAGGCGCTGACCTTGTGGGCGCCTTTCCAGTAGGGCCAGTCCTGATGCCAAGGCGTGTCGAAGTCGGCCTCCTCGGCCTTGAACACGACCTTGTCGCTCCAGAAGAGGAGGTTTGGCCCGATTAGGGCCTCCATGAGGTCCAGGAGCCGCGGGTCGCGCGCCATGGCGCGGAAGACCTCGCTGCGTATCGAGAGGCCGACGTAGACGCCCGATTGCCAGAAGCCGGGGCGGGGCTTGCCGGCCGCTTCGGCTTCCGCGGTGACCGCGGCCAGGATGCGCCGGCACTCTTCCTTCCAGACTGCCGTCTCTTCAGGACGGAACACTTCCGGAGCGATGATGAACCCTTGGGTGGCAAACTGCCTGGACAATTCGAGGGTGCTGGCCTGCATGGATGGTCCTCTCCGGCGGCGGCCGTACGTCAACGTCGCTCGCCGTCAGCATACACCTTGCTGCGCGCTGTCGCCAGTTAAGGTCAGCTTACTGTCGTGTCCGGTACAATGCCCGTGTGAAGGTTCGCTTGCTGGTCTGCGACGTCGATGGGACGCTGCTGGATCCGTCGTCGCAGATCACGCCGCTGACGCGTGCCGCCGTCCGAGCGGCCGTCGCCGCGGGCTGCATCGTCACACTCGCCACGGGCCGTCGCTTCCGCTCGGCCAAGCCGATCGCCGATGACCTCGGCCTGGAGCTGCCGCTGTTGGTGCAGAACGGCGCGCTGATCAAGGACTCGCTGACTGGCGAGATCCTCTATCATTGTCACCTTCCGCGCGATGGCGCCGCTGTGGCGGTCGAGTATTTCTGGCGATCCGGCGCGCAGCCGATCGTCTACGAGAACGCCTTCACGGGCGAGCGGCTATTCACGGGACCGGCGGAGCGGGATAACGACCTCAACCGCGCGTACGTCACGCGCAACGCCGACCTGATCTGCCGCCGGGCCCTGGATGCCCTGCTGCCGGCAGAGCCGCCGCTGGAAGTCGCCATCCTCGACACGGCCGAGCAGGTTGCCGCGCTGGCTCCGGCGCTGGCGCACGCCTCATTTCGCACCATCGCGACGACCAACCAGAACGGCAGCGCCTTCCTGGAGGTACTGGCTCCCGAGTGCTCCAAGGCCGCGGCGCTGCGCGAGCTGGCCCGCCACTATGGCGTGCCCTTGGAGCAGACCATGGCGATTGGCGACAACGTGAACGACCTGGAGGTGCTGACCGCCGCCGGTATCGGTGTGGCGATGGGGAATGCGCTGCCTCAGGTCAAGGCGATCGCCGGCCACTCCACCAGCTCCAATTCCGAGGATGGGGTGGCGGAAGCTATCGCCCGCTTCGTGCTGGAGCGTCCCCTCGCCGGCGTCGTCTGACACCGTCGCGTTCCGGCGTCCGGGGCGGGGTATACTCTGCCGCGGCAACAGCGGCGGCCGTTGACGCAGTGACGATGTTGAGGGTGGCATGGCAACGCAACGTACTCTGATTATTGTGAAGCCCGACGCGATGCAACGCGGACTGGCTGGAGAGGTCCTGGCCCGGTTGGAAAAGCGTGGCTTGCGTTTCGCGGGCCTGAAGCTGATCCAGATCACACCGGAGCTGGCGGCGCGTCATTACGCCGAGCATCAGGGCAAGGGCTTTTACGAGGGCCTGGTCCGGCACATCACCTCAACCCCCGTTATTGTCGGGGCCATCGAGGGACCCGAGGCCATCGACGCGGTCCGCCAAACCGCCGGCAAGACTCGTCCGCTCGAGGCGGCGCCGGGGACTATTCGCGCCGACCTCGGCCTCACCGTCGGCCCCAACCTGATCCACGCCTCGGACAGTCCGCAGAGCGCCGAGCGCGAGCTTTCCTTGTTCTTCCAACCCGGGGAGCTTCTCAGCTACAGCCGCGACATCGACCGCTGGATCGATGGCTAGAGAGCGGCAGGGGAGCAGAGGAGCCGGGGAGCAAGGGAGCAGGGGCGACCTGGTGTGGCAGGAACGGCGACCCAAATGGAAGCGACCATTCCGTGCCGCCATGGGTCTGCTCGAATCGGTTTCCCCTCTGCTCCTCTGCTCTCC
>Ga0207416_1001949_pt1 | contig 24399 bp, 18 predicted proteins | sample PaiPotPPM11metaG_FD_184107 | JGI IMG/M metagenome (GOLD analysis project Ga0207416, IMG submission 184107) | Iron sulfur acid spring bacterial and archeal communities from Banff, Canada, to study Microbial Dark Matter (Phase II) - Paint Pots PPM... ... | reverse complement strand
CCCCAAAGATTACCCCTAGAAAATAGAATGTATTACGGCGCGTCGATTATCAACGCATTTCTAGTCTAATGGTGCCCTACAGTATCAACAGGCGAACTGCGAAACAGGAAGTGCGACCCATACAATGACATCAAAAACGTTATCAGATAAAGCAATCGGACTGAACACCGATTCAAATTCACCACGCCGCCTGTCTGCTGCTATGCGGGAGAGACGCAACCTAATAAAAAAGATGCAAATTAAGAATTAAGACGCCCTCGTTCAGTTGTGCTGCTGCAGTAAACACTAACTCTAACTCAGTAAAGCACAGATCGTTACTTTGCTGCATACTCGTGATGTCGATCCCTAAGATCCAACTCTTTTCATTTTTGACCCACATTTAGGGCACGCAGCCTGATTGTGCTTTGTTCCACAACTCATACAGTAATAGCTTAGCGAATTATAGCCAAACATTGAAGCACCAGACATCCCCATTCTTCTCAAAGTTCTTTTCCGTACATAGAAACTGAGCAAGATGAAGACCGCGATAATTATAGGTAAAGAATAAGGAAAAGGTATTAGAAATGAGATGACCAGACTTATACCAAGCGAAATACCAATCCACAGTAATTGTTGCGAGAGGAATTGTTTATTATCACCGCTCAATATTTGTCAAGTGATATACATGTTCCTCTTTAAAATATCTTCTTCTTCACAGAATAAAGACAATAAACTTTACTTCTGCCGTAAAAAAACAGCATGATTTAAATTACATTGCAGATACCCGATGATTACATCGACCAAACCGATGGGGAACAGTCCTGGATGAAGTGCAATTTGCGCTTCATTCAGGGCACTAGTTTTATCTCAGGCTGTTCATTAATAATTTTCTGTGCAGCTTTAATGTTATTAGTATTATTACAAATACTGCTGCAACTGCATCCTGTCCTCCCAGCAACTCTAAAGACGGAAAAATTTCTTCCACGTAAGGGACTGAACCGCTAATCTCTCAATGGTTACTACACTATAAACCGTGAGTTTAGACCGTCAAATATAGATTAATCCGCATTCTCGCTTACCAATGTTCTCTACGTATTTCAATGCATGCCTTTTTGGCAGACCACTACGTCTAGTTTCTTGCAGGTGCGTTGGGTTATTGGAAATGGCGGGCTGAACACCTCGCCGAAGCTTGATGCGTACACCCCCATCCCATCAACGCCATCTTCTATGGCCACCCTTCTCCTTTCGGAAGGTTGTCTTTTCTCGGGAAAGGCTTCCTCCTTAGATGCTTTCAGGAGTTATCCTAGACAGCTTAGCTGCTCAGCGTGCCCTGTCGGACAGCTGATAAACCAGAGGCTGCGTTGCCCTGTTCCTCTCGTACTAGGGGCAACTTCCCCTCAAACAACCGCGCCCCTGTCAGGCAGAGACCGACCTGTCTCACGACGGTCTAAACCCAGCTCACGTTCCCCTTTAATGGGCGAGCAGCCCCACCCTTGGCTCCTGCTGCAGAACCAGGATGGGAAGAGCCGACATCGAGGTACCAAACCGCGGGGTCGATAGGAGCTCTCGCCCGCGACGAGCCTGTTATCCCTAGGGTAACTTTTTTGTCACCATCAGCCCCCAATAGTGAGGTCATGATGGATCGCTAAGCCCGGCTTTCGCCTCTGAATTCCGTATCATTGGGAATCCAGTCAGACTGGCTTATGGCTTTGCCCTCACCGGCGGATTTCTGTCCCGCCTGAGCCAATCTTTGGGCCCCCTCGATACATTTTCAAGGGGGTGCCGCCCCAGCCGAACTGCCCACCTGCCGTTGTCCCCGTTAGAACGGGTTAGCGAAACGGTAACGAATGGCTGGTGTTACAACGGCGTCTCCATTAACCCCGGAGGATTAACTTCGCTGACTCCCAGCTACACTCTGCATACGCAACCATAACGCAACAACAGGCTGCAGTAAAGCTCCACAGGGTCTTCTCTCCCCGACAGAGGTTTGTGGACTGTTCGTCCACATTATGTGGCTTCACCGGGCTGTAGGCGGGGACAGAGGGGCCCTCGTTGTTCCATTCATGCACGTCGGAACTTACCCGACAAGGCATTTGGCTACCTTAAGAGAGTCAGAGTTACTCCCGGCGTTTAGCGGCCCTTAGCCCAGTTGAACCCAGGTTTTAGGTACCGCCACTGGCCAGGATACAGAGGCCATACTCATCCTTTCGGACTAGCGACCACCTGTGTTTTTATTAAACAGTCGGGACCCCCTTGTCACTGCGACCTGCAGCTCCTGCTCCTCGCAAAAGCTGCAGGCACTCCTTATACCATAGGTACGGAGCTATTTTGCCGAGTTCCCTCGCCTTACGGTATGCCCGACAGACCTTAGACTACTAATCCAGGGCACCAGTGTCGGATCTCGGTACGGTCTTGGAAGTATCTTCCTTCTCCCGCTTTCAGTGTCTCCTGGAATCAAGCGAACCCTCCTTGCGGAGAGCCATTCATACCTCGTCCAGGTTCTCGCCATTGCGGCACTCCCCCAGACTCGAATACTTAAACAGAACGACGGTTCTGCTCGCCCTATCCTGAAGCAACGGGAAAGGTTTTAACGATCTTCCAAGGCACTGGAATATTAACCAGTTTCCCATTCGGACAGCTCTGTTGAGGCTGTTCTTAGGACCGGCTAACTCCCGGCTGACGACGCATTGCCGGGAAACCCTTGCCCTTTCGGTCGCCGAGATTCTCACCCGGCTACGCTGTTACTGCCGCCAGGATCTGCAATAGTTAGATCGGTCCACTGGACTTCACAGCCCAGCTTCTACCCAATCACTACGCCCACCTACCACGCACCGGCATTGCCGGTGGTCTAAAGTATCGGTAGTCTACTTGAGCCCCGTCCATTTTCGGGGCTCCCGAGCTCGGCAGGTGAGCTGTTACGCACTCTTTAAAGGATGGCTGCTTCTGAGCCTACCTTCCTGCTGTCTCTGCCTGAAAACACCCTTCTGTTTGACACTTAGCAGACATTTGGGGACCTTAACTTTAGTCTGGGTTGTCCCCCTTTCGGTTATGAGGCTTACCCCACATAAACCCGTCTCCTAGTCTCTACGACGCTTGTACATTCGGAGTTCGAATGGATGGCGAGCCCTTTCGGGCCCTTACCGTCCTATCGGTGCTCTACAGAGCAAGCCGTCTCCACTAAGGCAGGACTGCGATCCACTTCGGTGGGAACTAGCGATCACCGGACTAGATTGGTTTTTGACCCCTAATCCCAGATCAGGGGACCGATTTGCACGTCAGGACCCTTGCAGACCTCCAGCGGGCTTTCGCCCGCCTTCGTCTTATCCAGGACTAGATCGTCCGGTTTCTAGCCTTACTGCCATGACTCTAGACCCTTTCAGATCCTTCGCCTCGCACGCAAAATGCTGCGCAAATTTGGTTTCCCTTCGCTTTCCCTGCGTAAACAGGTTAAGCTCGCCATGACAGCAAACTCCCTGGCCCGTGTTTCGAGACGGAACGCACAACTCTAGAGGGCTTCAGCCCCTTGCGGAGCCTCCACCCAATTCCTTCCAAGCTGTGCACGTCTGTAACCGGTTGGTTTCAGGAGCTTTTCACCCCCCTTCCGGGGTACTTTTCAACTTTCCCTCACAGTACTAGTATGCTATCGGTCTTGATTAATATTTAGCCTTGGATGCTACTTTCACCCGTTTTCACTGGCCACTGCCAAGGCCAGTTACTTTTGTTATGGCGGAATCCTGTCTCCATACGCCTACGGGGGTATCACCCTCTGCGCCAGCACATTCCAGAGCACTTCGGCTCCAAAAACAGCATTCCATTTGCCATAACCCACCACATCTCCACCACGTTACCGTGAAGGATTCAGTTTAGGCTCTTCCGTTTTCGCTCGCCGCTACTAACGGAATCTCTGAGTGATTTCTTTTCCTCGTCCTACTCAGATGCTTCACTTCGGACGGTTCGCTCTCCCATGCGTAAGCAAGGGAGTGTAATGAGAGATCTCATTCGGAGATCCTGGGCTCAACGGTCGCATGCACCTACCCCAGGCTTATCGCAGCTTGCCACGTCCTTCATCGCTTATCAAGCCGAGTCATCCACCAACCGGCGTCTTTGCACCAGTTTTCCCAGCGTAGTCTAAAGCATTGAAACTTTACGTGAACATTGTAAAGCCACATTTCATCTATCATTGCTGTCAGACTATTATGTCTAACAACCATTTGAGAGATGCAGATTTATCCTATACATGACGGTCATTGCAAACTTGCGTTTGCTCGGTCCTTCATTCCCTGCATATCCTGCAGAGAATTGCATTCGTACGTACAATGGCACATGACCCTTTACACTTAAGTTGCCGGCCTTAATCGAAGGAGGTGATCCGGCCGCAGGTTCCCCTACGGCCACCTTGTTACGACTTCTCCCTCGTTGCTGACCCCAGGTTCGATAGTGCCAATTAGACACAACCTCGCCAAGAACCAACTTCGATGAAGCGACGGGCGGTGTGTGCAAGGAGCAGGGACGTATTCACCGCGCGATGATGACACGCGGTTACTAGGGATTCCATATTCATGAGGGCGAGTTTCAGCCCTCAATCATAACTGGGGTAAGGTTTAGGGATTGCCTCCTCCTTTCGGAATAGGAACCCATTGTCCTTACCATTGCAGCCCGCGTGTGGCCCGAGGGTTTCGGGGCATACTGACCTGCCGTAGCCCCCTCCTTCCTCCGCCTCAGCGGCGGCGGTCCCTCTAATTAGCTCTACTACTCCTGAGAATAGCAGTAGCAACTAGAGGTAGGGATCTCGCTCGTTACCTGACTTAACAGGACACCTCACGGCACGAGCTGGCGACGGCCATGCACCTCCTCTCAGCTTGTCTGGTAAAGTCTTCAGCTTGACCTTCACTCTGCTGTCGCCCCCGGTAAGATTCCCGGCGTTGACTCCAATTGAACCGCAGGCTTCACCCCTTGTGGTGCTCCCCCGCCAATTCCTTTAAGTTTCAGTCTTGCGACCGTACTCCCCAGGCGGCAGACTTAACGGCTTCCCTGCGGCACTGGGCTGGCACAAGGCTAGCCCATCACCGAGTCTGCATCGTTTACAGCTGGGACTACCCGGGTATCTAATCCGGTTTGCTCCCCCAGCTTTCATCCCTCACCGTCGAGCGCGTTCTGGCAAGCCGCCTTCGCCACTGGTGGTCTTCAATGGATCAAAGGATTTTACCCCTACCCACTGAGTACCGCTTGCCTCTCCCGCCTCCTAGTCCTGTAGTATCCTCCGCGGCCCATCCGTTGAGCGGCTGGATTTAACGGAAGACTTGCAGAACCGGCTACGGATGCTTTAGGCCCAATAATCGTCCCGACCACTCGGGGTGCTGGTATTACCGCGGCGGCTGACACCAGACTTGCCCACCCCTTATTCTGCACCATTTTTAGAGGTGCCAAAAGATCCCCTTAGCGGAAATCACTCAGAGTAACCCTGTCAGGCTTTCGCCTATTGCAGAGGTTTCGCGCCTGCTGCGCCCCATAGGGCCTGGGCCCTTGTCTCAGTGCCCATCTCCGGGCTTCTCCTCTCAGAGCCCGTACCGGTTATAGGTTTGGTGGGCCTTTACCTCACCAACTGCCTGATCGGCCGCAGTCCAATCCAGGGGCCATGTAGATTTGAGCCATGATCCATTCCAGAAATCATGACCTATCGTGGTTTATTCTCAGTTTCCCGAGGTTATCCACGTCCCCTGGGCATGTTGACTACGTGTTACTGAGCCGTTCGCCACGCATTGCTACGTCGACTCGCATGGCTTAGTCCCACTCTGATAGCAGTCGGGTCCGGCAGGATCAACCGGAGCCAATATGATTGTTAACTTAAAGAGTACGGCCGGACAACTTGTAGTATTGTGCGGGTCATGTGACCAATGTCGGATACAATTTTTATAAATTGAATCCCCATATTGTGAGCGCAACTGGAGGTCGGTGAATCATAGAATGGCACCATGACCAAATATCATCACCAACGCCGCCTTGAATGTTACGTTCTAAATCCTTGTCAACAAATTCGAATATAAATCTTGTCTCGGACTATTTGCCACTCAACCTCGTACAAAATTATAATAGATCATCTTATCCTCCATTTTTAGTTATGTTAGATTCCGAAATTGGCATTTCCTATGAAGATAAAACTCAGGCCTCCAAAAGGCTCTTTCATAAAGCTACCAAAGTGTTCGCAGGTGGAATCAACCACAACATTCGCTTTTTCAAACCTTATCCATTCTTTTCAAAATGGGCTAAGGGCAAAAATCTCTGCGATGTAGATGACAACGAATATACCGACTATTGGATGGGACATTGGTCGCTAATACTAGGCCACTCTCCGCCTACTGTTGTAAACGCACTGTCGCAACAGCTTAGAAATGGTACTTTGTACGGGACCGCAAACGATATCTCGCTGGAGTTCGGGGAGCTAATTCAGAAACTCATGCCCGGTGCAGAGAATCTGCGTTTTTCAAGCACAGGTTCTGAGGCCACGATGTACGCGGTACGTCTCGCAAGAGCAAAGAGCCATAAGCGTGTCATCGCAAAGATAATTGGCGGGTGGCATGGATTCAATACTACACTCATGCAGTCGGTAAACTATCCGTTCCATGATCAGGAGGGAGCGGGCCTTGTCGCGGAGGAGGAACAATTTGTCAAATCGTTGCCTTTCAACGATCTCGACTCTTCTATAAAGATTCTTGAATCCGCTATCGACGATCTAGCCTGCATCATTCTGGAACCCATACTTGGAGGCGCAGGTTGCGTTACTCCCGATCTTGGTTATTTAAAGGGCTTACAAGAATTCGCGCAGAAAAACGATATCCTTCTCATACTGGATGAGATTGTCACCGGGTTTAGATTATCCATAGGAGGAGCTTCACAGAAATACAACCTCAAGCCGGATCTTTTTACACTGGGCAAAATCGTAGGCGGGGGAATGCCAATAGGAATTGTTTGCGGGAAGAAGGAGGTAATGTCGCTAGCAGACCCTGGCTTAATCAAAGAGAATCAGGCTAGATGCAATATAGGGGGAGGCACATATTCTTGTAATCCTATGACTATGGCAGCAGGATTGGCAACAATCAATTATCTTAATAAAAATAGGGATGGGATCTATCAGAAGATAAATGAACTTGGCGCAAAAGCTAGGACTGGTTTGGCCAAGTTATTTAGAGAGGCCAAAATCGACGTTGAAGTTACCGGGGAAGGGTCACTATTTTTGACTCACTTTCTAAATAACAAGGTTAGAAGTATAAGGAACGCTACAGATGCGGCCATATCTGACCTGGGACTACTCTACAGGTACCACATGGGATTAATCGCATCGCATCAAATTTTTTTTCTGCCGTTAAAAATGGGAGCAATATCCTCGGTGCACACCGATATCGATATTGCTCATCTACTCGAGGGTACACGATTATTGGTGAACTCTGGGATACTAACCTCGGAGAAAGCTTCCTAAACGGATTGCAACAACGGATGACGTCAAAAACCCCACACGATTTATACTACACATTATATTATTCGACTACAGCAACAGAATTGTATCATTCCTTACAACCGAGTCTAATTGAAAAGATACCTTCTTTGATCAATCGCCAGAACATTCCAACGACTACTCGTGACGCTAACTGGCCAGCTTTGTCAGGCTCCTTAAGTGATCGATCTAGGAATATGAAAATATGGGTAGAAGCATATGGCTGCGCGGCGAGCATGGGAGATTCCGAAATGATAAGCGGACTCTTGAAGGAGAGTGGTTTTCAGTTAGGGAATAACGAAAGGGACAGTTTTCTGAGTATTCTCGTAACTTGTTCTGTAAAAGACGTAACCGAACACAAAATGCTTCACAGAGTAGGCCAATTAATGAAAACAGGAAAACCTTTGATAATAGCCGGTTGCCTTCCCAAGGCAAACAAGAAACTTATAGAAACTACGTATCCTACAGCTTCTCTTCTTGGACCACATGCAATTAATCGCACAATAGATGTTGTAAAATCCACAATTTCTGGACGACGAGCAGTAGCTCTCGAGGATTCTGTGTCTGACAAAGTTAACCTACCTAGAGTACGAATTAATCCTGTGACTAGCATAATAGAAATAGCCAGCGGATGCATGAGTGGATGCACATTCTGCCAGACGAAACTCGCAAAAGGGCAATTAAGAAGTTATCGCATAGGAGATATACTACGGCAATTTCGACACGATGTCAATGACGGTTGCAAAGAGATTTGGCTTAGTTCAACCGACAACGGCTGTTATGGAAGAGATATCGGATCAAATCTGATAGAGCTCCTTGAATCATGTATTAGCATAAAGGGCGACTATAAAATTCGAGTCGGGATGTTGAATCCGATGTTTCTTACGAACATGACTGAGAGGTTGGCAGCGCTCTTCGTAGAAAGCGACAGGATCTTCAAGTTCTTACATATTCCAGTCCAAAGCGGTAGCGACGTTATTCTTAGGAAAATGAAAAGAGGTCATACCTCGAAAATATTCGTTGACGCAGTCAAAACATTTAGGAGCAGAATTCCGGAGGTGACCATCGCTACTGACGTGATTGTTGGTTTCCCCTCTGAGACTATAGAAGATTTCGAGAGAACTCTTGAGATAATAAAAGCCACCGAGCCCGACGTTGTCAATATCTCTAAATACAGTGCGAGACCTGGAACGGCGGCTGCAAAGTTTAAGAAGCTAAGTTCCCAAATTATAAAAGTCAGAAGTAAGCAGATGCATTTGCTGATTAATAATATCGCTCTGAAACGTAACGCATTATGGAAAGGGTGGGAAGGTGAAATAGTTGTTGATCAATCAGATACTAGATGGCTACAGGGGAGAAACTACGCATACAAGCCTATACATGTTCCCCGCTCACCAGGCTGTCAGATTCAACTAGGCGACAGGATAAGAGTAAAAATCCAAGAGTTTTCTAGCCATATGTTGATAGGTTGATTAGATAATAATTGAGCCCACTAGCTCAAAATAGTTCTTTTTATGTAGACCACCAAAACTCTTAACTAATATCTGTGCTATCCGGATAAAGGGGAAGGGTTCTGGAAGATAACTTGGCCATTGAAAAACCTATTCTAGTAATGGGTATTGGCGGCGCAGGAAGCAGGATAGCGAGTGAGGCCTGCAAAGCAGTCAATTCTGATTGTGTTTTGATAAGTAATGACACAAAGGACCTAGTCGGGAGTTCTAGCTCTATTCTGATTAACGCAAGATCCTGGGTAAATCCGTCTAGTTACAAGTTAAGGTTCTATGCTCAAGATTCAGCAATAAGAATAAGACAGGTGCTACGGGGTTTTAACGTGGTGGTCGTGGTAGCAAACTTGGCTGGAAGGGGGGGTAGTGCGATTGCTCCGGTCGTTTGTAGGTTGGCAAAAGCAGAGTCTAATTCAAGCACTGTAGTGTCGTTCGTCATAATGCCTTTCAAGTTTGAAAAAGATCGCGTCTTTCAAGCAGCGATCTCTCTTAAAAGAATACGAGAAGCATCTGACGCGACTATAGTAATTGACAACGAGGCTTTTCTAGACAATAATCCAGAATTATCAGCCGAAGAATGTTATCAAATCACAAATAGAGCTCTTTCTGAGACTATTGGTCTAATTTGCAGCGGCACTTACACCTATAGCGGCTTGAGTTTACTATGTACCAGCAATAATATTGGCGGAGCAGAATTTTCTGCCAAGGATTCTGTTGCTATGTTATATCAGAACGCATATGCCGGCTCGGTCAGGAGTGCCATGTTATATGTCATGGGTGGGAAGAACGTTCCTCTCGGCCTTTTGAATTCGCTTTTTAATACATTACAAGAGATCTTTAAAGATGACGGAAATGCAGGAGTTGCAATTGCAGAATCAAACTCCGGCAAAACAACGGTTCATCTTTTAGCATCCTTTGACGAAACAACAAGATTTGACGCTTACGATCCTCTTTCCCGAATCATCCCGAATAGAAATGTCTTAGACTGGGATGATATGGATTGCTCGCCTGATATAGAAATGGCAATTACAAATCTCGAGTAAGAATTAACTTCGATCCGAGAAAAATCACGTTTGGTATGTTAGTGTGTGATTTGACCGCAGCATCCAATTGCTTGCGCGAATCATAAGTTGATTATTTAAAAGTGATTCAGAGTATTCTATTTCATTTGGAAGCCTCAAGTCCCCTCTGTTTTCGTTGTCAATTCAGGTGATTTCTTTTCTTCCGGTCCTATTTTATCCAGCTCATTCTTCGTCGCCTCATCATAAAGAGAGACCACGACCGTCCCGTCTTCATCTTTGACCAGCTTAAGCCGAACTTTTCTCGGAGGATTTGTTTTACCTCTCTTCCAAATCTGCCGGTTCAGATCTTGATCAAGTTTCACTTCATCGCTCTTCATACTTTTTTTTGCAAATTCCCTAATCATGTTTATGACTCGATCCGTCCTTCTATAACGGGGGGTTATCCATGCTTTTCCCAGGTTTACGGTTTCGATACGAGTTACACTTTCTTCAGAAGACAATTTCGCTAACAAACTCCTTTCAAAGGCTACCCGACGTTCACATCAGTTCTGCGCCACAAGCGACGTTTTGGATTAGTCCTTACGTGGCGATGTGTTCTAATTATTACCCACGCAGGGACCGCTTTGTTTTGCATTGTACGTTTCATTAGCCTCATTTTCAAGGCCGTCTTTTTTCGGGCAGCCATATAACCGAAGAAATCAGTGATCCTATTTTTAAGTGTTGATTTCTATGGATTAACTCTCTTAGTTGATTTCGTACGAAGTAGAGTGTGTCTACTCTTCAAATTACACTTAGTCTGTAACAAGTGGTCTAGATCCTAAATCGGTTATTATTCCAGCGCACAGTTCGGTAGTGATGGTTACCGTCATTATGAGTAAATAACATGTGTTTTCAGACTGAGAACAAGGGTTCAAGCCTAGTTGTTTCTGTTATTCCACTCTCACAGATTCGATGAGTGCCGATCAAAAAAACATATACAGAAGAAAGCGGTTGGAATTATAGTAATCAGTGCAGGAGGTCTTGAAGTGAAATCTTAAGCGCTAGTCGTCGTCGATAACTAATCCTCGCCTTTCATTTGTTTTCTTGATTTGAAAATTGGTTTTATCCCAAGAGCAGAATAATCTCCTGTTGAGCAGGTAAAACACAGCTCCTCCTTGGGAATACCTATGGCCTTTGCTAAGTTTGTTGTACTATTATATGCAACGTAATCTGCACCTATTATTTTCGATATGTTATTTGCTGCCTCGGTACCTGACATATCATTACTTGCATGTCTAAAGGCTAAAAGTTCTTCTTGCGATGGAAAGTCAATGCCTGCATAGCAGGGATAACTAATTGGAGGATATGTTATAATCATGTTAATTCGTTTAGCACCAGCTGCGCGTAATGTCCGAATTATGGACATGGAGCTGTTACCCCTAACAATACTATCGTCTACAACAACAATGTTTTTCCCATCAATTACCTCGCGAATAGGAATAATACCCTTATTAATCTCAATCCTGCTTTCTTGATGGGGCTCTATGAAGCTTCGCATTGAACCTCTTCTACTGTATCTATCTTTGAGTAATCCCTCTTCGAAAGGTTTGCCTATCTCAAGTGCGTACCCCAGCGCCGCTGGTCTAGCGGAATCTGGCACCGGGATGACAACATCAGCATCATGAACTGGGAATTGTTTAGCAAGGAACTTCCCAATTCTTCTCCTTGCTGCATACACATTCACACCTTCCATAATGCTGCTAGGATGAGCGAAGTATGTGTATTCAAATGCACAATGAGAATGTGGCAGGTCCACAGAAAATTGTTCAGATTCAATCCCTGCTAGGCTAATCTTAATAATTTCACCAGGCTCGACGTCCCGATTAAGTTGTGCTCCGATCGCAGAGAGCGCACAAGACTCTGACGCAACAACATAAGTATTGGTCTCTTTATGATATCCCATAACAAGTGGGCGGAAGCCTTTTGGATCCCGCGCTGCATACACACATCCGGAATCAGTCAGAAAGGTAAAGCAGAACGAACCAATCATCTCATCTCTTAAGATAGAGACAGCCTCAGTAAAGTTGCCATTTTCAGTTGTATGCATAACAAGACGCTGCGCTGCGACCAAGGTATCGCTCATAGTTTGCGGAGTGAAAGTACATCCACCTACCATGGATGACAGTTCCTCCACATTCGCTATCGTGCCATTGTGCGCTACACACAAATCTTTTACCTTCAAGGGTTGAGCATTTTGTAGTGTGCTCTTCCCAAAAGTAGAATAACGAACATGCCCAATCGCAGCATGCGACTTGTATCGCTTAACTAATGTCTGAAACTCTGCTGCTGCCGCGGAGACCAGTCCAAGTTTTTTTAGCGGCATCTTGTTTGGAACTGCTAGGCCCCAGGACTCTTGGCCCCTGTGTTGAAGTGCCCGGAGAGAGTCTATAACGAACGGTATAACGTTAGAACCGTTCAGCGAGAATGCCCCTACTACTCCACAATTTTCGTGAACCATTTTTGCTCAATATCTAAATATTTCCGATGGACACCACTAATGGTCAATATATTAAGTTTAGAAGGTTTGTACACTTTCAGTTATTAGACGCAGCAATACCCTAAAAAACATTCTTGTTACCAACTTTATTGCGTCAAGCGCTAAAGCAATTTCAAGCGGCTCGTCACCCTGTCTATCAACTCTGTAGGTGCTGGTCCTATCCCTATACACGTAATGGTTCCCGCAGGAATTTGTGTGAGACCCCTGTCTTCCACTTGAACTACTATCAAAGACTGAGTCTCGGCAACCTTACGCAAGGCGCTCAGCTCTTCAATAGTTTGCACCTTTACCACGACTTTTGCCTGACCCGATTCGAACCACCTCTGAAACCAGGCTGGGTTAAACTGCTTCGTTCTTTCAGCTCCAAGGACTGCCGCATGAGCTACCTGCGCGGCCGTCTTACCAATACCCATCCGAAGATCCCTCCTAACGACGATTACCTGTTTGTAAATCACAGGTATATACTTTAATTAACAGACTAAGAAATAGATTGCCTATCTGTTATTATGTCACATTATTTTGATGTAATAATCGCAGGGGGTAGCATATCCGGCCTATTAGCAGCACGCGAAATTGCTGCTCCAGGAGGTAGATCTGTTGCTGTCTTGGAAGAGGATCCCGAAATCGGAACTCCACAACATTGCGGCGGACTAGTTAGTATCGACGGCCTAAAAAATCTTGGTATGGTACCGGCAGCCAATGCCATTGAAAGTAGAATCAAAGAGGCAGAAATTTTTTCTCCTTCGCATTCTTTCATTCTTAATACCGAAGCCCAAAAAGTGATTGCCCTCGATCGGCGGCTCTTGGATAAACAGGCGGCTCTTCAAGCACAAAGACTGGGGGCAGAAATAAGGACAAGGTGTTCCGTTCGTTCTGTTTCTGAAAATAAACCGACTACCGATCATAATCAGACAGATTTTAGTCAAACTATAAAAACCTCTGAAGGTGATTTTACCTGCAAATTCTTTATTGATGCAAGAGGGGTGGCATCAGTAATTCAGAACAAACGTGAGGGTATACTTCAATCCGCACAATATGAAGTATATGCTTCGTGGATAGAGAGAGAGACTGTCGAGGTTCAATTTGATAGTCATAAGTATCCGGGTTTTTTCGGATGGATTATTCCGACTGGAGATGGTACTGGAAAAGTAGGAGTAGCCGGAAAAGGGATCAATGCAGCAGTTGCCTTGAAAGCGTATATGGATAGTAAAGGGGAAAAATATTCGGTTATTCGTAAGGTATATGCGCCGATATGGGTCTCCGGTCCGATTGAGAATTTTATCAGTGCTCGACGAACAATAATTATTGGGGACGCAGCGGGCCAAACAAAACCAACAACGGCGGGCGGGATTTATACATGCGGGATGGGAGGAATTCTTGCAGGTAGGGCGATATCGAAGGCCTATGACGAAAACGACATTAATAAGCTATGGGATTACCAGAAAAGCTGGCTCGCTATTTTCGGAGGCGAGTTTGAGAAGATGCTTCTCGCAAGACGAATATTGGAACGAGTTGATAATAAGACGCTAGACGAATTATTTCTTAGTGTTTCTGAATCGAAGCTTCAAGAAATATCGAGAGTAGGGGAATTCGATTTTCATACCGCTGCTTTGACAAAAATATTTGGATCAAGGCATGGAGTAAAGATAATGAAAGCAATACTAGGTAACGAAATTAGGCGATTATTAAGCTAAGGAAGATATAAATTCGGTTATCAACCTTCGAGGTTATATGTCCCAACCATTACAGCTTCCTGTTTGTACTTCTTGTAGTAGACCAATAATGCCTAACGATGAGTGCGTCAAATACTACTGTCCTAATTGTGGATATGTTCTAATTTGGAGATGTGAAAGTTGCCGAGAATTTGCCAGAAATTATAAATGCGTAGGCTGTGGATTCGAAGGTCCGTAGACATGACCCGTCTTGTTGCAAGAATCAGGATCCTCCCAGCCGAAGCTGATTCTGATCTAGAAGATGTGGTTCAGCGCTTAAAAACTGTAACTACCGATGATATCCAAATGATGGCCCATGCAAAAGAACCGATTGCATTTGGCTTGGAGGCAATTGTCGGAGATTTTCTTATGGAAGACCAAGCAGGTCAGATGGATAGACTAGAAGAGCTCATAAAAAATACAGAGGGTGTTGGCGAGATCGACGTGATAAACATAAGCAGACAATCTGTAAAAATGAAGTCCAAGTTTTGAGAAGGAGCTCAAAGCTGAAATTTGAAAAAATCTCGTGGAAGAAGGAACGATGCAAGTGACGAATCTTCCCCAAAATTACACCTTCGAGTCTTAGAAGCTAAACACCGTGATTTAGGAAAACGTAGGGCGCGTATTGATTTGGATTCGATGCGCAGAATGGGCATTGAACCCGGCGAAGTCATAGAATTAGTAGGCAAACGTAAGACCCCTGTGACGGCTTGGCCGAGCGATCAGGGTGAGAGCGAGAGTGATATTATCAGGATCGACGGTCAGACGAGAAAGAATGCAGGAGTGGCTTTGAATGATCTATTGTCAGTACACAAGGCAAAATCAAAATCTGCAAAAGCGGTAGGTCTGATGCCTCTCGGGAGCAGTACAGTTTCTTTTGATAGGGAATTCTGTGAATTTGTAAAGAATAGACTCAGAGGCTTCCCCGTAACTGAGGGAGATGAGATATCTGTCGTAATTCTGGGGAATCCTATGGATTTTCGTATAGAAAAGATAACACCTAGATCTATTGTCAAGATTGAAAGATCCACGAAGCTGAATATACTGGCTGAGGGTTCTCTCGATAAGAAGCCGCGAGTGACTTATGAAGAGGTTGGCGGTCTAACAGAACAAATCAAGCGTCTCCGAGAAATTGTCGAACTGCCTTTACGACAACCGGAGATATTTGCAAGACTAGGCATTGAACCTCATAACGGAATACTGATGTACGGTTCTCCAGGCTGTGGGAAAACTCTGATTGCTAAGGCACTGGCTTCGGAATCCGAAGCGAATTTCTTTATTATCAATGGCCCCGAAATTGTAAACAAGTATTATGGTGAAACGGAAGCTAGGCTCCGAGACATTTTTAAAGAAGCAAAAGATGCGTCACCAAGCATTGTTTTTATCGATGAAATCGACGCCATCGCCCCAAAGAGAGAGGAGGCGTTTGGCGACGTCGAGAAGAGAGTAGTGGCACAATTGCTTTCCTTAATGGATGGTATGTCCGAACGTGGTAATGTAATAGTATTAGGCGCTACAAATAGACCCGAAAGTATAGATCCTGCGTTGAGGCGTCCAGGTAGATTTGATAGAGAGATCGAAGTAGGAGTGCCCAATGTGGGAGGCAGACTAGAAATACTTCAAATTCACACAAGAGGAATGCCGCTTTCCCAAGATATCGACCTTCCGGTTTTGGCAAAAGAGCTTCATGGGTATACTGGTGCAGATATAAAAGCCCTCTGCAGAGAAGCTGCTATGAAAGCGTTGCGGCGCTACTTACCGGAGATAGACTTAGAAGAAGAGAAAGTCTCGCCAAGCACGTTGGAGATAATGGATATCAGGAATAAAGATTTCAAAGACGGAATGAAAGAGATCATTCCAACAGCAATGAGAGAATTTTACGTAGAGGCTGCAGCAGTCAGGTGGGAGGACGTAGGCGGACTATATGACGCCAAACGTACCCTATATTATAACCTCATTACTGCCATTAAAGAACCGGAAAATTTCATCAAGATGGGCGTCAAACCTCCTAGGGGAGCCTTATTATTTGGCGCTCCTGGCTGCGGTAAGAGCTTAATTGCAAGGGCTTTAGCAACCGAGAGCAGCGCGAACATAATAATGGTGAGGGGTCCTGAAGTATTGTCTAAGTGGGTTGGAGAATCAGAAAAAGCAGTCCGTGAAATATTTAGGAAAGCAAAAGCTTCCTCGCCTTGTGTAGTAGTTTTTGATGAGCTGGATTCGCTCGCAAGACCCCGCGGTGGGGATGATTTATCAGGTAATGAGAGGGTATTGTCCCAGCTTCTGACAGAGATGGACGATTCAGGGAGTGCAGGAGTGATAGTAATCGGAATTACAAATAGGCCCGATCTGATAGACACATCACTTCTGAGACCTGGAAGATTAGACCTGATATTGTTCATTGGAGCACCAGATGAGAAAGGACGGCTCGAAATAATGAAAATTTTGACTGCTTTAATGCCACTTGCAAGTGATGTTAGCATGGAGAATATATCTCAATCTACAAAAGGCTTCAGCGGTGCTGATCTCGGTGCCCTCTGCAGAGAAGCAGCGGTGAATGCAATGAGATGCAAATCAGAGATAATCACGAACACTGACTTTGGGAGCGCTTTGCATCTGGTAAAGCCGTCGATAACGAAAGATGTTGAAGACTGGTACGAGTCAATGAAGAAGAGCATTACGTATTCGATGCCCAAACAAATAGACAAAGCGTTCTACGGATAGGGATTATTATAAAGCAGATTAGATCCCAATTTAATTGACCGGTAGCCCCATAACATGAACAGTTCATAGAGTTTGGATATACATTGATATACTGCTAACCCTCCCAAATCTAGAGGCGGCACTATGAATTACCCTTTGCGTAATCTAATTTACGAGAAAATAAAGCATGCCGGTAACATGACTGATTCCGAATTAATGAATGCTTTGACCAAGGATGGGGTATCCATAACTGAAGCCGAGTTAGACAAGACGTTGCTTGACCTAGAAATATATGGGCTTGTGCGAGTCTCGTGGATAACCAAAGATAAACGTAGGATAGAGGCAAGGTTAGCGGATTCCACTCCCGTCTAGAGGACGACGAATAATTATCCTCACAACCTGTAATAAAAAAGAGAGTCCAACGCTAATGCAACAAATATCGCGACAAGGTATGGAGCTGTCACCTTATATGCCTTCCAAGCAAATTCTGGACTAGGATTTTTTGTCAGTTTATAATGATAAATTAACATCAGCGAACCCGAGATAGCTGCGACAGCAGTGTATAGAAGACCCAACCCAAAAAAATAAAGCGCCAGAGAGTACGGGAGTAATATAGCGGTATTTACGAAGATGTAGCTGGACGTCTTCTGGTTTCCAATGAGAACAGGTAGCATCGGGAGCCGAACGCTCGCATATTCCTCTCGCGCTTTTATCGCTAGGCACCAAAAATGAGACGGAGTCCACATAAACACCAACCATCCGACAAGAAAACCGAGCAAATTAATTGATCCGGTAGCGGCGGCCCAACCGGCCATAGCTGCGGCGCTCCCTGCGAATCCCCCTATGACAATATTTGCAGCGTTGTAGCGTTTAAGCCAAACAGTATAAACCATGACATAAAAAAATATTCCGAGGGCAATCATGCACGTCGCAACGGGATTCAATGTAAACCACGCCAATATGACAGATAGAACGCTCAATCCCAAACCATAAGCCATGACGTTCCTAGGAGACAACCGACCAGATGGAATTGGTCTGCTGGATGTCCTATACATTATTTTATCGATATCCCTGTCATAGTAGTGGTTAAGAGCACTGGAGCCCATCGACGCTAGAGCGCCAGCCAAGGCCAAGAAGCCTAATTGCCATGCAGTTACGTGCCATCCTGACGTATTGTCAAATCTGCTACCGGCAAGTAAAGAAGTAACAGCTGTGATTACTAAAACTACAACTATGCGGGGCTTTGAAACTTCGACATACTCCTTTACCCTCACTACGCAAATACCTTAATTTTGCTCTAACAATCCTTGCATTTAATTGATTCGCCATACTCAACCTCATTCGCAGGTTTACTATATATCTCATAATCGCCCCTTTTCGAGAGTTGTTGTACTATTTGTGGCGGCGCCAATATTCAATGGCACGAGAATCAAGATGGTGTATGGAATCGGGTCTCGATCGAGCCTTCCTTTTGCTTTACAGTCTCTTATCATAACGGTCATCGTGTAATCCTGATTTGTTGCATGCATTTTTCCGAATTATTTGGAGTGCTTTTTCGGCCAGCTCTTTTTTTGGAAGCTGGATAATGAATACGTTACTTGAATTGCTCATAGAGGAGGGATCAGGGGCAAGTGATATCAAGCCCGTTTCCGATAATGATTCAAAGAACTCGATCATGTTGTTGGCATATAAAAGATAATTTTCTTGCAAGTCCGTATTGAGGAATTTCATTTGGACATCAACAAACACATGACGGCCGTCATGAAATATGTTCAACAAAGTGTCGACTGCTTCTTTTTGGTTATAGATCCTTTTCATAATTTCGTCATATCTTCTAGCGTCAATATATATAGTAGGAATTTTGGAGCCTTTGAAGTCAGTCAAGGCCGCTCCACATTTATGTAAATTTGAGATGAAGTCCTCAAGTGATCTAAAAGATCTAGGCCTGGCCAACGACGTCTGCTGCCAATAACTATATTATTGTACTTATCGGTATCCGCTAATTGTTTCGGAAAAGTAGTCTTTTAGTTCTATGTTGTATTGCATCTTCTTGTAGAGATATTCATGCGATTTACAAAGATAGAATGGCATTTGATTCACGGATTCCATGACGTTATAGTTGCTTCTTTCTTTTACTAATTCTAGCTGGACTATAAAGTCGGCATCTCCGCCGCAGATATTACATCGAAGAACTTCTCTAAACGAGCTTGTATGATTTAGATTCGTGAGTTCATCATCCAATTCTTTGTCGCCATCCACAGCGCAACAATTGCAGCACCCTCTTAAAAGAGTTTGTACAAACCTTGCTCTACGATTAACAAAGTTTTATTGATTTTGCGAGCGTTAATGCGCGTTCTAGATCATCTCCCTTTATTTCATCGTTTTTGTACTTACTGCTAAAATAAAGCAAATCAATCATTTTGGACCGATCGACATTTACAACTGTTTCTCCCTCCTTTGCCGCTGCTGCCGCTACTGCTACTGCTGCCCTAGTCGCCGACCCTGTTCCTAATGCAATACTAGAATCAGTCAGTATTACAACCTTATCCGCTAAAGTCGATCGGGCAGAATGAGAAATTCGCTCAAAATTTTTGGCACTATCTTTATTCAAAATGACGCTAACAGCGACCTTCATTCCATAGGTATCGTTATAAATTACATCAATGCCACTAGTATTTTGCGAGTCTTCGAGTGCAGACACACTCCCCATATTGTGGGCGTGGTTAACAAGGTTTCTTATCGCAGCGCGTAGGTCAGATTCCCTAGTCTGCACATCATCACAATTCTTTTGGATTTTAATGAAATCAGAAACAGGAACTGACATGATGCTACCTCTTATTCTCAAACCCGGGTAAATTTTCTTGATAGTCTCTTCAAGAGCATGTTCATCGATCGCAGAAGCATCCCTGACTTCGGCGTTTTCTGTTGAGTGATACAAAATATTTATCATTGACCGGACATTTCTGAAATCTGGAAATTCATCATAAATAACTTTTATCCTCGCAGCCAAGTCTTTTTCTTCCTGTAATGTAAAATTCTTTCCTTTATCGTAGTATCTAATGTATTCAAGTATAATATCTAGTATTTCTTCAAAGGTATTTGACCCCGCAAGGTCGATTTTGTAATTAGCTTTTTCGAGCCTATCAAACACGGAACTGTTGGCGATCCGTATTTGTTCGTACGATGATGGAGTCAAGATCAGCAAAAGCACAGTTGAAGGCAAGTGTGCATTTACAATAGCCTTGACAAAAGCCATAGACTCCTTATCTGCGTCGAATTCATCTATTTCTAACACCGTTAATTTTTTCAAAAACTTGAGATTCATCCTCGCTAATGCGGATAGGTTTTCGATTATCTCCTCCAACGTCTTTTCCTGTTCGATTCCTGTCCTAAATTTGCCTTCGATAATTAACTTCAGTACGTATACCTCGGCGGCTGAAAATTCTTCAGTTAACACTTTGTCGACAGCATCGGAGTCTAGGACATAGCCATTATTCTGTAAAAATTTTTCTACCTTGTCCTCGAGCCTCTTGCCTATAATTGAATCGAAGAACCCATAACCGAAGATCTTTCTGGCGTTCTTTATATTTCGCTCCGCTTTATGCTTTAGATAATAAATAACTTCTTTTCTGAGGTCGTTCAGATATTCGTCATTAAAGCCTCTTAATAGCGCACCATAAATGCTGTGCATGGATCGTGGTGATATCTGTGCGAGATCGGAGTAGGAGATTACGGCGCTGCCCAATAGTTGCTGCAAACCTCGAATGTGAAAGGCAAGGTGTGTCTTACCTGAACCTACATCTTGAATAACAGTAATTAGGCGGAAATCCTTTTCTGTCGCATCTCCCTTTATTTTCGAAAATAAGTCATCTATGCAGGATAGCACAGCAGACTTTCCTTCCTTATGCCTGTTGCCGCCAAGAATCTGAGTATCTTCTATTGTTGGTGTAGGATTACTTGGATACGGATTTTGTATCAGCTTGTAAGGGTACATTATATGCACCTCACAAATCCATGCAATAATCCACGGACCGTCAGGCCCTCGTAACCGCCTGAAGACAACTCATATTTGTCAGGGTACTTTGCTATCAATTGAGCCACCAAATCATAAAATTCCTCGTTAGCCAGATCATGTTTTTTACATAAATCATTTCTGATTTTACCAAGTTCAACCCAACCTATCGAGCTTGAGAAATTGGCGATCGAGTGATCGAAGTTATTTTTAAACAAATCGAGTCCCACGCTAGTCATCTGGGAATCGATTGTCGGTTTTCTGAGAGCTGCTTCAGAAGATAGTCGGTCATTTGTAACAGCCAGATCGCTGGATGGTGAACTCCGTGCACTAATTGCATCCAAGGTGATTGCGATTCGGTCCGTATTTTTGTGGATAGACTGTTCCAAAGAATATATTGCCTCATGCGTCAATCTGAACCTGGGGTCTGAATTTAGCAAATATTGTAGATAGCCCTCCTTAAGCCAACAGTAATATGCAGCACCCTTTTTATCAATGAAAAGCTGACCATCGTTCGTCAATTTCTCCAACATGGTATCGATCTCAGGCTGCGGAAATTCTTTGCGTAAATCTGCTTTCCTTACACCGGCCTGGCCAGCAGAACAAATCCTTTGGATAAGTTCCTCTTCTGCTAACATGAGGTAAAGCGCGATAATCGTTATTTAAAGGCGGATGTAACATGTTACTGCATATTTGATTAACAAAATTTAACTTATAATCGAAGCATTAATAATATAATACATCATACCAATGAGGGGATGATGACAAGTCTTCCTGACGGAAAAGAATGAAGACAGTACTAGGGTAGCTGACCAATCTATTGCATGGGAGGAGTAGGTTATCGTGTGATTTTGTTCAGTCAAGACTTGTTTAATCTTTGAATTGAACTAGATGAGAAGGCATAGACCATCGGTATTTGTAGTGGCTCGCTTCCACCAAATTTTTATTCAACTCGTCTCATACTCGAATTTAGCTCTACGTCTCCTCATCGCAGCAAATATCAACATGATTACTCCTACCCAAAGTCCACCCAGGAGTATATTTGTGAAACTAACGTAGACATACGGTGTAGCTTCTTCTAAGTTTGATTCAATTATCTTGATTGACCCGTGCAGGTCTTCTAACCCTGTATTGTATGCTGCGCTATTGGGTTCTACTGACGAAATAGAGACAGTGCGCAATAACATCGCGTCGAGATCGTTTTGGATTAATCCAAAATCTGTCCTTGGATTTGGAAACGACCATACAGGATTTCCTTCCATCGGGAGAAGTTGTTTAACCGGCCTAAGATAATCGGCAATCATTTCTGGTGTCTGGGCAGTTTCAGCCCTTGCCAAATAGCCCATTGCTTTGTCCAACGGATAGATAGCATTTTGATAACCGAAATAAACCAAAGCACCTCCAAGACTTAGAAATCCCAGAATTCCTATTATTATCAACCTATAATATTTAGTTCTCATATCGCTTTGCTTGTTCCTGATGTCAGGCCCCGTCGTCAGCAATGTTTTTGCGCTCACGGTCGTATTTATTCTATCACTTAGAAGGGCGTCAGTCTGCTCTATCCCCATCATTGCAGATAGGCTAGAAAGGCTATCTGAACAACTGACTCCTATTTGTCTTCTATCTATTTTGTTTTTGAGCGAAGAATGGACAATGCTCAGATATGCTATGTAAATGAAGCCGGCTGTTTGGATGGCAATGATGGGAACGAAAACTGGGTTTCGTGAAAAAATAGATACAAATATAGCAATGCATCCGTACACACCAAAAAAAACCTCCAATAAGACGGTTTTCGTAAACGGCAAGACATATGCCTTGTCTCTCCAATCATCGTCTTTAGTCACGACACCAAACTTCGGCGTTCGTAAAAACTCACTCTTGCCTCCGAATATTGCATCGAAGACCGCGATGGTGTTATTAACTGATATACCGGCTGCAAAAAAAATCAAGAACAGATATTGTCTTGCCTTATCCTTCCACCTTTCGCCCCAAATCTTTCTTATCATGTAAAGATATGTGGCCGGACCCATCAGAACGTATATCAGAATTCCTGTAATTGGAGCCCAATTTGCTGCGTATAACTTGTAATTTAATGCCAGTAATATAGGAAAAACAAGATACTGGATAAGAAACAAAGGATGGACTACGTGGCGGGTCAATTGAATGAAAGCCTGAATCTTCGTGTCGATAGATATTTTTTTCTCTAACAAAATGTCGATTAATAATTTCAACGCAACCTGGATTGAACCCTTTGCCCATCGAAATTGTTGACGCTTTGCTGCATTCATCTGAACTGGGAGCTCTCCTTCCACAACTATATCTTCTAGGAAAATGGACTTCCAGCCCTTCAGCTGAGCTCTGTAGCTAAGATCAAGATCCTCGACAAGAGTTGCATTATGCCAACCGCCTGCATCGACGATGCACGATGTTCGCCAAATACCTGCTGCTCCATTAAAGTTCATAAAGAGATGTGTCAGACTCTTTGCCTTTTGTTCAATTAAGAAATGTAGATCCAGAGAAATTGCCTGCGCTTCCGTAAGAGATGAATACTTTTCATTTAAGTGACCCCATTTGCACTGGACTAAGCCTATTTTAGGGTCGACAAAGTAACCAATGGTTTTTTTCAAAAAACAAGGCGCCGGAACAAAATCTGCGTCAAAGATCGCGATGAATTCACCTTTCGCGTATTTCATGCCGGCCTTCAATGCTCCAGCTTTGTAGCCTGGCCTACCAGATCCTCTGTGAATATGATGTATGTTTACACCGCCAAGCCTGAGTTGGCCAACCATCAACTTTATCAATTCGAAAGTTTCGTCGTCGGAATCGTCAAGGATTTGTATTTCGAGTTTATCCTTCGGATAGTCGAGTAAACATACAGCTTCGATTAGCCGGGCTGCTACATACTTTTCGTTGTATATGGGGAGTTGAACTGTCACTACCGGAAGATTGTCTTGAGTAACAGAATCGCTCTGGAGATTTATTTTGCTCCTCCTTTTTTGATGTATGATATTGTGCTGAGACTGATAGGAAAGGTAATAAAAATTGAGGGTGTAAAGAGTCATAATCCAGGCAACACTTATGAAGATTATATAAAGGAATGCGCCTAAGCCAAGCATTCTATCTTGCCTAAGAACCAATGTCAGCTAGCCGTATATTTATAGTCACATACCCAAGATATCCAAGTTGATTAAAAAGATAAAATATTACAGAAAGATATGTCAAAAAGTTGACATAGTTTTATCTTATATTATCTCATGTACCTTTCTGGAATATTTTTACACATTGGGGAGGACATACGTTTTCACACGCCATACAGAATATGCAGTCTTTTTCTCTAGCCATAAATGTTTTTTTCTCTGAGCCAGGGTGTCCTGGAGTATCTAGCCATTCATAGACATTAACAGGACAGGCTTCAATGCATGCACCATCCGCTATGCATATATC
>Ga0207416_1001948_pt1 | contig 24418 bp, 21 predicted proteins | sample PaiPotPPM11metaG_FD_184107 | JGI IMG/M metagenome (GOLD analysis project Ga0207416, IMG submission 184107) | Iron sulfur acid spring bacterial and archeal communities from Banff, Canada, to study Microbial Dark Matter (Phase II) - Paint Pots PPM... ... | reverse complement strand
GTCTCCTTCACGCTCGATTAGCGCTGTGACATGTTGGATGTGCTGCATGGTCAAACCTTCGTTGCCGTCCTTCCATACATGCTCACATGAAGGTGAGCAATGCGTCCACTGAAAGGCGCCGGGTTAGCCGGTCAGCTCGACCGGCGTTGCCGTAATGGTCACCGACTCGCCGTAGCGGAAGATGCGCAGCGCCACTTGGCGCCCAATCGCCTCTGCGACCATCAGCCGCTGAAGATCTCCGGCATCCTCGACCGGCGAACCGTCGACGCTCAGAATGAGATCACCCGGCCGGACTCCTGCCTTCTCCGCGGGACTCCCTCCGACGACCTCGATGACGCTGACTCCGCCATCCTGGCCCAGGATCCTGGCCAGCCGTGGGGGAAGTGGCCGGCGACCGCCGGCAATACCGAGATAGGCTCGTCGGACGCGTCCGTCGTGCATCAAGCTCGAAACAATCCGGAGGGTCGCGGCGTTGATGGGCACCGCCAGACCAAGTCCCACGCCGGCCACGGCAGTATTCACGCCGACCACGGTACCGCGCCCTTCGGCCAGAGCGCCCCCAGAATTGCCTGGGTTGAGAGCCGCGTCGGTCTGAATGACGTTTTCGACGAAACGGCCCTCTCTGGTGGGGAAGGAGCGGCCGAGGGCGCTCACCACGCCGCTCGTGACCGAGCCGGTGTAGCCCAGGGGATTACCAATGGCCACCACGAGCTGGCCCACGCGGAGACGATCGGCGTCGCCCAGAGGAGCTGGTATCAGACCGGAGGTGGTGCCGGCACGGACGACGGCCAGATCGGAGAGTGGGTCGGTCCCCACAATCTCGAGATCGGCCTCGCTGCCGTCCGCAAAGACGGCTCGGGCAGACCCGGCGTTGGCGACGACGTGCGCGGACGTCAGGAGAAAACCATCCGGCGTAATGACTACTCCGGATCCGCCTCCTCCTACCTGGCGGCCGCCTCGAGTGCGTCCGGCCACCTGCAGACTGGCGACCGACGGCGTTAGGCGCTCGGCGACAGATGTAACGACCGTCGAGTAGGCGTCCAGTGCCTCCTGATCGGTCACCTCATCCAAACGAGCAGGCTGGGACTTCGTGCTAGAGCTGTTGTAAGACAAATCGATCATAAAAACCTCGGAGGCGCATCATCGTCTCGCATCCAGGCGCAGCGCCGTGCGCCGTCGCATCCGGATCTCGAGCGATTAGTGCTCTCCTCCATGATGCTTGAGTTTACCTCTAAACCGTGGCAGAAACAACTAGACAATTGGGTAGGGGCACGGCATCCGAGACGGACTGGGGATTATGCCCTGGCCTGTGCCCGCCGCGACCACCGTGTAGGGGTCGACGTCCTCGTCGACCCGCCTGGCGCACCCACGGTGCAGAGAGGCAAGGCTCCCGCTCTGACGGAAACTACGATCGCTCCAGGAATTCGAGCACCATATCGGCGCTCTGCAACGCACACTCGAGGTCCGCATGAAGCTCGGTGGTGGATGCGCTCTCACGACCGTCCCGCACGCGGTAGAGAGCCTCATACATCGTCTCGAGAGCAGCAACCGGCGTGGTGGGCTGATGCTCCAGATCGTGTCCCACAATCTCGGGGACGGCAGCTTGATTGAGGCGGTGAAGGACGTACATCAGGACAGTTGCCGCGTTCAGCAGCGTGTGCCGGTCCTGCGGCGCAGCAGCTATGCGAACCGCCGCCCGCTCGTAGAGCCTGCGCAGCTCGGGTAGGGTGCCCACGGTACCGTCTCCTTCCGCGACCGCTCCCAATGTGTATCTCACAGCATGCACTCCTGAGCGGGTTTCGTCAACCGTAAGAAGCATCATTAACTACTTTCCTGCCGGTGAGGATGTAGGTCCTCATCTCCCCCTTCCCCTTGACCTGTATCGGCGCTCGCGCCTCGAAGAGATACTTGTCGCGCAGCCGCTCATGGGTTGCCGCCGTGACCTGGATGCAGCCTACCGGTGCGTGAGATTCCATGCGACTCGCGGTGTTGACCGCATCGCCCCACAGATCGTAGGAGAATTTCTTGATGCCGATGACCCCGGCCACGACCGGCCCGCAATCGATGCCGATCCGCATACGGAAGGTCCTCCCGCCCTCGGCGCGAAACTGGCTGATTTCGCGCTGCATGTCGAGCGCCATTTCGGCAACCGCCTCGGCATGATCGCCTCGTGGGGTGGGCAGGCCGGCGACGGCCATATAAGCATCGCCGATCATCTTGATCTTCTCCAGACCATGACGCTCGGCCATGCGATCGAACGTCGAGAAGATTTCGTTGAGCGACGCAACCAGGGAGGTCGGAGCAATACACGCTGCCAGCTCCGTAAAGCCGACGATGTCGGCAAATAGCACGGTCACCTCTGCAAAACTGTCGGCAATGATGCCTTCGTCCCGTTTGAGCCGCTCGGCAACCTCCGCCGGCAGGATATTGAGCAGCAGGTGCTCAGATCTCTCCTGCTCTCGCTTGATCACCGACAAGTACGCTTGTTCCTGGTCGCGCAACCGTTTCTTCTCCAGCGATGCGCCGATGCGAGCGCGCAGCAGCACCGGATCGAACGGCTTGTGAAGATAGTCTTCCGCTCCCATCTCGATGCATCGAACCACGCTCTCCACGTCGTCCAGGGCGGAGAGCATGATGACCGGAATGTGCCGCAAGGTATCGTCCGCCTTCAGGCGTTCCAGGACCTGGAATCCGTCCATCTCCGGCATCATGATGTCGAGCAGCACCAGGTCGAACGGTTTAGCTCGTAGCGCGTCCAGAGCCTGCCGCCCATTCTCGGCCAGGGTAATGCCGTGACCTTCCCGTCTGAGACGCCGGGAGAGCATGTCCCGGTTCATCTCGTTGTCGTCGACGACGAGCAACGAGCCTCGTTCAATCTGCGCCGTTCCGGCCTTCCTATCGCTTGGCGCAGAGACGATCACCAGACTGCTTCGGACGCCTGCAGGGACACCCAAGCCGGCTGGTGTAGGCCGTGCCGCTCCGGAGCCTGACCCCCATGACCATGGGGAGCCTGACCCCCATGAATATGGGGAGCCTGACCCCCATGAATATGGGTCGCCGGCGCTTCCTCCTTGGTGCTCCCGATCCTCCTCGAGATGGTCGACCACCAGCGCCAGCAGATGCTTGGCCGCCGCATTAATCCGCTGGAGGTCGGGAATGAATCCTTCCAGCCCTTGCTCTCTGGCTTCCTCTTGCAGGAGCTCGCTGTAGCCGATGACCTGGTTCAAGGGCGTGCGCACTTCATGTTGCATTTGCACGGGATCTCTCGGGGCCACCCCGTCCTTCGCCGGGTCGCAAATGTCATTGATCAGGGTGAGGAGATGCTCGGCTGCGGTGTGAATCTTCTGAAGATCGGGGCCGATGTCGTGGAGGTCGTGGTCTTCGGCCTCCTCCAGCAGGAGCTCGCTGTAGCCGATGATGTGGTTCACCGGAGTGCGCAGCGCATGCCTCAGCAGGCGGAGATGCTCAGTGCGCTCTGACATCCCGCCGCGGCTAGCCTGCGGTTGTACTCCGGGCCTGTGCAGGTGGGCCTCGGTGTCGCTCATGTCTCGCTGCCCGCGTTGTCCAGGAGAGCGTCCATCTTCAAGACCAGACGGGGCAGATCAATGGGCTTGGTGTCGTAGTCGTCACATCCTGCCTCCAGGGCTTTGTCACGGTCGCCGGACATGGCGTGTGCCGTCAGCGCGATGATGGGAATGGCCTGCGTTTCGGGCGCGCCCTTGAGCCGGCGGGTCGCCTCCCAGCCGTCCAGCACCGGCAAGCTCATGTCCATCAGGATCAGATCGGGTGTTTCCGACCTGGCGACCGCGATACTCTCTGCACCGTCGACGGCGACGGTCACCTGATATCCCTTGCGCTCCAGCCGGCGTGCCAGCATGTCACGATTCATCTCGTTGTCTTCAACCACCAGAATCTTCGCCATGTCCTTGTTCCTTCCGTATCTTGTACGGGCCGTTCACGAACGACTCCTACGCCGACACCCGGGGACCCCGGGGGTGCCCTCCGGGCCTGCTTGGCGGGTACCACACCCCGGGGGTACCCGGTGCCGCTGGGTGACGCTCCCGAATGCCGGCCATGACCAGCCGGCAAACCTCGGCAAGGAGCTCATCCCGCGGGTACCCTCTGGGTGATGCTCCTTTCTGAAGGATTTTCGTGACATGCCCGTTCAGCCGCGACCGATCTTCCGCCGTGAGATCCTTTGCCGTGATGACCACGACCGGGATCGACTTCCACTCTTCGCGCCGCCGCAGCTCGTCGACGAGCTCAAATCCGTCCATCTCGGGCATCATCAAGTCGAGCAAGATCACACTCGGTACGGCCTCGCCGAGACGTTCCAGCGCAGCGCGGCCGTTTTCGGCCTCTGCCGCCGCCCAACCTCGATTTTCGATGATGCGTCGTAGCACCTGGCGGGTGTCGGCGTCATCCTCAACAATCAATACCGGATGTGCGGGGTCGTTGTGTCGGTACTTCTGGAGAACGCTGGTCAGGCGCTGGGCATCGACCGGCTTCATCAGGTAATCCGATGCCCCCAGCGTATAGCCCAGATCCTCCTGGTCGAGAATGGTCAGCATGATGATCGGGATATCGGCCAGATCGCTGTCGGCTTTCAACGCCGTCAACACTGCCCAGCCGTCCATGTCCGGCATCAGGACGTCGAGGGTAATTGCGTCGGGGTGCAGCTCGTGGGCGCGCCGGATCCCCTCTCTGCCTCCGGCAGCGGTCTCCACCTGGAACCCTTCCTTAACCAGGGTGCGGCGTAACAGCTCGCGGGCTGCCGGATCATCGTCGATGACCAGCACCGCGGGTACCCTCCGGGTGTCTCCCGCTCTAGCCGGCTCGGTTATCAACGTCGCCGTGGCTGCCTCATCACGGACCGGTCCGGCGACCGTTGTCGGGAGCGTGACCGTGAAAGTCGATCCTTTACCCCGCTCGCTCTCGACCGCAATATCTCCTCCCATCATCTGAGCGAAGTGGCGGCTGAGCGCCAACCCAAGTCCGGTCCCGCCGTACTTTTGCTGAATCGAGGCGTCGGCCTGTGAGAACGCCTGGAACAGTTTTCCAAGCTGCTCAGCAGTCATCCCGATTCCGGTGTCGCTGACACGCATCTGGATGCGCTGGCCTTCTTCCTCCGACCCGATCTGCCGCGTCACGACAAGCGTGATGGTGCCTCGCTCGGCAAACTTGCAGGCATTGCTGAGTAGGTTGAAGAGTATCTGACGGACCTTGGTTTGGTCCGCATGCATGGAACCCAGATCGTCGTCACACTGAACCTCGAGCGTATTGGCATTGTTCTCCAGCAGCGGTTGAATGGTGCTCGCGACACCTCTGACCAGAGTTCCAATGTCGAAGGTTTCGAGGGAAAGGGGCATCTTGCCGGCCTCAATCTTGGAGAGGTCCAAGACGTCGTTGATCAGCTCGAGTAGATGCTTGCCGGCTGCGTGGATCTTCTGAAGATCGGGGATCAAGCTTGCCTGCCTGGGTGCTGCCTGGGTGTCTTCCGCCTCGTCTATGAGCAGCTCGCTGTATCCAATGATGGCGTTCAGCGGCGTGCGCAGCTCATGGCTCATATTCGCCATGAATGCGGATTTCGTCCGGTTCGCTTCCAGCGCCCGGTCGCGCGCTTCGGCAAGCTCTTCCTGCTGCTGCTTGCGCCTGGTGATGTCGCGCGCGACGGCCACCAGCATCCGCTCTTTGCCCAGATTCATCTCGCCGACGGCGAGCTCGATGGGGAAAACGGCGCCGTCCTTATGGCGCCCCAACGACTCGTACTGTGCGCTCGGGTCGCTGTTCCCGCTCTTGGATGCCAGATCGAAGAGTGCCCTGGCCCCACTAGCCTGGTCTGCGTCGGCCAAGATTCGATCGACGCTCTGTTCCATGACCTCCTGCGCCTGGTAGCCAAAGATTCGCTCCGCGGCCGGATTGAAGGATCGTACGAGCCCTTCATGGTCGACCGTGATGATGCCGTCCAGGGCACTGTTGACCACGGCCTGCAGATTGACGCTCAAGGACTCCAGCTCACCCTGGAAGCGCTCTATCAGATAGCGAAGGCCGACGATACCCACAAACACCAGCACCACCGTGGTTTCAGGCCTGATCACGTTGAGCCAGAGCCTGAACTGGGAGAAAGCGATCGTCGCGACGGTCGCATAAGCGACTGCCAGAGCGAGCACTGCACCGAAGCTTCGCCAGGAGCGGAGGCGAGAAACGATCAGTGTCGTGATGAGGCCGAGAACAATGAGGATGAGGTCGTTTGCGACGCCTCCGGCGGGATAGATCGGATCCCGGTTGAGAATGGTGTTGATCGCGTTGACCTCGAGCACGGCCCCATACATGTCCCCATACGGTGAGCTCACGTCATCGTGGCAGATAATGGCGGCACAGCCGATCACGACAATCTTATCTCGGTAGAGACTGTGCGGCTGCCGGTCGTAGACGACATTCTTAAACGAGGTAGTAAGGAAGGTGTGCCTTGCCGTATCGCCCGGGCCCTGGCCTCCCACGAAGTTAATGTGGATCTGCTGTGGCAAGCCGCGCATAACGTCTGGCGGGGCCATGTGGCGAGCCAGGCTCGCCATCTCCACCGCGAATGATGGATATGCTCTCTCAGGACCAGGAGCTGTCTCACGTCCTGCGCCGACATCTTGAGCGACAGTAGTCGCTGTGAAGGGGAGAGCGATCTGCTGAAGGTCGATGGTGCGGGTAACCCCATCGTCATCGGGTGAAAAATTGACCGTCCCCAACCGCGTGGCAGCGTTCGCCACCGTCGCTGCAGGCATTTGCAGATAGCCAACCCCGCCACTTCGAGGAACTACGACCGCATCGGCCACCACGACCTCGTGGCACCTCCTGAGGACCCGAGCAAGCGCACGGTCATCTTTTGTGCCCATCTGGTAAAAAAAGTCGATACCGATGACCTTGGCCCCTGCACCACAGAGGACCTTGACTGCGTCGGCCATATAGCGCCGGGCGATCGGGCCGCCGCCCCGTACGAACTGAGCAATGCTGGGCTGATCAACACCAACGAAAAGGATGGTCCGAGGTGTAGGAGGGTTACTGCGCCGGTGAAGCTGGGCGTCGTATACCGCCAGCTCAGATTTGGTAAAGAACGGCAATCCCTGCAGAAGCAGCAGCACTGCAAGCGACAGTATGATCCCAAGAAGCAGACCGCCATAGAGCGTGCGACGTTGAAGAGGCAGAGAGCGAAAACGTTGAGAGCGTAAATTGAAGGATCGCAGCCGCAGCATCTCAGTGCCTCGGTGGGCGGATCATAGGGCAGTTTATACAGTCAGCTTGTTAGACATGACAGTACCACGCCTGAACGCTGTTGTCTACTGCCGCGAATGTGCAAAAGAAAAGGCTAGCTCGCGTGGCATTCTGTTACCAGCAACAGGTATGAAGCGTTACAGTAGCGGAATCCCCAAGGAGAATCCAATGAAGACCTACCAGGGCAACGTATTCGAAGCGCCCTCTCCAATTCATGGCACCGGCGTCTTCGCCGCCAGAGCGTACAGGTAAGGAGAGCGTATCATCTTTACTCTTGCTCGCGCTAAGACGGCAGTACGCCGTCTACCGCTTTTTCTCCTTGTCATGGGCGCTCTCTCTGGCGCCGTCGTGGATCCCGGAACCGTAGTGGCCAGCGGGGCACAGCCTGCTCCCAACCCGGTGTTCAAGCCCCTCCTCAGCAAGTTGAAGCGGAGCCACGTGCCGCTTGTCCTGCCCAGCTGGGTTCTTCCGGTGAGTCCCATGTACGCCACGATCGAGATTCTAAAGCCGGGTCACTACTACGTTGCATTGGGATATACCCGAGACTGTCATGAGGCAACGGCTTGCAATATCGGCGCCGCCGAAGGTCAGCGGATCACGCGCTCGACCCCTGCCTTTCATGGCAAAGCAACACCACTGGCGCGCCACATCGCCGGCCACTTCGTTAAGTACACCTGCGGTGCGAGCTGTGATGACTCGACGCTGTCCTGGAATGAGAAGGGCTACCGGTACCTGGTCGCCATCAAGGCCGGCAGCCTGAAACAGCTGACCAGAATGGCCAACTCGGCCATCAACTAGAGAGAAATCTCCTCCACCCCATTGAAGTCGACGAACTCAGGACGACCGTCCATGCAGGCCTGGATCCGCCCGACTATTTCCTGTCGCTCTGGAGATTGCTCTCGCTGGCGTGCTTTCTCCTCGCTCTCGAAGAAGATCAGGCTGTAGCGTTTGCGAGGAAGCAGCCAAGAAGGAGCTGTGGCTGCAGCTGGTGGAATCGCGCATGAGCGCAGGGCTGACCCAACAAGAGCTGGCCAACCGTCTTGGGGTCTCACAGGCACAAGTCGCCCGCATTGAGAAACGAGGGTACGACGCCTACACCCTCAACACGCTGCGCCGCTACGTTGACGCACTGGGCGAAGGATTCCAGCTGGAGGTGAAGGTCCGGCAGCCTGAGTCCACCAACCAACCCTCCCCTATCCATCACCCATAACAGCAAGCGGATGTCGTGACCGTACTGCTCAAGCTGCAGATAGAGAAGGATTCACCTACCACTTCCGCGATCCTCAGCGTGGAGAGATCGCCGCAATTCCGGCGGCCTGCGAGGCAGTCATTGGCCTCTTCATCGAGGTCAGCTTCATTGCGACCCCCATCCAGCGCTTCTTTGGGAAGTAAATAGTTGCTCAAGCCTACATAAGCAGCCAGAATATGGGGTCCGCGCCTGTTGTCATAGTGGTCGCAATGGGTGTGAAATAGACGTGATGCGGTCGCGAGCGGTTTCGCTTGAACGCCGTCTGTGTAGTATCTGGACCTGCTGGGAGGCGCAAGATGCATGCGGAATCGAACGTCCTTGGGGCTATCGGCACCGTCAACCCGGGAGATACCTCGCTCCTCTTGATCAGCGCGGCCCTGGTCTTGCTGATGACGCCCGGGCTGGCATTCTTCTACGGAGGGCTGGTCCGCCACAAGAACGTCTTGACCATCATGCTACAGAGTTTTATCTCGATGGGAATCGTAACCGTCCTATGGGTGGTGTGCGGATTCAGCCTGGCCTACGGTCCCGATCACGGTGGCATCATCGGCGACTTCACCTATATCGGTTTGCGAGACGTGGGCATGACTCCCGGTCCGAGTCCATACGCCCCTACGACGCCTTTTCTGGCTTTTTTCTTGTTTCAGCTCATGTTCGCCATCATCACCCCGGCGCTTATCACCGGAGCCTTCGCCGATCGCGTCGGCTTCAAAGCCTATCTCTGGTTCCTCGTCATCTGGAGCTTCCTCGTCTACATCCCGTTCGTTCACTGGATTTGGGGTGGTGGTTTCCTGCAGCACTGGGGTGCTCATGACTTCGCCGGCGGCATGGTCGTGCACCTGAGCAGCGGCATGGCGGCCCTGGCCTCGGTCTTCGTCGTCGGAAGCAGGATTTTCCGCCAGAATGAGAACAGACTGCCCAACAACATTCCCTTCGTGGCGCTCGGCGCCGGGCTCCTGTGGTTCGGCTGGTTCGGGTTCAACGGGGGTAGCGAGTTAGCAGCCAATGGTCAGGCCGCGGTTGCGTTCGTGAACACCAATACCGCGGCGTCGGTAGGGATGGTGACCTGGCTGTTTATCGCGTGGTGGCACACGGGCAAAGCCAGCATGTCCGGCGCGCTGACAGGCGCCGTGGCGGGCTTGGCGACGATCACGCCGGCGGCGGGCTTCGTGCCCACCTGGGCGGCGCTGAGCATCGGATTCGCCGCAGGTGCCGTGTGTTACCTGGCCTGCCAGTTCCGCCTCCGCATGAAATGGGACGATGCGCTCGACGTGTGGGGCGTTCACGGTGTGGGAGGCGCTTTGGGGACTATCCTCACCGGAGTGTTCGCGATCGCATCAATTAACGGCATGAGCGGTCTGATCGACGGAGATGCTCACCAGTTCGGGATTCAAATCGGTGCTGTCGCCATCACCGCAACGTATGCCTTTGTTGTCACCTTCATTATCCTGAAGGTCATCGGCATGTTCATGGCTGTGCGTGTCTCTGAAGGCATCGAACGGGATGGCCTGGACGATGCGCTCCACGGCGAGGCTGCGTACCAGCCTCTACCCGTGATGGTCGCCGGCGTGGACGGCGGAGGGGTGAGTTCCGAGGAGATGGCTACTCCAGGAGTCCAGTAGACCATTGGTAGTGGATGCCTTCGGCGGCAACCATTTGTAGCCCGAGCTGAGCTCTGGCGAGGGCTGCTTTACCACCTGGGTCCATGCGCAGGCTCCTCGGGTCTTTGCCCCGGGTGATCCCGGCCAAGTGGTGGGATTCAGCGCGTACCTCGGCGGCATCAACTAGAGTGTTGAGCAGTTCCGGCGGGAACTCGACGAGGCGGTCGCCTACATCAAGTCTCAGCAGCCAGGGTAGAGAGAAGCGCCCCACCGGACCGGAACCATAGATCCACTGGTTTGGCTCGTATAATGCCCTTTGTATGCGGCTCTCCACACGCTCCACGCAGTGGCGTGAAGCTGCCCTCCCGCACTGAGGCGCTCGCTGCGCACAGGCTGGGGGCGGTTGTTGACCGCCGGCTGCTACAGGTCTACACTGAAAAGAGACGCTCACCGCGTCGTGAATGGCTCATTCCCCTCAGCCTCGCCGTGTGCTGAGCGAGGAGACCAACAGGGGGTCATGGTTTCAGGTAGGGTGCTCCGAGTCGCGCTGGTCGTGGCGGCAGGGATGGCGTCCTGGCTGAGCGGCTCTGCCTCCTCTCCGGTCGGTGCGCAAGGAACTCCGACGCATGCCTCGGCCTATGTGGTAGCCGGACACGAGCTGATCGCGTTCGACGCAGCATCGGGCGCCATCATCAAGCGGCTGCCGGCGGTTCCCGCAGAATTCGTGTCCCCGTTTCACCGCACGCTGGCTTCGCATAACCCCGGAGGTTATTGAAAAACTCGCCGATGAAGTCTTGACAAGCCTCCAAGCTGGCGCCCTTAGAGCAGAAATGGGCTCAGAGAGGGCTCACATTGCCGCTCACAGACCGTAAGAGCCTCCGAAGGTCACAGCCCTGAAGTTCGTCAAGGGGTTTTCAACACTCTCCGTGGTTATATGAAGCTGTCAATGCCGTTGTTCGGCCACCACAAGCCAAATTGCCGCTTCAATATAAGGCGGAAATCCTTGTCTTATATGGACCATCTTCCGTCGATTAGCGTGCGACCGCTTGTTCCTGGTGCGAGGCCAAGTGGGGTGGTGTGCCATGCTCGTAGCTCAGGCCTTCAGGCCGTTCTCTCCCTCCGAGGCGGTTTCCCTGGTCCACCGACACCGGGCTGTAGGGGCATCCCTTGTGGGTGCCCTCCTCTCCGCTGGATTGCACAACATCCTCCCTGATCATGCGCTAGCGCGGAGCGACGAGCGCGGCCGCTACGCACCCCAGACTTTGCGCTCGCTGTACTTCCCACCGTTTGGCTGGCTCCCACCACCCAGCTTGGGGCGCCCGCTCACTCCGGCCATACTGCTTCCGCCTTCCATGAGTCACTACGCGCCGCCCTCTTCCCGAGCTACCCCCATCGTCACCCCATATCTGAGGTCAATGGGCCAGCCAGCCTCAGAGGCTCGACAACTATGTTGCTTCCGGGCCGCGGATCAGAGTTACTGTTGTCGGTACCACGGTCTGAAGCCGCGGCGATTGAACAGCACAGCGCGAAATGTCGCGTATAGTTATCCGGGCCGTGTACTATGTCAGCACGTAGCAAAGATGACCATGTCGAATTACACCGGCGGCGCAGCCGCCGAACGACCCGCCGCAGCAGATCACGAGGTTGATCCGCCGTATGCGCATTCGCGGAATGAGGCGGGTAGACGTCAGGGCCTTCGACAGCACCTCCAGTCCGTGGCAGCCCTGGCCGCCTCGAACGCTGCTCCCTTCGGCAGCGCCGAGCTGGCGCGGGTGGCCGGTTTGTGGCACGATCTGGGAAAGTATCACCCGGACTTTCAGCGCTACCTCCTGGAGTGCGAGGCTGGGCAGCGCCAAAAGGGCCCCGGCCCGGACCACAAGGCGGCAGGTGCATCGCTAGCCTCTCGCCTGTGTGACCCTCTGGCCTTCCTCATCGCCGGTCACCACGGCGGTCTCATCGATCGGGCGCAGCTGCTGGGCAAGCTGAGGAACTGGGATGAGGACAGCGCGCCGGCCGAGGCTCTGCGACTTGCTCCCGAGGAGCTGATGGGACCGCCCGTCGACGGGTCCATTCCATCGTTCGTCCAATCGCCACGCGATGCTGAGTTCTACATCCGAATGTTGTTCTCCGCGCTGGTGGACGCGGACTACCTCGATACCGAGGAGCACTTCCAGGCACAGCGGGCTGATCGGCGCCAGACGAGCACGAGTCTTCAGGACCTCTGGAGGCGCTTCGAGCAGCATCACCGGTCCCTTCGCACGCGAGACGACGTGGTGAGCCAGGTGCGGCGAGACGTCTATTCCGCCTGCCTTCAGGCAGCTGAGCTATCGCCTGGCATGTTCCGGCTGACTGTGCCCACAGGTGGGGGGAAGACGCTATCATCGATGGCGTTCGCCCTGCGCCACGCACTGCTGCACGGACTCCGCCGTGTCATCGTGGCCGTGCCCTACACCAGCATCACGGAGCAAACCGCCGGCGTGTACCGTGCAGCGTTCGGCCACGAGAGGGCGGTCCTCGAGCACCACTCGGCTCTGGACCCCGCAGCGGTGGACGAGCAGACAATAGACGGCCTCTGGGCCCGGCTGGCGGCGGAAAACTGGGATGCCCCGATCGTAGTGACCACCACCGTGCAGCTGTTCGAGAGCCTTTTCGCTCGATCCACCAGCAAGTGCCGTAAGCTTCACAGGCTAGCCGGGAGCGTGATCGTACTGGATGAGGCGCAGGCGCTGCCCACGCACCTCTTGGCGACAATCCTCGATGGGCTCCGTGCCCTGGTAGCGAGCTACCGCGTAACAGTAGTCCTCTGCAGCGCGACCCAGCCGGCGCTCGACGATGCGCCTGGCTTCAAGGGGCTGGCCGGCGTCCGTGAAATCGCACCGGATCCGCCGCGTCTCTTCGCCGGCCTGCGGCGCGTGGACTACGAGCTGCCCCAAGAAGGCGAAGTGTGGTCATGGCAGCGAGCGGCCGAGGAGATGCGCACGCGGCCGCAGGCGTTGGCGATCACCAACACCATCGCCGACGCATTGGCGCTGTTCCAGGCTCTGGACGATCAGGAGGGCTTTTGCTTATCCACACTTCTCTGCGGAGCGCATCGGAGGCGGATACTCAACGATGTCCGGCACCGGCTCGGCTCAGGACAATTATGCCGCGTCGTGTCGACGCAGGTGGTTGAGGCCGGCGTCGACATCGACTTCCCTTTGGTGCTCCGAGCCGTCGGACCGCTGGACCGTATCGTGCAAGCGGCGGGGCGATGCAATAGAGAAGGGCGACTGACCACGGGTCGCGTCGTCGTTTTTCGTCCAGCGGAGGGAGGTATGCCGCCCGGCCCCTACAAATCGGGCGCCGATCTGAGCGCTGCCATTTTGAGCGGCCCCGACGCGGACCTGCACGACCCCGCACTGTACACGCGCTACTTCCGGGAGCTCTTCAACCTGCTGGAGCTCGATACAGAGAAGATCCAGGAGCTGAGGACCAGTATGCGGTACGAGGAGGTGGCGAACCGCTTTCGCATGATCAAGGACGACATGACCGAAGTCGTCGTCCCGTATGACGACACCGCCAGCCGACTCCTCGATGGGGTCCGGTCCGGCGTGAAGGTCTCGAGATACCTGTTCCGAGCTCTCCAGTCCTACATGGTGTCGGTAAGGTCGAGCCAGCTCAAGAAATACCAACAAAGGGGCCTGGTAGAGGAGGTGAAGCCAGGCCTTCTGACGTGGCTCGGCGAGTACGACGACCGGCGCGGACTGGTGGACGAGAATCGCGTGCTGTTTGTGTGACGTGTGAGAGGAGGGACAAATGAATGGCTATGGGCCGCTTGAAGTGAAAGTGTGGGGCGACTTCGCCTGCTTCACGCGGCCAGAGATGAAAGTGGAACGCGTCAGCTATCCGGTGATGACGCCCTCGGCCGCACGTGGGGTCTTGGAAGCAATCTTCTGGAAGCCGGAGTTCCGATGGCTTGTGCGCGAGATCCGAGTGCTGAGCCAGATCAACTACTTTAGCATCCTGCGCAACGAGGTGAACCACCGGGCCTCGGTGCAGACCGCGCGGAGGAGGATCGCCGGTGGCGGCGGTTACTTTGCTGAGGAGGAGCAGAATCGAGCCCAGCGCAACACGCTGGCGCTACGGGACGTGTGCTACGTAATCAGAGCCGACATCCAGGTCCGGACACACGTGGAGGACCACGCCGCCAAATTCCGCGATCAGTTTCGCCGCCGTGTCGCGCGCGGACAGTGCTTCTATCAGCCGTACCTGGGCTGCAGGGAATTCGCCGCCTACTTTGGTCAGCCGATCTCAGGCGACCAACCGATCGGCCAGAGTGCGAACCTGGGCCGCATGTTGTTCGACCTTGAGTACAGCAAGGACGGTAAGGGTCGGGGTTTACCCCGCTTCTTTGACGCTCGGCTGCAGCGAGGCGTTCTCCAGGTGCCGGTCCACCTGTATGCCGAAGGGGGCTGAGGATGTTCTTGCAACGACTGGTTGAGTACGCAAACCGGCCAGATGTGCGTCTCTCGCCCATCATGTACGCCGCGGAGCCCGTGCGCTACTGGATCGACCTGGACGGCGAGGGAGCGTTTAGAGCGATCATCTCAGCCGAGGGGGAAGACAGGAGAAGCACCAAGCGGGTCGACGTGCCGACCCTAGTACGATCCTCCGGTATCAGGCCCAAACTGCTCGCCGACAATGCCGAGTATGTCCTAGGCATTCCCCGGCCCGAGGGCAAGCCCGACGACGTGGCGAAGCGCCACCGCGCATTCGTCGAGCTGACGCGCCGGTGCGCAGAGAAAACCGCCGAGCCTGACCTGCAGGCTGTCCTGCGGTTCCTTGAGCGCCTAACTCCGGACACTTTCACCCTACCCGACGACTTCGACCCCACTGCTCCGGTCAGCTTCCGCGTCGACGGCCGGCGCCCGGCGGACCTCCTCTCAGTGCAGGGCTTCTGGAAGGTCGAGGCGTCCGAGGGCCAATTGATGGAGTGTCTAGTGTGCGGACGGGAGCGGCCTGCCATGGAAACGCTTCAGGTCATGCTTAAGGGCATCCCAGGAGGCCAAACCAGTGGGCTCGCACTGATCTCGGCAAACGCCAAGGCCTTCGAGTCGTACGGGCTCGAGGGATCCTACATCGCGCCCACCTGCCAGGAATGCAGCGACCGGTTCATGAAGGCTGCCAACCAGCTCATCGCAGGTGAGAGCACGCATTTGTACCTCGGGAATACGGTGTACATATTCTGGACCCGCGAGGACATTCCCTTCTCCTTCGGCTCGATGCTTTCCAGACCCGAGCCCGATCAAGTGCGTGAATTGCTCGCGTCGGTATCCAAGGGCGGCGATGCGCGGATCGACCCCATACCCTTCTACGCGACCGCTCTCACCGCGAGCGGCGCTCGGGCCGTTGTCCGCGATTGGATAGATACGACGGTGGGACAGGCAAGAAAAAACCTGGCTCGCTTCTTCGCATTGCAAGACATAACGGGGGCTTGGGGCGAAGCAGGTCGTCCCCGAGGTGTGTACACTCTCGGCAAAGCCACGGTGCGCAGCCGAAGCGATGACGATCCTGCCCCTTGGGTCTTTCGAGCGTTGATGCGCTGCGCGCTGGCAGGTGGACCGCTGCCGGCGTCACTCCTCTTGAAAGCTGTCGAACGCTGCAGGGTGGAACGGGGCGTCAACCACGAGCGTGCAGCCCTCCTCAAGATGACGCTTGTATCACGGTACTCAACAGGAGACAAAACAGGAGGCAGGACTATGATCGAACTTGAGGCCGACAACCGCAACCCGGCCTATCTGTGCGGGCGGCTCTTCGCCGAGCTGGAGGCGGTGCAACGGGCCGCCCTGGGTGACGTGGGCGCTGGCATTGTGGACCGCTACTACGGGACGGCTTCCTCAGCCCCCGCGACCGTATTCGGCCGGCTGGTCCGAGGTGCCCAGCCGCACCTGGGCAAGCTGCGGCGCGAACGCCCGGGCGCCTACCACGCCCTTGACGGGCGGCTCCAGGATATCCTCGCGAACCTCGATGCGTTCCCACCCACCCTGACTCTGAAGCAGCAGGCGTTCTTCGCGCTTGGCTACTACCACCAGCGCGCGGCCGATCGCCACGCGGCCCGGGCGCGAAGCGGCAAGCACGACGACCTGGCCGGAGTGACTGAAGACGACCTTACCGGTAACTCGGAGGAGGAATAATCATGAACCAAGATGGGTACACCGACCCCATGCGGCGCCACGACTTTGTGCTGATCTTCGACGTGACCGACGGTAACCCCAACGGCGACCCCGACGCGGGCAACCTGCCACGCGTCGACCCGGAGACCATGCAAGGGCTAGTGACGGACGTCTCGCTCAAGCGACGAGTCCGCAACTGGGTCGACGCCACCAGGGGCGGGAATGAGGGCTACCGGATTTACATCCAGAACAAGGGAATCGCCCTCAACACGCTCAACGACCAGGCCTACGCGGCCAAGGGGATCAAATCCACGGGCACCAAGCAGAAGCGGGCCGACGTAGAGGAAGCCCGCGGGTGGATGTGTCAGCAATTCTACGACGTCCGCACCTTCGGCGCCGTTATGACCACGGGACGAAACTGCGGGCAGGTCAGGGGTCCCGTTCAGATGACATTCGCACGCTCCATAGACCCCCTTCTCCCCCTCGATCTGGCTATCACCCGTGTTGCCATCACGAAACCCGAGGACGCGGAGGTGCTCGTGACTGAGGGGGACGGCAAGACAAAGGGTAAGGAGACCGAGATGGGACGCAAGTCGCTGGTGCCGTACGGCCTTTACCGCGGCTACGGCTTCGTCACCCCGGTCTTCGTCCGGCAGACCGGATTCTCCACCGAGGACCTCGCGCTCTTCTGGCATGCGCTGCAGAGCATGTGGGATCTCGATCGCTCCTCGAGCCGCGGACTGATGGCCTGCCGCGGGATTTACGTCTTCACCCATGACAGCGAGCTGGGCAATGCTCCCGCGGATCAGCTGTTCTCGCGTGTACGCGTCAAGCGGCGGGACGGCGTGCAAGCTCCCCGGTCATTCAGCGACTACGAGGTGTCGGTGGATGAGGGCGAGATGCCGCAAGGGGTGACCCTGACCAAGCTCGCAGGGTGAGCTTGTCGTGGATGCGCACGGCGACCTCATCATGATTTCAGCCCTGGAGCACTGGAGCTACTGTCCGCGCCAGTGCGGCTTGATCCACCTAGAGCAAACGTTCACCGACAACGTCTACACAATTCGCGGCCACCACGCGCATGAGCGCACGCATGATGAGGGAAGCGAAAGTACAGGTGACGTCCGGGTGGTGCGCGCCTTACCCCTCTGGTCGCACGAGCTCGGCCTGGTCGGGAAGGCCGACGTCGTCGAATTCCGCGGGGAGCAGCCGTACCCGATCGAGTACAAGGTCGGTCGCCGCCACCGCTGGGGACATGAGGACATCCAGCTCGCAGCACAGGCAATGTGCCTGGAAGAAATGCTTGCCACCACCGTCCCCGCAGGCGCTATCTTCTACCGCGGTTCGCAAAGGCGCCGCGAAGTGCTGATCGACGAGGCGCTGCGCACGCTCGTCCGCGCAACAGTGGATTCGGTGCGCTCTATGCTCACTGGGGAGGAGCTGCCGGCAGCCGTCAACGATGCCCGCTGTCCAAGCTGTTCGCTCTACGACGCCTGCCTTCCGCACGTGGTTGCGCGTCCACATCGCATGCGCCTGTTCCAGACGGAGCTCTTTCGGACAGACCCCGGCCTCGATCTCGCTGCCGGAACGGACGGCGAATGAGGCTGCCATGGAACTGCTGAACACGCTCTACGTGACGACGCAAAGGGCTTACTTGCATCTGGATCACGACACCGTCCGGGTGGAGGTAGAGCGGAAGACCACGCTGCGGGTCCCCCTGATCCACCTCGAATCGCTCGTGTGCTTCGGCGATGTGCTGGTAAGCACCGCGCTCATTCACCGGTGTGGCGAAGACGGTCGGGCCCTGGTCTTCCTTGATCGGAATGGGCGCTTCAAGGCCCGCGTGACAGGATCCATCTCAGGCAATGTGCTGCTCAGACGAGCGCAGCACCTGGCGCTCTCCGATCCCGGCAAGACCCTGACGGTGGCGCGGAACGTCGTTGCAGGGAAGGTACAGAATGCGCGGCAGGTGCTGCTGCGGGCGGCGCGTGAGTGCGCTGACGGGGACGATACCGCACGATTGCGGGATGCTGTAGCTGCGCTGAGCGTTGCTCTGGAGCGACTATCCACGGCCAACGATCTCGATACGATCCGGGGCTGCGAGGGAGATGCGGCACGCGTCTACTTCGACAGCTTCGATCGCATGGTGCGCAGCGACCGCGAGGCGTTCAGCCTCATCGCGCGGACGCGCCGTCCCCCGCGGAACCCACTGAACGCCACGCTCTCCTTTCTCTACGCGCTGCTGCTGGGAGACTGTGTCGCTGGACTTGAGGGGGTAGGACTGGATCCACAGGTCGGCTACCTCCACGCGCTGCGCCCCGGGAGACCCGCGCTCGCTCTGGATCTGTTGGAGGAGCTCCGCCCGGCGATCGCCGACCGGCTCGCGCTCACGCTGATCAACCGCCGCCAGCTGACAGTGAAGGACTTCGAGACACATCCAGGGGGAGCCGTCCTGCTGGGCGAGCGAGGTCGTCGCGAGGTCGTCACCGCATACCAGAAGCGCAAGCAGGAGCAGGTCCGGCACCGGGTGCTGGACCGCCTGGTACCGGTGGGCCTTATTCCACACGTCCAGGCCCGTCTCCTGGCCAGACACCTACGCGGTGACCTGGATTTCTACCCTCCTTTCTTGTCGCGCTAGGAGGCACGCCGGTGGACATTCTTGTAGCTTACGATGTATCCACGGAGACAGCGGCCGGGCGCCGACGCTTGCGGCACGTAGCCAACGTATGTCTAGCGTTCGGTCAACGGGTCCAGAAGTCGGTGTTCGAGTGTTCCCTGTCTCCGGAGCAGTTCGAGCGCCTGGAACACAGGCTGTTGAAGATCATCAAGGCGGAGGAAGACAGCCTTCGGATCTACCGCATGCTCGAACCTCGGGAGCGCCATCTACGCGCTTACGGTCGGCAATCAGACATTGACTTTCACGCGCCGCTGATCGGCTAGCGCGAACGTGCAGCACTTGGAAATCGCCGGTCGGTTCGCGATGGCCGCAAATGCGCATGCGCCCGCCATACAAGCAGCCAGCGGCTCGCTCGCGCGGGGAGCCACGAGGCGCCCAACCCGACCTTCGCGTGCGCCCCCTGACAAAGCGCGGAAATACGCCAGAAAAACCCGAACCAGTTGCATCCTGCCTCCGAGCAGGATGAGGATTGAAACGCCTAACGTATGCTTGCGTTTCGGGGAGCCCTGTCGTTGCATCCTGCCTCCGAGCAGGATGAGGATTGAAACATTACGGGATCGGGGTCGAGCGGCCGACATAGGCATGTTGCATCCTGCCTCCGAGCAGGATGAGGATTGAAACGCTCACAGGCAAGCAACGTACTGCCGGAACCGCCGAGTTGCATCCTGCCTCCGAGCAGGATGAGGATTGAAACGAGTGCCGGATGTACGTAGTCAATGCGCTTTCGCGTTGCATCCTGCCTCCGAGCAGGATGAGGATTGAAACCGCGAGTTGGATGGAGGAGTTAAGCATTTCTATCCTGGTTGCATCCTGCCTCCGAGCAGGATGAGGATTGAAACTATTCTCCGCTTGTCGCAGCGCCCGCTATTGGAATGTTGCATCCTGCCTCCGAGCAGGATGAGGATTGAAACCCGTTGGCAATGTGGAATCGCTTTACGGTACGACGTTGCATCCTGCCTCCGAGCAGGATGAGGATTGAAACCATTCCTCGACGGTGGGCATGAGGCCCTGGTCAAGGTTGCATCCTGCCTCCGAGCAGGATGAGGATTGAAACCATATCCGCGAGAAAGAACTGGGTGACGGCCACATGTTGCATCCTGCCTCCGAGCAGGATGAGGATTGAAACTCTGGTGCGCCTTTCCAGGCGCCGACGGCCATTCGTTGCATCCTGCCTCCGAGCAGGATGAGGATTGAAACTTCGTCATCAAAGCGCACTCTGCCGGTTTTGATGAGTTGCATCCTGCCTCCGAGCAGGATGAGGATTGAAACGGGCTGCGGCGCTCTATTCGAGCAGGAACCGGCTGTTGCATCCTGCCTCCGAGCAGGATGAGGATTGAAACAGATCGATCGATCCACGAACCTCTCATGCTGCTCTCGTTGCATCCTGCCTCCGAGCAGGATGAGGATTGAAACTCTACGGGGTGAAGGTTTTCAGCAACGGCGATATCACGTTGCATCCTGCCTCCGAGCAGGATGAGGATTGAAACTTCGACGAACATAGCGCGGAGCTCGTCGGTCGTCGCGTTGCATCCTGCCTCCGAGCAGGATGAGGATTGAAACACGATGCCGCAGGAGCTTATGTGGAGTGCCGTAGGTTGCATCCTGCCTCCGAGCAGGATGAGGATTGAAACGAATAGCTCACCGATGTGCCGCCCTCCCAGCCTGCGTGTTGCATCCTGCCTCCGAGCAGGATGAGGATTGAAACAGTTCGGAACCACCATTACTGAGCGGTATGGACAAGTTGCATCCTGCCTCCGAGCAGGATGAGGATTGAAACAGATGGTTGATGGGCGGAACGCTCAACCGCTTCGGTTGCATCCTGCCTCCGAGCAGGATGAGGATTGAAACTCCGATGCTCTTGTCGTTTCCCTGTACCTTGAAGGTTGCATCCTGCCTCCGAGCAGGATGAGGATTGAAACGTCTGCTGTTCCGTGTCAATCTGTATTGCCATTGTTCTGGTTGCATCCTGCCTCCGAGCAGGATGAGGATTGAAACTGCATCATGAGCAGCGTTTCTCCAGGGCCGTTATTCGTTGCATCCTGCCTCCGAGCAGGATGAGGATTGAAACACCGACGTGCTCTGACATGGTTTTTCGGTCGCGATCGTTGCATCCTGCCTCCGAGCAGGATGAGGATTGAAACGCGTCGGCGGTATCCACCACGCTATGCCGAGGCATGTTGCATCCTGCCTCCGAGCAGGATGAGGATTGAAACCGCGAACTGGCGCGAAAAGAGCAATCGCAGCAACGCGTTGCATCCTGCCTCCGAGCAGGATGAGGATTGAAACCACGCCTCAATGTCGGCGATCTCCCGGAGCTGGCCGGTTGCATCCTGCCTCCGAGCAGGATGAGGATTGAAACTCGACGTTGGTACCGCCCCAGCCGGGCCGGCGGTTGCGTTGCATCCTGCCTCCGAGCAGGATGAGGATTGAAACCGGTGGAGCACGGGGTTTTCGAGCTATCACGGAGGTTGCATCCTGCCTCCGAGCAGGATGAGGATTGAAACTACGGCGACTTCATGGGTTGGTATAACTACTCCCTGTTGCATCCTGCCTCCGAGCAGGATGAGGATTGAAACATCCAGGACGCGGGAGTCGCGCCAATCCCCAACGGTTGCATCCTGCCTCCGAGCAGGATGAGGATTGAAACTCTCAAGCCACGGTCCATGGCCTCGTTACGCTCAGTTGCATCCTGCCTCCGAGCAGGATGAGGATTGAAACTCCAGTGGGAACGACGCGGAACCTATGCGGGGCTCCGTTGCATCCTGCCTCCGAGCAGGATGAGGATTGAAACCACTTGTCCCGCCGGCGTCATTAATATAGGCGTAGGTTGCATCCTGCCTCCGAGCAGGATGAGGATTGAAACTATTTACATGAGGAGATAGAGCATGGCTGACTTCTGTTGCATCCTGCCTCCGAGCAGGATGAGGATTGAAACATTGACCGTATGGACCGAACGGACGAGCTTTCCGGGCGTTGCATCCTGCCTCCGAGCAGGATGAGGATTGAAACTAGGAGGTGGGACATGACCGAGCAGCGCGACCAGGGTTGCATCCTGCCTCCGAGCAGGATGAGGATTGAAACGTGGGTCACTAACTACACTCGTGCCACAGCGCGAGGTTGCATCCTGCCTCCGAGCAGGATGAGGATTGAAACCGGTGTATTCTCCATGGCGCTCTCGATCGTTACACCGTTGCATCCTGCCTCCGAGCAGGATGAGGATTGAAACCCGCCAGAGAAGGGTTCAGACCGTCATGCTACGCCGCAGTTGCATCCTGCCTCCGAGCAGGATGAGGATTGAAACCGAGGTTCTTCGACTCGACGGCGAGATTCGTGCGTGTTGCATCCTGCCTCCGAGCAGGATGAGGATTGAAACAACAACGCCGTCAATGCGGGCGTTGTCCTGGCGAAGGTTGCATCCTGCCTCCGAGCAGGATGAGGATTGAAACCGGCTGGCGACCCGATTGTCGGCGCTTGGATTACTGGTTGCATCCTGCCTCCGAGCAGGATGAGGATTGAAACTGGCCATCCCGCTGAAGGACCGGATTCGCAGTCGCGTTGCATCCTGCCTCCGAGCAGGATGAGGATTGAAACCCAACCTCCATTGGTCCTGAGTGAACCGGTCCGTGGACGTTGCATCCTGCCTCCGAGCAGGATGAGGATTGAAACTCGCTATTCCCATCGGCATGTATGAGATGAAACAGGTTGCATCCTGCCTCCGAGCAGGATGAGGATTGAAACTTGCTAAAGCAGAGCCATCCGCCGCCGTACTCCTTGTTGCATCCTGCCTCCGAGCAGGATGAGGATTGAAACGAGCTGGCAATACTCCGACTACCCTAGCTGGACCCTACAAAGTTGCATCCTGCCTCCGAGCAGGATGAGGATTGAAACTCCATTTCTGGAGATAGATCATGGCCCCACAAGTTGTTGCATCCTGCCTCCGAGCAGGATGAGGATTGAAACTGGATTCCCCGAGAAGTCAAGACAGAGGCGCACCGTTGCATCCTGCCTCCGAGCAGGATGAGGATTGAAACTGGATGGTGGCCAGCACGGTGCTGCTGAGCGTCGGCGGTTGCATCCTGCCTCCGGGCAGGATGAGGATTGAAACGTGCTGGTGATGATTGCCCGACGTGCGATGGCAGGTTGCATCCTGCCTCCGGGCAGGATGAGGATTGAAACCCATTAATTGTGTGGGTTTCGGAGGTCAGATGGCCGTTGCATCCTGCCTCCGGGCAGGATGAGGATTGAAACATCGTTCAAATAACACCAGGCTATGGCGCAATCAGCATGTTGCATCCTGCCTCCGGGCAGGATGAGGATTGAAACTCTGCAATGAGGAAGGTGGAGCGCTTAGGGCGGACGTTGCATCCTGCCTCCGGGCAGGATGAGGATTGAAACACTGTGAGACGCGTTATGTCGCGGAGTTGACGGCTCGTTGCATCCTGCCTCCGGGCAGGATGAGGATTGAAACGAGTTGCCCAGGATGAACTGTGCGGTCGCCTGAGGTTGCATCCTGCCTCCGGGCAGGATGAGGATTGAAACCGCATCCAGTACGGTGGAGGCTCTGCCACGCCGGTTGTTGCATCCTGCCTCCGGGCAGGATGAGGATTGAAACATACATCCAGGAATCCTCATCCTCGTCTGACTCGCGTTGCATCCTGCCTCCGGGCAGGATGAGGATTGAAACGGATGGGCGCCTGGTGTGCGAGTGGAGGCCCTGCATGTTGCATCCTGCCTCCGGGCAGGATGAGGATTGAAACATGAATTGCATGCGCAATGAAACCGACCGCAGCGGGTTGCATCCTGCCTCCGGGCAGGATGAGGATTGAAACGTGCGAGCGTGCTGGGGCTAGACATCACGTCTTCAGCAGGTTGCATCCTGCCTCCGGGCAGGATGAGGATTGAAACGAGTTGCGCGACCTTTGCGAGCGAATGGCGGACGGGTTGCATCCTGCCTCCGGGCAGGATGAGGATTGAAACCTCTGGCTCCAGGCCATCGTCGCGCTCATCGTCAGCGTTGCATCCTGCCTCCGGGCAGGATGAGGATTGAAACTCAATCTGCCATGCGACGCGCCATCCAACTCTCTGTTGCATCCTGCCTCCGGGCAGGATGAGGATTGAAACTATCGTTGCCGTGGCTACAAAGACGACGGCCACAGCAGGTTGCATCCTGCCTCCGGGCAGGATGAGGATTGAAACCCAGTGCCTCAAGGTCTTCGAGAAGGAGCCGGCTCCGTTGCATCCTGCCTCCGGGCAGGATGAGGATTGAAACCAGATCGTCCCCAACGAATGGATCCGAGCACCCCGCGTTGCATCCTGCCTCTGGGCAGGATAGTGAGGCAACACGCCCCACCAAAGGTCGGGGTGCACCCCCACCATCTGGCACTAGCCACCGTCCTCCTGCTCCGCTAGGCTGGGTTTATGCTGGCCAAAGGCAGCGCCGCTCTCCCACCCGGCCGGCTCTCCACCCCCTCCATTCCCC
>Ga0207416_1001946_pt1 | contig 24418 bp, 27 predicted proteins | sample PaiPotPPM11metaG_FD_184107 | JGI IMG/M metagenome (GOLD analysis project Ga0207416, IMG submission 184107) | Iron sulfur acid spring bacterial and archeal communities from Banff, Canada, to study Microbial Dark Matter (Phase II) - Paint Pots PPM... ... | reverse complement strand
GGAACGGCACCGGGGCCGTCGCTGCCCCCGGTGCCGTTCCTGTTGATCCAGGCGATCAGCAGGTCGTGCGCCAGCCAGGCGCCGAACGCGACCAGGATCGCCCAGGCGAGGGCGTGGTCTTGCATGACGGCAGCGGTTATGCCGCCTCCGCCGCCCGCGGCCGCAATCCACCAGGGGGCGGGCCCGCGCGGCGACTCCTGCGGGCTGTTGCCTTCACCGGCCATGCTGAGGAGTTCCTCTCGTGAGTGCGGTGCGTCCCGCCGGCTGTTCGCGGCCGCCGGTGGCGCTCACGAGAAATCGTGCTAGGCGGGGTGGCCGGGTGAATCTTCCGGAGGATTCACCCGACTTGTTTCTTGATCTTTTTCGGCCCGGAGCGCTTGCAGGTCATCTCGGAGCGTGCTCTTGGGCGGGCATCTCGGGATCTCGCCTGCGCCTGCGGCCTCCTGGAGCAGGTGACGCAGGTAGCCGCCGGGGCTGCGGAGCTGTCCGCCGGACGGGCGGGTGTAGTCACCGAACGAGGAGACGATCCGCGACGCGGTCGCGTCGGGGAATTTCTCCAGGACCTTGGCGAGTTCCTTGCGCCGGTCCGCCGTGGTGTAGCGGCCGGCGCGCTTGCCGTCGCCGGCGTAGGGCGCGCGGCGGCGCGAGCCGTTCAGGTGCTGCACGTACTTGCGGCGAATCGCCGCGAGGTTGGTCTCCGCCCGTTCCCCGATGTCCAGGCGGAAAGCAGCGCGGCGCCCGCTGACGGTGATGGCGCCTGGTCCGGGAGGATGCAGGGACACAGCGAGTTCCGCCGCCGGAAGGTCCCACGGGACCTCAACGAGGAGCATCTCGCCGACCGCGGCGTGATCCCCGGCCCAAGTCGGATCCACCCCGACGCCGACGCTCTCAAGCTCCCTGACCGTCACCTCCACGACATGGCGGAACCAGGCCGTGACGAACCCGAACAGCATCTTCTCGATCGGGGTCAGGGTCCAGGAAGCGTCTCGGCGGCGGGGCTCCCAGTCAGGACCGATTCCCTCAAGACCGTAGATCCGCCAGCAGAACGCGGCGGCCTCCTTCTGGCTGGCGAGGTGCCGGCCGATCGGGCCACCGTAGTATTCGCCTCGTTCCTGTGCCGCTCGATGACGCCGCGCACTGCAGGATGACCGACCCAGCCGGCCAGCGTGGCCGTACTGTGCTTCTCCGCAGTCTCGAACTGCCTGGCCAGCACGTCATCCCCCTCGGCCGGCCGGCCCTGGCCGCCTGCCTTGCCCCGCTGTGCGGCGGATCCCGACACGCCAGCTTCCTCCTGTTCCAGCTTGGCGCCGCTGAGATCCCGACGGCGCGGAGTTGATGCCCTGCCGGTCCACCAGCCGTGGACACTGGCGACAGTGAGGTTAACAGCCCGACGGGCCGGAAAGCTGGACGGCGGCCAAGGGCAGTAAGAAGCGCTGCGTCAGGAGTGCGGCTGTCGCGGGCAGCGCCGATGATGCCGGCCAGGATTGTCCACCGCTGGTGGAGGACTGTTCATAGGTTGCGCCTCGGGGCGGCGCGGGGACTTGCCCCCGCCTTGCTGCCGGTCGGTTTGCCCGGTGGCCCGCCTCAGGCCGGACTGCATTCGGGCCCAGGGCCAGTAGCGGCTAGTTCGGGTGCTGGGGCGGGGCGGCGCGTGAGAGAGTGCCCAGCATGGCAGCTTGTGCCACCGTCCTCTCTCCGTTCCCCCCGTCGGCGGTGGAGGAAGTCTGTAAGGCTCTCGCCGATGCGGTGACCGGGCCTCAGATCCCGAACCTCATCGTCGCGCTGAAGGTGACCGAGGAGCCGGGCGGGCCGGGCACCGAGTGGAAGCGGATGTTCAACGCGGTGATCGCCAGGCAGAACAAGTCGCAGGACGGCAAGGCGTTGGTCCGCCTGGTCATGGAGGTCATGGAGGTCATGGCGCCGGTCAGGTTCGGGTAGGCGGCGGAGTTCGAGGCGGTCCGGACGCGGGTGAACGAGCGGGTCCCCCCGAACCCGGTCGGTGCCCCCGCGAGACTGCGTTTCCTGAGGTACGGTCGGAGCGTGCTAGTGGAGTTCGATCACGTCCGCCTGCGGGGCGAGGGCGTGAAGCCGGTCCGGGAGATGGCGGCGGTGCCGCGGGTCGGCGAGTCCGTGGGCCTGTGGACCTCGCAGTGGGTCGTCAGCGCCGTGCACTGGTTCGAGCCGCCGGTTGCCGAGAGGCGGCCGGTGGCCGTGGTGTCGCTTGTATCCAGGGATGAGTGGGCCGCCCGCGGCTAACCACGGCCTCCGTATCCGCTCCCGGTTGGCGAAATACATCTCGGTCCACCGGCTCTCGCGGGCGGACCATTCGACGCCGACGATTTCCCGACGGCCGAGCTGGAACTAGCGGCCGATGATGCTGACCTCGTATCACTTCAGTGGGCGCGCTCATACGGGTCTGGGGTGGTGGTCGCCGGCTGAATCTTCCCATGTCACAACCAGAGTGACATAGAAACGTTGCGGTGCCGGGCGGTGATCACCTCACCGCCAACAACGCGCGCCCGCCGGTTATATCCCGTTTCGGTAGTGAAGATCCGCGAACGGCGGCGGGCGCGGTCAGCCTAGGCGGGCTGCAGCAGCTTGCCGACCGCCGTCGCGGCGGCGCGGCCGGCTCGGTTGGCGCCCACGGTCGACTGGGAGGGTCCGTAGCCGATCAGGTGGATCCGCCGGTCCGCGGCGGCGGCGGTGCCGTCCATGGCGATGCCGCCCAGTTCGCCGCGCAGCCGCAGCGGGGCGAGGTGGCCGACGTCCTGGCGGAACCCGGTCGCCCACAAGATCACGTCCGCGGGATGGAAGGACCCGTCGGCCATGCGGACTCCTCCGGGCTCGACGGCGGTGAACATCGGGTGCCTGACCAGGGCGCCGCGCCCGGCGGCGGCCCGCGCGTACGGGGTCCAGCCCAGGCCGGTGTAGGAAACGATCGACCCGATCGGGCGGCCGGCCCGCGCGTCCGCCTCGACCCGGGCGACCGAGGCGCGGCCGGCCGTCTCCGGGGTGAACTCCCCTTCGATCCATACCGGCTCCCTGCGGGTCACCCAGGTGGTGGTGGTTACGAGGGAGAGCTCTTCGATGAGCTGGACCGCGGAAATGCCGCCGCCGACCACGACGACGGGCCGGCCGGCGAACTCCGCCGCGCTGACGTACTGCGCGACGTGCAGCTGGCGTCCGGTGAACGTCTCGATGCCCGGGTACCAGGGCAGGTTCGGCGCGCCCCACGTGCCGGTCGCGTTGATGACCGCGCGGGCGGCCCAGCTGCCGTGGCTGGTCTCCACGACCAGCTCGCCGCCCCGCTGGTCGCCGGCGTCGCGCACTGCGTGCACGCGGACGGGCCGCAGGATCGGAAACTGGAACTCCCGCTCGTAGGCCGCGAAGTAGCGGGGCACCGCGTCGGCGGCCGGCTCACCGGTGTCGACGGGCGGCTGCGGCATGCCGGGCAGGTCGAAGATCCCGTTAACGGTCGCCATCACCAGCGACCGCCAGCGGTGCCGCCACGCGCCGCCCGGCCCGTCCTCGGCGTCGAGCACCACGAAGTCCAGGCCGCGCCTGCGCAGGTGATAGGCGGCGGAAAGCCCGGCCTGGCCCGCCCCGATGACCACGACAGGGACAGAACGGGCGGGCGCGTCCCGGCGAAGCCACGAATCCGTTCGGACGTCGCCGACTTTTACTGTCACGTCATGTAAGAACCGGGAAGCGGGGCAGCCGCTTCCCGGGAACGGCTCTCCCGGAATCCTCTCCACGGGACGGCCTTGCGGGCGTCGCCTCCCGGGAACTGTCAACGATATCGTTGACAGTTCCCGGGAGGCGTGCGGGACCCGGGGGTCAGGGACCGATCATCGGGGTGACGTTGAACCGGGCGTGCAGCAGCCCGAACTGGTACATCACGTCGGCGACGCGCTGGATCCTGACCTTGTCGATGGCGGTGGGGTAGATGTTCACCGCCATCACGGAGGCGACGATCGGCGGTATCTGGCCCTTCGGCGGGCCGCCGGTGATGGACTCCATCGCCTGCTCGACCGAGTGCCTGCTGGTGTCGGCGAGGGCCTGGCCCTGGGCCAGTGCCGCGATGAAGGCCCGGAGCGTGCCGGGGTTCCGTTCGGCCCACGACTTCGTCACGACGTAGCCCTGGATGGGGAACTGGTCGGTGGCGCCCTGGTTGAGGTCGGCGAGCTCGACCGCGCCGTATTGCTGCTCGGCGGCGGTCGCGAACGGCTCGGGCAGGGCCGCCGCGTCGATTTTTCCCGCGGCGAGCTCCGCCGCCATGTTCGGGAACGGAATCGGGTCGGAGGGGAAGTGCACCTGGGTCAGGTTGATGCCATTCTCTGTGAGCACCGAGGCGGCGAGCAGGTAGTTAATATTGAGGGGTGCATTGATGCCGAGCAGGTGCCCTTTCAGTTCCGCGAGGGTCTTGATTTTGGAGTTCGGCATCGTGTAAATCGCCTGCGTCCCCTGCTGCATCACCGAGCCCTCCGCGATGATCTCAAGCGGCTGGCGGTCCTGCACGTAATGCTGGATGTAGGAGACGTAGTTCCCGCCGGTAATGTCGTACTGGCCGGCGATCTGCTGGTTGATGACCACGTCGCTGCTGACGGCGGGCGTGTAGCGGATGGTCAGGCCCTGCTTGGCGAACAGGCCGTCATGCAGTGCGACGAAAAAGCCGGCGGAATCGACCGCCGGCACGACGGCCACGTTAAGTGTGGTTTTCTGTAGCCCGTTCGGGCTAGTACTTCCGGCGGTGGCGGCGGCGCCCCCGCAGCCCGATAGTGCTATCAAGGCTATTAGGGCGGGGGGTGCGAGAATGCGGATACGTGAGCGGAACAAAGAATTCCTCCTGAGTTGCGGCCTGCAGGCGGTAACCGGAAGCGTAAAACAGGAAGAATTGCAGGCTTTGCCTTTTAAGGGAAATAGTGGCATTTCCCGCGTAAAGTGACGCGCTTGCACCCGCGCGACAGGATGCGAGCAGGCGGATCAGCGGACATCAATGTGACGTGTGGGGCTAGCGCCCGGGTCCGTCCGGGCAGGCGCGGGCGCCCCCGTGCTGATAACAGCAAGACCCGTCCGCGCGGACGGGTCGCGGGGGAGCGGGCCTCGCCTGAGATAACAGCATGAAGCGAGGGGAAGCTCGTTTCATGGGATACAAAGTGCCCTCCGGGGGGCCGAAAGTATCCCGCGTCCTTGCCGCCCGGACGTCGCTGTCGGATAACAGCAAGAAGCCGGGAGGCGGGTGAGGTTCTCGGCCGAGGGCGTTGCATGGTCATGCAGTAGTGTGCATATAATTTCAGCCATGACCAAGGTGCTCGCCTCTCTTCCTGTCGGTGAACGCGTCGGTATCGCCTTCTCGGGCGGCCTGGACACGTCGGTGGCTGTCGCGTGGATGCGCGAGAAGGGGGCGGTGCCTTACACCTACACCGCCGACCTCGGGCAGTACGACGAGCCCGACGTGGAGTCGGTCCCGGGCCGGGCCGGAGCGTACGGCGCGGAGGGCGCCAGGCTCGTCGACTGCAAGTCGGCGCTTGTCGAGGAGGGCCTGGCCGCCCTGACGTGCGGCGCCTTCCACATCAGGTCGGGCGGGCGCGCCTACTTCAACACCACGCCGCTTGGCCGGGCGGTCACCGGCACGCTGCTTGTCCGGGCCATGCTCGAGGACGACGTGCAGATCTGGGGCGACGGCGCCACCTACAAGGGCAATGATATCGAGCGGTTCTACCGCTACGGCCTCCTGGCGAACCCGTCGCTGCGCATCTACAAGCCCTGGCTCGACGCGGACTTCGCAGGGGAGCTCGGCGGCCGGGCGGAGATGTCGCAGTGGCTGCTCGACCGCGGGCTGCCGTACCGGGCGAGCAAGGAGAAGGCCTACTCGACCGACGCGAACGTCTGGGGCGCCACCCACGAGGCCAAGCAGCTCGAGCACCTGGACGCCAGCGTTGAGCTGGTGGAGCCGATCATGGGCGTCCGCTTCTGGGACCCGGGCGTGGAGATCCCGGCCGAGGACGTTTCCGTGACCTTCGAGCAGGGCCGTCCGGTCGCCATCAACGGCAAGGAGTTCGCCGACGCCGTCGGCCTTGTCCTTGAGGCGAACGCGATCGGCGGCAGGCACGGCCTCGGCATGTCCGACCAGATCGAGAACCGGATCATCGAGGCGAAGTCGCGTGGCATCTACGAGGCGCCGGGGATGGCCCTGCTGCACACCGCCTACGAGCGCCTCGTCTGCGCGATCCACAACGAGGACTCGGTCGCGGCCTATCACAACGAGGGCCGCAAGCTCGGCCGGCTCCTGTACGAGGGACGCTGGCTCGACCCGCAGGCGCTGATGATCCGCGAGTCGCTGCAGCGCTGGGTGGGCACCGCCGTCAGCGGCACGGTCACGATCCGGCTGCGCCGCGGCGAGGACTACTCCATCCTGGACACCACCGGGCCCGCGTTCAGCTACCACCCGGACAAGCTGTCGATGGAGCGCGTCGAGGACGCGGCGTTCGGGCCCGCGGACCGGATCGGCCAGCTGACGATGCGCAACCTCGACATCGCCGACTCGCGGTCCAAGCTCGAGCAGTACGCGGGCCTCGGCATGTTCGGCGGGGGGCACGCGGCGCTGATCGGCGCGGGCCCGGGGACGGCCGACCTCATCGGCGCGATGCCGCAGGGCGGCGCCGAGGCGATCGCCTCGGCCGGGGAGGTCCCGGACGACGAGTTCCTCGACCGGGCCGCGATGGAGTCGGGCACCGACTAGCCGCAATTCTGATAACAGCAAGAAGCGTGGAAACGCCAACACCGGTGACGGCGGTCAGCTCAGCCAGCCGATAGACCTAAACACGACTGGGGAGGGGCTGGCTGCTGCAGCGGGCGGCCCATCATGGTCAGGTCCAGCCAGCGGCCGAACTTGGTGCCGACCTCGCGGGCGGTGCCGACCAGTTCGAAGCCGAGGCGCTGGTGGAGGGCGACGGAGCGGGCGTTGGACGATTCGATGCTGGCCATCATGACGTGGGCGCCCGCGTTGGCCGCACCCGCGATGAGGGCGCCGAGCAGGGCGGCGCCGAGGCCGTGGCCCTGGTGTTCCCCGGTGAGGTACACGGAGTCTTCTACGGTGTGGCGGTAGCCGTCCTTGGCGCGCCACGGTGCCCAGTTGGCGTAGCCGATCACCTGGCCGCCGGCTTCGGCGACGTAGGCGGACCGGCGCGCGAGGTTCTCCGCGAGCCACGCCTGCCCGGCGGCGGGCGACACGGGCTCGGTGGTCCACATGGCCGTCGAGTGCTCGATCACGTCGTTGCGGATCGCGCGGATCGCCTCCGTGTCCGCCGGGTCCACCAGCCGGATCTTATATAGTGGATTCATGTCTACTATCGTAGATTCAAAGGCGGGGTTCGGGGAACGGCTCCGCGCCCGGCGGCGGGCCCGGGGCTGGCCGATCGAGCGGCTGGCCACGGCGTCCGGGGTTTCCCGCGCCATGATCAGCAAGATCGAGCGGGGCGAGAGCAGCCCGACCGCGGTGGTGCTCGGCAAGCTGTCGGCCGCGCTCGAGCTGAGCGTCTCGGAACTGCTCGCGCCCGGCCCGGGCCCTGACCAGGCCGAGGCCGGGCCGGGTCCGGACGGCGGCCAGGCACCGCGGGGCGGTACCGTCAGGCGGGCCGCCGGCATGCCAGAGTGGCGCGACCCGGACACCGGGTACGTGCGCCGGCAGGTCTCGACGCCCCGTTTTCCCGCCGCGGTCACCGAGGTCACCCTGCCGCCCGGAGCGCGCGTGCCGTACCCGGCGGGCGCGTACGCGTTCATCGCCCAGCTAGTGTGGGTGCTCGAGGGCCGGCTGACACTGACCGACGGGCCCGCCGTGCACGCCCTGGCGGCGGGCGATGCGTTCGAGCTGGGCGAGCCGAGGGCGCGGGAGTTCCGTAACGACGGGCCGGGCGGCTGCCGGTACGTCGTTGTAGTGACCCGGACCGCAACCCCCTGACCTGGCCGGAGCAGGGAAGCAAGGACCGCCGACGGCCAAGCGTCCATGACAGCGTTGTCCCGCGGTGAGCGGGGTGCCGCAGTCGTTCGGGAGAAGACTGTTCAGCGGCCGTCTCGCGGGAACGGTTAGGCGGGAAGGGAGGCGGGTGCCGTGAGCATGCCGAACGGTGACGGGCCGCCGCCCCGCGGCGAAGGGTCCGGCCTTGGCGCGCGGCGGCGGGTCTATCTCCTCATGATGGGCACGTGCCTGCTGCTCATCGTGCTCGCCTGGACGCTGATCTGGCGGTTCTCGGTCACCGCGGCCGTGGTGATGTCCGCGGTGGCGCTTGTCGTCCCGCCGCTGGCGGCGATCGTCGCGAACGCCGGCCCGGTCAACCGGCAGTGAGCGTGCGGTCCGGCCGCCGCTGCCGTTACGCCAGGGTGGCGAGGTGCCCCGTCAGGCGAGTCCCTGCTGGTGGGCGTAGCGGATGGCGGCGGCGCGATCACGCGAGGCGGTCTTGGCGAAGATCCGGTTGATGTGGCTCTTGATGGTGTGCGTGCTGACGAACAGGCGGGCCGCGATCTCCGGGTTGTTCAGGCCCTGGGCGATCAGAGACAGGATCTCGGCCTCGCGCTCGGTGAGCCCGTCAGGCAGCGGCCCGCCGTCTGGGCCGCCGCGCTCGGCTGCCTGCGCGGGCCTGGCCGCTTGGCTGGTGGCGTTCATGAGCGCGGCGTGTACCCGCGAGTCGAACACGGACAGGCCCCCGGCGGCCGCACGCAGGGCACTGGCGATCTCGGTGTGGTCGGCGTCCTTGGTCAGGTAGCTGCGGGCGCCGGCGCGCAGCGCGTCGAGGACCGAGGCGTCGTCGACATACGTGGTCAGTACGACCACGGCGACCCGCGGGTACTCGGCGGTGAGACGGCGGGTGGCCGCCGTGCCGTCGAGTACCGGCATGTGCAGGTCGAGCAGGATCGCGTCCGGGCGGTGCTCAGCGACGAGTTCGATGGCCTGCTCCCCGTTCGCGGCCGAGGCCACGACCTCGATGCCGGGAAGCCCGCCGAGCAGCAGGACAAGACCCTCGCGGACGCTGGCCTGGTCGTCGGCCACGATGACGCGCAGCGGCGCGGTGGGGTCGCTCAACGGCTGCCTTCCCTGATGGCTGGTACGGCTGGCACGGGCGGTGCGGGGGTGAGGGGGAAGTCCGCGACGACGACCCACTGTCCGTCACGCTGCCCGGCTTCCAGTGTCCCGCGCAGCAGAAGCAGGCGCTCGCGCATCCCGGTCAGGCCATAGCCGGCGTCGGCGGTGCGCAGCGCGCCGGGGCCGCCGCCCGCCGCGCCGGGACCCTGGCCCGCCAGCGGGTTGGCGATGGTCAGCCGCACGCCGTCCTCCCGGAAGCAAAGGTCGACGGCGATGTCCGCCCCCGGCGCGTGCTTGACCGCGTTGACCAGGGCTTCCTGCGCGATGCGGAGCAGCTCGACCGTGGCTTCCGGCGGCAGCGGTACCGGCGTGCCTGACGCCTGGTAGGCGACGCGGACGTGATGGCGCCCGGCGATCTCGTCGGTGGCCTTGGCCAGCTCGTCATGCAGCGGAAGCGTGTCGGTGCGCAGCGCCTGGACGGCCCTGCGGGTCTCGGTCAGCCCGCCGGAAGCCATCCGCTGCGCCGTAGCGAGTGCCTCAAGCGCGCGTTCCGGCTCGTTGTGCACGGTGAAGAGCGCGCGGACGGTCTGCAGCTGGATGCCGAGCGCGCCGAGGGAGTGCGCGAGCACGTCATGGACCTCGCGGGCGATCCGCGTCCGTTCCTCCAGGACGTCGGCCCGCCGCTGCTCGGCGCGCAGCTGCTCGTGCTGTGCGAGTAGCAGCCTGGCCTGTTCGGCCTGGACGCGGAGCGAGGCCCGGTTCCGTCCGAGTAGCACGGCGACCGCGAGCAGCAGCGGGAACCCGAGGAACGTGCCGACACCCTGGCCGAAGACGATCCCGCCGATCTCCGTGGCAAGCACGCCAAGCAAGGCGATGCCCAGGGTGGCCGGCAGACGCAGTTCTTCCGCGGCGGTGATCAGGGCGGCGGCGGAGAAGGCGACCATGCTCTCCCCCACGCCGCCGGCGGTCGCGCCGAGGCAGCCGACCGCGGTCACCATGCCGAGGGAGGCCGGCAAGCCCACCCGTCGCACGGCGCCCGTAGTGCGGGGCGACCGGTCGGCCACGGCCCACGCCGCGACCCCCGCGCAAAGCAGCCCGTAGGCGGCTACCTGGGTCGCGGGCCCGCCCCGGGCCACGGACGGCGCGAGGAAGGTGAGCAGGCCGACGACCGCGAGGCCAGCGGTCCGTACGCCCCAGAGCGCGACGCGCAGCATCTCCCCATTATGGCCGGGCGCGCCCGGGGCTCGGGTCACCGCCGGGTCCGCCGCTGCCCGCGCGCGGCACGCCGCCAGTCGCGCGCGTCGTAGCCGTTGCCGCCGCCGAACCCGCCGAACTCGCCGTTGCCGTCCTGGCTTCCCCGTGCGCCCTGGCCGCCGTCGAAGCCGCGCCTGTCGTCGAAGCCGAACCGGTCGCCAAGGCCGCCGCGGTCACCGAGGCCGCGCCTGAACGTGTCGCCCATGAAGACCTTGCCGTCCTTCTCCGGCGCGAACGGTACGCTCATGCCCATGGCCCGCACCACCACGACCGCGGCCTGCGCGAGCCGGTTGACGCCGAGGCTGAGCAGCAAGGTGGCGGTGGACGCCGCGACGTGCGCGTGCAGCCCGGTGGCGGCGACCGTGATGAGGACGCGCCAGCCCGCAAGCGCCGCCCACAACCACAGCCCGCGCAGCGGCAGCTGCGCCCACAGGTAACCGCCGCGCGACTCCAGCCGCATGACCGCGCCGAAGGCGAGGCCGATCGCCGCGGACCCCGCGGTGCCGACGACCAGGCAGGCGATGTCGGTGCCGGTCAGGTGGCCGCCGTTGCCGTGCAGGTTCAGGATCCCGACCACGGTGAGGATCGCGGGCAGCAGCACGGTGCGCTTGCCGCGCAGCGGCTCCCCTTGGACCTGGCGGAATATGACGTACCCGATGACGCCGATCACGGCGAGGATCTCAATCGCGGACATGACGTGCGTTCCTCTCTGCGAGGCCGGCGAGTTGCCGACGACAGGAAGCTAAGTCCGCGGCCCGCGCCTGCGCGTCGCCGCGCGGGTGGGGATCGGGTTGATTCGCCGGCCCGCCCGTCATGCCGCCCGGTATGAGGCCGGCCCCCGCCTGTTTCATGCCGGGTGGTGAACCACGGGTCGATTCGCGGAAGGCCGCACGGCGGTTGAGTGGTGACTGTCATCAACGACCCACTCACCGAGGAGCACTTCATGTTGAGCGAACTGGCGCAGGCGGAACTCATCAACGGCGCCGTGCTCGCCGCGGTCCTGCACAACGACCTTGGCGCGCACCGCAAGATCGGCCCCGTCCGGCTGGTGACCCCGGTCTTGCTTGCCGCGGGCATCGTCCCGCTGTTCATCGACCCCGTCGTCACCCACGGCACGGGCCTGGCGGTCGAGCTGGCGGGCGTTGCCGCCGGGCTGCTCGGCGGGCTGGCCGCCGCCGCGCTGACGAAGGTTTACCGCAGCCCGCGCACCGGCAGGCCGGTCAGCCGCGCCACCTGGCCCTACGCCCTGTTGTGGACGCTGGTGATCGGCGCGCGCGCCGCCTTCTCCTACGGCGCAGGCCACTGGTTCCCCGCCCAGCTCGACCAGTGGTCCGTGGCCCACCAGGTCACCGTGGCCGCGATCACGGACGGCCTGATCTTCATGGCGGTCGCCATGCTGCTGGCCCGCACCGCCGCCCTGGCGGCCCGCGCCGCGGCGCTTCCCGGCGGCACGCGCGGCAGCGCCGCCGCTGCCACGGGAACACTCGCGCGCTAGCGCGGCCCGCGTGCGAGCCCCGGTGAAAAGGGGCCACCGGTCCAGGCCGGCCGGTGGCCCCTTTTCGCGTCCCTGGCACCCTGAGCTACCGGTTGTCCACCGGGAATTACCCGGCTGTGATTTACCCCGGCCAGTTCACGTGCGGGCGCCGCGCCGCGTAGGCGCCGGCGGCGAGCCGGATGAGCTCCGCCTCGCCGACCGCTCCCTCGAAACCCGCGGTGACGTCGGTGACCCGCACGGTTCCCGCCGCGGCCTCCGCCTCGCCCAGGACGGCGATGAGGTGGTCGCGGCGCTGCCTGCTGTGCCTGATCCGCGCGCCCAGCGACCCCTCCGCCTCAAGGCGGGCCCGCAGCCCGGCGGCGAGCAGCCCGTCGGCTAGCCGGCGGGCCGCCGCGTCCTGGCCGGGGCCGACGGGCAGCACGCACGCCTGCACCGGCGCGAGCCACAGCGGCAGGCGCCCCTGGTAGCGCTCGAGCAGCGCCGCGGTGACGCGTTCCATCGACCCGACGGTGCCCCGGTGGATCATGATGACCGGCTGCCGTGAACCGTCCGGCGCGTCGTAGACGAGGCCGAAGCGTTCGGGCTGGCTGAAGTCGACCTGGACGGTCGCGATGCTCTCCTCCTGCCCGCGGCCGTCACGGACCTGCAGGTCCAGTTTGGGCCCGTAGAACGCGGCTTCGCCGGGCGCGTCGGCGAGCGGCAGCCCGCGGCCGGCCAGGCCGGCGGCCTCGGCGGCGTCGCGCAGCGCGGCCTCGGCGGCCGCCCACTGGGCGTCGGTGCCGAGGAAGGCGGGGCTGTCGTCGCGCAGCGACAGCCGGACGTAGTCCACCGGCAGGCCGAGGATCTCCTGGGCGCGCAGCGCCGCCCGCAGCCCGCGGGCCGCCTCGTCCGCGACCTGGTCGGGACGGCAGAACACGTGGGTGTCGTCGAGGTTGATCTGCCGGACCCGGCTCAGGCCGGACAGCACGCCGGAGCGTTCCGCGCGGAACATCGCGGCGAGTTCGTTCAGCCGCACCGGCAGTTCCCGCCACGACCGCTGCGCGGAGGCGTAGATCAGCGCGTGGTGCGGGCAGTTCGCCGGGCGGAGCACGAGCTCGTCGCCGCCGACGGCCATGGGCGGGAACATCTCGTCCTTGAACTTCGCCCAGTGCCCGGACCGCTCGTACAGGGCCCGTTTGCCGAGGACGGGCGAGTAGACGCCCTGGCAGCCGTCGGCGCGGGCCAGGTCCCTGGCGAGGGCCTGCAGTTCGTCGCGGATCACGGCCCCGTGGGGCAGCCACAGCGGCAGCCCCGCGCCGGCGAGCGGGTCGGTCGCGAACACCCGCAGGTCACGGTTGAGTTCACGGTGGTCGAGCCGTCCGGCTTCTGTGCTCATGGATGCGCTCCCTGATCGTGAAGGCCCAGGGAGCCAGCCCGCGACGTCACCCGGTCCCGGAGGCTGAGACTCCGGGAGGGCTGGCGGAAAACTAACGCGGCAGCCGGGCGCCGGAGGTGTCCGGCGTCGTCGTCTCCGAGAGGTACCGCATGCGGTCATCATAACGGGTTCGTGCTCCACGCCGCCGCCCGATTACCGCCCGGGCCCGGCGGCCGCCGGTCATCCGGCGCGGTAGTCGCGCAGCACGCCGGGGTCAGGGTCGATGCCGAGGCCCGGCCCGCCGGGGACGGCGATCGCGCCGTGCGCCGGCGCGAGGCCGGGTCCGCAGGGCCGGGCCTCGAGGGCGGAGTGGCGCCATTCGATCATCGAGTCGGCGGTGCCGAGCGCGGCGGTCACGTGGACCGCGGCGAGGAGGCCGGGGCCGTGGTAGAAGGTGTGCGGCACGACCGTGACGCCGCGGGCGGCCGCGGCGTGGAAGACCTTGCACAGCTCGGTGACGCCGCCCATCTTGGCGGGACTCGGCTGCACGAAGTCCACGGCGGCCATCAGCCGGCCGAAGCCGGGCAGCGTCGCCGTGTTCTCGCCCGCCGCGACCGGGATGCCGGCGCCGGCGCGGAACCGGGCGAGGCTGTCGTAGTCTTCCGGCGGCCACAGCGGCTCCTCGAGCCAGCGCAGCCGGGTCTCCCGCAGCTGCTCCGCCGCGGCCATGGCCTGGGGAAGCGTCCACGGGCAGTTGACGTCGAGCATCAGCGCGGTGCCGTCGCCGGCCTCGTCGCGGGCGGCGCGGACCGCTGCGATCTCCCGTTCGTGCAGCTTGACGGCGGTGAAGCCGGCGTCGAGGGCCTGCCGGACGCCGGACCTGACCGCCTCCGGGCGGCCGAGCGGGTCCAGGCTGGCGTAGCAGGGCAGGCCGGCCGGGCTGGTGACCGCACTGCCCCCGAGCAGCTGGTGGAGCGGCAGGCCTGCGGTCTTGCCCGCGATGTCCCACAGTGCGGTGTCCACGGCGGACAGCGCGTGGATCACGGTGCCCGCCCGGCCGAAGACCTGGAGTTCCTGCTGGACCGCGCGCATGAGCGGCCCGGTCCGGGCCGGGTCGTGCCCGGTGCACAGCGGCGCGATGAGGCCGTCGACCGCCTGCCGGGTCAGCGGCGTGGCCTCGAAGCCGAACGCCTCGCCCCAGCCTTCGTACCCGCGGGCGGTTGTCACCTTGACGAGCAGGGAGTCCACCGGCGGCCGGGCCGCCTGCCCGGTGCCCGGCCGGAACGGGATGCGCAGCGGGAACGTCTCGATCCTGGCGATGGCGTCGGTCACCCACCGACTGTCGCCGGCCGGGAGGCGCACGGTCAACCGGCGGTGCCGGGTGACGGTGCGCAGCTGGTCCCGTGAATCGCCCGGCCGGGGCTTGACCCTCACGCGGCGTGATGGCGCATAGTCGGTGCCGTGGACGACTACCTGACCGTGGGACGGCTGGCGGAACTCGCCGGGGTCACCGTCCGGACGCTGCACCACTACGACGAGATCGGCCTCGTGCGGCCGTCGGCGCGCAGCGCCGCCGGGTACCGGGGCTACGCGCCCGGCGACGTGGAGCGGCTGCGGCAGGTGCTGACGTACCGGCGGCTCGGCTTCGGGCTGAGCGAGGTCGCGGAACTGGTCGGCGACCCGGCGGTGGACGCGGCCGGCCACCTGCGGCGGCAGCGGGACCTGCTGCTGTCGCGCCGCGACCAGGTGGACGCCATGGTGGCGGCCATCGACAAGGAACTGGAGGCACGGGCAATGGGGATCAACCTGACGCCGGAGGAGCAGCTCGAGGTGTTCGGGACCGACAAGGCCGGCGGGGAGTGGGCCGAGGAGGCGGAGGAACGCTGGGGCGGCACGGACGCGTACCGCGAGTCGCAGCGGCGCGCCGCCGGGTACGGCAAGGACGACTGGGCGGCGATCAAGGCGGAGGCCGACGAGAACGTCCGGGCCTTCGCCGCGGCGATGCGCGCCGGGCAGCCGGCGGGCGGCCAGGCCGCGACGGACCTCGCCGAGCGGCACCGGGAGCACGTCAGCAGGTACTTCTACGACTGCGGCTATCCCCTGCACCGCGGGCTCGCCGAGATGTACGTCTCCGACCCGCGGTTCACCGCGCACTACGACGCGGCTGAGCCCGGCCTCGCCCGCTACGTGCGCGACGCGATCGTCGCCAACGCGGACCGCCGCGAGCCGGCCGGCTGACGGGCCCGGCCGGCTGCCGCGGCCCGGCCGGCTTATGATGCCGGGAGGGGCGGCACAGGCGAGGGCGCCAGGCGGCGCGCGATCAGCGGCGGAGCGGCACAATGCCCGAGGGCGGCACGCTGAGGCACTGCAGGCACTGCCTGGGTGACAACTGCCCCGGCGACTGCCTGTTCGGCGACGGCACGTGCATCCACGGCTGGAACGGCAACCGCCCGGCGGACGTGACGTGGCGGGCGCTGCTCACCCGGGCCTGGTGGCGCCGCGTCCTGTGGGGCGGCCGCTGAGAAGGGGCCCCGGGGTTCAGCGCCGGCCTCTCCGGGAATTACCTGCGGTGATCTTACTATCACGTTCAGTGAGGCCGCGTGGACGTCACCCAGGGGCTGCAGAGCCTGCTCGCCGTTTTCATGGTGGCCGCGGTGACGCCGGTCCTCGTGGCGGCGCTGCCCGGCCCACGGATCCCGCAGGTCGTGTTCTTCCTCATCGGCGGGGTCGTCATCGGGCCGCACGGGCTGGGCATCGCCGACACCGGCAGCGTCCAGCTGGTCGCCAACGTCGGCCTCGGGTTCCTGTTCCTGCTGGCCGGCTACGAGCTCGAGCCGGCGCTGCTCCGGCAGCGGCCAGGGCAGCTCGCGATCGCCGGCTGGCTCACGTCCGTGGCGCTGTCCCTGGGCGCCGTGGCCGGCCTGGCCGCGACCGGGTTCGTGCACGACTACGTGCCGGTCGCGCTGGCGCTGACCACCACGGCGCTCGGCACGCTGCTGCCGATCCTGCACGACAACGGCATGCTCGGCGGTGACTTCGGCCGGTACGTGTTCGCCGCCGGGGCGGTGGGCGAGCTGTTCCCGATCGTGGCCATCGCCGTCTTCCTCACCCAGGGCAGTCACTTCGCGGCGCTGCTGTCGGTCGCCGCCGTCGGCCTGCTGGCGGTCGCGCTCAGCACGGTGCCGTGGATCGTCCGCAGCGAGCGACTGCGGACGATCATCAGGGAGGGCCAGAACGCGACCGGGCAGGTCATGCTGCGCTGGTCGGTGGTGCTGCTGTTCCTGCTCCTGGTGATCGCCGCCCGGTTCGGCCAGGACGTCGTGCTCGGCGCGATGCTGGCCGGCATCGTGCTGCGCAGCTGGACGCGGCGGATGGGAATTGACGTCGCCGGGCTTGAGGAGAAATTCGACGCCGTCGGTTACGGGATCTTCATCCCCGTTTTCTTCATCTCATCCGGGATGACCCTGGACATCAGCGGGATCGCGGGCAACCCGCTGCGGGTGATCGTCTTCTTCCTGCTGCTGCTGGTCATCAGGGGGCTGCCGTCGCTGCTGATCTACCGCCGGGTGCTGCCGGTGCGGCAGCGGGTCGAGATGACGTTCATCACCGCGACGGCACTGCCGCTGCTGGTCGCGCTGGCCGAGATCGGGCTGCGCGACGGGAAGATGCTGCCGTCCAATGCGGCGGCCCTGGTCGGCGCGGGCGCGGCGTCCGTACTGGTCTTCCCCGCGGTCGCCACCGCCCTCGCCCGGACGGACCAGGCGCCGGCCGCGGCGCAGACGGCGGAGACAGCGGGGGCGCAGGCGACAGGGGGAAAGGGGCGCGTCCCGCAGGCCCGCCACCCGGCCGACGGCCTGATGCCGTGGCACCGCTGAGCGGGCCGGCGGAGCCACGCCCCCGTTCGGGATCATCCTGACGGCCCGCCCCGGCGGACGGGCAGCCGCGCGGACCGGTCAGGAACGGAGAAGCGGCCGCCGCCGCCGCGGAACTAGCATGGTGACGCGTTCGGCCCGGGAGCAAAGGAGACACGATGAGCACGGTCACCAGGGTCACCACGGGCACCGCGGCGGGTGCGCAGGCGCCCGCGGCGCACGCCGCCGACACCCACGACCTGATCCGGGTGCACGGCGCGCGCGAGAACAACCTCAAGGACGTCAGCCTCGAGATCCCCAAGCGGCGGCTCACGGTGTTCACCGGCGTGTCCGGGTCGGGCAAGAGCTCCCTGGTGTTCGACACGATCGCCGCCGAGTCCCAGCGGCTCATCAACGAGACCTACAGCACGTTCGTGCAGGGCTTCATGCCGTCGCTCGCCCGGCCGGACGTCGACGTCCTCGACGGGCTGACCACGGCGATCATCGTCGACCAGCAGCGGATGGGCGCCGACCCGCGCTCCACGGTCGGCACCGCGACCGACGCCAACGCGATGCTGCGCATCCTGTTCAGCAGGCTCGGGGAGCCGCACATCGGCTCGCCGAAGGCGTTCTCCTTCAACATCGCGTCGATCAGCGGGGCCGGCGCGGTCACCCTCGAGCGCGGCGGGCAGACCGTGAAGGAGAAGCGGACCTTCAGCATCACCGGCGGCATGTGCCCGCGCTGCGAGGGGCGCGGCACGGTCTCCGACATCGACCTGGCCGAGCTGTACGACGACAGCAAGGCGCTGAACGAGGGGGCGCTGACCATCCCCGGCTACACGACGGGCGGCTGGGGGTACCGGCTGTACGCCGAGTCGGGGTTCTACGACCCGGGCAAGCCGATCCGCCAGTTCACCAAGAAGGAGCGGAACGACTTCCTGTACCACGAGCCGGTGCGGATGAAGATCGCGGGCATCAACCAGACCTACGAGGGCCTGGTCCTGCGGCTGCAGCGGTCCATCCTGTCGAAGGACCCGGACGCGATGCAGCCGCACATCCGGGCGTTCGTCGACCGCGCCGTCACGTTCGCCACCTGCCCGGACTGCGGCGGCACCCGCCTGTCCGAGCTGGCCAGGTCCTCGCGGATCGGCGGGGTCAGCATCGCCGACGCGTGCGCCATGCAGATCAGCGACCTGGCCGGGTGGGTCGCCGGGCTCGACGAGCCGTCCGCGGCGCCGCTGCTCGCCACGCTGCGGCACACCCTCGACTCGTTCACCGAGATCGGGCTCGGCTACCTGTCGCTCGACCGGACGTCGGGCAGCCTGTCGGGCGGCGAGGCGCAGCGCGTCAAGATGATCCGCCAGCTCGGCTCCTCCCTCACCGACGTGACCTACGTCTTCGACGAGCCGACGGTCGGCCTGCACCCGCACGACATCCAGCGGATGAACGGCCTGCTGCTGCGGCTGCGGGACAAGGGCAACACGGTGCTCGTGGTGGAGCACAAGCCGGAGACGATCGAGATCGCCGACCACGTCGTCGACCTCGGCCCCGGCGCCGGCACGGCCGGCGGCGCCGTCTGCTTCGAGGGCACCGTCGCGGGCCTGCGGGCCAGCGGCACCGTCACCGGCCGCCACCTCGGCGACCGGGCCCGGCTGAAGCCGTCGGTGCGGTCGCCTTCCGGCCAGCTGGAGATCCGGCACGCGACGACGCACAACCTCCGGGACGTGAGCGTCGACGTGCCGCTCGGGGTGCTGTGCGTCGTCACCGGGGTGGCCGGGTCGGGCAAGAGCTCCCTCATCCACGGGTCGGTGCCGAACGGCGCGGGCGTCGTCTCCGTCGACCAGGGCGCCATCCGCGGGTCGCGGCGCAGCAACCCCGCGACCTACACGGGCCTGCTCGACCCGGTCCGGAGCGCGTTCGCGAAGGCCAACGGGGTGAAGCCGGCGCTGTTCAGCGCCAACTCCGAAGGCGCGTGCCCCGGCTGCAACGGCGCCGGCGTCGTCTACACCGACCTGGCGATCATGGCCGGGGTCGCCACCGTGTGCGAGGAGTGCGAGGGCAGGCGGTTCCAGGCCGCGGTGCTCGAGTACAAGCTCGCCGGGCGGGACATCGCCGAGGTGCTCGCCATGCCGGTGGAGGAGGCGAGGGAGTTCTTCGGAACGGGGGCGGCGAAACTCCCGGCCGCCCTGGCGATCCTGGACCGGCTCGCCGACGTCGGGCTCGGCTACGTCAGCCTCGGCCAGCCGCTCACCACGCTGTCCGGCGGCGAGCAGCAGCGGCTCAAGCTGGCCGTGCACATGGCGGAGAAGGGCGGCGTCTACGTCCTGGACGAGCCGACCGCCGGCCTGCACCTCGCCGACGTCGAGCAGCTGCTCGCCCTGCTCGACCGGCTCGTCGACTCCGGCAAGTCCGTCATCGTCATCGAGCACCACCAGGCGGTCATGGCGCACGCCGACTGGATCATCGACCTCGGCCCCGGCGCCGGGCACGACGGCGGGCGGGTCGTCTTCGAGGGCACCCCCGCCGACCTGGTCGCCGGCCGCTCCACCCTCACCGGGGAGCACCTCGCGGCCTACACCGGCGGCTGACCGGGCCGGCCCGCCCGCCGCGCCCGGATGACACAATCGGTGCCGTGGACGCTAACCTGCTGGAGGCCTTCGGCCTCGACCCTGACGTTCTGCACCTCAACCACGGCGCGTTCGGTGTCGCGCCGGCCGTTGTCCGCCAGGCCGCCGCCGCGTGGCGCGAGCGCGCCGAACGCAACCCGCACCGCTTCAACCGCGTCGAGGTCGGCGGTCTCGTGGCGTCGGCGCGGGAACGCGCGGCGGGGTTCCTCGGCGTCGACGCGGCCCGGGCGGCGTGGGTGCGCAACGTGTCGGAGGGGGTGTCCGCGGTGCTCGGCTCGCTGGGGCTGAGCCCCGGCGACGAGCTGGTGACCAGCACGCACGGGTACGGCGCGGTCCGCAAGGCGCTCGGGTACCACGCCGCCCGGTCCGGGGCGCGGGTCGTCGAGGCGGCCTACCCGGTCGGCGCCGAGGACGACGTGATCGTGTCGGCCTACGCCGCCGCCTGCTCGGCCCGCACCCGGCTGGTCGTGGTCGACCGGATCACCGCCCCGACCGCCACCGTGGTCCCCGTCGCGGCCGTGGCTGCCGCCGTCTCCGGCACCGGGGCGCCGGTGCTCGTCGACGCCGCGCACGCGCCCGGCCACCTCGACGACGACATCGCGGCGCTCGGCGCCGACCACTGGGTCGGCAACCTGCACAAGTGGGCCTACACGCCGCGGGGCAGCGCGATCCTGTGGAGCCGGCCGGGCGCGGACGTGACGCCGACGGTGCTCGGCTGGCGGCTGGACGACGGGTACGCCGCGTCGTTCGACACCCCGGGCACCGGTGACTACGCCGGCTGGCTGGCGGCGGGGGACGGCCTGGCGTACTGGGAGTCGCTGGGCGGCTGGGACGCCGTCGCCCGGCGCGCCGACCTGGTGGCCGACGGCCAGAAGCGGGTGGCCGGCGCCCTCGGCGTCGCCCTTGACCAGCTCCCCGTGACGCCCGCGCCCGCCATGCGGCTGGTGCCGCTGCCAGCCGGCGTCCTCGCCACCCCGGCCCAGGCCGACGCGCTCTACGAGGCCCTGTCGCGGCAGCGCGTCGAGGTCGCCCCGGTCCTCTTCGGCGGAGCCGGCTACCTGCGCATCGCGGCGGCGCCGTACAACACGCCCGGCGACTACGACCGCCTCGCCGGCACCGTCGCCGGCCTGCTGAACGGGAGGTGACGGTGGCCGGCTGGGACGGGGAGGTCAGGCCCGCCGGGGCCGGCGACCGCGACGACGTCGCCAGCCTCGCCGCCGAGCTCGCGCAGTCGTTCGCGTTCTCCGCGGACCGGTTCGCCGCGAGCTACCCGCTGCTGCTCGCGGAGCCGGGCGCCCGGCTGCTGCTGGCCGCGAAAGGGCAGCGGGTCCTCGGCTACCTGCTCGGCTTCCGTCACCTGACGTTCTACGCGAACGGCCCGGTGGGCTGGGTCGAGGAGGTCGTGGTGCGGCCCGGTGAGCGCGGCCAGGGCGCCGGCGCGGCCCTGATGAGCGCGTTCGAGCGGTGGGCGGCCGGCCAGGGGTGCGCGCTCGTCGCCCTCGCCACCCGCCGGGCGGCGCCGTTCTACCGTGCCATCGGGTACGAGGAGTCCGCCGTCTACTTCCGCAAGATGCTGCCCGGCTAGAGACGCCCGCCTTAGCCGACGCGGATGCCGCGGACCACCACGGCCGCCGGGGCGGCGAGCACGGCGGGGTCCTCGCGCGGGTCGCGGTCGCAGGTGACGACGTCGCCGGCCAGGTGGATGCCGAGACGACACGGGCGCGGAGGTGCTGCGCGGTATCCGGCACCGGCGGACCGGCGGCGGGGCGTTCACCCGCGACCTGCTGTCTTACGGCGACTGGCGGGCGGTACTCGAAACGCTGGGCGTCAGCCTCGCCGGCGCGGGCGAGGACGAGCTGCGGTCGCTGCACGCGCGCATGCTGGCCGGCCACGCCGAGCGGGCCGCGGCGGCCGGGGGCTGACCGGCCGGCGGACGCGGCGCCCGCGAAGCGGTGGCGGGGGCGTCAGCGGCGGCGTAAGGTAAAGCCTGACAGTTGTCAGGACTGGCCTGACAACTGACTGCGATGCCGGGAGGGCACCGTGACCAGTGAGACGCGACCCGCCGAGGCGGTCCAGGTGAGCTGCTCGTTCTGCACCAAGCCGAGCCCGGCGGTGCGGAAGGTGATCGCCGGGCCCGGCGTGTACATCTGCAACGAGTGCGTCGACCTGTGCGTCGACATCCTCGCGGCCGAGCAGCAGAAGCCGCCGCAGCCCGCGCAGCTGGCCGCCTGGGACGAGTCGATGACCGAGGAGCAGATCCTCGACCTGATGCCGCGGATCGCCGCGGTCGGCGCCCAGACCGAGGCGAGCCTCCAGCGGCTGGTCGCCATCTTGCGCGGGCGGCGGGTGACCTGGGCCCGCATCGGCGCCGCCCTGCAGATCACCCGGCAGTCCGCCTGGGAGCGGTTCTCCGGCGAGGAGTAGGCCGGGCAGGAAGGGCCGGGCCGGGCCCGCCGCCGGCGGCGGCGGTTACGCTGTGGCGGTGCGGCTTTCCTAGCCCTGCTGGCCTTCCTTGGCCGGCACGCTCCCTGAGACGGGGCCCCCGCTGGTCGCGTCTCGCGCGCGCCGGCCGCGGGCGGGTCACTCCGGTCGCTTCCAGGCGGGAGACCGGCCGAGGACCGACACGACCCGGTCGAGCGGGCCGCCGCCGTCCCAGGGCACGGCCGGGGCGAAGGCGGAACCGGGCGCGAGGCGGGCCTCGCCGCCCGGCACGGCTTCTGCCACGGCCAGCGCCGCCTCCAGCAGGTCCGGGGTGAAGTGCACGTCGAGGCCGAGCGTCATGGCGACGTCCCAGGAGTGCACGACGTAGTCCACGAAGTGGAAGCTGACCGCCTGCCGCCCGGGGAACTCCGGCCCGGCCGCGAGCTCCGGCAGCGGGAACCGGCGGTCGAGCACCCCGTCGGCGGAGAAGGCGGCCAGCACGGTGTCCGCCGCCGCCTGATAGTCCGCGACGGGGGCGCGGCCCAGGCGCCGCGGACGCCACCGCGCCGGGTCGCCGTCCCCGGCCGCGGCGGCGGCGAACCCGTAGTGCTGGGCGGCCATGTGGGAGATCAGGCCGTGCAGCGTCCAGTCCGCGCAGGGCGTCGGGCGGGCCATGTCGGCCGGACGGGCCCGCGCCACGAGGCCTGCGCTGGCGCGCACCGCCTGCGCGTCGAGCGCGACGATACCGTCGTTGATCGTATGCATGCGCCTATCATATGCTCATGCATACGATCTGTCGATGCGTATCCTGCTAGCAGCGATGGAAGAACACGGACAGCGCCGGGACCTGGCCGCCATGCTGCAGCCCCTCGTGCGGGCGCTCATCGAGGCGGAGCTTCCCGTGCTGGCCCGGCACGGCATCACCATGTGGGGCTACGTGGTGCTGAACGCGCTGCACGACGCGCCGGAGAGCACCCAGGCCGGCCTGGCGGACAAGATCGGGGCGGACAAGACCCGCATCATCGGCACCCTGGACGACCTGCAGGCGGCGGGCCTGATCACCCGCGAGCCGGATCCCGGGGACCGGCGGGCCCGGCTGCTGTCGATCACCCCGGAGGGAAGCCGGGTCCGGCACGGGGTGCGAACCGAGATACAGCGCAACGAAGAACGGGTGCTCGCCGAGCTGCCCGCCGCGGAGCGCCGGGCGTTCCTGCGCGCCGCGGACCTGCTGTCGTCCCTTCCGGTCGCGCGGATACTCGCCGGGCCGTGACCCGGCCCGTTCGCTGCGGCTGACCGCGCCGTGACCCCGGCGCGGGCCCCGCAGGCTCTGGCCGCCCGCGGGGCCGCCCCCGGATCTCAGCCGCGCGGGGTCAGGGGCTGGCTCAGCCGCAGGTGATTGCCGCTGGGGTCGCGGACGGCGGCGTCACGGACGCCGTAGGGCTGGTCGACGGGCTCCTGGAGGACCTCGATCCCGGTCGCGCGCAGCGACTCGAAGGTCTTGTCCAGGTCTTCCACCTGGAGGAAGACCGCGAGGTCGCCCTTGGCGACGATCTCGCGCATCGCCTGCCGGTCGGCCGGGGGGATGTGATGGTCCACGGAGGCGAGCAGCAGGTCGTGATCGTCGCCGGGCGCGCGGACGGTGAGCCAGCGCATCTCCGGCCCCATGGGAACGTCGTCGTGGACCTCGAAGCCGAGCCGCTGGGTGTAGAAGGCGAGCGCCTCGTCGAGGTCAGTGCAGAACACGGTCGTGTGCGTGATGGAAAGTGCCATGTCAGAGACCCTACGCAGGCTCGGCGGCGGCCGCTTCTCCAATCCTGCACGGCTCGGCGATCCACCCCGGGCGCGCCCAGGCGCGCGTCATGCACGGCGGGACCGGGGCCAGCCGCGAGTGGTCGCGCGTCCGGTAGGCCGACGGCGGCTCGCCGACGAGACGCGTGAACGTGGAGCTGAACGAGCCGAGCGAGGTGAATCCCACGGCCATGCACACGTCGGTCACGGACCGGTCGCCGCGGCGCAGCAGCGCCATCGCCCGTTCCACGCGCCTGGCCTGGAGGTAGCCGTACGGCGGGTCGCCGTAGGCCTCGCGGAACCGGCGGGCGAACAGCGACGGCGACATCAGCGCGGCGCGGGCCATCGCGGGCACGTCCAGCGGCTGCGCGTACTCCCGGTCGAGCAGGTCCCGCGCCCGGCGCAGGTGCGCCAGTTCAGCGACCTCCATGCCAGGACCGTACACCGCGGCCGGAACCGGTGGCCGCGGAGCGTCCCGTCAGGTCCGCGGCGGCCCGCTGGCGGGGTGGTGGCCGCGGAAGGTGAACATGCTCGCGCCCTCCTGGAGGG